>Ga0075012_10001303_pt1 | contig 25842 bp, 16 predicted proteins | sample All_14_2_FD_71474 | JGI IMG/M metagenome (GOLD analysis project Ga0075012, IMG submission 71474) | Freshwater microbial communities in response to fracking from Pennsylvania, USA - Allegheny Zone_MetaG_DW_15 | ecosystem: Environmental > Aquatic > Deep subsurface > Groundwater > Drilled...
GTTAAGTGGCGGCATGGCGAAACGCGCGGCCCTCGCCCGGGCGCTTGTGCGCTCGCCGGAAATCATGCTGTTCGACGAGCCGACCACGGGGCTCGACCCGATCATCGTCCACTCGATCCACGCGCTCATCGCCTCAACGCACAAGCGCTTTGGGTTTAGCGGAATCGTCGTGTCCCACGCAATTCCAGGGGTCTTTGCGTTCGTTCAGAAAGTGGCCGTTCTGTATGGGGGCGTCATCCGGTTTATGGGTACGCCGAAGGAGATCTTCGCGACCGACGATGGTGTCGTGCGGGATTTCATCCGGGGAAGTCTGCCGTCGGAAGCCTTCCTCTTTCAGGAACAGGTTCTGTCTCAAGCGAAGATGAAAGAGCAACGGGAGGATGTGATATGAAAGGAAGGTTGACTCTCGAATTGGCCGTGGGAACCTTCATGGTTGTCGGCCTCTTGTGCCTGGGGTATCTTTCCATTAAGTTGGGGAAGGTCGAGGTGTGGGGCAAGCCCGGGTACGAAGTGTTCGCCGTCTTCAGCGACGTCGGTGGGCTTAAAAACGGCTCCTCTGTGGTGGTCGCCGGAGTGGATGTGGGTCTCGTGAAAAGTATCAGCCTTGAGGACTATGAGGCCCGTGTGGTCCTGCAGATCAACCCCGGCCTGTTGATTCATGAGGACGCCATCGTATCGGTCAAGACCCGAGGCCTGATCGGAGAAAAGTTCATTCAGGTCAGCGCCGGCGCTGCCGACGGAATCATCAAATCCGGCGGGCGCATCCGTCAGACGGAATCGGCCGTCGACATCGAGGCCCTCATCAGCAAGTACGCGTTCGGCGATCTGTGACAACCCGAACAGAAAGAAAACAGCCATGAAAAAATCATGCGAACAGCCGATGCCGGCCATGTTGCTCTTCTTAGTCTTCAGTGTCCCTGCCTTCGCACGGGCGGGAGAACCCACGGATCAGATCCGGCAGACCACCGACAAGATTCTCGCCATCGTGCAAGAGCCTGCCCTGAAAGGTTCGGACAAGGATAAGGAACGGCAGAAACAGATGAGGAAGGTGATCGATGAACGCTTCGACTGGGACGCTATGGCCCGCAGTGCCCTCGGAAAGCACGGGCGCGACCTGTCCGCGGCACAACGCGCGGAGTTCACGGAGCTCTTCAGCGAACTGATCGAAAAGAACTATCTGTCCCAAATCGAGAGCTATGCCGGCGAAAAAATCCTTTATAAAGGCGACAAGGTGGATGGAGCGTACGGGGTGGCGGACGTGATGATTGTCACCCTTCGAGGCACCGACATTCCGGTCAGCTACCGGGTCTTGAAGAAAGGTGCTGAGTGGCTGGTTTATGATGTCAGCATCGAGGGTGTCAGCTTGGTGAACAACTATCGCAGCCAGATCGGCGCGATCCTCAACAGTTCGTCCTACGATAAATTGATCGCTAAAATACGGGCAAAAATTGCCGCAAGCCCTCCCGGTCTGGCAACAAAAGAAGTCCGGGGTGCGACGGAACAGACGCCAAAGGAAGACGCACTATGAAAGCCGCGATCCGGTTCTTTGCGATGCTGCTCCTGGCGGGTGCCGGGTGTCACAGCACAGCGCCAGAATCGCTGCGGACCGCAAGCGTTTCGCAGCGGCCTGCGGTCGCAGTCTCCGGCAGACACGACAAGGACGAGGACTTGCCGGGTATTGGCGAGGCCCCCGGTGTCGTGCTCTCGGCGCAACCGATTGTGGTTTCGGATCCCCTCGAGCCGGTCAACCGGTTGTTTTTTCAGTTCAACGACAAGCTGTATTTCTGGGTGTTGAAGCCGGTGGCTAGCGGATACGGCAAAATTGTGCCGCAGTCTGCCCGGCGTTGCGTCAAAAACTTCTTCTCTAACCTCGCAACTCCGGTGCGGCTTGTGAACTGCGCGCTTCAGGCCGAATTCGAAGGCACCTGGGTTGAGATCGAGCGTTTTGCCATCAACACCACCGTTGGCGTGGCGGGGTTTGGCGATCCGGCGCGGAACCGGTGGAACATGGGAAAACGGAACGAGGATCTCGGGCAGACGCTGGGACGGTACGGGCTCGGGACTTCCATCTATATCAACTGGCCCATTATCGGCCCCTGCAATGTGCGAGACACCGTTGGCTACGTGGGGGACATGTTCCTTGACCCGTTCAACTATCTGGTGCCCGAGTTCTGGTACAACGCCGGCATCAAGTCGTATGAGACGGTGAACGGCACATCGCTCCGGGTTGGCGACTACGAGGACTTCAAAGAAGCCGCCATCGACCCCTACGTCGCACTGCGCGACGCCTACTATCAGTATCGGGAAAGTCAAGTGAGCAACGGCAAGGGACAGACCGCGCGCCCGGCGGGCCCTCTGCCGACGGAATGAACCTTGGCGGCTCCATACATCGGACGGAGGTTGCGATGACGGTCTCGCACCCATATTTAGCGGGTCGGCTCGAAAAGGTCTTGCCCCGACGTTTCCGGTTGGCGCTGTTCGTCTTGGCGCAGATGACGATGGCAACTCATGCGCAAGGGCAACCGGACCCTGAAAGCTGGCTGAAAGAGGCTGAGGATGCTTTCGGCAGGGTCACATATTACACGGCAATCTTCCATAAACAGCAACGGGTTGAGGGGAAACTCCTTCAAGAAGAAACCATACTCATCAAGTTCAGGAAGCCCGGCAGTCTTTACATGAGATGGGTTGCGTCACCCTACAAAGGGGGCGAATTGCTCTATGTGGAAGGCTGGAACAATAACCCCGAGTACCGGTTCTGATGTCGTCTCCGAACAGTAGGGTTAGACCGTATGGTCATGGCTCAGGTTTTTCCATAACATAAACCACAGCTGAGAAAAGGAAGCCGAAAAGGAGAAAACGTCGTGAATTCTAAAATACGGATTGGCTGGGTCTTGCTGGTTTTGCCGCTCATGTGCACTGGATGTGTGCTGGTGCCCGTGCGGCGAGGCGGAGGGGTGACCGTGGTGTCGCCAGTGCCGCCGATTGTGGTGCGGGGCACTGACGGTGGCGGTCATGGACATCACGGACGATAGGGTCCTCGGCTTGCAGGCCGTGCAGGTCAAAACGATACCGAACAGAAGGATGACTCATCATGAACTCGAAGAAAATAGCGTTTGCCGGTTTGATTTCGATGGTCGCACTCACGGGGTGTTTGGTGCCCGGACGTCACGGCGAGCCTGTGTTGTTGGCGCCGCCTCTTCCGTCGATCGTGGTGTTGGGTCCAGAGCCCTACTACGTTCAGGAAGGGTATCACTACCATTACCGGGATGACGGCTGGTATTACGCGCGCACGAGGAACGGGCCTTGGAGCAATCTGCCCCGAGACCACTACCCGCGAGAAGTCCGCTTCAAGGATGGCGGCCGTGGGCGTGACGGGGGGCGTAACCCCGGACACAATCGCAGGTAGGCCCTTGCCGAAGGAAGAAACGCGCTCTAACAGGCGCATTGTACGATAAGACCTCAACTCGAGGAGCGTGTGTATGGGTCACTACCTTTCAAGGTCAGCACGACGGGGCACTGCTCTTCTCGCAGTGATTTCTTTGGGGATTTTCACCTCAACCGCCTTTGCCCAGCCTCCGGCTCCCGCCCAGGAACAGCCCGAGGTTCTGAGCCGGGGCCCGGTACATGAGGCATTTGCCGAACCCGTCAACCTACAGCTTCAGGCGGGCCTGATCGCTTCGGAACGTCCGCCGCCGAACATCGAGGAGGTCCCGCCGGAGGATAGGCCTCAAGGCGAGCAATACGTCTGGATCCCGGGGTATTGGTCTTGGGATGCCGACAGGAACAGCTACATCTGGGTCAGCGCCTGCTGGCGCGTGGCTCCGCCGCGGATGTCATGGGTGCCCGGATACTGGTCTCCCGTGCCGAGAGGCTGGGAGTGGATAGCCGGCTTTTGGACGCCGGCCGATGTCCACGAGATCAAGTATCTGCCGGAACCGCCGGCGCTCATCGATGTGGAAGCGTACGGGCCCGCCCCCTCCCCAGACACGATCTGGGTGCCGCCTTGCATGTACTGGGCCCAAGGTCAGTATGTCCGGCGGAACGGTTACTGGCTTGCTGCGCAGCCAGACTGGGTTTGGGTGCCGTCTCATTACATTGCGACACCGCGCGGTTTCATTTTCGTTTCAGGGCATTGGGATTACTCGCTGGATCGCCGGGGCGTGTTGTTTGCGCCCGTCTACTTTCCAGCGTCGTACTATGGGCGGTCAGGAATCACGTTCGCCCCTAGCATTATCATCGATATGGGGTTGCTGCGGATAAACCTGTTTGCGTATCCGCGCTACAGTCACTACTACTTCGGCGATTATTACGACGAGGCCTATCTGAGTCTCGGCATCTACCCATGGTTTGACAGTCGGCGTCTCCATACCTGGTACGACCCGGTCTATGAACATGACCGTTGGAGTCACCACCGCTCTGAGCCGCGGTGGGAAGAACGTGGGCGGGCCGACTACAATAGCCGCCGCGCCGACACTAACCTGCGTCCGGCCCGGACCTTCCGCGAACAGGAGTCTCGGCTGGCCAGATTGCCGGAAACCCAGCGAAGGTCTCTTCAGGTAACCCAGCCGATAACCACTGTCGCCTCCCGCAGGAAGCCTCCGATGAAATTCGAGAGGATCAACACCGACGCGCGGCAAAAAATTTCCAGACAGGCGACCGCGGTCCGCACATTCCGCGAAGAGCGTAACCGCTGGGAGTCGGCGTCAGCCGCAAAGACCACGCCCCCGCAGGCTGAGCGCCGGGAAACCGCCCTCCCGCCCAAGGAGCGTAAACTCACTGTGACGCCAGCCGTCGCGCAAAGAGAACCGGTGTCCGCTCCATCCCGGCAAAACCGAGTGTCCCAGCCGGAACGGGTGCACATCCCGCCGCCGCCTGTCGTTGGCGGTTCGGGCAAGCCGGGAATCTTTAGAAAAGGCCCCCCCGCTCGGCCCGCCAATGAAGAAGGCCGAGCCAAGAAGGACGGGGATGTCCGGAAGAAATAGGGCGCGCATTCACGCGCATGTAGGGTTAGACCCTATAGCAACGATCCGCATCATCACCTATCATTCCTTTACAACGAACACAACCCTAAAATCCACAGAATGGAGATGGAGAAAAATCAAACACGCGCCGAAACGGTTCCGCTGAAAGGCGGATTTTCCCACAAACAACGAAAGGATCGAGGTTACAGAATGAAACGTAAATCAATGGTTCCCCTGGCGTTCACGGCGGCTGCTTTCGCCGTGATCGTCACCAGCACGCCTCTACGTGCGTCGGAGAGCGATGACAGGATCGAGGCGTCGTTCAAGAAGTCGTACGTCTATCAGACGTATCTCAAAGACGATGCGGTCAAAACCGAGGCCAAAGAGGGCGTCGTGACATTGACCGGGACGGTGTCGGAAGAATCCCACAAGGCGTTGGCTCAGGAGACCGTCGCAGGTCTGCCCGGGGTCACCCGCGTGGATAATCAACTGGCGACCAAGGCCGAAGCCGCTGCCGAAAATGCGGATACGTGGATCGGAAGGAAGGTGAAACTCACCCTGCTGTTCCACCGCAATGTCAACGCCGGTAAGACCGTCGTTGAAGTCAAAGACGGCATCGTGACGCTGAAAGGCGAAGCCACGAGCATGGCTCAGAAGGAGCTGACTGCGGCATACGCCAACGACATCGAAGGCGTCAATTCGGTGAAGAATGAGATGACGGTGGCGACGACTCCGGAACCAGCGGAGCGTAGTGAGGGCGAGAAGATGGACGATGCGTCCATAACAGCGCAGGTCAAGACGGCGTTGGCGACGCATCGCTCAACCAGTTCGATCAAATCCAAGGTTGAGACGCGGGATGGAGAGGTCGTGCTGACCGGCATTGCCAAAAACGCGGCCGAGAAGGCCTTGGTGTCAAAGCTGGTCAATGATATTCAGGGTGTGACCAGTGTGAAAAACCAGATGACTGTCGAAGAGGCAAAGACCCTGTAAAAAGGGGAGCGGGTGTTGTCGGCAGGTACGGGTCGTATCTGTCGGCAACAACTCCAGTCGCACGAACAGGAACAATGAACGCGAGTACACGAGAGGTCAATTATGGAAAACGCAAAGACAAGCAGTGAGAATATTGCGGAAGCGCTGAAACTTCTGGAAGAGGCCGCAAAGCAAAAGAAAGACGAGTTGAAGAGCGTCATGTCCGACAAGTACACACATCTGAGGGATATCCTCTTGGAGACTGAGAGCGGAGTCGCCAGAACGGTAGGTGCCGCGAAAGACCATGCGGTGGATGTCGCCGCACACGCCAAAGACGTGAGTGTTGAGAAGGCCCGTGATTTCACTCGCGAGGTGGATAAAAACGTGCATCAGAACCCGTGGGCCTTCATCGGGGGAACCGCCGTCATCAGTTTGTTGTTCGGCTATATTCTCGGGCGGAGCCCAAAATAATACCGATAGAGATCGTCAGGTGCTTATGCATAATCCAAGCGGTGAACCTATGCTCAACTATTTGCTCAAAGGGGTTCTGGCGGCTGTCACAGTCAGGTTGCTTGCCAATTACCGGCATCTGCCGATTCAGCTGCTCAAGATCGAGGCTGCAAAATCCTATTTGCATGGCGTGCGGATGGCCAGGCTGTCCGTGCTCGGTCTGATACAGGTGGGTTTGGTGATCGGTCTCATCTGCATTGGCGTTCTGCTCTTTCACGCCGGGCTGTTCATCCTGTTGCCTTGGACCTTGAAGGCCAAAGCGGTCCTCGGTCTGTTTCTTGGGGTGGCGTATACGGCGGCCGGCGGTGTCGCGCTCTATGTCGCCATGGATGAGGGGACGTGGATGAGGAAGTCGGGCGTCGCCAGGATAATGCAAAAAGTGAACCAGTCCTATTGCGCAGAGCGGACGTGAGTTAATCGACAAGTGAGAAAGGGAGCAAGGGCAGTAGGAATGCCCTTGCTCCCTTTTTAGTTCAGTAATTGCCGGTCACCGGATCAGAAACTACGGCCGATATACAGGCTGAACTCACCGCCGTTCAGATCGTATTCCACCCGATCAGGGCCCACGTTCACGGACGGATCCTCGAAAAGCCACTCGTAACCGACACTCGCGCCCGCGTACCAGTTTTCACTGAGGCGATAGTCTGTTCCGGCAGTCAGCAGAACACCCGGATGAACGGCCATCTTGTGCTTGCTGTCTGAGCGTGAAGTGCCCATTCCGCCCCCGGAGCCACGTTCGTCCCGCTCCACGCTCATATCGACAAACTCGAGTACGAACTGCGGTGCCACATACACGCTGAGCCGTTCCGTTAGCGGTTTCGTGAACTCGAGGCCGACTTCGCCGCGCAAACGCCAGAGTTTGCTTTCGATCTCAACGCTGTTGTTAAGAGAGCCCAGATAGACTGAGGCGAGTGCGGCGGATTCTGGCGTCACCGGAATAAGGGGGCCGGCGTCTGATCCGCCGACCGTTCCATATGTTCCGGAGTATGGCACGTCGATCGCTGGCCACGAGCCTCCCTCCGCCGTACCGTAGTAGTCCAGATAGGTGTAGGTTTCCGACAGGCCGAACACCTCCTGGCCTGTCGAGCGCCGGCTCCTCTGTTTGGTGGAGGGAAACCAGGCCAGCCCGACCACCAGACTCGTCTCGAGCGCAACTTTATCATTACGATTGCTCGCCGTGCCATCGCCTCTCATCCACGCGTGAAGCAGACGCTTGGCCTTGATTTCGATGCCGTCTGAGGGGAAGTCGTCATCCGATTTGCCGCCTCGGCCGGTATTATATGCGGGCCCCACATACTCTCCGCGGGAAATATGGTATGAGAGGGTCGGGTGCACGCCGCCATCGTAATTGTACTGGCTGGCGTTCTGGACACCCCAGTTCCATGTCATGCCTTGTCGTTCGGCGGGCAAGCCTGTGTCTTCTGTCCAGAGATCCGGACGCACGTAGCCGTCGTTAAACTCGCGCGGAATGCGGGCGTTGTTGTCGGGATAGGTGAGGCCTGGCGCCGCCGACAGTGCCCGTCGGCCTCCGGCCGAAGGCATGGGGGCGGGACCGTGCACCGACATGCCGCGATTCCACTGGTGGGCCCAGCCGACCTGCACCTGCCACAGGTTGTTCGTGCGGGAGCCCTTATCCCGTCCGGCGTTTGCACGCGGTTCTTCGCCGTATCCGGGCACGGCCACCGACAGACCGAAGATGGCCAAGATGATTGTTTGCGTTGACTTCATTTCAGATCTCCTTGCGTTACTTTACTTTACTTTCACTTGTACCCGGTAGAAGACCGCCCCCTTCGTGCCGTTACCCGGCTCGTAGGGGGTGGCCGTATAGGTCGCGCGCGCGTCTGTACCTTCGATGCTGCCGGGCTCGGCCACGAAACCTTGCGACAGATTGGTCGAAATCAGAATTGTGTAAAGGCGGTTGCGCAGGCCGTCCCACTGCACGCTGCGCCCCTCTGGCCCTCCGAGGCTGACGCGGAAGACAGAGCGCGGATCCGTAGCACTGGTGCCCGCAACATACTCGTGCACGTCAGGCATGCCATCGCCGTCGGTATCGACAGATGCCGAAAGGTATGGATCGGCCCACACGGCCATGACCAAGATGTTCGCCGGCTCACGCCGCCCCATCAGTTCAATGCCCGTAACGGTAACGGATTCACCGGGATCGAGCGTGCCGTCCGACAATTGATGGGTGACGGCGTAGCTGATGTTCGTATAGGACATGAGGGTGGTGGCGTCATATCCGGTTTGTGGCGGACGCAGCCAGTGGTCCGCCGTGCTTTTAACCTCAAACCAGATCGGGGCAGAAATCTGTTTCTGCGAGGTATTGTTGATCGTCAGGGTGCCGAGGAAGAAACCTTTTCTCGGGTCGAAAACCCAGGTGACATTCCAAGTCACAATCGCGGTCACATCAATAAAGATCGGGGCGAAACTGGCAACGACGTATTTGGCTCCATCGAGGGTTATTGTCAAGGACTCGCCGGCCCCAAAGTTCACGCCGTTCACTTCCCAGTGATCAAACACGTATCCGGCGTCGGGTTTCGGATAGAGTGTATACGTGGTGTCGGCCGGCTTCCAGCCTGCTGGCTCATTGGTGATTGACCCGTGCACGGCGGCCAACGACAGATAGTAGTTCGTGTTCCACAGCCACGTCAGCACCGCGTCGTTGGTCAGGGAGTTGATCACAACGGTGTTGGTGGTGCCCTCGACCGGTTCGTTGCCGGTCATCGCCCAGCCCACATTGACGTACTGTGTGCCCACGCCAAAGGGGACCAAATGTGTGATACTGTTGGTGAGCGTAGCCCCGTAATCGTTGGTGTAGACCAACCCTGTCGGCGGCAAGCCGGCAGGAAGATCACCCTCTCCGTGCTCGGAGATGATGGTCAGGGTCAGGTTCGTCACGAGGGCATCCATTGGCATATTGGCGCTCAAGCCGCCGAAAACAACTTGCTCATTCAGCGCCAAGGCTCTGCCTTCGAGCTGCGAGCCTTCATTCAGGATAACGGAAGCGTAAGCCATGATCGTCCCCTTGAAGACGCTGTAGGTTCCGAGAGTCGCTGATGAGCCCACTTGCCAGAAAACGTTTTTTGACTGTGCGCCGCCCGCCAAGATGACGCTTCTGTTAACGCCGGCCTCCACGATCAGCGCACGTCCCATCTGGAAGACCCAAACATCATCGGGTCCTCCTGTGAGCGTCAGGTCAGCGACATCGATATATGCGTCGGTGCCCGTGTCGAATGTGTAGATGCCGGGGGCAAGGTTCATTCCGCCGATATGACCGGGCACCGTGCCGGGATTCAGATTGGGGCCCACTCCGGGGGGAAGACCGGCGGCGTAATCGTATGCGGTGCCCAAATTGAGTTTGGCTGTGTTCAACAGCCCATCATCAATGGTCGCAGCACCCAGCGTATATCCGGCATCGCGCGCATAGACGGTCCCGGTCACCTGAGACGCGGGCACGAGTGTGCTGGCCCCGCCCCCGGGATGCACCCCGATGTCCCCGATAACCGTGCCTGACCCCGGGTAGGTGATTGTGGAGTAGGCCAAGAGCGTGAAATGGCCGGCCTCTCCCAAGTCAACAGGTAAGGGGCCCGCCGCGAAGAGCGTCCGCTGCGGCATCAGTACGGCTGCCGCCAGGACAAGGTCCATGATAAACCGTTTCGCCGGGTTTAACCTGCCAGCCTGTGGGGCGCACGCATGAGTCGGACAGGCCGAATTCGAGTCAGAGCGTAGAGAGGTACGCGTTTTCATTTGAGGGAATCCTTTCAGACTAGTCAAGTTATCGCCGTTCTTTCAACGCAATCAATGTAGTTGATCTAGCTACGCTTCTCTATAAGGTCTAACCCTACCGTGAACCCGATGCCGCAGGCGTCGTCTGTGTGCTGAACGCAGTAGGGTTTTACCCCATGGCAAGAGGCTCGGTCATCGTTCACCATATGTCTGGTCAGGAAACAACCAGGCAAACGAGCAAGAAGGAGCGATGAGTATGAAGACCAACAGCATAAGAGTAACAGGACTGATGTTCGTGGTTGCAGGCGTTGCCGTCATGGCGGGATGTGGTAAGAAGTCCGAAACGCCCGGCGCTGCGGAGAAAGCCGGTGCCGCACTGGACAGGGCTGCGGAGAAAACCGAGGAAGCGGCCAGTGCCGCCGCAGAGAAAACCGCCGAGGCGGCAAAAACAACGGCGGAAACAGTAAAAGACGCTGCTGGACAGGCGGTCAAAAAGACGGGCGAGGTCCTCGAGAAAGCCGGCGCTGCCGTGGAGAAGGCCGGAGAGGGGATGCAGAAGTAGGACGAGTTTCCCTGCGGAAGAACCGCGGAGGTTACGTATGAACATTCTTCTGATTTACCCGGAGTTTCCTGATACGTTCTGGAGTTTCAAGCACGCGCTCGAATTCATCGGTAAGCGCTCGGCGCTGCCGCCGCTAGGTCTGTTGACGGTTGCCGCCCTGTTGCCGCGGGAATGGTCGTTGCGGCTCGTGGACACGAACGTGCGCGGACTCACAGACAAGGATCTCGCTTGGGCGGACTGCGCGTTCATCAGCGCGATGGTCGTTCAGCGCGAGTCGGCGCGGCTGCTGATCCTCCGGTGCAAAGGGGCCGGGTTGCGGATTGTCGCGGGCGGACCGCTTTTCACCTGCGAACCCGAGCGGTTCGCCGAGGTGGATCATTTGATCCTGAATGAGGCGGAATTGACATTGCCCCTTTTTCTGGAGGATTGGGCGCAAGGTCATCCGAAGCGCCTCTACACAACGGCTGACTTTGCCGATATGCGCCAGACGCCTGTGCCGTTGTGGCGGCTGCTGAACCTTAACGACTACGCGACCATGAGCCTTCAGTTTTCCAGGGGGTGTCCGTTTAACTGCGACTTCTGTAATGTGACCGCCCTGCTCGGGCACCGGTTCCGGATCAAGACCTCCGAGCAGATCATCGCGGAACTGGACAGCCTGCATGCCCAGGGGTGGCGCGGGGCTGTTTTTTTCGTGGACGATAATTTCATCGGCAACAAACCGTTCCTGAAAACCGATCTCCTGCCCGCGCTGATCGCCTGGCAGAAGACTAAAAACGGAACGGCGTTCATAACCGAAGCTTCAATCGATCTGGCCGATGACCCGCCGCTGATGGCGCTGATGGTTGAAGCCGGTTTCGATACGGTCTTCATCGGCATCGAGACGACGGACAACACGTGCCTGAATGAATGCAGCAAGCAGCAGAACAACAATCGTGACCTGGTCGAAGATGTGAAGCGCATCCAGCGTGCCGGCCTCCAGGTTCAGGGCGGATTCATCGTGGGCTTTGATCATGACCGACCCTCGATCTTCCAACGGCAGATCGATTTCATCCAGAAGAGCGGCATCGTGACGGCCATGGTTGGCCTGCTGCAGGCACCGGCGGGGACACGGTTGTACGCGCGTATGAAAAAAGAGGGACGTCTGTGCAATGATTATTCAGGGGACAATGTGGACGGGACGACGAACATCATACCGGTCATGAGTCTTGCTGTGTTGAAGGAAGGCTACAGGCGGATACTCGATGCCATTTACGCGCCCGCGCCTTATTACCAGCGTATCCGGACCTTTCTGCGGGAATACAAGGCCCCGCGGGTGCGGAGCAAACTCCAGTTCGCCCATATTCTCGCCATTGTACGGTCTGCTTACAGACTTGGCGTTGCGGGTCGGGAACGGTTGCAGTACTGGCGGTTGCTGGCATGGACGCTGTTCCGCCACCCCAGACTACTGCCCGATGCGATCATGCTTGCCATCTACGGTTATCACTTCCGTAAGATCTGTGACCAGCATGTCCTGTAGCCGGGCGACTCACCGACGGCTCGGAAGCTGTCCGGTCCTGTTTGCGGGTAGGGTTACACCCCATCGCCAAGGGGTGAACCATCACGCATGATGCTTCCTGTTGTTGAACGTCATTTGAAAGAACGCCATGCGGCCGCTTGTGATAAATTGGCAATCCCGGATATCCAGACACGCGCACGCGCACCCGATCGCGGGCGAGCCGCCTTTGCGTGCCGAGTTGTTCAGTGTCGACCAATTAACGCGGCATGCCAAAGCTCTCGCTATCAGTCACAGGATCGTCAACCGGCGGGGCTCCAACCGCCTTTTGGCCAGATTGGGACAAAACGAGGCTATTCTCAGAGACTTCAATCGTTCGACTCTCGCCGTCAATCCGGCCCAACACATCACACCTGCCGCCGAATGGCTTCTCGATAATTTCTATCTGATCGAAGAGCAGATTCAACTGGCCAAGCGGCATCTGCCCCGTGTCTACAGCCGAGAGCTGCCCCGTCTGCTGAACGGGCCATCAGCCAAGCTGCCGCGTGTTTATGACATCGTGCTCGAATTGATCTCCCATGTGGATGCTCAGATCGAGGCGGGGCCGCTCAGCGCTTTCATCGCCGCTTACCAAACAAAGGAATCTTTGAAGCTGGGGGAGCTGTGGGCGATTCCCATCATGCTGCGCCTAGGGCTGATCGAGAACCTTCAACGCGTCACCACCCGGCTGATCATCGCCTTGAAAGACCGTGCGCTTGCGGATCTGTGGGTAGAGCGCCTGCAGGATATGGCGGAAGCGAACCCGTCTCACCTTGTTGTTGTTGTGGCGGACATGGCGAAATCCGATCTGCCGCTCTCCAGCGCATTCGTGGCGGAATTTTGCCAGCATTTGTCGCGGCATAGCCCGGTGTTACATCTCGCACGCACGTGGCTCGAACAGCGGCTTGTTGAGCAAGGGTGGACCATCGAACAGCTGATCCAACTGGAGAGCCAGAATCAGGCTGCCGACCAGGTTTCTGTCAGCCACAGCATTGCCAGTCTTCGCTTCTTGAGCGCCATGGACTGGAAGGAGTTCGTGGAGACCCTGAGTCGGGTTGAGGAGGTCCTACGCTCAGACCCGGCCGACGTTTACCGCAAAATGGATTTCGCGACCCGTGATCGCTATCGCCATTCGGTCGAGTTCTTTGCGAGACACAGCCGGCATTCAGAAGTGGAAATCGCGCAGCAGGCGATCCAACTGGCCGCAGGCTGCGTCCGGCAAAAGGGACGCGAAGACCGAGCCACCCATGTGGGTTTCTATCTGATCGGCAAAGGCCAGCCCCTGCTGGGGCGCCAGGCGATAATGCGGTGGCCCTGGCGAACACTCGCCGAACGAGCCATCCGCCGTTTTCCGCTGGCGTTTTATGTGGGCGGCATCGGTGCGCTCACATGTCTCGCCACGCTTGGGTTCTTTCGGCAGGCTCTGGCACTCGGCGTGCGGAGAGGAATACTCGTTGCCTTCTCCCTCGTATTTTTCCTCTGCGCCAGCCAATTGGCCGTGGCGCTGATGAACTGGCTGTCCACGCTGCTGGTGAAACCCCGCCGGCTCCCTCGTTTGGACACGACGTGCGGCATCGCGCCCGAGTGCCGCACAATGGTGGTTGTCCCCACAATGCTGACGAACATGGAAGGCGTCGCCCGCCTCGTCGAGGCCTTGGAGATTCATTATCTCGCGAACCGGGATCAGCATCTTCATTTCGCCGTACTGACGGATTTCTGCGACGCGCCTGAAAAGATCCTGCCCGCAGACCACGAGTTGCTTCAGCGTGTGCGGTCCGGGGTTGAGCAGCTGAACCGCAAATATTCCGCCGACCGGACCGACCTGTTTTTCTTGTTTCACCGCCCGCGTCGCTGGAACGCTGGAGAAGGCGTGTGGATGGGCTACGAGCGCAAGCGCGGTAAGCTGATGGAGTTTAACGCCCTGTTGCGGGGAGGCTGCCGCAATTGCTTTTCAGATATCGTCGGGGGGATTTCCATTCTCCCCTTGATCAAGTATGTCATTACGCTCGACACCGACACCCAGTTGCCGCGCGATACGGCCCGGCAGCTCGTGGGCACGATGGCCCATCCCTTGAACCGTCCAAAGTTCGACGCGGCCCGAAGGATTGTTGTCGATGGCTATGCCATTCTGCAGCCCCGCGTCGGCGTGAGCCTTCCGAGTTCTCGGCGCTCTTGGTTTGTCCGGCTGTTTGCCGGCGACACGGGGATTGATCCTTACACGCGCGAAGTGTCCGATGTGTATCAGGACATTTTCCAAGAAGGTTCGTTCGTCGGCAAGGGGATTTACGATGTGGACGCGTTCCAGCAGTCCGTGGACGGGCACTTCCCGGAGAACACCATTCTCAGCCACGACTTGCTGGAAGCCTGCTATGCCCGCTCAGGCCTCGTGAGCGATGTGGCGCTGTATGAGGATTTTCCGTCCCGCTATAACGTGGACGTAGGCCGTCGGCACCGGTGGATTCGCGGCGACTGGCAGATCATACAATGGCTCCTGTCTCAGGTTCCCGGCGCGGATGCCCGTCGCCAGGCCAACCCGCTCTCCCTTTTGTCGCAGTGGAAAATTTTCGACAACCTGAGGCGCAGCCTCGTGCCCGTTTCCCTGCTGCTCCTTCTCTTGCTCACGTGGTTTTCTCTCCCTGAATTCGGCGGACTTGGCCTCCGGCTGGTCCTTGCGCTCATCGCACTCCCCGGCTTGTTGTCGCTACTGGCCGAAGCGCTCCGCAAACCGGCCGATTTGCCATGGGTGATGCATGTGAGGGGAGTGACGGTTTCGTGCGGCCGACAGCTCGGCCAGATCTTGCTCGCCCTGACCTTTCTGCCCTATCATGCGTTCATTAGCGCGGATGCGATCGGAAGGACGCTGCTGCGGCTTTGGGTGACGCACAAGCGACGTCTCGAGTGGCAAACATCGAGCGATTCCGAACGTACACAGACGACAAAACTCGCTGGTTTTTTTTCCGCCATGTGGATCACTCCGGCTGTCGCGCTGGCTGCCGGACTTGTTCTGGGCACACAACATCCTGACCAACTGATGGTTGCCCTGCCGCTTCTTGTCCTCTGGCTCACCGCGCCGTGGATCGCGTGGTGGATCAGTCAGCCCATTCAAACCCGGGCTCCTGATTTGACGGCGGAACAAGTGACGTTCCTGAGGCACACCGCCCGCAAGACGTGGCATTACTTCGAAAGCTTTGTCACCGCGCAGGAGAACTGGCTGCCGCCAGATAATTTTCAGGAAGTCCCGGCACCGATGATCGCCTCGCGGACCTCACCCACGAACATAGGCCTTTCGTTACTCGCCAATCTGGCCGCAGCCGATTTTGGATATCTGTCTGTGGGCGGCTTGATCCGTCGCACGCAAAACACCCTGGCCACCTTGCAGCGGCTCGAGCGGCATCGCGGCCATTTCTACAATTGGTATGAAACGCGAACGCTTCGGCCGCTCCTTCCTCACTACGTGTCCAGCGTGGACAGCGGCAACCTGGCGGGACACCTGCTGACGCTCGGCTCCGGCCTGAGGGAACACGCCGTTGAAAGAGCGTTTCCGCCCACTCTTTTTTCAGGCCTGCGCGACACGGTCGGGGTTCTTAGAACGTTAGCCCGCGAACATGTCGCGCTGGCCAAGCTCGACGCGGAACTGGCGCACAACCCTCCCAGCCTGCAAGCGGCGTACGCTTTATTGCGGCGCGTAACGGGCCAGGCGGTCCTGCTCGCCGCTGAGTTCGCAAACGCGGAGGAAGAGCTCAAAGGGTGGTCGCAGACGCTGAAATTGAATTGCGAGGATTATCTTTCAGACATGCTTTACTTGGCGCCGTGGCTCACGCTGACAGCCCCTAGCCGGCAGGTCCTGCGGGAGGCGGAGGTGCCGGCACAGCATCCTCTGCAGGTTCCTGAGACGGAGAACCCTTCTAAAACAGCGGCAACAAAGATTGCTGAAAAGCTCTCGCGTCTCGGCCCGCTGTTCACCATACGCAAGGTCGTGAAGCTTGAAAAGTCGCTCGGCCCGCTGATCGAAACGGCCTTGCGTGAACGCTCAAATGAACCGGCGCAATCCCGTGAAGCGAGCCAAAAATATTTCACTGACCTCGCAGGCTGTTTGCGGGAAGCCAGCCAGCATGTCCGCCAGCGGCAGCTCACCTTGGCAGCCTTAGCCAAGCAGTGCGATGAATTGGCCGCCATGGATTTCACTTTTCTTTTCGATCAGGCGAGGGATCTTTTTTCCACCGGATTCAACGTCACCGAGCACAGGAGCGATGCCAGCTTCTATGATCTTCTGGCTTCGGAAGCGCGCTTGTGCAGCTACGTCGCCATCGCTTTAGGTCAAGTTCCGCAGGACCACTGGTTCTCGCTGGGACGCTTGCTCATCGCTTCGCGTGGCGAGCCGATACTGGTTTCATGGAGCGGCTCAATGTTCGAATATCTGATGCCGCTTCTGGTGATGCCTAACTACGAGAACACGTTGCTCGACCACACCTGTCGAGCGGCGGTTCAACAACAGATCGAGTATGGCAAACTGAGCGGCGTGCCGTGGGGCATTTCTGAATCGGGCTACAACCGGACTGACGCCCATCTAAACTACCAATACCGCGCCTTTGGCGTACCCGGGCTGGGCTTGAAAAGGGGCTTGTCCGAAGACTTGGTGATCACCCCTTACGCCGCAGTGATGGCGCTGATGATAGCGCCGCAGAAAGCGTGTGCGAACTTGCAGCGGATGGCGGCCGATGGGCGCTCGGGAGCCTACGGCTTCTACGAAGCGGTAGACTATACGCCCGCGCGTCTGCCACCGGACGAAAAGAGTGTGATGGTCCGATCCTTCATGGCGCATCATCAGGGGATGAGTCTGCTGGCTCTGGACAAGGTGCTGCGAGAGTCCCCCATGCAACGCCGCTTCATGGCCTGCCCGCTGCTCAAGGCTGCGGAGCTGCTCTTGCAGGAGCGCGTGCCCAAGACCGCTGCGAGTGTTTTTGCGCAAGATGCCGCCCCCGAGACCGTGCGGACGCTCTCAGGCGAAAGTGTCATGCGCCTATTTACGAACCCCACGCCGCCGGCACCCGAGGTGCATCTTTTGTCCAACGGCCGCTATCATGTCGCCATCAGCAGCGCCGGCGGCGGCTACAGCCGCTGGCGCGATCTGGCGGTTACCCGTTGGCGCGAAGATGCCACACGCGATTGCTGGGGAACGTTCGTTTATCTGCGCGATCTGGCGACCGGGGACTTTTGGTCCACCGCTTACCAGCCCACCTTGCGTGAAACGAAGGGCTACGAAGCTATCTTTACGCAGGCGCGCGCAGAGTTTCGGCAACGTCATGTCGGCCTCGACATCCACACCGAGATCAGCGTGTCGCCTGAAGATGACGTGGAGTTACGGCGCATCACGATCACCAATCGCACACCCGAGGCGCGTGTCATCGAGTTGACCAGCTACGCGGAAGTTGCGCTTGCGACTCAGGCTGCGGACGAGTCGCATCCCGTTTTCAGCAATCTATTCGTGCAAACCGAATTTGCGCCGTCATCTTCCGCCATTCTCTGCACCCGGCGTGCCCGCTCACAGGAAGAAAGGCCGCCGTGGTTGCTGCATCTCATGATGGTTCAGGAGGGTGAACAGGGTGAAGTCTCCTGCGAAACCGACCGGTCACGGTTTATCGGACGCGGCGGAACTTTGGCCTTCCCTGCCGCGATGCAGAACATGAAGCCCTTGTCCAATACCGTCGGGTCCGTTCTCGACCCCGTCGTTTCGTTGCGGCGTACGGTTGCGATACCGCCTCACGGAGTGGCCGCCGTTGATCTTATTTTGGGAGTGACCGAAGACCGGGAGACCGCGCTGTCGCATGTGGAGAAATATCAAAGCCTTCGCATGGCTGACCGCGCCTTCGATCTGGCATGGACCCATAGCCAGGTGACATTGCACCAGCTCAACGCCACAGAGGTTGAAGCCCAGCTCTATGGCCGGCTGGCAGGCGCGTTGATTTATGCCGACTCCGCCCGTCGGGCTAACCCCCACGTGCTGCGAAGCAACCGGCGCGGTCAAAGCGGCCTTTGGAGTTACGGTATTTCGGGCGACGCGCCGCTCGTCCTGTTGCGCATCAGCGACACGGAAAAGATCGAGATCGTTCGTCAATTGATCCGGGCCCACTCCTACTGGCGCATGAAAGGCCTGACCGTCGAGCTGGTTATTTTAAACGAGGACGTGTCGGTGTATCACCAGTCCTTGCACGAACAAATCACCGGTCTGATCGCATCGGGGATTGAAGCGCAAATGCTCGACAAGCCGGGCGGAATCTTTGTCCGGCGCCTGGAACAAATTCCGAATGATGATCGCGTGCTGCTGCAAGCCACGGCTCGAATCGTGCTGGACGATGAGAAGGGAACTTTGGCGGAACAGGTGGAGCATCGATGTGTTCTGGAACGTTCGATGCCCGCCCTCGAGCCCACGCGCTCTGGCACTGAAGAAAAGACCGCTCCGCTCCCGCCGCGCGATCTGATCTTCACGAATGGCTTTGGCGGATTCACCCGCGACGGTCATGAATATATCATCACCCTCCAGCCCGGCCAGATGACGCCGATGCCGTGGGTCAATGTGCTGGCTAACCCCAATTTCGGGACGGTTGTTTCTGAGAGTGGCTCGGCCTACACGTGGCTGGAAAACGCCCATGAATTCCGGTTGACTCCATGGAATAATGATCCCGTTCAGGACACCACCGGCGAGGCTTTCTATATCCGGGATGAGTTGACCGGACAGTTTTGGTCACCCACGCCGTTGCCCGCAAAAGGCGCAACGCCGACGGTCATTCGGCATGGCTTCGGCTACACCGTGTTCGAGCATACTGAAAACGGCATTGCCTCGGAACTTTGGGTCTATGTGGCGATGGACGCGCCGGTTAAGTTTACGGTCTTGAAAGTCCGTAACGTTTCGGGACGACCGCGCCGCGTGTCGGTCACAGGGTACTGGGAATGGGTGTTGGGCGAAGTGCGGAACAAAAGCCTGCTGCACGTCCAAACCGAAGTGGATCTCAAGACGGGAGCCTTACTGGCGCACAACCATTACAACACCGAGTTTCCCGGGCGGATCGCCTTCCTTGACGTGAACGATGCGACACGCACGGTCACCGGAGACCGCAAAGAATTTATCGGCCGGAACGGAAACCTGTCGAGCCCCGCGGCAATGAAGCGCTCGCGCCTGTCCGGCAGGGTCGGCGCGGGCCTGGATCCGTGCGGCGCCGTGCAAATCGTCTTCACGTTGCAAGACGGGCAGGAACACGTAACGAGTTTTCGTCTCGGTGTCGGACGCAATCCGGCCGATGTGCAGAACCTGATCCAGCGCTTTCGACGTGCGGATGCCAGCCGCACAGCGCTCGAAGGCGTCTGGGCCTACTGGAACCGGACCCTCGGCTCTGTGAATGTGGACACTCCCGATCCTTCGGTGAATGTGATGGCGAACGGCTGGCTTTTGTATCAAACCTTGGGCTGCCGACTCTGGGGAAGGACGGGCTTTTATCAGTCCGGAGGTGCCTACGGGTTCCGCGACCAGTTGCAGGACGTGATGGCGCTGGTTCATGCCGAGCCGGCGCTCACGCGAGAGCATCTGCTCCGTGTCGCCGCGCATCAATTCCGTGAAGGCGATGTGCAACACTGGTGGCATCCGCCGGCGGGACGCGGCGTACGAACGAATTTCTCTGACGATTTCCTGTGGTTGCCTTTTGCGGCCTGCCGGTACGTTTCGTGTGTCGCGGACACCGGGGTGCTTGACGAAATCATCCCGTTCTTGGAGGCCCGGCTGATCAAAGCGGATGAGGAGGCGTATTATGATTTGCCGAATCGTTCCGAAGAGTCGGCCACCCTTTACCAACACTGTGTGCGTGCCATTGAGCGCGGATTGCGATTCGGTGGGCACGGCCTGCCGCTGATCGGGTGCGGCGACTGGAACGACGGGATGAACCGGGTCGGCAACCAGGGACGCGGCGAAAGCGTCTGGCTCGCTTTCTTCCTTTACGACGTGCTCTCCCGGTTTGCCGAACTGGCGCGCTCGCGCAACGACATAACCTTTGCAGACCGCTGCGCGGCAGAAGCGAGACAGTTGCAGCAGAACATCGAGCGGGACGCATGGGACGGTCAATGGTATCGCCGCGCCTTCTTCGACGACGGTGTGCCGCTGGGATCTCAGATCAACACGGAATGTCAGATCGATTCCCTGCCCCAAAGCTGGTCCGTACTCAGCGGCGCCGGCGGGCCGTCCCGCTCGCGCCAAGCCATGCACGCCGTGCAACAGCGCCTTGTCCGCAGCGAAGCGGGATTGATTCAGTTGTTTGATCCTCCCTTCGACAAATCAGCGCTCGATCCCGGCTACATCAAAGGGTACATACCCGGTGTGCGTGAAAACGGCGGACAATACACACACGGCGCGATTTGGACCGTCATGGCGTTAGCGCTCATGGGGGAAGTGGAACGTGCGTGGGAGCTGTTCAATCTGCTTAATCCCGTCCATCACGGCGACACGCCCCAGCACATCGACACCTATAAAGTCGAGCCCTATGTCGTCGCGGCGGATCTCTATACGGTGGCTCCGCACACGGGGCGCGGTGGCTGGACGTGGTATACGGGTTCAGCCGGCTGGATGTACCGTCTGCTGATTGAAGACCTGCTGGGCGTCAACCGTGAGGGCGATCAATTGCGGTTGGCTCCCCGGATGCCGAAAGCGTGGGAGTCGTTTAAAGTCCACTACCGCTACCTGCAAACGGTCTATCACATTGCCATCACCCGGCTCGCCGCTGACGCGCCCGCTGCGGCACTTCTTCGCCTTGATGGACAAGACCTGGAGGGAACGGTCCTTCCTCTCCGAGATGATGGCCGGGAACATTTCGTTGAACTGAACGTGAGCTGACAGGACCAGCCCCTTTGGAATGCAGGCACCGTGACGATCACATGTGTCAAGTGCGTGCAACATAGGGTTTCACCCCATCGTGTAAAGTCAATCCTTCGGGCACACTGTTCCTGTGCTCAAGCGTGAAACACACGACACCCAGCCATGAAAGAAATCAATGTGATGAAGAGTTCGTCAAAGGGATTGGCGGCATCGGAACTTCGCTATCGGAGACTCTTCGAATCGGCGAAGGACGGGATCCTGATCCTCGATGCCGAGACGGGAATGGTTGTTGATGTGAACCCGTTTTTGATTGAGTTGTTGGGGTACTCTCATGCGCAATTCGTCGGAAAGGCAATCTGGGAGCTGGGGTTCTTCAAGGATATCGTCGCCAACGAGGCCAAGTTCGCGGAGCTGCAGCAAAAGGAATATGTCCGCTACGAAAACATGGCGCTGGAAACCAATTCCGGCCTGCGACGCGAGGTGGAATTCATCAGCAATGTTTACCTGGAGGATGACAATAAAATCATCCAGTGCAATATCCGGGACATCACCGAGAAGAAAAAGGCGGAGAAAGCGCTGCGAGAGCAACTGGAGGAACTCCAGCGTTGGCATGACGTCACGCTGGGACGCGAGGGGAGAGTGCTTGAGCTGAAGGAGGAAGTGAACGCGTTGCTGATCCAGGCTGGTTTGCCGGCACGTTATCCGAAGTTGACGGAATGAGTTGGGAAGGGGTTCTGGTTATGCCGATTATGAACAGGAGGCGCTTGGTTTTGGCCGGGACGCTTTGCTTGGCTTGCGTCATGGCCAACGGCGTCAACCGGCACGTTCCCGATAAAGGGATGGGTGCCGCCGCACGCGAACCCGGCGAGGCGCGTGTCCTTGTCTATGGTGGCGACCGGGCCTTTCCTCCGTATGAGTTTCTTGATGAAACCGGCCGTCCGTCCGGATTCAACATTGATCTGGCTCGTGCGGTGGCCAACATAATCGGGTCGGACATCACCTTCCAACTCGCTCCGTGGGATGAGGTCCGCAGCAAGATGGAGAACGGTGACCTTGAGCTTGCCAGCATGTTTTATTCGGCGAAACGAGAGCGCTCAATGACGTTTTCGGTGACGCACACGCTCGTGTATCAGGCGGTCTTCGTGCGCGACGATTCGCCACAGTATCGGCGCTTCGACGATCTAAAAGGCCGCCGCATCTCCGTACAGAACGGCGACATCATGCACGACTACGCGTTGGAACACGGCCTTGGCGACACGCTGACTGTGACCTCAACGCCGGAAGAGGCTCTCTCGCTTTTGGTTTCGGGCAAAGTTGACTATGCGTTGGGCGCGCATTTGCAGGGGCTTCACTGGATCAGGAAGAACGGCTGGACGCAATTACGTGCCTGCGAAAATCACCTGCTCGGAACAGAATACTGCTATGCGTTTGCGAAGAGCAACACCGACCTGCGCAATCTGTTCAATGAAGGCCTCCGGCAGGTCAATGAAAACGGGGAATACCGGAAGATATACAACAGGTGGTTAGGCGTGCTGGAACCGGAAGCTTCGCTGGGTTGGATCATCGAAACAGTCTTGATCCTCGTGGCGGCGGCCGCATTCCTGACGGCCATCGCGATCGGAATCATCGCCGTGCTTCGGCGGCAGGTGCGAAAACGCACCGCCGAACTCGAGGAAGCGAACGCCGCGCTGGAGGGCTCCCGTTCGATGGCCCTCACGTTGATGCAAGAGGCGGTTTTGGACAAAGACAAACTGCAACGGACGCTCGGTGCCACCAAACAATCTCGTCTTGCGCTGCTGAGTGTGCTGGATGACGAAAAACGAGGGGCGGCCGCTCGGGCACAGCTCTCAGCGGCCATTGAACAGGCCGCAGAAGCCATCCTCGTCACGGATGAAGCGGGGAAGATCCAGTACGTCAACCCCGCGTTTACGGCGATCACCGGATACACTCGCGAAGAGGCCGTCGGACAGAATCCGCGTTTACTCAAGAGTGGCAGGCAGGATGCCGAGTTTTATCGTCGGATGTGGGAGAGGCTGAGAAGAGGGGAGGTGTGGCGAGGCCATTTCATCAACAAGCGCAAAAACGGCACGTTCTATGAAGAAGAGGCTTCCGTTTCGCCGGTGTATGATGCCGCGAAGAGGATCGTCAATTATGTGGCTGTCAAACGCGATGTGACCCGGGAGCTTCAACTCGAAGCCCAATTTGCCCAGGTGCAGAAGATGGAATCGGTGGGGCGTTTGGCGGGCGGTGTGGCACACGATTTTAACAATCTGCTGATGGGCATCATGGGATATGCCGAGTTGTGCCGGGACCAGATCCAGCCCGACCACCCGATCAGGGAGTGGCTCGATCAAATCATTCAGATTACCCAGCGGTCAGCCGAGATCACGCGGCAACTCTTGGCCTACGCCCGCAAACAAACCATCGCGCCAAAGGTCTTGAACCTTAACGACGCAGTAGCCGGTATGCTCACACTTCTACGGCGGCTGGTCGGCGAGGGCATCACGCTGGCCTGGCTGCCCGGCGCAGGCCTTCGCCCGGTCAAGATCGACCCGTCGCAAGTCGACCAGATCCTCGCCAACCTGTGCATCAATGCACGGGACGCAACCGACGGTGCCGGCAAGATCACCTTGGAAACGCGGAATGTCTCCGTCGGTGCAGACTTTTGCTTCGAGCATGTGGAAGCGCTTCCCGGCAACTACGTTTTATTGACGGTGAGCGACAACGGCTGCGGCATGAATGCGGAGACGATCGCCAAAATGTTCGAGCCCTTTTTCTCCACCAAGGACGTGAGTAAAGGGACAGGTCTGGGCCTGGCCACCGTCTACGGTATCGTCAAGCAGAACAACGGCTTTATTTGCGCAACCAGCGAATTGGGCAAAGGAACAATTTTCAAGATCCACTTGCCGGCAGTGGCAGCCGAGATCGATGAGACAACAGATCTTCCAGTAGAAGACGTCCCAAAAGGCCGGGGAGAAACCATCCTGTTGGTGGAGGACGATCCATCGCTTTGCAGTATCTGCAAACGGTTCTTGGAAGACCTCGGGTATAACGTTCTGGCCGCGGAGACCCATGGAGAAGCCCTGAAACTGACGGAACAGACCTCGAATGAAATCAGGCTGCTGCTGACGGACGTGGTGATGCCCGGCATGGATGGCCGGCAACTGGCGAACCGAATCAGCGAGATCATTCCCGGCATCAGTATCCTGTTCATGTCCGGGTACACGGCGGATGTGATCGCCGAACACGGTATCCTGGAACAGAACGTGTCTTTCATCGCGAAACCATTCACGCGTAACGACCTTGCGCGAAAGGTACATTCGATATTGGAAACACGTGACCGGTGACGAGATGACGGCGGGGCGTACCCCGTTTCCGGGACATGATCCGCCGTTGATCTGCAGTGAGGCTCACGAAGGGAACTCAAACAACAAAAGGACAACACGATGCTTTGCAAAGCGAAAAGGCTCAGGGATCTTAGTTTGGACAGTCTTGACGGGATTAAATATGGCACCTAAACAGCTATCACCGGAAATGCTACGTAAGATAGATGCCTACTGGCGAGCCGCGAACTATCTGACGGTCGGCCAGATCTATCTCTACGATAATCCGCTGCTGAAGAAGCCGCTCACGCTGAAGCACATCAAGCCCCGGCTCCTCGGCCATTGGGGCACGACGCCGGGATTGAACTTTGTCTATGCCCATCTGAACCGCGTGATCAAGGAACACGAGCTCAATGTCATCTTCATTGCCGGACCGGGTCACGGCGGACCGGGGTTGGTGGCGAACGCTTACCTAGAGGGGACCTATAGCGAAGTCTATCCCGACGTTTCGCAAGATGAGCCAGGCATGAAGAAACTTTTCAAACAGTTCTCTTTCCCGGGAGGTATCCCGAGCCACGCGGCACCCGAAACTCCCGGTTCGATTCACGAAGGCGGCGAGTTGGGCTATTCGTTATCGCACGCTTATGGGGCAGCTTTCGACAACCCCGACCTGATCGTTGCCTGTGTGGTTGGCGATGGCGAAGCCGAGACCGGACCGCTCGCCACCAGTTGGCATTCAAACAAATTTCTCAACCCGGTTCACGACGGTGCGGTCTTGCCAATTCTGCATTTGAACGGCTATAAGATTGCCGGTCCCACGGTGTTGGCCCGCATTCCGCGCGATGAACTCAAATCGCTCTTCCGCGGTTACGGCTACACGCCGTATTTCGTGGAGGGCGACGATCCGATGGAGATGCACCGACTCATGGCAACCACACTCGATGCTGTGACCGCCGAGATCCGGCGCATCCAATACGATGCCAGAAAGCATGCGTTCACGGCGCGTCCAGACTGGCCCATGATTATCTTTCGCTCGCCGAAAGGCTGGACCGGTCCGAAAAGTGTTGACGGCAAACAGACCGAGGGATCTTTCCGCTCGCATCAGGTGCCGATGGGGGACATGAGCCGTCTGGGGCATTTGAAGATTTTAGAAAAGTGGATGAGGAGCTATCGACCGCAAGAGTTGTTCGCCGAGACCGGCAAGCTGCAGCCTGAACTTGCGGAACTGACTCCAAAGGGCGAAAGCCGCATGAGCGCCAATCCGCATGCCAACGGTGGTCTGCTTGTGCATGACCTGAGTCTGCCGGACTTCCGCAATTACGCGGTGAAGGTTCCGCGTCCCGGCGCAATAGATGCTGAATCTACGCGTATTCAGGGAGTTTTTATCCGCGATGTGATCAAAC
>Ga0075012_10001304_pt1 | contig 25828 bp, 24 predicted proteins | sample All_14_2_FD_71474 | JGI IMG/M metagenome (GOLD analysis project Ga0075012, IMG submission 71474) | Freshwater microbial communities in response to fracking from Pennsylvania, USA - Allegheny Zone_MetaG_DW_15 | ecosystem: Environmental > Aquatic > Deep subsurface > Groundwater > Drilled...
CCCAAGGTACAGGCCTTGGTGGAATACATGCGCTACCCCCGCAACCGGGCACGTTGACCTTCAGGCCTCAAACTGCTGGGCGTTTTTGCCTTTGAACGGGGCGTAAAAAGCCTTGATGTCCTGCATGTCTTGCTCAATGTCACCGGTGGGCGTGAAGACCGGGCCCAGTCCGCTCCGTTTGCGCTCGTAATCCATGTAGGCCATGACAATGGGCACGCCAGCGCCCAACGCGATGTAGTAGAAACCCGTTTTCCAGTAGCGCGTTTTGCTGCGGGTGCCCTCGGGTGGCACGATGAGCTGCAGCGGTCCCTTGGCCTGGCGAATGCTGTCAGCCGATGCCGCCACCAGGTTGGTGGACTGCTCGCGGTTCACCGGGATACCGCCCAGCCAGCGCATCACGCCGCCAAACGGAAATCGAAAAATGCTGCTTTTGCCCATCCAGCGCACTTGCAGACCCAGTACAAACGCCACCATCAGGGTGTAGGGCAAATCCCAGTTGCTGGTGTGTGGTGCCGCAATCAGCACGCTTTTGTCGGCTTCTGGTGGCAACTGGCCTTCTATGCGCCAACCTGTGGCCCGCAGGAACCCCGCTGAAAACGCTTTTAAAACGGTGTTGACCACCGGGGTGTTGAAGATGGTGCGTGACATATGGCGGCCGAGGGTACCTCAGCCACCTTGCTTGAAAGGCGAACGTGCGCCCAGTTCACTCAGGTAATGGGCCATTCCCTCTCCCTCGCGTTGCAGGTAGCGGTCCACCGCGTCGGCAAAGGCCGGGTGGGCCAGCCAGTGCGCGCTGGTGGTTTGCACCGGCAACAGGGCGCGGGCCATTTTGTGTTCGCCCTGGGCCCCGCCTTCGAAGCGATCAAAGCCGTGGGCCATGCACCAGGCCAAGGGTTGGTAGTAGCAGGCTTCAAAGTGCAGGCAGTCCACCCGTTCCAGCGCCCCCCAGTAGCGGCCAAAGGCCACTCGGGGTAAATTTTCAGAGGATTTTGAGCCTTCAGCGATTGATGGCACAGCGTTGACAGCTATCAAACTGCATGCAATGGGGTGTGTGGTTTCGGCCACAAACAACACCCAATCTTCGGGTTGCGTCGCGGCCAGACGGGCAAAAAAGTCCCGGCTCAGGTAGGGTGCGTTGCCGTGCTCCAAATAGGTGCGTTGGTAGCAGCGGTAAAAAAAATCCCAGTCCGCTGGGGTGATGGCGCGCCCCTCCAGCGTGCGAAAACGCACCCCAGCATCGGACACTTTGCGCCGCTCCTGACGGAGCTTCTTGCGCTTGTCCTGGCTGAGGCTGGCCAGAAAGTCGTCAAAGTCTCGGTAGGGGTCGGGCTTGCGATTGCGCCAGTGGAACTGGACCGTGTGCCGTCGCAACAGTCCGGCAGATTGGGCCGCTTCGATGTCTGCCGGGTGGGCAAACAGCATGTGCAGAGAGGACAGGTGCTGTGCCTCGCACACCTGCAGCAGCGCTGTCATCAGCGTGCGCCGCGCCGTCGCGTCCACCGCCAGCAGACGCGGGCCGGGCACGGGGGTGAAGGGCACCGCCACCACGGCCTTGGGGTAGTAGTCCAAGCCGTGGCGGGCGTAGGCTTCGGCCCAAGCCCAGTCAAACACGTACTCGCCGTAGGAATGGGTCTTGATGTAGAGCGCTGCAGCGGCATGAAGCCGTTCATCGGCCCAGAGCGTGACCAGTTGAAGCGTCCACCCAGTGGCCGCGCTGGCGCTGCCACTGTCCAGCAGCGCGGACAGGTATGCGGGTGTGATGAAGGGGGTGGTGTCGCGGCCCTGTGTCCGTTCCGCCTCCAGCAGTTGCGACCAATGCCCCAAAGAGACCTCGGACGGGTGAGCCAAAACCCGGATGACATAATTGTTTTGCATCCCCTCCCGGGGAGGGGTGGGGCCGTCGTTCTGGTTCGGCGCGCCTTGCTGCGACATCATTCCAAGTGTTTTCATGACCTTCAAACTTTGTCTGGCCCAGTTGAATTTTGTGGTGGGTGATCTGGCGGGCAACGCCCGCCGTGTGGTCGAAGCCGCCACCGCTGCCCATGCCCAGGGGGCCGATCTGCTCGTCACACCCGAACTGGCGTTGTGTGGCTACGCCGCAGAAGACCTGTTTTTGCGCCCCGGCTTTCTGGACGCCTGCGATGATGCCTTGGAACAAGTGGCCTTGGGCACCGCCGGGTTGACCGGGCTCACCGTGGTGGTGGGGCACCCCGCCCGTTCGCTGGACGCTGGCGCGGTGCGCACCCGCAGCGTGTCGGTGTCCCGCCTGTACAACGCCGCCACCGTGCTGCGCCACGGAGAGAAGTTGCACACTTACGCCAAGCAGCAATTGCCGAATTACCAAGTGTTCGACGAGCGCCGCTATTTCACCCCCGGCCAGTTCCCTTGCGTGTTCGAAGTGCCCAACGCGGAGGGCGAGGTGCTGCGCTGCGGACTGTTGATTTGCGAGGATGCGTGGTTCGATGCCCCGGCCGAGGCCGCCCGTCAGGACGGTGCGCAGGTCCTGGTGGTGGTCAACGCATCGCCCTTTCACACCGGCAAAGGCCGCGAACGCGAAGAGGCCATGCGCCAACGCGTGGCCGCGACCGGCCTGCCGTTGGTTTATGCCCACTTGGTGGGAGGGCAGGACGAAATCGTGTTTGAAGGGCGCAGCTTCGCGCTGAATGCCGATGGATCGGTGGCGCTGCGGGCTGAGAGTTTCAAGGAAAATATGGCGTTTGCGCATGTCAGTATTGCGCAGTCAGCTCTCTTTATTGAAGGAAATGTGGCGCCGGAAAACAGCACGGAAGCCGACCTGTGGCACGCCCTGGTGCTGGGCGTGCGCGACTACGTGGGCAAGAACGGGTTTCCCGGCGCGCTGCTGGGGCTGTCGGGCGGCATCGACTCGGCGCTGGTGCTGGCCATCGCGGTGGACGCGCTGGGCAAGGACCGGGTGAGGGCGGTCATGATGCCGTCGCCTTACACCGCCGACATCAGCTGGATCGATGCCCGCGACATGGCCGCCCGCCTGAGCGTGCGCTACGACGAAATCGACATCCGCCCGCACTTCGAGGCCTTCAAGGCCAGCCTAGCCTTCGACTTTGCCCACCTGCCCGAAGACACCACCGAAGAGAACCTGCAGGCCCGCATCCGCGGCACGCTGCTCATGGCCCTGAGCAACAAACACGGCAGCATCGTGCTGACCACGGGCAACAAGAGCGAAATGGCCACCGGCTACTGCACGCTGTACGGCGACATGGCGGGGGGCTTTGCCGTCATCAAGGACGTGGTGAAAACCATGGTGTTCAAGCTGGCGTGGTGGCGCAATGCCCACGACCCCTACGACACCGGGGCCAGCCCCATCCCCGAGCGCATCATCACCCGTCCCCCCAGCGCTGAGCTGCGCCCCGACCAGAAGGACCAAGACAGCCTGCCCGAGTACGAAGTGCTGGACGCCATCATCCAGCGCTACATGGAAAACGACGAGCACCCGGCTGCCATCGTGGCCGCAGGCTACGCCCAGGCCGACGTGGACAAGGTCACGCGGCTGCTGCGGATCAATGAGTACAAGCGCCGCCAGGCCCCGGTCGGCATTCGCGTGACGCACCGCAGCTTTGGCAAGGACTGGCGCTACCCCATCACCAGCAAGTACCGGGGTTGACGCCGATCACGACAGCGTTACCACAGGCACCATCTGACCCACTTCCAAGCCTGCCGCGTTTTTCATCGGGGGTGGGGTGAATTCGGCCAGTGCGGTGCGGGCGGTGTCGTCCAGCCAGCCCAGCTGGTCCAGCACAGCGGCCACGGCCACCATCAAGGCCTTCAGGTTGCCGTCGCTCACTTTGGCCGCCAGGGCCACGCCCCGGCTGCGGCTGGCAATGGCTTGCACCCCGTCTGCTCCCACTTTGCACACCCAGTCGCCTCGGCCGGCGCGGGCCAGGGTCAGGTCATTGCGACCCTCGCCGCTGACCAGCTCAGGGTGGGCACACATGGCTTGGGCCACCCGCTGGGGACCCAAGCCGTAATGTGGGTCGGGTGTGGCCAAGGTGAGTCGGGCAAAAGCCGTGGCCAGCGCGGGCAGGGGCACGGCGTAGTTGGGTGCGCTGCACCCATCGGTGCCGCGGACCAGTTGGGTGTGTGGCACGCCAGTGAAGTGGCTCACGCTGGCGGCAATCGCTTGTTGTACGGGGTGGTCCAGGGACAGGTAGTCGGCCATGGGTTCGCCCAGCGCCGCGGCCAGCAGCAACATGCCGGTGTGCTTGCCCGAGCAGTTGTGGTGCAGACGGCCAAACACGGCATTGGGCTCGGGTGTGACGTTGTTGACGCTGAAAAAGTAGGGCAGGTGGCTGCCGCAAGCCAGAACGGTGTCGTCGGCCCCCGCTTTGGCCAGCAGGCTGGCCACGCGCTGGGTGTGCATCGGCTCACCGTTGTGGCTGGCACACAGCAGGGCCACGTCAGCGTCGGCCAGGCGGTAGCGCTCGGCAAACCGCGCAACCAGCGGCATGGTTTGAAAAGGTTTCAGGGCCGAGCGGGTGAACATGGGCGCAGCGGTGTCACCTGCCCTTGCCAGCAAAGTTCCCTGTGCGTTGCACACGGCCACCGAGCCGTAGTGCACCAACTCGGGGTGACCGCCTCGGTGGACGACGGTGATCGGGGTATGTTTTGGGAGGTCAAATGTGTGCATGGTCTGAGGGGACTAAGGCGCTGAAGTGTAGGCAGCGGATGAAGGGTGTGCGACGCCAAGGGAGGTGGGCCTTGGGCATAATGCCCCGTCATTCAACGACTCTCAGGACTTTTCGCCATGAAACAGATCACCGCCGTCATCAAACCCTTCAAACTCGAAGAAGTGCGTGAGGCACTGGCCGAGCAAGGCGTGACGGGACTGACGGTGACCGAGGTCAAAGGGTTTGGTCGCCAGAAAGGTCACACCGAGCTGTACCGCGGTGCGGAGTACGTGGTGGACTTTCTGCCCAAGGTGAAGGTGGAGGTGGTGGTGAAATCGGACGACGTGGACCGCTGCGTCGATGCCATCATCCGGGCCGCGCGCACGGGCAAAATCGGTGATGGCAAAATATTTGTGACGTCGGTTGAACGCGTGGTGCGTATCCGCACCGGTGAAGAAGACGAAACGGCGGTTTGAGCAGGCAGCTGGCTCAGATCTTGTCGCGCAGGCCCTCGGCGGTGCCAAACCCACCGGCCTGCACCAAGTGAGGCAGCAGGGTTGAAGCCTCGCGGTGGGTGTGGAGCAGGTCCATTTGCCAAGTGCCAACAAAGCCGGACTCCACGGTTTGTGTCAGAAACCGCAGCAATCCATCGTAGTAGCCTGCAACGTTCAGCAAGCCCAGGGGCTTTTGGTGGTAGCCAAGTTGACGCCAGGCCCAGACTTCAAACAGTTCCTCAAACGTGCCAATGCCGCCAGGTAGGGCCAGAAATGCGTCGGCCCGCTCGGCCATCAGCGCTTTGCGCTCGTGCATGTTGGCCACCACATGCAGTTCCGTGCAGGCGTGGTTGGCGCACTCTTTGTCCACCAGCGCCTGGGGAATCACGCCCACCACGGTGCCTCCTGCCGCCAGCGTGGCATGGGCGACGGTGCCCATGAGGCCATTGTTGCCGCCACCGTAGACCAGCGCACCTCCGTGCTGGCCAATCCAGTTGCCGACCTGGACTGCGGCCTCGGTGAACAGAGGGTTGCCACCAGAGCGCGATCCACAGTACACGCACAATGAAAAAGTGGGGGAAGAAGATAGGGGCATGTGCTTTTCAGTCATCAGGCAAAGCGGGTCCAGAGCGCCCCACCCCAGGTGGCGGCACACAGCAACAAACTGAGCAGCACTGCGGCACTGCCCATGTCTTTGGCGCGTTTGGACAGGTCGTGCCATTCCGGTCCGATGCGGTCAATGGCAGATTCGATCCCCGTGTTCAGCAACTCCACCACCATGACCAGCACCACGGTGGTGGCCAGCACGGCCGTTTCAATCCAGGTCTGGCCCAGCCAAAAGGCGGCTGGCAGCATGCCCAGCGCCAACAAGGCTTCCTGGCGGAATGCGGTTTCCTGCCAACCGGCTTTCAGCCCAGCCAGGGAATAGCCGAATGCGTGAAGCACTCGGTTGAGCCCCTTGCGGGCCTTCTGAGGGTTGGCGGTGGGGGGGGAGTTCGGTGACATTGGCAACAGTGTGTGGGGCACAGCTTGTGTGGCGCTTAAGCGCTCAGGCGGCCCGGACCATCCGCGCAAGGCACCAGCCGTGTGCCAGCCAAGGCATCGTGCCAGTACTGGTGCTGTGGGTGAAATCGTGACAGCAACGCCCAGATCAGAACCCAGCCCACCACGATCACGCCCGTTTCCGCGCCCGACAACCGAAACACCCATGCACCCAGCAGAGGGGGAAGAAACCAGAGCCAGCTACAAAGGTAGCGGATAAGGGCCCTTCCTTGGCTGAGAGGCTGGCCATGGATGTCGACCACCCGGATACGCCAGGTTTTCATGGCCAGCGTCTGGCCTTTGGCCCACAACCAAGTGAAGTAGATGCCCAACACCACAAATACGAATGCCTGGTGGGCATGGCGGTTGTCCAGTGCGTGCCGTGTCTGGCTGAGTGACGAGAACAAATACCCCGCCACGAATACCACCGCAAACAACAACATGCCTTCATAAAGCCAGCATGCCAGTCGGCGGCGGAGTTTGGGCGCAGTCAGATCCACCACGGGGTCGGTGTCAATTGAGGACGAGGAAAGCATGTTCAAACCGATGATGGGATAGGAGAAGCACCGTGTGCGGCTGCGTCATGGGGGAAATTGTCTCACTCGTTGCATCGTCATCGACTGGGATGTGGAGCACCGAAAAATCGGGATGCTATGAAATGCGATAATGCGGGTTGCAAATCAAACGGCAAACGGGTCAAGGTCGCGCAGTCAATGGTGGCTGCCAATGGTTTTGGTCTCAAGTCTCGACGCAGCCTCACGAGGGTGTGCGAAGAGGCACCCAAGGTTTTTCGTCAGAGAAATTCTCGAAAGGTTCATCATGGAAATCTCCAAAGCGGAAATGAACTCCGCTGCAACAGCGTCTTCGGGCGCGCAAATTCAAGAACTCCGCGGCGCTGAAATTCTCGTCAAAGCCTTGCAGGCCGAAGGCGTGAAGTACATCTGGGGTTATCCCGGTGGGGCAGTGCTGCACATATATGACGCGTTCTACAAGCAGGACACCATTCAGCATGTGTTGGTGCGCCACGAGCAGGCCGCCGTGCACGCCGCTGACGGTTATGCGCGTGCCACCGGGGATGTGGGCGTGGCGCTGGTCACCTCCGGCCCTGGGTTGACCAATGCAGTCACCGGTATCGCGACGGCATACATGGACAGCATTCCCATGGTCATCGTGTCAGGTCAGGTGCCCACGCATGCCATTGGCCTGGATGCATTCCAGGAGTGCGACACCGTGGGCATCACACGGCCCATCGTCAAACACAACTTCCTGGTGAAGGATGTGAGAGACATGGCCATGGTCATGAAGAAGGCGTTTCACATCGCTCGCACCGGCCGTCCCGGCCCTGTGGTGGTGGACATTCCCAAGGACGTGTCTTTCAACAAAACAGCCTACGCCGGCTACCCGGAAACGGTGGAGATGCGCTCCTACAACCCCGTGCGCAAAGGCCACGGTGGGCAAATTCGCAAAGCCCTGCAGCTTTTGCTGACGGCCAAGCGCCCCTATATCTACACGGGTGGTGGCGTGCTGCTGGGCAATGCCACGAACGAACTGCGTACGCTCGTGGATTTGTTGGGCTACCCTGTCACCAATACGCTGATGGGGTTGGGGGCATATCCAGCCACCGATCCCAAGTTTCTGGGGATGCTGGGCATGCATGGCACGGTGGAAGCCAACAATGCCATGCAAAACTGCGATGTGTTGCTGGCAGTGGGGGCCCGCTTTGATGACCGCGTGATCGGCAACCCCAAGCACTTTGCACAGAACGAACGCAAGATCATTCACATCGACATCGATCCCTCCAGCATTTCCAAGCGTGTGAAAGTCGATGTCCCCATCGTGGGTGATGTCAAAGATGTGTTGACCGAGCTCATCGGCATGATCCGGGACACCACTCTTCGTGCCGATGCCCAGTCGCTGTCCGATTGGTGGACCACCATTGAAGGTTGGCGCAGCCGGGATTGCATGAAGTATGACCGAGGCAACCAGGACGTGATCAAGCCGCAGATGGTGATCGAAACCCTGTGGAACATGACCAAGGATGCTGACGCTTACATCACATCGGACGTCGGTCAGCACCAGATGTGGGCCGCTCAGTATTACAAGTTCAACGAGCCGCGCCGTTGGATCAATTCCGGAGGGCTGGGCACCATGGGCGTGGGCATTCCCTATGCCATGGGCATCAAGCTGGCCAAACCCGAGAGTGAGGTGTTTTGCGTGACGGGTGAAGGTTCGGTACAGATGTGCATTCAGGAGTTGTCCACCTGCCTGCAATACAACACGCCCATCAAGATTCTGGCATTGAACAACCGTTACCTTGGCATGGTCCGCCAGTGGCAGGAGATCGAATACTCCGGTCGCTACAGCCATAGCTACATGGATGCGCTGCCCAATTTTGTGAAACTCGCCGAAGCCTATGGCCACGTCGGAATGCTGATCGAACGTCCACAAGACGTTGAGCCGGCTTTGCGAGAGGCCCGCAAGCTCAAGGACCGCACGGTGTTCATGGATTTCCGCACCGATCCCACCGAAAACGTGTTTCCCATGGTTCAGGCAGGCAAAGGCATCACCGAGATGCTGTTGGCCGTCGAAGAACTTTAATTCACGGTCAAAAGCTTATCCGGCGCAAGCTGGATAAGCGTTCTGAGCTATATTTTTGACGAATCTATTGTCCGCCAAGCCCGGTGTTTACCGATGCCGGGGGAGGGCGGCGAAAAGAGGGATCTTTTCTTATGAAACACATCATTGCTGTCCTTCTGGAAAACGAAGCTGGCGCGCTGTCGCGCGTTGTGGGCCTGTTTTCTGCCCGTGGCTACAACATCGAATCCTTGACGGTGGCACCCACCGAGGACCCCAGCCTGTCGCGCATGACCATCCAGACCCATGGGTCGGATGACGTGATCGAGCAGATCACCAAGCACCTGAACCGTCTCATTGAAGTGGTGAAAGTGGTTGATCTGACGGAGGGCGCTTACACCGAGCGCGAGCTCATGATGGTGAAGGTGCGCGCGGTGGGCAAAGAGCGCGAAGAAATGAAGCGCATGGCCGATATTTTCCGTGGCCGAATCATTGACGTGACCGAGAAGAGCTACACCATTGAACTGACGGGCGACCAGGGCAAGAACGACGCCTTCTTGGAAGCCATTGACCGTGCAGCCATTCTGGAAACTGTCCGCACCGGTGCCAGCGGCATTGGGCGCGGCGAACGCATCCTGCGCGTCTGAAGGGCGCGCGACCTTTCACCCCTGTCAACCCATTTCAACCGGAGCAACCCATGAAAGTTTTCTACGACAAAGACTGTGACCTGAGCCTGATCAAAGGCAAAACCGTGGCCATCATCGGCTATGGCAGCCAGGGCCACGCCCATGCGCAAAACCTGAACGACAGCGGCGTGAAGGTCGTGGTTGGCCTGCGCAAGGGCGGCGCTTCCTGGGACAAGGTCGGCAAAGCCGGTTTGACGGTGATGGAAGTCAACGATGCAGTCAAAGCCGCGGATGTGGTCATGATCCTGCTGCCCGACGAGCAGATTGCCGAGGTCTACAACAACAATGTGGCCCCCAATATCAAACAGGGTGCTTCACTGGCATTTGCCCACGGCTTTAACGTGCACTACAACCAAGTGGTGCCCCGTGCGGATCTCGATGTGTGGATGGTCGCTCCGAAGGCCCCTGGCCACACCGTGCGCAATACCTATACCCAAGGTGGTGGCGTTCCCCATCTGGTGGCTGTGCACCAGGACAAGTCCGGCAAAGCCCGTGACCTGGCCCTCAGCTATGCCATGGCCAACGGTGGCGGCAAGGCCGGTATCATTGAAACCAACTTCAAAGAAGAGACCGAAACGGATCTGTTCGGCGAGCAAGCTGTGTTGTGCGGTGGTGCTGTTGAACTGGTGAAGATGGGTTTCGAAACCCTGGTGGAAGCCGGTTACGCCCCCGAAATGGCTTATTTTGAGTGCCTGCACGAACTCAAGTTGATCGTGGATCTGATTTATGAAGGCGGTATTGCCAACATGAACTACTCCATTTCCAATAACGCGGAGTTTGGTGAGTATGTGACAGGTCCCGAAGTGATCAACGACCAGTCGCGCGCTGCCATGCGAAATGCTTTGAAGCGCATCCAGAACGGCGATTACGCCAAAATGTTCATCCAAGAGGGCCGCTTGAACTATCCGTCCATGACCGCCCGCCGCCGGAACACTGCCGATCACCAGATCGAGGTGGTTGGGGGCCAGTTGCGCGCCATGATGCCCTGGATTGCCAAGAACAAGCTGGTTGACCAGACCCGCAACTGATCTTGGGTTTTGCTTCCCGGCAAAAGGCCACTTCGGTGGCCTTTTTTGCGTTCGCTGGCATTGCAGGGGGGGCGGGCAACGAGGCTTACACTTCACCCATTCCCAAGGCAGCAAAACCTGCATTCGCAATCGAATCCAAACGCACACATGACAGACGGCACCGACACCAAGTCCATCACCCAGGCCACCAGGAGAAGCAAGGGCATTTATATCTTGCCCAACATGATCACGTTGGCGGCGTTGTTTGGTGGCTTCTACGCTGTGGTGATGTCCATGAACGACCGGTACGACCTCGCAACCGTGGGGATTTTTGCCGCGATGATTCTCGACAGCCTCGACGGCAGGGTGGCACGTCTCACCAACACACAGAGTGCCTTCGGTGAGCAAATGGATTCTTTGTCGGACATGGTTTCTTTTGGTGCGGCACCGGCCCTGATCGCTTATGAATGGTCCTTGAGTGGTCTTGGGCGCTGGGGTTGGATTGCGGCTTTTGTTTACTGTGCCTGTGCCGCCTTGCGTCTGGCTCGCTTCAATGTCAACACTGCCGTGGTGGACAAGCGGTTTTTCCAGGGGTTGCCTTCGCCAGCTGCGGCTGCGCTGGTTGCCGGTTTCATCTGGCTGATGACCGAAGCTGGCGTTCAGGGTCCCGATCTTTCTTGGTGGGTGTTTGGTCTGACTTTGTTTTCAGGTTTGACCATGGTCACCAACGTGCCGTTCTACAGCTTCAAGGATGTGCACATGCGCAAGAGTGTGCCGTTTGCGGTGATTGTGATGATTGCGTTGGTGATCGCCATCATCAACATTGATCCCCCCACCGTTTTGTTTGGACTGTTTGTGCTTTATGGGCTATCGGGATATGCGGTCTACGCTTGGCGCAAGGCCAAGGGAAAGCCGACCAGCGTGATCAGCACTTCGACCGATGAGCCAGACGAGCGGGGTTTACACGATCAGGGTGAGGCGCCTTGATGTGATACATTGAAGCCATGCAAAAAATTTCTCTCCTGCTGCTACTGGGTGTCCTTCTTGGGCAAATGGCGTAGCGCGCGAGCACGTCTTCCAACGGCCCGTTTGCACCCGCAGCGGGCCGTTTGTTTTTGCACTGCGGGTTTTACTGAATAAAGCACCGCCGATTCCTGACGGCGGTTCAATGGAGCAAGACATGAGCGACCAGTTGATCATTTTTGACACCACTTTGCGCGATGGCGAGCAGTCGCCAGGCGCATCCATGACCAAGGACGAAAAGCTGCGCATTGCCCGGCAATTGGAGCGCCTCAAGGTGGATGTGATTGAAGCCGGTTTTGCCGCCAGCTCCAATGGGGATTTCGAGGCTGTCAAGGCAATTGCCGACGTCATCAAGGACTCCACGGTCTGTTCTTTGGCCCGAGCGAATGATCGTGACATTGGCCGTGCGGCCGATGCATTGGCCGGTGCTCACCGAGCGCGTATCCACACTTTCATCGCCACAAGTGCCTTGCACATGGAAAAAAAGCTGCGCATGACGCCAGACCAAGTGCTCGAGCAGGCCAAGCAGGCCGTGCGATATGCCCGTTCTCGTGTGGCCGATGTGGAGTTCAGCCCCGAAGATGGCTATCGCAGCGACATGGATTTTCTGTGCCGCGTATTGGAGGCAGTGATTGCCGAAGGGGCCACAACCATCAATGTGCCCGACACCGTGGGTTATGCCATTCCAGAACTCTATGGCAACTTCATCAAAACCCTGCGTGAGCGGGTTCCCAATTCCGACAAAGCCATTTGGTCGGTCCATTGCCACAACGATTTGGGCATGGCTGTGGCCAATTCTCTGGCTGGGGTGAAGATCGGTGGTGCACGTCAGGTGGAGTGCACCATCAATGGGTTGGGTGAACGGGCTGGCAACTGTTCGCTGGAGGAAATCGTGATGGCGGTGAAGACCCGCCGAGACTACTTTGGGCTGGACTTGAACATTGATGCCTCGCAGATCGTGCCTGCGAGTCGCATGGTCAGCCAGACAACTGGCTTTGTGGTACAGCCCAACAAGGCGGTGGTCGGGGCCAATGCCTTTGCACACGCGAGTGGCATTCACCAAGATGGTGTACTTAAGGCTCGAGACACTTACGAGATCATGCGCGCGGAAGATGTGGGCTGGAGTGCCAACAAAATTGTGCTGGGCAAACTCAGCGGTCGCAATGCTTTCAAACAGCGCTTGCAAGAGTTGGGCATAGAGTTGGACTCGGAAACCGAGGTGAACACCGCGTTTGCCAAATTCAAAGAGTTGGCCGATCGCAAGAGCGAGATTTTTGACGAAGACATACTGGCTTTGGTCAGTGACGAAAGCGTGAGCGCTGACAAGGAACAGTTCGGTTTGGTCTCTCTGGCTCAACACAGCGAGACAGGTGAACGGCCACAGGCCTCAGTGGTTTTCACGGTGGATGGCAAAGAGGTGCGTGGCGAATCAGACGGCAATGGCCCAGTTGATGCGTCTCTCAAGGCCATCGAATCCCATGTGAAGAGCGGGGCCGAAATGGTGCTGTATTCGGTGAATGCCATCAGTGGTTCTACAGAGAGCCAGGGTGAAGTGACTGTGCGCCTGCAGCACAGCGGACGCGTGGTCAACGGAGTGGGCGCCGACCCAGATATTGTGGTGGCTTCAGCGAAGGCTTATCTGAGTGCTCTCAACAAGCTGCAGAGCAAGGCTGACCGAGTGGCAGCGCAAGGCTGACGCTAGGCGAGTTTTTGGCCCGCGTCGGTCTTTGTGGTGATTGAATTTCAAAAGCCCCTTTTGCTGAGCTTTCAGTGAGCTTTCATCTGCAAGCAGTTGATATTGCTGAGTTTTTTGGTTCGGCCTATACTGGCGGTTGGATATTGAGCAGAAATCGGAGAACCGGCGCATGACACGCAAAGCAGGCATGTTTTCTCATTGGGTGTTTTGGTTGGTATTGGCTGTGGGCTTTCAACTGCCACCAGCAGAAGCCGCTTCGAAACGCTCCACCGACCGTGTCCAAGTGGTCAAGAAAAAACCTGCTCGTCAGGCGGCTGTGGTCAAGACCCAAAAAAACCGCGCAGGAAAAAATGACCGCCTAGCGGTTCGCCGTGCCAGCCGGGTCGAGCGAGTGGCGGTGGCGGCACCCCGGAAAACGTCCCGTAGCCTTCACCAAGCGAGTAACGCTTCCGTCCATCCTTCGATGGGTCATGTGGCGGCGCTCGGGACCGAATCTGATGGTTTGGGGTTGAAATCCAATGCCGTGATGGTCGTGGATCAGAACACCCATGAAGTGTTGTTCAACAAAAATGGTTCGGCTGTGCTGCCCATTGCTTCCTTGACCAAATTGATGACCGGATTGGTGATTGCCGATGCCGGTTTGTCCATGGACGAACGCATCACCATTGCAGAGGATGATGTGGACATGTTGAAAGGCAGCGGTTCGCGCTTGGCGGTCGGGACGACGCTGACCCGAGGGGAGTTGTTGCATCTGGCGTTGATGTCCAGTGAAAATCGGGCAGCCCATGCCTTGGGACGAACATTTCCGGGTGGGTTGCATGCGTTTGTCCAGATGATGAACGTCAAGGCCAAGCTGCTGGGTATGGGTGACACGCAGTATGTGGATCCGACGGGGCTGTCTCCGCGCAACCAGTCCAGTGCCAAGGATCTGGCCACATTGGTTGCAGAGGCATATCACCGTCCCATTCTTCGGGACTTGTCCACGTCCACGGGGTATGAGGTTGACACAGGTCGTCGCACTCTTCAGTACCGCAACACCAATCGTCTTGTCAGCAACCCAGATTGGGATATTGGGTTGCAAAAGACTGGGTATATCGCGGAGGCTGGGCGCTGTCTTGTGATGCAAGCCAAAGTGGCAGGTCGTGAGCTGATCATGGTGTTTCTGGATTCAGCTGGGAAACTGACTCGGCTTGCAGATGCCGAGCGTGTGCGCCGGTGGGTTGAGCGCAAGTAGCATTAGCATTGCTTGCTGGTGTCACTCGGCGAGAGTCCGCCTCATCGAACGTGTTCAAACAATGCTCGCAAGAGTCGTGGGCTACTCATGGTTGAGCCATGGCACAGCGCCTACGACGCAAAAATCAATCCTTGTAGCCCAGAGCGTGTGATATCTCGCTTGCGGTGGCTTTGAGCTTGGCCAGCCACTTGTCGTCCAGCCGATCAGCTGGCGCAGAAATGGAAAGCCCTGCCACCAGTTTTCCGTGGTCGTCATGGATGCCTGCTGCCATACACCGCACCCCCAACTCCAACTCTTCATTGTCCCGTGCCATGCCTGTTTGACGTGCCTGTGCCAGTTCAGCTTCGAGGCGTGGCAGTTGTGTCAGGCTGTTGCGTGTTTGCCCTGCCAATCCGGTTCTGGTGGCGTAAGCCCGTACTCGGGCGGGTTCATCATTGGCCAGAAACAGCTTCCCAACCGATGTCAGATGCAGTGGCGCACGTCCGCCAATGGCACGTACCACTTGCATGCCAGAGCGCTCGCTGTAGGCCCTTTCCACGTAGACGATTTCGTCGCCCTGTCTCACGCTGAGGTTGACGGGCTGTTGAATCAGTTTGTGCAACTCGCGCATGGGACCCAACGCGGCATCGCGCACGTTCAGGCGTGCCTTCACAAGATTGCCAAGCTCCAGCAGGCGCATGCCAAGGCGGTAGCTGCCAGCCTCAGGCCGTTCGACGAATCGGCCAATGGTCATGTCATTCAGAATGCGGTGTGCCGTTGAAGGGTGCAATCCCGATTGCTCTGCGATTTCTTTTAAGGACACGGGTTCCTCATGAGACGCCAGAATTTCCAATAGTTGGAACATTCGGTCAATCACTTGAACGGTCGGGGTGGTGGGCTGGATATCGGGGCGTTTCGTCATGGCATCACGTTTTGTTGACGGATTTTATAACGTGAAAAAAATGCCGTTTTGGCGCTGTTGCTTTCAACGCCTTTGATTTCAGAACCGAACCCAGTGCCCGTCAATCAAGCGGTCATGAGGTGCAAAGCGGGTCTTGTAGGCCATCTTTTGGCTTGCCTCAATCCAATACCCCAAGTAGACATAAGGGAGGCCCAAAGCTGCTGCTTGCTGGATCAGCCACATCACGCTGTACGTTCCATAGTTGGCTGCGTCTTGGGGTTCGTAGAAGGTGTATACCGCTGACAATCCATCATTGAGCACATCCACGATGGAAACCATTTTGACTGTCGGTTCAGGCTGGCCTCCTTCTGAGGGAGGCGGGGCTGAAAATTCGATCAGCCTTGAGTTGACACGGCTTTGCAGCAAAAATTGTGTGTATTGGTCGATGCTGTCATGGTCCATTCCACCACCGGCATGTCGCCCTGCCTGATAGCGCAGGTACAGTTGATAATGGGTGGGCACGAAGCACAGCTTCAACACGTTGGCGGTGAGTTCTCTGTGCTTCAAGACGCTGCGTCGTTGACTGCGGTTTGCAGCGAACTCCGCCACGGGAATGCGAAGCGGCACGCAGGCTTGGCAACCATCACAATGGGGGCGATAGGTGAACATACCGCTGCGCCGGAAACCCTGCCTGACCAACCGGGAGTAGGTGTCAGTGTTGATCAGGTGGCTGGGCGTTGCCACCTGAGAGCGGGCTGGCCTGTCGGGCAAGTAACTGCAGTCATAAGGCGCCGTGGCGTAAAACTGCAGGGTTTCGAAAGGCAGATCGTTGGGGTGCGTCACGCGCGTGGAGTTGGGCTGCAGAAGAGAGCATCCCAGTATAGTGGGTCGAAATCCCAGTTTGCCTGTGCCTGCTTTGTCAATTCGATGAGGCGCTTGGTGAACTCGTGCCTTGGCCAAGGCCGAGCGCCCAGACTGGCCAAGTGTGAGGTTTGCTGTTGACAGTCGATGATGGGCATTTGTTGGATGCGACACATCGCCACCAACGCACACAGAGCCATTTTGGAGCCATTGCTGTGAAAGCTGAACATCGACTCGCCAAACACCATGCGGCCGATGTTTACCACGTAAAGTCCTCCGCAGCGGTTCCCGTCCACCCAAGCCTCGATGCAGTGTGCATGTCCGACCTGGTGTAAGGCGCAATAGGCTTCTTGCATGCTCTCCACAATCCAGGTGCCCTTTTGGCCCGAGCGTAGGCTTCTGGCGCATGCGTGAATGGTGGCGCGAAAATCTGCATCGACACGGATCTCCAGTCGGTTCATTTTCAGCAATGAGCGCAATTGCTTCTTTAACGAAGTGTGCAGCTTGAATTCGCTGGTGGTCAGAACCATGCGGGGATCCGTGCTCCACCACAGAGGGGGCTGGTCATCGCCGAACCAGGGAAAAACGCCTTGGTGGTAGGCTGCCAACAGCGTCGGAACGTCCAGGGCCCCTCCCGCTGCCAGTAAGCCGGGAGCGGGGTCTTCTCCAGACCACGCCTGTTCCAAGGGAGGGAAAGGGTCGCCTGGTTGCAGCCAGGCGACTGGACGGGGGGCTCGCGCGGCGGCCATGGTCTGTGTATTGACAAAAAAGAAGGCTGAAGCGAAAAAGCCCTGTATGCGTGAACATACAGGGCTGGTGTTGTGTCTGGCTCCCCGACCTGGGCTCGAACCAGGGACCTACGGATTAACAGTCCGGCGCTCTACCGACTGAGCTATCGGGGAATATTTCTCTGCTGTCAGCAAAGGCTTTGGATTTTACAGGATTTCGAAGCAGATCTTTTTGTCTGAAACTGCCGTTGATGGGCCAAAAATCCGGTTTTAAACGAAAAAGCCCTACACCAGAGATGTGGGGCTTGTCGTGTTTTTTGGCTCCTCGACCTGGGCTCGAACCAGGGACCTACGGATTAACAGTCCGGCGCTCTACCGACTGAGCTATCGAGGAACAACGCCTAAGATTATAGCGTTATTTTCCGAGGCTCCCGATGGGGGATGGGGCGGGCCTCGATGAGTGACATCAGAAACCTGCTTCCAGCCCGATGCGCCAGGTCCGAGGGGACCCCGGAAACAAGTACACGTGGCTGTATTGGTAGGGGGACTCTTTGAAGTAACGCTTGTTCGCCATGTTGTCAACGCCCAGGTACCAGGCGACAGGGGCCTTTGCCAGTGTGGTGTGGTAACTCAGCGTGCTGTCGATCGTGGTCCACGCAGGCAGGGCAATTGAGCCATCGGGTACCACGCTGCGAGGGCCTTCATGTGACAGCCGGGTTTGCAAGCTCAGCCCTGGGAGGCTGGGGAACGCGTGGTTGGCGGTCACGCGCAACACCCTTTGTGGCACGTTGGTGGGCTTGTGCCGGTTCAGTTGGGGATTGATCGTGCTGTGACGGCGATGTGCTTGCAAGAACATGGTGCTGACACGCAAGGACCAGGCACCAATGGCCTGTTGGGTGCTCAGTTCCAGCCCTTTGTGCTGGTCGTCGCCATCCATTTGGAACGTGCAGCTGCTTGCCACGTCGCAGGTGCCTGCGTCCCCTGCTCGCGGGCGGGTGATCTGAAACAGGGTGATGCCGTGGGCGGTGGTGTGGGTGTGGTGTTTCAACCCCATTTCCCACTGGCGGCTTTTCAATGGCGGCAAAGCCTGTCCGGCGTTGGTGTAGCGGCTGCGGCCTGGTGCCACGAACGACTCCACGCCCTGGCCGACGCTGGCATAGGCCAGAGTGGCCGCATTCCACTCCCAGGCCAACGCCAGCCATGGGCTGGTGAATCCCTGCCGGTAGGCTGTGGCCCGGGTGCCATCGGTGCGCACACTGGATCGATTGAGCTGGCTGTGGCGCAGACCGACCCAGGTGCTGAAACGGTCAGTCCACGCCATGCGGTCGTGGGCAAACCATTCGGTGCTGCGGTCGCTGCGCTGGGTGTACGGGTCCGTGAACGTCGGGTCCGCAGGCAGTGATGGCAGGGCATGGAGATTGCCGGTGCCGACAGCAGGGTTGTTGTCGGCTTGGGCTTGGCCATCATCTGTCTGACGTTGGCGCAGTGTGCCCACCGTCAGTTGGTGTGCCACGTTGCCCCATCGGGTCTGACCTTTGACGTGCAGTTGGATGGCTTGGGTGTGGCGGGTTTCCGCCAGGCTGCGGAAGTCGTACAGGTCAAAGTCGCCGTTGGGGCAATAGCGGTCGGCGAAATACCGGCCGCTGGTGGCCTCGTAGCAGCCATAGGGGTAGGCCAGAAAGTCATCGGTCTTCAGGTGCTGGCTGCTGGCCTGGATGCCCCAACGCCAGTCGGCGTTCAACGCTTGCTCGAAACGCATGCTGCCCGTCGTTCCTTTCATCACACCGGCTTGACTCCAGGGTTGGCTGTTGATGTTGGTGAAAGGATTGGGCGCGGGCAGCTGGGTGCCCTGCAGGCTCAACCCTGGCACGCTGGGCTGACGGCGTTGGCTTTGCTCCGCCTCCACTTCCAGCAAGCTGTCGCGGGCCAGGCGCCAGTCCAGGGCCAGTGCGGCCAGGGTGCGCTGTCCGTCGGCAGAGGGCACATGGTTGCGGATGGTTTCGGTGGCAATGTTCAGCCTGTATCCCACGGCGCGGTCTTTGCCGAAGCGTCCGCCCAAGTCCACATGGGCCAATCCGCCACCGTGGCCGCCGGTTTCCACCCGAACGGTGCGCACGTTCGCTGCGGTGGGGCGCTTGACCGTGTAATTGACCAGTCCGCCCGGTGAGCTGGTCCCGGTTTGTATGCCGCTGGTGCCCTTCCATATGTCGATGGACGCCTTGTTTTCCAGAGGGATGCTGGTTTCGGCGCTGATCGGCAAGCCGTCGCGCCGGTGGTTCTGGTTCTGGTCGATCACGAAACCTCGCAGGGTGACGTGGTCCCAGTAGCCGATGGCGTTGTAGGCATCGGATGCTGAGGCGTCGAACGACAGTGCGTCGCTCAGGCGGCGTGCACCCGCATGAGTAAGCTCGGCTGCCGTGATGATTTGGGTGCTGGCAGGGGTACGCTCTGCGGGGTCGTCGGAAAGGGTGATGCCGGGAAACGAGCCAGGATCGGCGGGTTTGACGGTCACAGTGCCCAGCGTGGCCTCGGCTGATTGTGCTTGAGCCCATGGGCTTGCCCCTCCCAAGCAGGCCGCGAGCATGGCGCAGGCAGGTGTGAACGCGCGGGTGTGCGCGGCAAAAAGAAAGGGATGTGGTGTGGTGTGTGCCATCAGCGTGTGAATTGCGTCAATGGCAGGTCGGCTTGGGCTCCACGCAGGACCGAGCGCACGCCCGGGATGGGCACGCGAATGGGGCTGTGTGAGGCACAGCCACGTGGAAATCATGCTTCCCTGCGCGAGGATTACCTCAATCAGGTTCAAAGGGACTTTCTCAGTCGCACCTTTCGGTGCAACACCCCCAGCGGGTGCGCCTGCAAAAACAGGCGCGGGCGGATTGTAGTCAGGCCTTGGGCTGGCCGGGTTCGGGCAACCCCAGCAGCCGGTGGAGTTTGGGGCTGGTGGTGGTGTATTGCAGCAGTGCGGGGCTGTCAGGGTGCAGATGGGCCTGCACGCCATAAGCCGCCAGCACCGCTTCGTGAAAGCCGCAGACGATGAGTTTCTTTTTCCCGGGGTAGGTGTTGACGTCACCTACCGCAAAAATGCCTGGGACAGACGTTTGAAAGTCCTCGTGGGACACCACAAGCTGTTTGCGTGCCATGTTCAGGCCCCACTGGGCCACGGGGCCCAATCTGGGGCTGAGGCCCAGGAACACGGCGATGTGGTCCAGCTCCAGGCGGCATGCGTTGCCTTCTGGGGTGTCAATGTGCACGCCAATGGGTTTCCCGTGTTCCCCGCCATCCACCCCAGTCACCTGTCCTGTGAGGTTTTGCAATCCCGGCAGGCGCAGGCGGGCCTGCAACGCTGCCAGGGTGGCCGCTTCTGCACTGTGGACATCGCGGCGGTGGAGCAGGGTCACGTGCGCAGCCTGTTGGGGACCCGGCGCCGACAGTGCCAAGGCAAATTCCAGTGCGGCGTCGTCTCCCCCCACCACCAGCACACGTTGCCCTGCACGGGGACCGATGTGTGTGGGGTGATAGGTGAGGTGAGTGGGGGCAAGGGTTTCGATGCCGGGGGCTTTGAGCTCGCGCGGTTGGAACGCCCCGACCCCGGCTGCGATGACCACAACGCGGGCCTGCAACCGCGTGTGGGCCGATGTTTCCAGCAGAAAGCGACCGTCGGTCTGGGGAATCAGGGCTGTGACGGTTTCTCCCAGATGCCAAGTGGGCCGAAACGGTGCCACTTGCTTCAAGAGGTTGTCTGTCAGTTCCTGCCCGGTGCAGATGGGCACACCGGGGATGTCGAAAATGGGCTTTCCGGGGTACAGGGCCACGGGCTGACCCCCGGCGTGGGGCAGGGCGTCGACGATGTGGCAATGCACATCGAGCAACCCCAGTTGGAAGGCGTGGTACAGGCCGACCGGGCCCGCGCCGATGACCACGGCATCGGTTTCGGTGGGGGCTGGGTTGGGGTGGGCTGGTGCGGGTGTGTGCATGGCAGGCGGGGCAGAGTGAGCCCCAAACAAAACAGCGCCCGGTGGGGCGCTGTGGCGGGGCCGAGGGTGAGCGGTTTTACCGCACCAGCTCGGACAATTTGCCCGTGCGGTCTTTCCAGTCTTCGTGGTCCGGCAGGGGCGCTTTGCGTTTGGTGATGCTCTTCCAGCTGGGCAGCAACGCCAGCTCGGCGTTGAGCTTGGTCATGTGCTGCTGGTCTTTGGGAACGTCTTCTTCCGCGTAAATGGCACTCACGGGGCATTCTGGAATGCACACCGCGCAGTCGATGCACTCGTCGGGATCGATGGTCAGGAAGTTGGGGCCTTCGCGAAAGCAGTCCACAGGGCAAACGTCCACACAGTCGGTGTACTTACAACGGATGCAGCTTTCGGTGACAACGTGGGTCATGGTGTTTTGCGAGGGTGAACGGTGAAAACCGGGAATTTTAAAGTTTGCGGATGGTAGCGGGCCTTATGCCCCCACAGGTTGACATAAGGCAACGTCGAGGGGCTGACACAGGGGGGGGATTCAGCGGACCAGAACCGCACCCGATGTCTTGTGGCTGGCCGTGTCCACCAGGATCATCGAGCCCAGCACGCGCGAACGTGTGTAAGCCACCGCAGGCAGCGGCTCTTGCAGCAACAGTTCGATGTGGCCCACGGCGTTGGGGTCGAGTTGCGTGGCGTCTTCTTCGGCCAGGGTGTTGATGTTGAGCTTGTGCACCACACGCTTGACCTTGGCCTTCACCCAGCGGTGACCGTGCAGTGCCCAGTACACGCGGCCTGCGAGCAGGGGTTCGTCGTCCATCCAGGCCACGGTGGCCTGCAGTTCGCGCTGGCCAGGGTAAGGGCTCACGGCGGCTGGGGTGTCAAAGTCGTCGTCGGCGACCGCTGCGGCCACTGGGGCGGCCAGTATCCAGTCGCCGCGTGACACGTCGACCTCGCGGTCGAGCACGATCCCGGCGCTGCTGCCCGCTTCAATGGTTTTGGGCCGACGGGCGTGGTCCAGCACCTGGGCCACCACGGCCTTCTGGCCGCTGGGGAACACCTGCACTTCGGTGCCCGGGGCCACGGTGCCGGTGGCCACACGGCCCCAGAAGATGCGACGGCCCTGATGGGTGACGTTGCTGTTGTGTTGCTTTTCCACCCATTGCACGGGGAAAGCCACGGGGGCACCGGTCTCTGCCTGCGTGCCGGGCAACTGTTCCAGAAGGTTCAGCAGGGTGGGACCGGTGTAGCCGCACCAGCCGCTGGCGGCAGCGTCCACCACGTTCCAGCCCTTCAGGGCCGACACAGGCACGGTGGCGGTGGCGGTGATGCCCGCTTCGGTGGCAAACGCGTTCAAGGCGTTGCGGATGTTGGCAAATGCCAGTGCGGGGTCGGCCACGGCGTCGAGCTTGTTCACGGCAAACACGATGCTGGGCACGCGCAGCAGGTTCACCAGCAAGCTGTGGCGGCGGGTTTGGGTGAGCAGCGCCAGGGTGGGGTTGGCCCAGTCGAGTTTGGTGGCGTCCACCAGCACCACGGCGGCGTCGGCGCTGCTGGCCGCCGTGACCATGTTGCGGGTGTACTGCTCGTGGCCGGGGGCGTCGCCAATGATGAATTTGCGTGCCTCGGTGTTGAAGTAGCGGTAGGCCACGTCGATGGTGATGCCTTGCTCCCGCTCGGCCGAGAGACCGTCGGTCAGCAGGGCCAGGTCGGTCTCGCCTTGGCGTTGCACGCCCGCCAGGTGGTCTTGCAGCACGGCCTTGGTGTCCACCAGCAGGCGGCCGATCAGGGTGCTCTTGCCGTCGTCCACGCTGCCGCAGGTGATGAAGCGCAGGGCATTCTGAGTGGAGAAATGGGGGTCTTTTAGGCCTCCAGCGCTGACTGGCAAAGCGTTCGAAGCTATGGTGTTTGTGGTCATCAGAAGTACCCGTCTTTCTTGCGTTTTTCCATGGAGGCTTCGCTGGTCTTGTCGTCCATGCGGGTGGCACCGCGCTCGCTCACGTCGGCGGCCAGGGTTTCAATGACGATGTCTTCGGGCGTGGCCGCCATGCTTTCCACCGGGCAGGTGCAGGTGATGTCGCCCACGGTGCGAAAGCGCACGTCGCGCACCACGACCTCTTCGCCCTCACGCGGGGGTGTGAGTTCGGTCACCGGCACCAGCAGGCCTTTGCGCTCCACCACGTCGCGTTTGTGCGTGTAGTAGATGCTGGGCAGGGCGATGCTTTCGCGGGCGATGTACTGCCACACATCCAGCTCGGTCCAGTTGCTGATGGGGAACACGCGGAAGTGTTCGCCGGGCTGAATGCGGGTGTTGAACAACGTCCACAGCTCGGGGCGCTGGGCCTTGGGCTGCCATTGGCCAAAGCTGTCGCGGTGGCTGAAGATGCGCTCTTTGGCGCGGGCCTTTTCTTCGTCGCGGCGGGCTCCGCCGATGAGGGCGTCGAATCGGAATTCTTCAATCGCTTCCAGCAGCGTGACCGACTGGTGCACGTTGCGACTCTCACCAGGGTGGGCCAGGCGCACGGTGCCGCGGGCCATGGAGTCCTCCACGCTGCGCACGATCAGCTCGGCACCCAGCTCCTGGGCGCGGAAGTCGCGGAAATCGGTCACTTCGGGGAAGTTGTGGCCGGTGTCGATCATCAGCAGCGGGTAGGGCAGGCCACCGCCTTCCGATTTTTTGCCAAACGCTTTTTCGGCGCACTTGAGCATGACCAGCGAGTCTTTGCCGCCAGAAAACAGCAGGGCGGGGCGCTCAAAGGCGGCGGCCACTTCGCGCAGGACGAAGATGGTCTCCTCTTCCAAGGCATCGAGGTGGGAATTGTTCAGGTGGTGTTCGCTCATGGGGGGGCTTGCGGGTTGCAGCAATTCGGGGTGGAGGGGGGCGTTCATGCCGCCGCTCCCTGGGGTTGTTTGACGTGCAGGCCACATTCTTTGGCCGTTTCATCTTCCCACCACCAGCGGCCGGCGCGAAAGTCTTCGCCCAGGCTGATGGCCCGGGTGCAAGGCGCGCAGCCGATGCTGGGGAAGAATCGGTCGTGCAGCGGGTTGTAGGCCACATTTTCGGTGGCAATGTAGTGCCACACGTCGCCCCAGGTCCAGTTGGCCAGGGGGTTGAGTTTGACGCGGCCTGTGCTGGCTTTTTCGCTCTCGTCGGTCAGTGGCACCTCGGCCCGGGCGTTGGACTGCTCGCGGCGCAGGCCGGTGATCCAGGCTTCTTTGCCCGCCAGTGCGCGTGCCAGGGGTTCCATTTTGCGGATGCCGCAGCAGGCCTTGCGCAGCTCAATGCTTTTGTACATGGCGTCGGCACCCTCGCGCGCCACAAACTGCACCACCGCCTCGGTGTGGGGCTTGTAAATGGTCACTGGCGCTTGACTGGTTTGAACAGTTTGCTCCAGAAGTCCAAGCGTTTCGGTGTGCAATGCACCCGTTTCCAGCACGAACACCGGAATGCCCAGCCCCAGCTGGTTGATGAGGTGGGTGATGACCACGTCTTCCGCCCCCAGGCTGCTGGCCTGGGTGATGGTGAACTGGCCGTTGGCCTGGAACTGCACCGCCGCCTGTTGCAGCAGGCGCTGTGTTTCAGCCAGTTTGGCGGTGTAGGTGGCCGAGGGTTTGGCGTGCAGCCGGGTGGCGGGCAGCGGCTGGGGGGTGAAGGCCGATGCCTCGCCGGGCAGGGCCGACAGCGTGGAGGTGAGTTCGCTCATGCGGCGCTCCCCTCAGTGCTGGCTGTGAAGTGCGGTTGGGTGTGCACGGCGTCGCCTTGGTAGAAGCTGGCATAGAGGCCCAGCAGTTTTTCGCCATGTGCCAGGTCCTGGTCGGCGCGCAGCACGGCTTCGGTGAAGCCGGTGCGGGCCATTTGCTGCAACTGGTCCACCAGCACATCGCCCGTGGCGCGGATGTCGCCTTGGAACCCCAGGCGGCGGCGCAGCAAAAAGGCCTGACTGAAGGCCCGGCCGTCGGTGAACTTGGGGAACTGCAGGTCCACGCGGACCACGCCGTTCAGGTCCAGTGTGCGGGGGTCGGCATCGTTGGCCAGGGTGATGAATTTTTCACCATCTTTTATGGCTTCTTCGCTTGCAGGTATTGCGTCAGCAGCTATCAGTTTCATTTTGGTTGCCTCGTGGGTCTGAGGTGTCAGGCGTCAATGTCGCGTGCGGCCTGCGCATGGGCCAGGTGGCGCTCATGGGCGGCATCGGCGACTGGCGCTGGCTCTTGGCGGGCGGTGATGTGGCGCACGGCGTTGGCGGCGGCCTTGTAGGGCTCGGCGCCCACGCGTTTGTAGGTGGCAATGAAAGTTTCGTTGCCCGTGCGCAGGGTTTTGTAGGTCTCCAGCAGGGCTTCCATCACGTCCACCACCTCGTCGGCCGCGAACGAGGGGCCGATCACCTTGCCGGGCGTCGCTGCCCCGCTCAGGGCCGAGCCGTCAGAGCCGCCCAGCGTCACCTGGTACCACTCCTGGCCGTCTTTGTCCACGCCCAGGATGCCGATGTGGCCGCTGTGGTGGTGGCCGCAGGAGTTGATGCAGCCGCTGATGTGCAAGTCGATTTCCCCCAGGTCGTGCAACTCGTCCAGGTCGGCAAAACGCTCTGAAATGGCGGCGGCCACGGGAATCGAGCGGGCGTTGGCCAGCGCGCAGTAGTCGCCGCCGGGGCAGGCGATCATGTCAGTCAGCAGGCGGATGTTGGGCTTGGCCAGGCCCAGCTTGCGGGCCGCGCGCCACAACTCGGGCAACTGGTCGCAGCGCACCCAGGGCAGCAGCAGGTTCTGGTCGTGCGTCACGCGCACCTCGCCGGCGCTGAACTGGTCGGCCAGGTCGGCGGCGCGGAACAGCTGGTCGGCGGTGGCGTCGCCCGGGGCTTGGCCCAGGCGTTTGAAGCTGAGTGTGACGGCGCGCAGGTCGGGGTTTTTGTGCGGGGCCACGTTCTGTTGCAGCCAGCGGCCAAATTCCACGTCGTCTTCGGCGGCGGCTTTCAGGATGTGGGCAATCTTGGCGTCAGCGCTT
>Ga0075012_10001305_pt1 | contig 25816 bp, 22 predicted proteins | sample All_14_2_FD_71474 | JGI IMG/M metagenome (GOLD analysis project Ga0075012, IMG submission 71474) | Freshwater microbial communities in response to fracking from Pennsylvania, USA - Allegheny Zone_MetaG_DW_15 | ecosystem: Environmental > Aquatic > Deep subsurface > Groundwater > Drilled...
GCCGGGGAACCTTCGGCCCCGAGGGCCTCGAGCGAGGGGGAGCAGAGGAAAACTTCGTAGCCGAGGCCGTTGACCTCGATGACGGCGCTCTCGTCGTTCTTGGCGACCACGCGGCCGCGCAGGTAGGCTAGCATTTGCGGGGCCCCCGGGCGGCGGCCAGCGCGCGGGCGAAGGGGGCGAGGCGCAGGTGGCAGAGGCCGGCGGCCATGGCGTCGGCCACGTCGTCGGGCTCGGGAATGGCGGCCAGGTTCAGCGTGATCTGCACCACGCGCTGCATCTGCTTCTTCTCGGCGGCGCCGTTGCCGGAGATGGTCTTCTTGATGGTCTTGGGATTGTAGGCGCTGATGGGCAGCCCGCCGTGCTCGCAGGCCAGCAGGATCACGCCGCGCGCGTGGGTGGTGTTGGCCTGGGTGTCGGCGCGCTTGGAAAAGAAGACTTCCTCTATCGCGGCCTCGGCGGGGGCGTGGGCTTTTATCAGGGCGCTGAGTTCGGCGTAGATGGCCGCCAGGCGCTTCTCCAGCGGGGTGTTCTTGGGCGTGTGTATCAGCCCGGCCGCCGCCAGAGCGGGAGCGGCCGGGCCGTCTTTTTGAAGGACGGCCCAGCCGGTCCTGTCCAGACCCGGGTCTATGCCTAAGATCCTCATCAGGAGGCTTATTTCTCCAGCTTCGCGAGGATGGCGTCGGGGATGTTGAAGTTTGAGTAGACCTGCTGCACGTCGTCGTGGTCTTCCAGCGCGTCCATCAGCTTGACCACCTGCTCGGCCTTGTCTTCGCCGACGTTAACTTCGTTCTTGGGGAGCATCGTGATCTCGGAGGAGGCGAGGGTGATCTTCTTCTCGGTAAGTTTCGTCTTGACCGTCTCGAAATCGGCCGGCGCCGTGATGACCTCGTATTCATCGGAGCCTTCGGGGGAGCGGAAGTCCTCGGCGCCGATCTCGAGGGCCAGGTTCATCAGTTCGTCTTCCTTGGCGTCCTCTTTCTTCACGGAGATATAACCCTTCTGCTCGAACATCCAGCCCACGCTGCCGGTGGAACCCATGTTGCCGCCGTGGGTATCGAGGATCTTGCGGATCTCGCTGGCCGCGCGGTTCTTGCTGTCGGTGGTGACGTTGATGATGATGGCTATGCCGCCGGGGCCGTAGCCTTCGTAAATGATCTCTTCGTAGGTGACGCCGGGTTCCTGGCCGGTGCCGCGGCGGATGGCGCGCTTGACGTTATCGAGCGGCATGTTGCTGGCCTTGGCGTCGGCTATCGCGGAGCGCAGGCGGGGGTTGTCATCGGGGTTGCCGCCGCCGGCCTTGGCCGCGATGGCGATTTCCTTGATGATCTTGGTCCAGACCTTGCCTCTTTTGGCGTCCGTGATGGCTTTCTTGTGCTTTATACCGGCCCAGTGAGAATGTCCGCCCATGTTAAGCTCCTTGATGCTAGAGAGTGCGTTTCCGCAGAAAATACGCCGCTTTTTACGCTTGCGGCAAATAAATTCTATAATAATATGAATAGTTTCTCAACCGCCCGGCCATTATAACCGTGTCAGGCCGGCGCGGGGGAGAGTTTTGCCGCTATGCTTTAATGGCGGGACAGACGCCCTCTTAGCTCAACTGGATAGAGCAACTGCCTTCGAAGCAGTAGGTTAGAGGTTCGAATCCTCTAGAGGGCACGATTTATCGTGCACGCTAAGCGAGGCATAATTATGCCTCGCGTGAGGATTCGAAAGGCGGAGCCGCGAGGCCAGCAGGCCGCAGCGGCGAGCCGGGGCCGCGACCGAGGGCGAACGACGGTGAGCCCGAGAGTTGTGGCCGAATCCTCTAGAGGGCACGATTTATCGTGCGGAGTTCCCGTAACTTATTTGTAATCAAAAGTTAACCATACCGCAAACAGGAAAAACTAGAATTTATATATGGCCGCCCTACTGCTCTCAGTCTTCCTGGCCCTGCCCGTACAACCGGCGCAGGCCCAGGCTTTTGCCATGAAAGACCTTGGCCCCAAGGCCCTGAAGACCGTGGTGGACCACCTGAGGAGCGACGATTCCGACGTGCGCGCCCTGGCCGCGGAGATCCTGGGCGAGACCGGCAACAAGGCCGCGGCCGGCATGCTGCGCGGCCTGCTCGAAGACCGCGACAAGTACGTGCGCATAGCCTCGGCCCGCGCGCTCTGGGAGCTGGGCAGCCCCGCCGGCATGAAGACCATCCTGGCCATAGTCAACGACGTGCCGGCCCAGGGGCCCATCCCGGTCACCAACAATCCGCTCGTGGAACTGAAGATAATTTCGCAGAACAAGATCCGGGAGCGGGCGATAGAGGCCTACACCTGGATGAAAGGGGAACGGGCCGCCGACCTGCTCTACAAGCTCAAGAACGACGCTTACGGCCCGGTGCGCGACGCCGCCGCCCGCGAGCTGGCCCGCCTCGGCCGCGCCGAGGAACTGGCCCAGCTCACCGGCGCGCTGACCGACGAAGACGAGGCCATCCGCTACGAGGGGGCCACGCTGCTCGCCAAGGTCTGCCACCCCTCGGCCGCCGCCCCGCTGGCCAAGCTGCTCGCCGGCGAGACCTCGGTCAGGGTGCGCATGGCCGCGCTGGACGCGCTGCGCTGCAACCCGGCCCGCAAAGAAGCCGCGGAAGCGCTGCTCAAGCTGGCCGACGACGAGAACCCTACGATCAAATTCAAGGCCCTGGCCGCCCTGGGCGGCATAAAGGATATTAAAGTAAAGAGCAAGCTCTCCGCGGTAGCCGCGGAAAGCAAGGACATCCGCGTGAGGATAGCCGTACAGAAGGGGCTCGTGCAGTCCGGCTCGCCGGCCGACGCGCAGACGGCCCGGGACGCCATGACCGCCGCCAGCGCCGATATCAGGCTGGAGGCCCTCGAAGTGGCGGATTCGCTTATCGACGACGAGGCCTTGCCGCTGCTGGCCCAGGCCCTCGACGATCCGGACACCAAGGTGAAACTCTCCGGCTCGCTGAAGATACTCCGGCGCGCCGCACGGAAATAACTATGTCAAACCGCCTGCTGCTGCCCGCTTTTCTCCTGCTCCTCCTCACGGGGGCGGGGGACCTTTGCGCCGCGCAGCGGGCGCGCGAGCGGCGCCCTTCCCCGCTGGCCGATTCCCTGCGCCAGGTGCGCAAGGCCCCGGCCCCGGCCGCGCGCGAGGCCTTCCGTAAATTCTCCTCCAGGCACGGCGGCGGCTGGAAAGTGCGCTATAACCCGCGCACCGGCCTGCCCGAATCCATCACCGGCGGCCGCACCGCCCGCTACGCCGGCGCTCCCGAACAGGCCGCCATGGCCTTCTTCGCCGAGAACAAGGAACTGCTCAAAGTCGACCCGCTGGCGCTGCGCCTGACCATCAAAAAGGAATTCCGCGGCGTGACCCACCTGCAGTACCAGCAGTACAAGGACGGCGTGCCGGTGGAGTTCTCTTACGCCAGGGTGCACGTGTCCGACTCCGGCGAGGTGCGCGGCTACCAGGGCAAGTTCGAGCCGGACCTGCAGATGAATACCGTGCCCGCCGTCACCGAGCAGGCCGCCGTGGCCGCGGCCGTCATGCATCTGGGCGCGCAGCTGAAACTGAAGAAGGCCGAGCTGGTGATCTATCCCGACGAAGCCGCCGGGGAACTGAAGCTGGCCTGGAAGATCCGCGGCCGCGCGAACGGCCTGTGGGTCTACTACATCGACGCCGCCGACGGCTCCGTGCTGTACCGCTACGACGACCTGCGCTATGTCTGCAACGGCAATACCGGCCTTTACCAGACCAACGGCACCTCCTCGGGCACGGTCTACGCCGTCTCGCCGCTGCCCGTTTATGACTCCAATTCCCTCAACATGGCCGAGGATTTCTGGACGCAGCCGGTGCGCAAGTCCCTGCGCGACCAGTATTTCTGGGCTCTTGATTACTCCAGCAGGACGGCCACCACGCAGTGGGGGGACTACTGTATGCAGAAGGACGGAAAGGTGTTCTCCTCGCTGAAGGGGCCCTTCTTCGCCGTTACCAATTTCCGCGGCGAGAGCGCGCATTTCGACAACGGTGGCGGTGTGTGGCTGACCAAGAATACCCCGTTCTCCGCGCCCAACCCCTACGCCAACAATACCACTTACTCCAACAGCGTCACCATAAACAGCGCTGACTGGACGGACCAGTACGGCGACGCCACTTTCGCGAAAGTCATGCCCCGCTTCTCCGCTTTCAGCGCCGGCGTGCTGGATACCTACGGCTCCGTGCTCGACGAGGACATAGTAAAGGTGAAGAACGGCGACACGGTGCTGGGCGCCTATATCGGTTCCCGCTCCGCGGCTTTCTACGGCGCGGCAGTGGAGAACCCCACCTTCCAGGTCACTCTGGAAACCGACGCTTCGGGCGTGTCCAGCGGTTTCACCGTGGACCATTCCAAGTTCCTGGTGCTGACCAACGATCCCATTCACCGCAACAACGCCACGGGCTCCGTGGTCTGGTCCACCACTACCCTCAATATGGACGCCAGCCTGGGCGCCGCCAACGCCCTTTCCGAGGTCAACGCTTTCTACCATCTCAACGCCATACGCCGCTATTTCGACCCTATCAACAGGCAGCAGGACCTCAGCGCGGCGGCCAACCTCGACGGCCAGGTGCCGGTGATGGTGCACGCCAACGGCCTGCCCGACAGCCTGTCGGGTTGCGAGGCCTGCCACGGCATGATGAACGCCTATTACGACCTGGAGCACGGCCATATCATCATGGGCGACGGACCGCGCGACTTCAATAAGAAATTCCGTTCCTTCGCACTCGACGGCACCATAGTGCGCCACGAGTATATCCACCTCGTGATAGACCGCATCTACCCCATCATCAATTTCGGCGAGTTCGGCGCCATCAGTGAGGGGATCTCCGACTATTTCGCCCTGGCTTCGTTCTGGCGCGAAGGCTACGACGGCACCCCTTATCCTAATCAGAACGTACTGGGCAATTTCATCGGCGCCGGCGAGGGTTCTGCCCGCGACATTTCAGGTTCCAACCAGCCTACCGGCCACCGGGCGATGCCCGGCGACTGGTGGGGCGAGGTGCACGAGGACGGCATGATACTGTCCCAGGCCCTCTACAAACTGGGCAATCCCAACGGGTCCCGCTCTCTCGGCGATCTTACCGGGGATTTTGCCGGCCAGAACGCGGCAGACGTGCTGGCTTTCGCCGCGCTGTTCTATTTCCCGGATAATTTCTATAACTTCCGCGAGGCCATGCTGGACGCCTGCTCCCAGCTGGAACTCTCCGGCGACGGCTGCACGGCCGCCATGCGCACCAAGATCAACCTGGCCTTCGCCGACCACGGCATAGGTTCGGCTCCCGGCGGCGACGCCTTCGAGCTTAGCGGGACCAGCGGCATGTGCGACACCAATAACGGCCCCGAATGCGCCTCCGACATCAGCAGCCTCTCGTCCCTGTCCGCCACGGTCTACCCGCTGGGCGACGTGGACTATTATTCCCTGCCGCTGGCCGAGGGGGAGTTCACCGCCAGGCTCGACCTGCCGGCCACCGGCAGCGAGGGCATCTACCACGCTTACTCCATGTTCCTTTTCGACGCCGACCGCGAGTACGTTACCGAGGCCGTGCCCGCCATCTACGGCACCGGCTCCAACGCCTGCTCTACCAGCGGGCCCTGCTCCACCCTCAATCCTTACGTTACGCTGAGCTACAACGTGCCCTACGGCGGGGGGAGGTATTACCTGGTGGTTTCGGCCGCGCCCAACATGTTCTACGGCAATTCCGAGGACAATTCCACCTCGCCTTACACACTGACCCTGGCCCGCAAGACGCAGGGCACCGCGTCCGCGCGCGTCTACTCCGCCCTCTACGACAACGACGACATCGCCTTCGACGCGCCCTACCCTTACTTCGGCGCCACCGTGGCGCCCACGTCCTCCACGCTGACCGGCGCCGAACTGGTATTCGAATACGCCCAGCTGCGCGACCACAACTATGAGCCGATTGCGCTCACCAAAACCAACGCCCCCGGCTCCTACATGGTCGTCTCCCAGGCCGTGCTGGCCACCCCCGGCAATACCGATTCCCTGGGCCGCCGCCTCATGTCGGGGCGCGTGCGCCTGCAGCCGGGCTTCGCCGCCCGCTACCCCGGCGTGGGCACCGTGTACCTCGAAGTGTTCGGCCGCAACCACCTGGGCCACGTGACCTCGCTGGGCGTTTCCAACCCGCTCAACCTGACGGCCAACCGTTCGGCGGCCACGGCCTACAACAATATCATCACCGGCGACACGGCCTCGATCATCAAGTACGAGGTGCAGTCCTCGGGCAGCCTCTCGGTGAAGGTTTATACCCAGTCCGGTTCCTTGGTAAAGACCGTCTACGACGGAATCGTGCCCGCGGGCAAGGGCACGGTGGAGTGGGACGGCCGGAATTCTTCGGGCGGCAAGGCGGCCAGCGGCATCTACTTTGTAAAGACCAAGGGGCCCGGCCTGGACAAGATCGTTAAGATAGCGGTGATCCGGTAGTTTTCTCGCTACGGCGGCTAATATGAACACCAGGAATAAAATAAAATCAGGAAAGACGGCCGCTGCGCTGCTCGGCGCCGCCGCCTTCCTGGCCTGCGCCCTGCCCGCCGCCGCCGGGGGCCCGGGCTCCGCCGCGATGCAGGTGCTCAAGACCGAGATGAGCCCCCGCGCCGCCGGCATGGGCGGGGCTTTCGTCGCCGTCGTAGACGACGTCTACTCCGTCGCCTATAATCCGGCCGGCCTGGGGCGGCTCTATGTCCCGGAAGCTTCGGCCATGTACCATTCCGGTTTCGACGATTCTTCCCTGAACTACCTGGCCGGCGCCACGCCGCTGCCCCTGGTAGGGTTCGCGGGCCTGTCCAAGCCGGGCGTGGCCTTCTCGCTGATGATGGCCGACGCGGGCTCCTTCCAGTATAACCTTATCGCCAACGACGGCTCCGTGGTCTCCAGGAATTTCGACGCGCAGAAGGACCTGGTCCTCACCGCGGGCTACGGCGAGAAGGTCTACTCCGACGAGGTCAATCTCGAGGGCTACAAGGCCGCGATAGACCAGTACCTGGGCCTCAACGTGAAGTACGTCCGTTCCACCATGCTGGAGGACGACTCGCCGCCCTCCGCGCTGGCTTTCGACGCGGGCTGGCTGCTGACGGAGCGCAACCTGGGGCTGTCGCTGGGCGCCTCCATCGCCAACTACGGCGGCGGGCTGAAGTACGGCACGGAAACCACGCCGCTGCCGTCCATCCTGCGCCTGGGCGCGGCCTGGGAGCGGCCCACGGTAATGGACCAGTCGGTGCTGCTTGCCGCCGAGTCCGACTTCTACATGAACGAGTCCATAAAGAGCCTGCGCTTCGGCCTCGAGTACCATTTTCAGCGCATCTTCAACCTGCGCCTGGGCTACAAGGCGGCGGAGGACAATAAAGGCATGACGCTGGGCTTCGGCCTGCATTACGGCGACATGGCCCTGGATTTCTCCACCGGCATGAGCAACGAGGTCTATAATTCCTCGCTGATCGCTTTCTCCTACAAGTTCAGCAGCATAACGATAAACGAGTACAAGAAAAAAGCCTACAAGGCGGCTCCGCGCTCTGACCGCCAGGCCCCGGCCGCCGCGCCGGCCAGGAAAGCTCCCGCCAAGCCCAAGGCCAGGACCGCCCCGGCCCCCGAAAAAAAGAAAGACTCCGACTTCTTCTGGATTTACTAAACCTACGCAAGGACCGCGCCTGCCCCGCCGGGCCTCCGCGTATCCTAAGTCAAATTGACACCATGGGGTTTTGTTTATAGAATTACTAGGAAAGTTAAGGAGGGTTTACAAATGAAAAGATTACTTTTTACCGCCGTGGCCGCTCTGCTGGTCGCGGGCTGTTCTTCTTCCCCGGATAAGGGCTCGGTCGGCAAGACCGGCGAGATAGAGCGGGAATGGGTTGAGGAAGGCATCACCAAGAATTACGTCTTCTCCCGCGGCATCGGCGCCGCCGACCAGACGCTGGAGAACAAGACCCAGCGCATGGCCACCTCGCGCAACGCCTCCATCGTCAACGGCCAGTACAACATGCTCTCCTTCATCAAGGGCGTGCAGCTGGAAGGCGGCATCACCGTGGAGAAAGCCATCGAAACCGATTCCGTGCTCGCCACCAAGATCGACGCCGTGATCAAGGGCGCGCAGGTGGTCCGCACCGAGTGGACTTCCGACGACGGCTGCATCGTCGTGCTGCGCCTGCCCAAGAAGGCGCTCAAAGAAGCCGGCATCAAGCTGGCCGAGTAAGGCCGCCCGATGACGTCCCGCCTTTCCCGCGCGCTGCTCGCGGCGGTGTTTCTCGCCGCCGCCGGCTGCGGGGGCGCCCGCAAGAGCGCCCTCAACCCCGCTTACGAGACCGAGGTAGTGGAAGCCGAAGGCATGGCCCCCTTGATAGGGGGGGATACCGACGGCGCCCGCAAGACCGCTCTCGCCGAGGCCATGAAGAACGCGCTCGGCCTGGTGGTCGGCGTGTACGTCTCGCAGGACGCCATGGTCTCCAAAGCCGTCCTGATAGACGACAGCATCACCTCCCGCAGCGAGGGCTACATAGAGAAATACGAGACGCTCAAAGAGTGGCGCGACGGCGAGTTCTACAAGACCCGCATCCGCGCCCACGTGCGCAAGGAAGACCTTTCCGCCAAGCTCCGGACGCTGGAGACCGAGCCGCAGAAGCTGGGCAACCCGGTCATCGGCTTCGACATCTCCGAGTCCGCGGACGGGCAGCCGCTGCAGACCAATTACGCCGAGCTGGAACTTAAGAACCGCCTCATCGACGCCGGCTTCATCACCGGCGAAAAGGACAAGGCCGACATCGTCATCAAGGGCGACGCGCGCACCGCGTTCAACACCCGCGATGGCCTCGGCGGCTTCGTGTCCTACAGGGCCGGCATCTCGCTGGCGGCCGTCAAGCAGGGCTCGCTGGAGACGCTGACCTCGGTGCAGGAAGCGGCCGGCGGCATAGACCTCAACGACCAGGCCGCCGCCCGGGCCTCCATCATCAACGCGGCCAAGCGGGCAGCCGACCCGCTCAAGGACAGCGTGCTCAAGGCGCTCAGGGAGAAATCCATAGTCCGCCTGAACCTGGCCAACGTGGCCACCATGAACGACCTCAGCGAGTTCACCAAGCTGCTGCGCAATATCCCCGCGGTGCGCGCCTCCTGGGTGCGCTCTTTCAGCGGCGGCATCGCCGTGCTCGACGTGGCCATGCACCGGGGCGGGGCGGCCGACCTGTCGCAGCTGCTCATCAAGAACGCCAAGCGCCCCGTGAAGGTCAACCGCACTTCCTCTTACGACCTGGACGCCGAACTGCAGTAAGTCTTCGGTGGAAATGAAAAAGGCCGGGCTGTCCCGGCCTTTTTCTTTTGGCTGGCGGCTTACTTGCGGGCCTTGAGCCTTTCGGCGCGGCGCGCGTCAAAGTCGGCCAGCTTCTTTGCCTGCTTGGCCATGTACTCGTCGAGGAAAGTCTCCCGCTCGGCGAGGCGCTTGCGCAGGCCCGCCACCCGGCTGCGCACTTTGGCGCAGCGGCGCTCCTCGGCCTGCATGAATTTCGAGAGTCTGCCTTCCACCGTCAGCCCGCCCGGGCCCGCGTAGGCCTCCTGGCCGGCGCCGAGCTCGGTCTCCTGCGAGGCGCCGGTTACGGCTACCGCCCCTTCGAAGAGGCCCACCGTGGTTTCTCCGGTCGTGGAAACGGCTATGGAGAAATCGGTGCCGCGCACCGCGCAGACGGCCGAGGGCGTCCGGACCGAGAAGGAGGCGGCCTTGGCCTTCAGCCTGGCGGCCATCCACAGCGCCTTGCCCCTGAGGAAGGAGAAGGAGAAAGCGCGCTCTCCGGCCGAGGCCTTCAGTTCGTCGGCGGCGGTCTCGGAGCCGGCGTCCAGCTTTACATAGCTGCCGTCGCGCAGCAGGAGCTCGCACCAGGCCTTATCCCCGGTGCGCACGCGGTCTCCCTGCTCCAGCGAGTCGCCTTTGCGCGCGGGGGCCCAGCCGGGCGCGCCGGCCTTGTAAATATCCACGGTGCCGCCCAGGTCGTAGAGACAGCCTGAAGGCGCGGCGACCAGCGGTAGCGCGGGCAGGAAAAGGGCCGCGGCCAGTATTATTTTTTTCATGAAATCCTCCGTATCCCTCAAATATACAATATACCGCAAATATTATAAAATCAAGGCATGAATTTCTTCCGCCTGCGGGCGCTGAACACCTTTCTTCTTTTTTTTATAGGGATCATCCTGGGCTTCATTCTTAAAGACAAGTTTTATCCCTCAAGGCCCCCGGCCCACCCCGCTTCTTTCCAGACCCCGTATTCCCCTCAGCCCCCGGTGCCCGCCGAAGGCGAGGAGGAAGCGGAGTCTGAGGAGCCCGAGGCGCCGCCGGACGCGGAGCCGGAGGAGGAGCCCGCGCCGGTCCCCGTCATAGCTCCCGCGGCGCCCCGCCCCGCCGAGATCGTCATGGAAGAGGCGCCCCGGAGCGAGGCGCGCGTGCTGCGGGGGGAAGAGGACGGTTTCTTCACCCGGCCGGAACGCTACGAGGGCCGCGACCTGGAGATGCAGCTGCAGATGATAACCGCCAAGCGCTTAGCTTCCGGCTGGCGGCTCAATCTGGTCTATTCGGGCCGGGGCAAGGAAATAGATTACCTTTACGTGGAAGACTCCGGCGTGCTGGGGGCCAAGCCGGACCTGCGCATCGGCTACGTGTATAAGGTGCGCTTCCGCTGCGGCAAGGGCTCGTCGGCGGCGGGCAATACGCTGCTGGCCATCGAGCCCACCGGCGGCAAGGCGGACTGGGCCACCGGCCTCAGCGCCACGGAGTAATGTCCTACTTTTTCATCATCAACCCCAAGGCCGGCCTGCGCCACGGCAACATCCGCGAGCGGATAGAACGATTTTTTTCCGGCCGCAAGCTGCGCTGCGAGATAGCTTTCACCGCGGCCCGCGACCACGCCTCTGAACTGGCGTCGCGCGCGGTGCTGGCGGGTTTTTCCCGGATCATAGCTGCGGGCGGCGACGGCACCATCCGTGAAACAGCTATACCGCTCATCGGCAAGGGGGCCGCGCTGGGCATTCTCCCCTGCGGCTCCGGCAACGGGCTTGCCCGCAACCTGTATATACCGCTGCGCTTCGACGCGGCGCTGGAGGGCCTCCTCAAGTGGGAGCCCCGCCCGGTGGACGCGGGCCTGGCCAACGGGCGCCCGTTCCTGGTTTCCGGCGGCGTGGGGCTGGACGCCGAGGTGGCGCACGATTTCAATTCGCCGGGCTCGCGGCGCGGCATCCTGCCCTATGTGTGGCATGCCGCCCGGCGCCTGCTCTCCTACAAGCCTGTGCCGGTCACCGTCAACCTCGACGGCCGGCGCCTGGAGCTGAGAGCCCTGGTGAACGCGGTGCTCAACGGCGTGCAGTACGGCGGCGGGGCGCGGGTGGCTCCCGGCGCCTATATCGACGACGGCCTGCTGGACCTAGTTTCCCTGAAAAAAGCCCCGCTGTACCGGCTGCTGGCCGCCGTGCCGGCCCTGTTCCGCGGCACGCTGGACCGCCACCCCGACATCTATTCCGCCTACAAGGGCCGCGTCATAGAGTTCAACTGCGGCGGGGGGGCGTGGTACCACCTCGATGGCGAGGACTTCTACTCCCACGACGGCCGCATCCGCTTCACGGTGCTGCCGTCGGCCCTCAGGGTCATTGCCCCCAAGCCCAGCCTGCAGGAGCGCTGATGCTTTTTCTCCCGCAATTATCCCGCGAGGCCGCCCTCTCCGAGAAAATCGCCGGCGGGCGGGTACGCTGCCTGGCCTGCGCGCACCGCTGCGCGGTGCCCGAGGGCGGGACCGGCATCTGCGGCGTGCGCTTCGCCCGCGGCGGCGCGCTGCGGGCCCCCTGGGGCTATGTTTCCGGAGCCGCGCCCGACCCGATAGAGAAAAAACCTTTCTTCCACGTCCTGCCAGGCGCCCGCACGCTCTCTTTCGGCATGTACGGCTGCAATTTTCGCTGCGGTTTCTGCCAGAACTGGCAGCTCTCCGACCTGGGCTCGACCGCCGGGGCCGAACCCGAGGAGGTCTCCGCCTCCGCCCTGGCCGCCGCGGCCAAAGGCGCCGGCGCGCGCCTGCTGGTCTCCACCTACAACGAGCCGCTGATAACGGCCGAGTGGGCGGCGGCGGTGTTCGCCGAGGGAAAGAAACTCGGGCTGCGCTCGGCTTTCGTCTCTAACGGCTACGCCACGCCGGAGGCCGCCGCGCTGCTGCGGCCGGTGATGGACTTCTGGAAAGTGGACCTGAAATGCTTCAGCGCCGAAAATTACGCTAAAGTCTGCGGCGCCCGGCTGGACCGGGTGCTCGACGGCATCCGCGCCATCCGGGAGGCCGGTTTCTGGCTGGAGATCGTGACGCTCCTGATCCCGGGCTTCAACGACTCCGACGGCGAGATACAGAAAATGGCTGGTTTCATCGCCGGGCTGTCGCCGGATATCCCCTGGCACCTTACCGCCTTTCACCCGGACTATAAGATGGCCGACGCCCGGCCTACCCCGCCGGAGACGCTCGCCCGCGCGAGGACCCTGGGCCTGGCCGCCGGCCTGCGCTACGTGTACTGCGGCAATGTGCGCGGGGCGCAGGGCCAGCATACCGCCTGCCCGGCCTGCGGCAAAGAAGTGATAAAGCGGGAAGGTTTCGCCGTCACGGCGAACCTGCTCGGCCCGGGGGGCGCCTGCCCCTGCGGACAGAAGATCCCCGGCGTCTGGGAATAAGTAAATTTAACGAAAGAGAGAGGAGACTGAAGGCGGCCACGGGTTCTGCGTGTCCGCCTGGTAAACCGCTTCCAGGCCGCCCAGCAGGGCGGCCAGCGTGACGGTCAGGCCGGAGAGGCCGTAGGCGCCCAGGCTGGAGAACAGCGCGGTCCGCCAGAAGAGCAGGCCGCAGAAGAGGGCGGTGAAGCCGCAGATGACGGCGAGGAACATTTTCTCGTCGGCGGCGCGCCGCAGCAGGCTGACCAGGAAGTACTGGGCCAGCGCGGTGCCGGCCGAGGCGAGGGCAAAACCCGCAGAGTCGTAAAGCGCGGGTTTGAGCCAGTATACCGCCTCCGGCCCCAGCGCGTAGCGCGCGGCGGCGAAGAGCAGTTTCATCCCGGCCAGCGAGAACAGCAGCAGCAGCACGGTGGCCAGCAGCGAGGCGCCGAGGTAGGCCGCCAGCGCGTAAACCAGCCGCTCTTCTCCGCTACTTCTTGTCATAGAAACCGATTTCTTTGAGGAAAACCGGGTTGTCCTGCCAGCCGGGGGTCACCTTGACCGTCAGGTGCAGTTCCACCGGGCGGTGGAGGAAAGAGCCGATGGCCTTGGCCGAAGCCTCGCGCAGGCGGGCGATGGCCGAGCCGCCTTTGCCGATGATGATGGGCTTCTGGCCGGCGCGCGCCACGTGCACGGCGGCCAGGATCTGGTCGTCCTCGCCGGGCGCTTCCCTGAAAACCTCTATTTCCACCGCGCAGGAGTAGGGGATCTCCTGGGTGTACATCTTGAAGATCTGTTCCCGGATTATCTCCGCGGCGTAGAATTTCTCCCAGCGGTCGGTGACCTGGTCCACGGGGTAGTAGGGGGGATGCTCCGGCAGCGCGGCCTTGAGGCCGGCGCGCAGTTCCTTCAGGCCCCCGCCGGAGATGGCTGAAATGTGAAAGACTTTGTCCACGGTGAGCAGCTTGGAATAGAAGTCCTCCGCGGCCTTGGCCCGGTCGCCGGTCTTTTCCTTGTCCAGCTTGTTGATGACCAGGTACAGCGGGCAGCGCACCTGCTTGAGCGGGTCGAACAGCGGGACCTTGTCCTCGGGGGGGAGGCCGGGCTCCACGATGAGGATGCAGATATCCCCTTCCTCGGCGGCGGCGCGCTTGATGGCGCCTTCCATGCTGCGCTCGAACATGTTGCGGGCGCGCAGGAAGCCGGGCGTGTCCACGAAGACGGCCTGGTAGTCCTTGCCGTTGAGTATGCCCAGGATATTGTTGCGGGTGGTCTGCGGTTTCTCCGAGATGATCGAAAGACGCGTGCCGCACAGGGCGTTCATCAGCGTCGACTTGCCGGCGTTGGGCAGGCCGGTGATGGGCACGAAGCCGGCCCGGAATGAAGATGGAGGCGGTGTTGCGCCGCCTCCATCCGTGGCCTTAGGGATGCCGTCCGTCATTTAAGGCAGACCGGATTGGCCCACAGCGGCAGCTGCGTGGCTTTCTCCAGTTTGCGTACCTTGATATCGCCGGTGAGCTCCTGTATGAAGACCTCGGCGCTGAAGACGCGCGACCCGGCCACCAGGTGGCCGCCGAAGGCCTTGCCCTCGTTGTCGGAGAACATCGCGTGGGCGTGCACCATGGGCTTGTCGTCGAACAGACTGATGTTGCCGGAGAGGGACAGGATCTCGAGCTCCTTCTCCAGGGTCAGCTTGTTGTACTTCTTGGCCTTCTGGTCGTAAACGCTGAACACCGCCTTCTCCACGGCGCCTATGGCGTTGATCAGGCCGCAGCGGACCTGGTGGTGATGGCAGAAATATTGGATGGCCTGCAGCAGGTCCTCGCCTTTGTGGATGCTGAATAAGAAGGCCCTGCCGGTAAGATAAGGTTTTTCCTGTTGTTGCATTTTCCCTCCGTTGTCCCCGTTGATTCCCCGACCCCCTGACCCCGCGCAGTGCACCGTGCAGGAAAGGCGGAATAATGTATTTTAGCAAATTCCACGGGGGGAAAGTAAGTTTTGACGTGGGCGTTTTAATTAATATAATGGTTCTGCAGCGCAATTCCAGCCGGAGGACAATATGCCCGTATCATACAAAGAGCTTGGTTTCGTCAACACCCGCGAGATGTTCAAGAACGCCATGAAGGACGGCTACGCCGTGCCCGCCTACAATTTCAACAACATGGAGCAGCTTCAGGCCATCCTGACCGCCTGCTGCCGCTCCCGCTCTCCGGTGATCCTGCAGCTCTCCAAGGGCGCGCGCGATTACGCCAACGCCACGCTGCTGCGCTGGATGGGCCGCGGCGCGATGGAAATGATCAAGGAATTCAAGGAAGGCCCCGTGCCGGTGGCGCTGCACCTCGACCACGGCGACACCGTGGAGCTGTGCAAGAGCTGCATCGACAACGGCTTCTCCTCCGTCATGATAGACGCTTCCCACCACCCCTACGAGAAGAACGTGGAGATCACCAAAGAAGTCGTGGAATACGCTCACAAGTACGACGTCACCGTGGAAGGCGAGCTGGGCGTGCTGGCCGGCATCGAGGACGAGGTCTCCCACGAGCACTCCAATTATACCGATCCCGCGCAGGTCGAAGATTTCGTCAAGAAGACCGGCGTGGACTCGCTGGCCATCTCCATCGGCACCAGCCACGGCGCCTTCAAGTTCAAGGTGAAGCCCGGCGAGAGCGCGCCCCCGCTGCGCTTCGACATCCTCGAGGAATGCGAGAAGCGCATCCCCGGTTTCCCGATCGTGCTGCACGGCGCCTCCTCGGTGCTCAACGAGTATATCGACATGATCAACAAGTACGGCGGCAAGATGGAGAACGCCGTGGGCGTCTCCGCCGAGCAGCTGCGCCGCGCGGCCAAGAGCGCCGTCTGCAAGATCAACATCGACTCCGACGGCCGCCTGGTGATGACCGCCGTGATCCGCAAGGTCTTCGCCGAGAAGCCCACCGAGTTCGACCCGCGCAAGTACCTGGGCCCGGCCCGCGAAGAGCTGATAAAAATGTACATGGACAAGAACGCCACCGTGCTCGGCTCCGCCGGCAGGGTGTAAGGCGGCCTTGAACAGGATGAACGCCCGGCCGCCCGGGCGTTCTTCATTATGCAAAACACCTACGACGTCATAGTGACCGGGGCCGGCGCGGCCGGCCTGGCCGCCGCCGTGGAAGCGGCCCGCGCCGGGGCTTCGGTCCTGGTGCTGGAGAAGAACCACGTGCCCGGCAGGAAGATCCTCTCCACCGGCGCCGGCAAGTGCAATTTCTCCAACGCCTCGGTGACCCCGGCGCGCTACCACCCGCCGGCCGCCGCCTTCCTCAGGAAAACCTTCGCCGCGCTGCCGCCCGCGGAGGTTCCCGCGTTTTTCGAGGGCCTGGGCCTGCTCTGGGTAAAGGAAACCGACGGGCGCCTGTTCCCTCGCTCCATGCGCGCGCAGGACGTGGTGGGGGCCCTCTCTAACGAACTGGCCTTCCGCGGCGGGCGCATACAGACGCTCACGGAAGTGACCGCCGTGACTCCCGGCGGGGGCGGCTTCTCCGTGGGGGCCTGCAAGGTGCCGCCGCAATGGGAGAAGAAGGCGGGGCCGGGCGAGAAATTCCTGCTGGGCGCGCGGCGCGTGATACTGGCCGCCGGCGGCCCCTGCTACCCGCAGATAGGCGGCTCGGCCTCCGGCGCGGCGCTGCTGCGCGAACTGGGCCACACGGTCTCGTCGCTGGTCCCGGTCATAGCCCCGCTGCGGTCCAACGAAAACTTCCTTAAAGAACTGGACGGCGTGCGGGCCCCCGTGGCGCTGCGGCTGATGCTCGATGGAGAGACTGTGGCCGAGACCGACGGTGAGTTGTTGTTCACCTCTTACGGGGTTTCCGGCCCCGCCGTGCTCGACCTCAGCCGCGCCGCGGTCACGGCCCTGAAGGATTACAAGGTTTACCTGGAAGCCGATTTCTTTCCGGAACTGACGGAGAGGAAGCTCTCCGCGCTGCTGGAGAAGCGCGCGGAATTGTTCGCCGGCCGGCCGCTGCGGCATTTCGCGTGCGGCCTGCTCAACGAGAAGCTGGTGAAGGCCGCCGCGCTGCGCTGCGGCCTCGGCTGGGACGCCCCGGCGGGCCCAGGCCTGGACGCGCTGGCCGCCATGCTCAAGTCTTTCCCGGTGTCGCTGAAAGGCTCCCTGGGCTTCGAGGACGCCATGGTGACGGCTGGCGGCTGCGCGCTCTCGGAAATAGACCCCGCCACCTTCGCTTCGAAGCTGGTCCCGGGCCTCTACGTGGCGGGGGAACTGCTGGACCTCGACGGAGATTCCGGCGGCTACAACCTGCACCTGGCCTGGACCTCCGGCATCCTGGCCGGCCGCGCCGCAACGAAAAAATAGTTCAGCAGCGCAAAAAAAAGGCCGCGTTCAGCGCGGCCTTTTTTATTGCTGTTGCGGCGGGTTTATTTGATCAGGGCCGTGGAGGCCAGGTACAAGCCGGCGGAGATGAGACCGGCCCCGGGGATGGTCAGCACCCAGCCCCAGACAATCTGGCCGGCCACGCCCCATTTGACGGCGCTGAAGCGCTTGATGGTGCCGACGCCCATGATGGCGCCGGTGATAGTGTGGGTGGTGCTGACGGGAATACCGAACCACGAGGCGGTGTAGAGGCTGAAGGCGCCCGCTGATTCCGCCGAGAAGCCGTCGATGGACTTGAGCTTCGAGATCTTGCTGCCCATGGTTTTCACTATCCGCCAGCCGCCGAACAGCGTGCCCAGGCCCATCGCGGCGTAGCAGACCACCGCCACCCAGATGGGGACATTGAACTCGCCCTGCATGTAGCCGGCGCTGAACAGCAGGCCGGTTATCAGGCCCATCGTCTTCTGCGCGTCGTTGCCGCCGTGGCCCACGCAGTAGGCGGCCGAGGAGAACAGCTGGAGGCGCTTGAAGCGGCTGTTCACCTGGGTGGGGGTGCTGTTCGCCGAGAGCCGGTAGAACAGCGTGGCGAACACGATGCCCAGCAGCATGCCGAGCAGCGGGGAGATGACGATGAACGCCACCGTCATCAGTATGCCTTTCACCACCAGCGAGCCGGTGCCGGCCTTTACCAGCGCCGCGCCGGCCAGGCCGCCCATGAGGGCGTGCGAAGAACTGGACGGCAGGCCGAAATACCAGGTGATGATATTCCAGGCGCAGGCGCCGCCCAGCGCGCCGAACACCACGAAGTTGTCTATCACGGCGATATCGACTATGCCCTTGCCCATCGTCTTGGCGACCTCGTGGTTGAAGAGGAAGAACGCCACGACGTTGAAGAAGGCCGCCCAGACTACGGCCTGGCGGGGGGTGAACAGGCGGGTGGAGACGGCGGTGGCGATGGAGTTGGCGGCGTCGTGGAAGCCGTTGAGGAAGTCGAAGACCAGCGCCAGCGCTATCAGGAAGATCGTCCCGGCGAGAAGACTATCCATGTTTTACGAGGATGGCTTCGATGACCTTGGCCACGTGCTCGCAGGTGTCCAGCGTGCCCTCGGCCACTTCGTAGATCTCCTTCCACTTGATGACCATGATCGGGTCCTTCTCGGTCTCGAACAGGTGGCTGATGGCCTTCTCGCGGATCTGGTCGCCCACGTTCTCGAGGCGGTTGACCTCGATGCAGTAGTCCAGCACGCGGCGGGCGCGCTTGGTGTCGTGCATGTGCTTGACGGCGTTGGCCAGGGCCTGGGCCGACTGGTCTATCGTGTCGGCGAAGAGGTTCATGTGCTCGTCGTTGGTGTCGAGCTTGTAGAGCTTGATGCGGTTGGCCATCGAGTTGATCATGTCCAGGATGTCGTCGAGGGTGTTGGCCAGCGCGTAGATGTCCTCGCGGTCTATCGGGGTGATGAAGGTGCGGTTGAGCATGTCCACGATCTCGTGGGAGAGGGTGTCGCCCTCGTGCTCGAAATTCTTTATCTTCTTGACGGTCTCCTCGTCGAAACGCCCCTGCTTGACGGCTTGCTTGAAGCAGTCGGCGGCTTTTACGATGTTCTCGGTCTGCAGGTTGAGAAAATCGAAGAATTTCACTTCTTTAGGCATGAAGCTGATGGCCATTTAAGGGCTCCTTGAATGTTCGGATACTTTAATTATATCCTTTTTCCGTTGGGAACGTTAAGCGCTGGAGGCTGCATGGACCTGAAGAAAGAGATCTACGAACGCTTTGCCCGGTACGTCCGGATAGACACCGCCAGCGACGAGAAGTCGCAGACCTTCCCTTCCACTAAAAAGCAATTAGCGCTGGCCAGGCTGCTGGCCGCCGAGCTGAAGGCCATCGGCGCCAAAAAGGTCAGGCTGGACAAATACGGCTACGTCACCGCCGAGGTCCCCTCCACCGTGAAGGGGCGGAAGCCCGCCATCGGCCTGCTGGCGCACATGGACACCTCCCCGGCCGCCTCCGGCGCCGGCGTGAAGCCGCAGCTGCACAAGGCCTGGAAGGGCGGCGACATCGTCATCAGCCGCCGGCTGGGCGTGATCCTTAACGAAAAGAACTGCCCCGAACTGGCCGGCTGCAGGGGGGAGGACATCGTGACCGCCTCCGGCGACACGCTGCTGGGCGCCGACGACAAGGCCGGCATCGCCATCATCATGGCTGCGGCGCAGTACCTGCTCCGGCACAAGGAGATCCCGCACGGCCCGCTCAAGATCGGGTTCACCCCCGACGAGGAAGTGGGGCAGGGCGTGAAATATTTCAACGTTAAGGCCTTCGGCGCCGACTGCGCCTATACCTTCGACGGGGACGTCGCGGGCGCGGTGGAGGAGGAGAATTTCAACGCCGACAGCGTCAAGATCGCCATCACCGGCAAGAGCGTGCACCCCGGCACCGCCAAGAACGCGCTGGCCAACGCCGCGCGCATAGCCGCCGACATCGTGGCCGCCTGGCCCGAGAACCTGCTGCCCGAGACCACGGCCGGGCGCGAGGGCTTCATCATGTTCTCCGACATCGCCGCGGGCATCGAGAAGGCCGAGGTGGAAGGCATAGCCCGGGAGCATGACCTCAAAAAGCTCAAGGCGATGGAGCGGCAGCTGGAAGCCCTGGTGGCCGCGATGCGCCTGAAGTACCCGCTCGCCAGGATAGAACTCTCCTTTAAAGAACAATACCGCAACATGAAGGAAGTGATCGTGAAGCGCCCCGAGATCATGGGCAACCTGCTGGCCGCGGTGCGGCAGGCGGGGCTGGTGCCCCATATCAAGCCGGTGCGCGGCGGCACCGACGGCGCCCGCCTCTCGTTCATGGGCCTGCCCGCGCCCAACGTCTTCACGGGCGGCTATAATTACCACGGCCGCTACGAGTGGGTCTCGCTCGACGGCATGAACAAGTCGGCCGAGGTGCTGGTGAACCTGGCCCGCGAGTGGGCGAAATAAGGCGATGGTAAGCCGGCGGCTCTTAGACCTGTTCCTGGAACTGGCCCGCATAGACGGCCTGCCGGGTAAGGAGGACGCGGTGGCCAAGCGCGTCTTCGCCTTCCTGAGCGCCCTGGGCCTGCCGGCCCAGATGGACGGCGCGGCCGCGGCCGCCCTGTCGTCCACCAGCAACGTGGTCTGCCGCGTGGGCGGGGGAGGCGGCCTGGCGCTGCTGGCGCACATGGACACCCCGCGCTATACTTCCTCCACCGTGCCCGTGGTGACCGCCGACAGGGTTTCCGCCGACGGCAAGAACCCGCTCGGGGCCGACGCCCGCGCCGGCATGGCCGCCCTGCTCTACGCGGTGGAACGCGCGGTGAACACCAACCTGCCGCTCAAGCCGTTTACGCTGGCCTTTACCACCAAGGGGCGCCACAACATGGCCGGCGCCAAGCATCTGGTCCTGCCGGAGTCGGTGCGCTGCGGCTTCGTCTTCGACGCGCCGCTGGATCCCGGCGCCTATACCGTTTCCTCGCACGGCGTAGCCCAGTTCTCGGCCGACGTGCTGGGCCGTTCGGCCGATGCGGCCGCCGAGCCCGAGAAGGGCGTGTGCGCCATCAGCATCGCCGCCCGCGCGCTGGCGGCCCTGAAGTTCGGCCGGCATGACGCCGAAACTACCTCCAATATCGGCACCATCGCCGGCGGTTCCGAGCCGGGCACGGTGCCCCTGGCCGCCATGGTCAGGGGGCAGGTGCGCGCCTCCGTGCCGGAGAGCGCTAAGCCGGTCCTGGACCGGATAAAGGCGGAGTTCCAAGCCGCCGCCGCGGCCGCAGGCGGCGCGGCCGCCTTCAAATGGTCCTGGGAATTCGCGCCTTACGCGCATCCCGCCGACGCCGAAGTGCGCCGGCTGGCCGACGAAGCCATGCTGGGCGCGGGCCTGGCGCCCGTTCCCGTGCCGGCTAAATCCGGCAGCGAGGCCAACGCCCTCAACGCCAGGGGCATCGCCGCGGTGAGCGTGGGCACGGGGGTTAAGAACCCGCAGTCCAACAGCGAGTACCTGCTGTTGGAGCACCTCGCAAAAACTTCCGATATCGCGTGGCAACTCATCAAGAAGTAAACGCCTTTCCTTTCTACGGTATTTAGTAAAATAGCGGTGATGAAACTACTCCTCGCCTGCCTGCTGCTGCCCGCCGCCCCGCTGGCGGCCCAGGAGTTTTCCACCGCCACCATGCGGCCGATAACCCTGGGGGAAGCCTATAAGCTGGCCGCGGCCAAGAGCGAAGCCCTGGCGCAGCAGGCGGAAGGAATAAAAATTCTCGATGCCGCAGAACGGGAAATTACCGCCTCGTTTCGGCCGGTTTTCGACGCGAACGCGTCTCAGTCCAAGCAGCAGAACGCCGCTTCCTCCACTAAGGCCTACCTCTCCGGCAGATACAACATTTTCTCCGGCATGCGCGACTATCTCTCCGCTAAAGCAGCCTCGGCGCGTACGCACGCCGCTTCGCTGGACCTCGATCGCGCCCGCCAGCGGTTCTACCTTGATACTGCCGGCGCCTACCTGGACCTGCACGCCGCCCAGCAGGAGGCCCTCATCCGCATGGAGCAGTTTGCTGTCGCCGGCAAGCGCATAAAGGAACTGGAAGCCCGCACCGCCATAGGCCGGTCCCGCAAAAGCGAACTGACCGCCGCCCGCGCCCAGCAGGCGCAGGACATGGTCAGTTATCTGGACGCTGTTTCCGCGGAAAGGGTGGCGCAGCAGGCCCTGCGCTTCGTTACAGGCCTCGACGAGGACCTGACCCCGTCCTGGGACCAGCCATGGGAAAACCGGCCCTCGCCGGCGTCCCTGCAGGAATACCAGGACATGGCCCTGCGCCGCCCGGACCTCCGCGCGCGGCAAAAGTCCAGGCAAGCTTATGACTACCTTTCCGAGCTGCAGGACCGCGCCCTCTGGCCCTCGGTGGACCTTTCCGGGAACTATTACGCCGTACGGCGGCCAATGCCGTCGCCGGAGAACCGCTGGGACGCGGCGATAGCCCTCCGGGTACCGCTCTATACCGGGGGGGAGACCGCGGCACGGAAAGATTCGGCTCGCGCGGCCGGGCGCTCCGCTGCCCTGGAGCTGCAGCTGGCTGAGCGGCAGGCCCTCGCGGAAGTGCGCGCCGCCTACGATGAGCATATTTACGCGGTGCTAAAAGCCTACGCCCTGAGCGAGGCCCTCAGCCAGGTTTCGGATAACGCCAGGTACCAGCAGGAGGATTATCGGCTCGGCCTGGTCACCAATCTCGACGTTATAAACGCGCTGAACACCGTGCTGCAGACCCGCCTTTCCTTCTCCCTGGCCCGGATCAGGTCGGCCTATACCCTGCTGCGGCTTGAAAGCGCCGCCGGCCTGGAGCCCAAACAATGACCCTTTCCGACCTCTCCATAAAGCGCCCCGTCTTCGCCTGGATGCTGATGCTGGGCCTCATCGTCTTCGGCGCCATCGGCTTCAACCGCATGGGCATCAGCCAGCTGCCCGACGTGGACTACCCGGTGGTGAACGTCAGCGTGGCGCTGGAGGGGGCGGCCCCGGAGGTGATGGAGACGCAGGTCACCGACGTGCTGGAGAGCGCGGTGATGACCATCGCCGGCATCAAGGACATCTCCTCTTCTTCGCGCCGCGGCTCGGCCCGCATCACGCTGGAGTTCGAGCTGGAGCACGACATCGACGACGCCATGCAGGAGGTGCAGGCCAAGGTCTCGCAGGCCGCGCGCAACCTGCCCCGGGAAATAGACCCGCCGGTGGTCACCAAGACCAACCCCGAGGACCAGCCGATCATCTGGATAGCACTCTCCGGCGACCGCCCCGTGGCCGACCTGATGAACTATACCAACGACGTGCTGCGCGACCAGCTCAGCATCATCGAGGGCGTGGGCGAGGTCAGCATGGGCGGCTACGTGGACCCGGCCCTGCGCGTCTGGCTGGACTCCGACAAGATGGACGGGCTTCAGCTGACCGTTACCGACGTGCTGAACGCCATCTCGGCCCAGCACGCCGAGCAGCCCGCCGGCTATATCGACACCGGTAAGAAAGAGCTGAACGTGCGCGTGCTCGGCGAGGCGCCCACCCCGGAGGCCTTCTCCCGCATCGTCATTTCCGGGCGCGGCGGCGCGGCCATCTGGCGCACTTATCATATAGCCGACATCGCCAAGGTCGAGGACGGCCTGGCCGACGTGCGGCGCATCACCCGCAACTGGGGCCGCCGCGCGGTGGGCCTGGGCATCAACAAGCAGCGCGGTTCCAACGCCGTGGCCACCGCCAAGCTGGTCAAGGCGCGCCTGGCCGAGATCCAGAAGACGCTGCCCGAAGGCATGCACCTGGAGATCGTCAACGACGCCACCCGGTTCATCGAGGAATCCACCCGTGAGCTCAACTTCACGCTGGTGCTCTCGGTCATCCTGACGTCGGTGGTCTGCTGGCTGTTCCTGGGGTCCTGGTCCTCCACGGTCAACGTGCTGCTGGCCATTCCCACTTCCATCGTGGGCTCCTTCCTGGTGCTGTATTTCATGGGCTTTACGCTCAACACGTTCACCCTGCTCGGCCTCACGCTGGCCATCGGCATCGTGGTGGACGACGCCATCATGATGCTCGAGAACATCGTGCGCCATAACGAGAAGGGGGAGGGGCGCGTGCGTTCGGCCATCCTGGGCGCCCGCGAGATGACCTTCCCGGCGATGGCGGCCTCCATAGCTATCCTCGCCATCTTCCTGCCGGTCGTCTTCATGCAGGGCATCATCGGCAAGTTCTTCTTCCAGTTCGGCGTCACCATGACGGCCGCCGTGATGCTGTCGCTGCTCGAGGCGCTCACGCTGACGCCCATGCGCTGCTCGCAGTTCGTGGACGCGGAGCGCTCGCTGTGGATAGGCCGCGCGATGGACGGGCTGATGGAGCGGGCGCGCCGCTCCTACGCCGGGCTGCTGGGACGCCTGCTCGGCCATCGCTGGGCCGTTATCCTGGTCTCCGTGGCCGTCTTCGCGGCCTCGATGTCCCTCGTTAAATTCATCCCGAAAGAGTTCTCTCCCGCGCAGGACCAGAGCCGCTTCCTGGCGCGCGTGCAGATGCCCGTGGGCACGCCGCTCGACGTGACGGCCAAGGCCATGGAAGAGGCCGAGAAGTGGGCGATGGCCCAGCCTAACATCCGCACCTTCATGGCCAATACCGGCGGCTTCGGCGGCGGCCAGGTGAACCAGGGCATGCTGATGATAGCCATGAAGCCCCCGGCCGAGCGCGTGCCGCTGCCGGGCCAGAAACGCCCTCCGACGCAGCAGGAGTTCATGCGCTACGCCCGCAAGCCGCTCAACGCCATCCCCGGCGTGCGGCGCGCGGCCATCCAGGACCCCTCGCTGGGCGGTTTCACCGCGCAGCGCGGCTTCCCGGTGGAATTCAGCGTGCGCGGCCCCAACTGGGACAGCCTGGGCGAGTACAGCCGGCAGCTGATGGAGCGTATGAACGCGTCCGGCAAGATGGTGGACGTGGATACCGATTACCAGGAGGGCATGCCGGAGGTGCAGGTGGTGCCCGACCGCGAGAAGGCGGCGGCCCGCGGCGTCAGCGTGGCCTCTATCGGCGACGCGGTCAATTCCATGATAGGCGGCGTGCGCGCCGGCAAGTTCACGCGCGGCGGCAAGCGCTACGACATCCGCGTGCAGCTCACCGGCCGCGACCGCAGCGACCCGAAGGATATCAACAAGATCTGGGTGCGCAACAACCGGGGGGAAGTGATACGGCTCTCCGAGGTGGTGAAGGTGGAGCAGAAGACCACGCTGCTCACCATCTCGCGCAAGAACCGCGAGCGCGCCATCGGCGTGTTCGCCAACGTGGCGCAGGGGGCGTCGCAGGAGCAGGCCATAAAGGAAGTGGAGCGCCTGGCCAAAGAGATATTGCCCGACGGTTACCGGGTGGTGTTCTCGGGTACTTCCAAGACCTTCCAGGAGTCCTTCTCCAGCCTGACTTTCGCGCTGGTGCTGGGCGTGTTCGTGGCTTACATGATCCTGGCTTCGCAGTTTAACAGCTTCCTGCACCCGCTCACGGTGCTGCTGGCCTTGCCGTTCAGCCTGACCGGCGCCTTCATAGCGCTCAAGCTGGGCGGGCACTCGCTGTCCATCTACAGCATGATCGGCCTGATCCTGCTGATGGGCATCGTGAAGAAGAACTCCATCTTGCTGGTGGATTTCACCAACAACCGGCGCCGCGAGGGCGGCCTGGGCGTCAACGAGGCGCTGCTCGAAGCCTGCCCCATACGGCTGCGCCCCATACTGATGACCTCTTTCGCCACCATCGCCGCGGCCATTCCGCCGGCGCTGGGCTACGGCCCCGGCGCCGAGACGCGCATCCCCATGGCGCTGGTCGTGATCGGCGGCGTGCTGCTGTCTACGCTGCTGACGCTGCTGGTAGTGCCCTGCGCCTACAGCCTGATGGCCCCGCTGGAAAGCCGCCGCCACGAAGAAGCCCTCAAAACGGCGCTCAAAGAACTGGGCGAAACCCAGGACAGGCAGTAACCGTCGTTCCGTCCGGCATACGCCCTCTCCGGGTACGCTCGGCCACACCGTGGCCTCGCTCTTTCGCTTCGGTTCGGCGCTTACGCAAGCCTCACCTACGCGAGGCCCCTGCGAGGGCATATGCCGTCCGGACCGCAATTGATTAGCATCCAACAGGATAAAAAAAGAACCGGGAGAAGGCTCCCGGTTCTTTTTTTGCGCTCGAGAGGCCTTACTGGCCGCCCTGGGAAGGGCGCTGCTGGAGCGGGGGGTAGTGCTGGCCGGCGGGTTTTACGC
>Ga0075012_10001309_pt1 | contig 25769 bp, 21 predicted proteins | sample All_14_2_FD_71474 | JGI IMG/M metagenome (GOLD analysis project Ga0075012, IMG submission 71474) | Freshwater microbial communities in response to fracking from Pennsylvania, USA - Allegheny Zone_MetaG_DW_15 | ecosystem: Environmental > Aquatic > Deep subsurface > Groundwater > Drilled...
CCCGGACCGGCCCCAGCGGGGCCGGCTACAGAAGGGCCGAGGGGCACGAAAAGTCAGGCGGATGCCGGAATAGGGAATGCCAAAGCTATGCCGGCTGGGGTTTGAAACCCAGGGCGAGGGCGGAATCGACCATTTTTTGGTAGAGTCCATCGTCGTCGCTGCGCCAGGCCTTGCGCCGGCGGAGGTCTTCCAGTGTCTCCTTTGCGCCGTCGACGTAGTCCACTTCGCAGCGGAATTCGGGGACGTCCGCCATGGCGGCGGCACTGGTGTAGGCCCCATGATAACGGGTGATTTCGGCCAGGAGTCCGAAGCGTTTGGGGTCGTGGTCGATGATCCAATCGGCGGGGACGGAGATGATCCGGGAGGTGGTGCCGAGGGCGGCGGCGGTTTCACGGTAGATGTCCCGCCAGGTGAAAACCCGCTGGGTGGTGGCATTGTAGGATTTGCCGTAGGTGACGGGGTTAAGTGCCGAGTAGGCGAAGAGTTTGCCGACGTCATCGCGGTGGGTGGAGTTCCAGAGTCCCATGCCGCCGTCGGCCAAGAGGACGGGAAGGCCCCTGGCCATGCGATCCCAGGAGACGGGGTTGGATTCGAATTGGTCGATCAGGGAACTGCCCGGGCCATAGGTGCAGCTCGGGCGGATGACGGTGGCGGCGAATTTTCCCTCCCGGGCGGCCCCGAGAATTTTCTGTTCGCAGAGGAGTTTGTTTTTGCCGTAGACGCTGATGGGTTCCTGGGGGAAGGATTCGTCAACGACGACGTCCGCAGGGATTTTGACGCCGTAAGTGCAGACGGTGGAACAGAAGATGAAGTGTTTGCAATGGCCGCCAAAGGCCTGGATGGCGAGGCCGGACTGTTCCGGGGTGAAGCCGATCATGTCGATGACGACGTCGAAATTTTGTGCGGCGGCGGCGGCGAGCGAAGCGGGGTCGTTGCGGTCGCCGGGGAGGTGGACGGGTTTCGGGCCGATGGTGCCGGGCCGCTGGCCGCGGTTGAATACGGCCACATCCGAACCCCGGGCGAGGAGGTGTTTGACGATCCCTGTGGAGATGAGGCCGGTGCCGCCAAGGATGAGGGTGCGCATGGGAGGGGATCGTAGTCGGTGATGGGGCGGGGCGGAATCAGTTTTTTCTTTTGTCCAAGGCCCCGAGAACCTCGGTTTCGTTCACACTGTGGCCGAGATGGAACTCGATTCCGGATTCGGTCCATCGGGCGAGCAGGCATTCGGCATTCTCGTGGGCGATAAAACCATACTGCACAGATTCCGGCCAACTGGAGGCTGCCGTGGTTCTTCCGGTCAGGGCCGGCCGACAAAGGAAGAGGCGGTCCACCTGGAAGAAATGCCCGTCGAGCAGAAGCTTGTCCTGCCTGCGCTTGGCGGCGGCGTCGTAGGGTGTGAAGTATTTGGGCGGGGTGACCGGTTTGAACAGGTGCCAGCCGGGCTTCTTCCGGTCGAGCCCATGGACAAGCAGGGCGTGGTCCCCGTTGGGATCGGTGAGATCGTATTCCAGCCGGGCGAATTTGCCTTCGATTTCCGCCACGTCCACCACTTTGTGGCCGGAGACTGTGTAGGTGGTGTGGTCGAGAAGGCCCTGGGCACCGCTGGCCAGTCGCAACGCGGGTGCTTCCAGTTTGGAGGGTGGCGGTGAGGTGGACTTGCGCCCCCAGTCCATGCTGATAAAGCCATTGAAAAGAAATACTGTGATGATCAACAGAACCCAGAAGTTTGTCCCCAAGAAGGACAAAAGAAATTTGGGGAAAGAGGGACTTTCCGCCTGTCTTTGTGGCAGGCCGAAGGCCTCACACAGACGTTTGGTCGTGATGGTTCTTCCTTTGTAAAATTCGATTTCGTCGCCCGTCCAGCTTGCGACATACATATCGATCCCGGATTCGGCGTTGAAGTAATCCGCCACATCACCCATCTCCACCCCCTCGGGGGCTGTTCCCTCGATTTGGTACACGCGGGATTGGTCCACCATGGTAATGCGCGCCTGGCGTCCTTCGAATTCCACGGAATCGCCCACTTGGGACTTGGCGGCCGCGCCGGCGGAAATCGGGTGGACCGGTTCCAGGAGCTTGAACATTTTCCAATCGCCCCCGTCATCCGTTTCCTCATAGACCAGTGTCAGCGAAGTGCCAGCCGCATCAACCAGATTGAACTCGTTCCAATAGTAAGTTTGGCGGTCCACATCGACGCCGAGCACGACCCGTCCCACCACGGAGAACCGCCGCCCGCCAAGCGTGCACGACATACCGACACGGACCAGGGGTGGTTTGGGGTAGCTCATGGCATGAAAAAATGGGGCACAAAACGGCTCAGGTTTCCCGTGATGCGTCCGGTGTCTTCGCGGATGCCCAGTCCGGCCGGTTCGTGGTCCACCACCCAAACCCCGAAGACGGGATGGTGTCCGTCGAAGTCGGGCAATCCCGCCAAGGCCTGGTAGATGAAGCCTTCCTGTCCGTAATCCCCGGCGGTTTCCTCGACGGCCACGCCGCCCTCGACCCGGGTCACGTTGGCGCCTTCCCGGCTCAGGCGGGGTTTGCGGATGTAGTCTGCGCCGAGCGGCGCGGGATTTTCGTGCGAGGGGAGGAGGTTGGGATGTCCCGGGAAGAGTTCCCAGAGAATGGGAAGGAGGCCCTTGTTGCTGAGCAACATTTTCCACGCGGGCTCCAGGAATTGAACCGGATCCCCCGCAAGGTTCGGGCCGAATTCCTCATGCCAGAGCCACTCCCACGGATACAATTTGAAGCAGTTCAGGATGCGCTCCCCGGCGAGGTCGACAAAGATTTCCCGGTTCCGGTTCCAGCCGATGTCTTCCATGAACACTTCGTGCGTGGCCACTCCCGCCTGTTCGCAGGTATCGCGCAGATAACGCACGGTCTGGATGTCCTCGGCGTGGTCCTTGATGCTGCTGAAATGGATCGTCGTGCCGCCCCACCGCTGCCATGCGGCGATGAGCCGCTCGTGTATGGAATTGAACTGGTCGGCCCCGGGGCGGGTATCCTGCAACCAGAACCACTGGGCGACCGAGGCTTCAACCAGGCTGGTGGGGGTGTCGGCGTTGTATTCGAGGAGTTGGGGCTCCCCGCCGCCGCCGAAGGCGAAATCAAAACGGCCGTAGAGGCTGAAATCATCCCGCTCCCAGGAACGCCGGATGGCGGGCACGGCCATGTCCGGAATACCGAGCCGGGACCACCAGTTGTGGTTGATCACGGCTTCCGCGGCATCGATGCAAAGGTGGTGGAGGGTTTTGGCGGCCTTTTCCAGGCGCTCCACCTCGTCCGCGGTCAATTCGTAGCAGGCCGATTCATTCCAATAGGGGCCGTCTTCATGGGAATGGTAGGTGAGGCCGATATTCTCCACTTGGGTCCGCCAATCGGGCCTGGGCTGACACGTGTGGCGTTGCATCAGGAGTAAACGCTGCGGCCGTGGGCCGTGCTGCCGAATCCGCCGCGCACGATATCCGTGCGGGCGGCCTCGGCGGCACGCGCGGCTTCCGGTGTGGGGGCGGAAATATTGATGATGCTCTGGTAGGGGTCGCTACCCCAGAGCCCGCCATAATAATACTGTCTCCTCCCCGCGTCGTAGAAGTTGTAGGGCTTGTTGAAAAAGGCGTGGAAAGGGGCGTGATAGTACCCCGCCCCGGGCACCTGCTGGTCGTTGACGTAGACATTTTCCGTGCTGACACGCGTGGGATTGGGACCGCATGAGGCGAGGGCACCGGCGGCGAGGCCGCCCGCGAGGAGTAGTTTGATCTTGGAACTGCGTTTCACAGCCCGTGGCGTCAGCCCATGATCGCGGCCACGATGATGAGGGATACCCCGATGATGACCGAGCCGGCAACGATGGCCGCCGCCACGTTGCGGTTTTCCACGATCTCACGGTGAAGATCGCCGGGTGTGAATTTGTCGAAAAGTTTGTAACCGAGAATCGCCAGCGCCGTCCCGGCAAGGGCAAATAATGCGGTGTAGGCCAGGGCCTGCCCGAGCGATTGCGCGTGCCAGGTGGTAGCGGCTTCGGAAACGGCCTCCGCATGGGCTGCGGAAGGCAGGGTGAAACCGGCCGTTGTGACGAGGGCGGACAGCCGAAGGATGGTTTTATTCATGGGGGTTCGGGGTGGGGTTTGGTTGGTTGGGGAAGGGGGCGTGTGCGCACGATTGCCGGCCCTATTCATGGTTCGAGCATGGTTGATACTGCCGGGAAGTCAAATGCGGAGATGGTTAGGGTTTTCAGGGTGCCGGCGGTGCGGCGGTTTTGGCATCCACGACCACATTGAAGCCGCCCTGTCTCGCGCCGCGGATCGTTCCTGCCTCGAATTTCCCGGCCCCGGCCTGCCATTCCCAGGTGTCGGAAATACCCTTGCCGGTCACGGTAACAGTCACCTTGTCCTTGCCCTCCGGGACCAGCTTGACCCGCAGGTCGTTGTGGTGCCACGGGTCATAGATGCTGGCGAAATGGACCGCGGCGGCGTTGGTGCCCGCCTGCAATTGCTGCCAGTTGAGCAGCTTGTTGTGGTCGTTGGCGGTCGAGACGCCCATCTTGGCCTGCAGGGGCGAATCCGCCACCAGTTGGAACTCGCATTGGGCCTTGTTCTTGGACAGGCGGTAGCGCCCTTCCGCGCCGTCCACTGTTTCAAGTTTCGCGCCCTGGATGAGCCAGGTTACGTCCACGGGCGAGGGCGAGCGGACGTCGTCGAGGATGAGGACATAACTTCCCTTGACCCAGATGAAGGCGCGGCGGTAGCGGTCCAGATCGGGGCGGGTGGCCTTTGTCTTCCGGTCGGTGTACGCGCAGTAGGAGCCGGAGGCCTCGCCCTCGATCACCACGACTTCGCCTGAATCTTTCCATGCGGTGATCACGCCCATCTTGGTCATGTCGTTTGAAGAGGGTTGCCACCAGGCCTCGCCCTCGGCCCGTCCCTGCGGGATCTGGCCGATGCCGTTGATGAGGATGGTATTGTGGCCCGTGGAAAGCTTGCCCGGATTGAGCGGGTAGCGGTCGGTCTCGGCAACGAAGTCGCCGTCGGCAAAGAGCGTGAAGGTGTTGGCCTCCGGCTGGTCGTGGGCCACGTTGATGTACGGGAGTTTGCCCTCGGCGGTTTTCGCCGTCTCGCGCCAGGCATTGAGGCGGTAGCCGCCGGGAGGGCCGCACTTGAACATGGCCGCGACGCTTTGGGGGGTCCAGGTTTCGCGCAGGATGGCCAGGCCGAGGTCGGGGAAGAGATAAGTCGTCGGCAGCCGGGAGAACTGTCCGCCCTGCTGGGCGGGGTCGTCCGAAAGCAGGGCGAGCCAGGCGTAATCCCGGACACCGAACATGGATTCGGCGGCCTTGAGGTATTGGCGGATCCCGTCGAGCTGGTCCAACTGTTTGGCATGGGCCGCGGTCTTGAGGTAGAAGGGGTGCACGCTGCGCGCCTTGGTGAAGCAATCGCTGAAATAAAAGGCATCCTCCATTCCCGGGGCCGATTCCTGCATGGCGAACATGGCGACATTGCGGAAGAAGGGGACTTCCAGATGTTTCGTGCCCAGGCATTCGTCCGAGACCTGGAAGGTGATCCCCAATGCGCCCGAGCTGGATCCGTAGCCGGGACCCTCGTGCTGGCTGCCGTCCGTCGGGAGGACATCGGCCATGAACTTCAATTCCCCGCGGATTTTTCCGAGGAACCACTGGTCTTCCGGTTTTCCCTCCGTGGCGGCGAGTGCCGCGAGGGACATGCCCCAGTCGCGGAACCAGCGGTGGTTGTACATCGGGACGTCCCGCCAGTAGTTGCCCCCGGGGTTCCCGGCCAGGTGTCCGCCGTAATACATGACGCGGGCATGCTGCCAGAGGATCTCCCGGAATTGTTCGCGGAAGGCCGGGTCAAGGTCGTTGTAGAGCCAGTCCCATGTGAGGGCTGCGCCCACCATGGTGAAGGCGGCCGTGGTGTCGCTGTTGGTTTCCCCACCCGGAGGGATTTGTTTCATCTTTTCCAGGACCTTGGCATAGGCCGCAGGAGTGTCCTCGACGGCCGGTTCGCCCCCCTCGGTCCAGTTGGCCGTGCCGGCCAGCCACTTCAGGTAGGCCACGCTGCGGGCGAAGGAATCCTTGTCGCCGGTGAGCACATAGTGCAGCGCCAGCATGGGCATCTTGAAAAGCCCGTGTTCCTGGCCCCAGGCTGTGCTGGTTTTGCGGTTTTCCGGCACGCCGCACCCGGGAAGATAGGCCAGCATCTGTTCGCGGTAGGGCTTGGCATTCTCGCTGTTGTAGTATTCTCGCAGCTTGGGAATCCTGTCGGCGCTGATCAGCAACCGCGGATGTTTGCCGGCCACCCCGTCCAGAAGTTTGACTGGTTCACCCTCGGCGACGGGATCCTCGGCGGGGAGGAACGGCGGCGGCGGGGGAGGAGGGGTCGGTTTGGCCACCATGGCGCCGCCCAATTCCGCCTGGACGTCATCCACCCAGAGGGTCTGTTGCTTGGCGCCCTTCGCCTCGTCCCCGATCAGGACAATACCCGAGAAGCCGGCGATATTGGTTTTGTTCCAGTCGAATTGCTTCACGGCATAGGGCTTGTCGTCCACGGAAAGGGTCATGCCCTTCTCCGGGTTGAAATTGAAATCCCACTTCCGCCAGCGCGCCTCGCGCGGGGTGCTCAGCCACTGGCATTTGCGGAAATATTCACCTTTTCCGTCGCCCGAGGTGTAACCGGAATCGCCGCTGAGGTAGGCCGCGTAGAGGATGCCGACGACCAGGGCGTTCCCGTCCGGCTGGATGACGCCCCAGGAAGGTCCCACGCGTGGGGCTTTGGGATCTGCGGCCGAGGTTTTGTCGTCGAAAATCCAGAGGGTCACATGGCCCGATCCATTTTCCTGCCGGAGCGTTTTGACAGCCCTCCCGCCCGGACCGACCTTGATGGACGATCCCTTTTCCGTGTGGGAGCGGCTGGTGTCCAGGGTGACATCGCCCTCCACTTTCCAGTCTTTCAGGTCGGCGGCATGCGATGGAGGGAGGGGGATGAGGGCGAGGAGTACGGTGGCGAGGGGGAAACAGGTAGATTTCAACGGGGTGCCTTCTGTTTCCGGTTGGAATACCCGGCTTGGTGCGGGCCCTTCCATTCCGGTGACCCAAGCGTGGTGGTGCGGGCTGGGAAGTCAAACCCGAATGTGGCCGGGATTGAATTTGTCAACGACTGGTTACTTCATGTTTTCCAACTGCCGGCGGGTTTGGTCCGAGAGCCTGGCATTGGGGAGCCAGGCGCGGGCGGCAGCCGGATCGCTCTGGTACCAGCGCTCGTAGATGCTGCTGGTTTGGACATCGCGCTGGCCGGCATCGCCCAGGCTGTTCATCCATTCGGCGGCCAGGGCGGGTTCGTCCTCCGCAATCCCACTGGCGAAGGACCGCACGGCGGCGTCCCTCGAGGGGGACTGGGGAAGATTGTACAAAAAAGCCGAGGCCGAGGGGGCGTCCTCCCGGCTCCAGTTGCCGACCACGTCGCCGAGGGCGTCGCAGCGGAGGCTGCCCTCGGGGAGGGCGGTGACCCACTTGGCGGCATCGGCCGGAACCTGGCTGCTCCAATTGGAGACCACTTGGCGGGTGGCGGCCTCGCGGGTGTCCTTGTCGGGCAGGCGGGAGAGCGCCGCAATGGCGGCTTTCGGGTCTGTGCGGGCCCAGGCGCCGAGGGCGCTGGCGTAAAAATTTCTCCGCCCCGCGGAGTCGGGCATCGAGGCCGCCAGTTGGAGGGCTTCCGCGGGGCTCTGGGAGGCCAGATCACTGCCGAGCGAACCGATGACGCGGTCGCGGATGGCCTCGGATCCGGGTTTTTGGAGATAGGCGAAGACGGCCTTGGGATCGGTGCGGGCCCAGGTTTGCAGCGTGCTGGCGAGGGCGTTGTTCCGAATTTCCCCGGTGAGTTTCAGGGAGTAGTCCAGGGCCTTGGCGGGGTCGTTTTCGGCGAGGTTGCTGAGGACATTATTGAGGGCATTGTTGCGAGCGCGGCTGCTGGGCAACTGGGAAAGATAACCGAGGGCCTCGTCCGGATTCTGCGAACTCCATTGGTAGCTGATATTCTGCAACACGGTGCCGAAGGCGGGGTCGTTGGCCATCTTGTCGAGGAATCCGCGGATGGCCGAGTTGTCGTAGCGTGATATTTCGTTGGCATAATTGGACAGGGCGTTGTTGCGGGTTTCCCCGGGCGGAAGCCGCAGGGCATAGGCCGTGGCGGCCTCGGGATCGTTCTGCAGCCAACCGGAAAGGACATTCTGCAGGATCTGGTTGCGGGCCCCCGAGGCGGGTTGCTGTTCCGCCCAGGCGAGTGCCGCCGCGGGATTTTCGCGCGCCCAGGTCTGGGCGATGTTGCCGACGGCCATGGTCCGGTAACTGCCCGTGAGTTTGCCGGCGAGTGCCAGGGCTTTTTCCGGATTTGAATAGGCGAGGCTGTTGAGGGCGCTGTTGAGCGCGTTGTTCCGACCGCGGCCGGGGGGCAATTTGGAAAAGTAGGTGATGGCCTCATCCGGATTGTTGCGGGCCCAGATATAACTGACGTTCTGGACCACTTGGTCGAAGGAGGGGTCGTGGCTGAGCTGGTTGAGCAGTGTGCGGATGGCCGCGGGGTCCTTGTCGGAAAGCACGGAGGCCACGTTCGAAATCGCATAGGTACGAGAGGTTCCCGGGGGCAGTTTCATGGCATAGGCCAGGGCGGCCTCGGGTTCACTTTGGGCCCAGCCTGAGATCGTGCTTTGGATCATCTGGGAGCGGTAGTTGGAAGGCGGTTGTTGTTCGGCCAGGGCCAGGGCGGCCTTCGGGTCGGTTTGGGACCAGATGGCCAGGACCTGCTGCAGCGATTGGTTTCGCCTTTCGTTGGCAGGTTTGGACAGGAGGGCCAGGGCTGCGGCCTGGGGGTCTTTCTGGGCCCAGGTGTAATAGAGGGAGGATTCGACGTCGGAAAAGGTTTCAAAGCGGCCGAGGCTGCTGTTGGCCGGGTTCTTGTACTCCGATTCCGCCAGAGCAAGCGCGCCCCGGGGATCGCTCTGCATCATGGTGGTGAGCAGGCTGTGAAGGGCGCCGCTTTTCACCGCACTTTCCGGCAGGGAGTGGATGTAGGCGAGCGCCGAGGAGGCGTCATGCCTGGCCCATGCGGCGACGGCGGTGGAGATGGTGTACTGCCGCAAATCGGTATCACGGGAGGCATTGGCGAATTCAATGGCCCCCCGGGGATCCTTTTCGGCCCAGATGCCGAGGAGGGTGTTCTGCATCTGCGAGAAGGAGTTTTTGTTTTTGGCCAGTTCGGGGCTGAGGAGCAGGGATTTGATTTCGGCCGGGGACAGCCGGTCCGCCGAAGCGGTGAGCCGCCCGTAGGTGAGATCGGTGGCGTTTCCGCTTTGTGATTCCGCCAGGAGGGATTTGAAAACCTCCAAAGAACCGGCGCTTCCGTCGGACGGGCGGGAGGACGTTGCATAATCCGGGACGGGAATGGTGTCGGGAAGGATTCCGCCAGGGTTGGAACCGAAGGAGCGCGGCGGGTGCCGGGTCCCGGCCCAATAGCCCAGCCCACCGCCCAGGATGAGGGCGAGGACAGCGAAGGAAGCCCGGGAAGAGAGGAAGTTTGGAAAACGATTTCCGGAGGCCGGCGAGGGACTGCCTCCGGGCCCGCTCTCGAAGCGCTTTTCCATGGCGCGAGCATGGTGATGTCGGTGCTTGAAGTCAAACGCCGCCGGTTGAATGCGGGTTGGTTTCTGGTGGGCAGGGATGAATGGTTGGGTATGTTGGGATTCGATGCCGCACGAGTCCCCCACAGCCAGGCCACCCCTCCATCTGGGTGGCATTGTCTTGAAGCACCCCCTGATGCTTTCTCCCATGGCGGGCTATACCAACCTGCCGTTCCGTGCGGCCATCCGGGCGATGGGCGGTTTGTCCGTGGCCACGACCGACCTGGTCAACGCGCGTTCGATCCTCGAATTGAACCCGAAGGCGGTGCGCATGGTCTCGGCCTGTGGCGATGACCGCCCGCTCGGGGTCCAGCTCTTCGGGGCCAACAAAGGGGAATTGAGCGATGCCGCCCGTTTCCTGGAGGACCTGGGGGTCGATTTCATCGACATCAACCTGGGCTGTCCCTCGGACAAGGTGACCCGCTGCGGGGCCGGGGCGGCGCTGATGCAGGACGAGGAATTGACCGAAGAACTGCTGGAGGCGGTGGTGGGTGCGGTGCGCCTGCCGGTGACGGTGAAGATGCGGCTCGGGTGGGACGAGGCCTCGATCAACGCCCACGAAATTGCCCCCCGTCTGGAATCGATGGGCGTGGCCGCGGTGGCGGTGCACGGGCGCACCAAGGCCCAGGCCTACACCGGCAAGGTCAACCTCGAGGCCATCCGCGCGGTGGTCCGGTCGGTGAAACGGATCCCGGTGATCGGCAACGGGGACGTTCACAGTCCGGAGGATGCCCGCCGCATGATCCACGACATCGGATGCAGTGCCGTGATGGTCGGACGGGCGGCCCTGCGGGATCCGTTTTTTTTCCGCCGGACGGCGGTGTTCCTGCGGGATGGCATCGACCGTTTGCAGCCGGGCATGGATCTGGTGCTCCTGTTCATGCATTTCCATTTTGTCCTCACCATGCGCTACCTCGGCGAGGACGAAGCCTGCACGCTCTTCCGCAAAACCGTGGCCGGATACAGCGAGGAATTCCCCCAGCGGGAAAAATGGCGGGTGGATTTCAACCGCCTCGACACCCGGGAGGAATATCTCGAGTTGCTGGACCGGCTGTGTCCACCGGAATTGGACGGCCTGGTGAGGCGTCCGGTCTGGGATGCGAAGATCCTGCTGCAGGCCATCCGGGAACGGTTGGATTTGCCGGAGGCGGATGGGCAAAAAGCCAGTTAACGCAGAGACGCGGAGGACGCAGAGATTTTTTTCCCGGGAATCGGCCTGGCAGAACCCATTTAAAATCCTGTCATGATAATGGGGATTCCAAGGCCAGTTGCGGTTTGACTTTGATGCCGGGGCGCTAGGTTGGGGGAAATCCCTCTATGCTCTCCCAAGACGACTTCCAATACGCGCTGGAAAACACCCGCGTGATCCTGCCGCCGGAAAAGCGCCTGGAGACCTTCGGGACCTCGGTCCTGAACTATTTCCTCATCACCGAGGACATGGACCGGGTGAATGTTTCCCACGTGCGCGAGGGGTCCATCGTGGCCGAGCGGCCGCAGATCATTTCCCCGGAGAATATCGCCAAACTGCTCCTGGAGGGCTTCGGCGAGCAGGGCGAGATGTTCGCGGACATGATCAACCAGAACGCCCACAAATTTGCCATGCTCAAATACGGTTTCCGCATCCGCAAGGCCGACATCCGCAGCTACGAGGTCCACGAGGCCATGGAAGCCGTGTCCTCCCGGGTGAGGGACGAGGTCAAAGCGCGGCAGGATCCCCTGGCGTCGGTCATCACGGGGATCGACGAGGGCTGGGAGGTCTGCCTCCTCAAGTTCATGTTCGACCTGGTCCAATCCTCCGGCGAGGGGAACATCCGAGACCTACGCGGGCGGGGTTTGCTCTGAGCGGGTAAGACGCGAAACTTGCCCCGCGCCGCCCCGGGGGACGAAATTCCTTCGGAATTCCGCTACGGGGCGGTCCAACTGGAGCACATCCGGTTTTAATGGGCGCAATTTTTCGGGCCTAGTGGCTTTCTGTAACCGGCCCCGCTGGGGCCGGTCCGGGGCCAGCGGCCCCGGCTACAGCGTCCACCAAAACCGGAAAAGCTCTAGCCCAAACGCACCCATCACCGCCTGCATTGAATCCAAAGCGGGTTTGTGGAGTCCTATTCCCGGCTTGCTTCCCATGGATGACGATTTTATTCCAGGCAGGACCCCGTCCCGTCGGGATATAAGACGCCCTTTGGCCCACACAGCCTACACTATTTGGAGAAAATGCGGGCGGAGGGCTGGAAGCGATTGACCTATGGCCCGTAACTTTGCACCCTGTGGTTGGTTGGATGTTCCAATCATTTTTCACTGTCCCTGAACCAAGAAAAACATGTTCCCGAAGTTCTGGCTTCATCTGGTTGACATCGCCATCTGTCTGGTGGTCCTGCGGATCATCTTGGGATGGCTGTGGGCGTTCCCCCGTTTGCTCCGCCTGCTCATCACCCTTTTCATGATCGTCGGTGTGGTGCTGCTGATCAATTTCCTGCAGCTGCCTTTTGCCGGGGTGCTCGTCCTCCTTCTGACGGTGCCGGCGACGATCATCATGTTCCTGTCGTTCCTGCCCGAGTTGTCGCGGGTCTACCAGACCGCCATCCGGGGGAATCTTTTCCGGGGCCGGGTGATCCAGTCCGAGGAAACCCTTTCCGAAGTGGCCGAGGCCCTGGAGCAACTGGCCCATGAGCGCAAGGGCGCGATCCTGGTTTTTCCGGGCCTGCAGGATGCGGAAAACCTCATCAGCGGGGGTGAGGAAGTCGATTGCTCCGTCAAGCGCTCGATCCTGCGTTCGATTTTCGACCCCAACTGTCCCCGGCACGATGGGGCCGTTGTTCTGCGCAACAACCGGATGGTCCGCATCGGGGGTGTGCTCCCGCTGGCTTCGGCCGAGGGCGCGGAAGCCAAGCTGGGGACCCGCCATCTGGCCGCGCTGGGACTGTCGGAGCGAAGTGATGCCGACATCCTGGTGGTTTCGGAGGAACGGGGGACTGTTTCCCACGCCCGCGGGGGCGATCTGCGTGAATTGCAGCCGGTGACCAAGGAAGCGCTTGAGGACCAGCTGATGGACATCCTCGGGATGCGCCGCGAGCAGCGGAGCGAGAAGAAGGCCCAGGCTTGGTCGGGGGTCCTCTGGCTCACGGCTCTGGCCCTTTCCGTGGTGGGATCCTTCGTGGTCCAGAACCTCCGGGAGAAATATCTGGTGGAAACCCCGGTGCTCACCGGGGCGGAAGCGCGCATCCAGTTCGTGGAAGTGCCCAAGGAATATTACGTCGACAACCAGAGCGCGCAGAACTGCATCCTGCAGTTGCGCAGCCCCCGCAACGTGCCCATTCCGCGGAGCCTGGCGGTGAGCGTGGACCTCAGCCGCACCGCCCCGGGTGCGGTCTCGCTGAACCTTTCCCCGGAGATGGTGACCGGCCTGCCGAAAGAAATGGCGGTCGAACGGATCGAACCGCCCCGGCTTAACTTCCTGCTGGAGCGTTCCCGGACGCTGGAGATCTCCATCGAGCAGGGCCCGGTGGTCGGCTTGCCCAAGGAATGGGGGGTGGCTTCGATCACGATATTCCCGAACGTGCTCCAGGCTGTGGTGAAAGACCGTGCGTGGAAAACCACCGACCGCCTGCGCACCATGCCCATCGACTTGAGCGGGGTGACCTCGGCCGGAACGGTGACCATCGCCGCCCAGCCGCTGAACATCCCGGCCTCGATCGAACCGGCGGCCCAGACCAACGGGCGCAGCGTGCGCGTGATGGTCGAGATCGTGCCCAAGGCCCAGCGGATCAGGTAGGGACGAAGATATTCTCTACGATTCCCCGGGCTACTGCTTAGCGGAACTTGGAACAAGGTTCGTGTCTTGCCCTATGTTCCCCACCCGGAAACACATTCCGCCTTCGTTTGACTTCGGCGCGACAGGTCTGTGTTCCTCTACGAATAGACCCCAACTGCCCAGGCCCGGCTCAGTCGGACAGGGCATGTGCCGCATGGGTGACCGCCGCGCCGGCCCGCAGTGCGGCGGCGACCATGGCGGCCTCGGCCAGTTCCACTTCGGTGGCCCCGGCCTTGCGCGCATTGCCGCTGTGGATATCGATGCAATAGGGACATTGGGTGGTGAGTGCCACCGCGACAGCCATCAGTTCCTTGTGCTTCACTGGTATGGCCCCTTCGGCGACTGCCAGCCGGTCGAAGGCCCAGAAGGCCTCCGTGACTTCCGGCGCAAGTTGATTCAGGGTTTTCAGTTTGGTGAGATGGGCTTTGTTGTACATGGCTTGGGGGATTGGTGGGTGGTTTTCAGATCCGGGTTGCGGCGATTTCCAAATATTCGGCGGCCACCTCGGTGGTGCCGGGAATGATCGCGGTATTGTGGGTTGTTTGCAGTTCCACCAAATCGCGGCGGAGCGCGTCCTGGGCGGTGCGGTCCAACGAGGCGAAGGCCCGATGGGTGGGGCCGTAATACTGGCGGAAGAACTCCACGGTTTCGGCGGGTGGGAACGGGTAGCGCATCAGGGCGGTGCGACGGGTGCATTGAATTCCTGAAAAGCCGGACTGCAGGAGTTCTTTCACCTTGGACTCCCGGCCCCAGTCCAAGGATGAGGGGACGCCTGCGGGCGGCGGCGGCAGGTGGGCTTTGAAGACCTGGTACATTTTCCCGATGAAACCTTCCGGCGTCCAGTTGGCCAGGGCCACCTGGCCTCCGGGCTTGGTCACACGATGCAGCTCAGAGGCCACAAGGACGGGCCGTGGGGCGAACATCACGCCGAACATGCTCACGGCCAGATCAAATTGGCCCTCTTCGTAGGGTAATTCCTCGGCATCGCCTTCCACGTAGGCAATGGCCAGCCCCTCGTTGTCGGCGCGTTTGCGGGCTTGGTCAACCAGGTTGGCGGCAAGGTCGAGGCCGCTGACCACGCAGCCGTGGCGGGCGGCGATGATCGCGAGATTTCCCGTGCCGCAGGCCGCGTCCAGTACCTGCTGGCCGCGTTTGAGCGGGCGGCGGGCCATGAATTCCGCGGCGACGTTTTCGATCGTCCGGGCGATTTGGCCGAAGTCGCCGGATTCCCAGGTGGCTTTCTGCCGGGCTTTGACGGCCTCGAGCTGGGGGATTTCCGGGTATGGGGGGTTGATCGGAAGGATGGTGGTGGCAGTTGGGTTCGTTTTCATCTGCGAAAACGATACGGAAAAGCGGCAGTTCCCGCTTTGCTGTCCGGCTCAATGTTTGTTCCGGGAGGGTCAGCCTTTGGCCGGACCGGCCTGGCGGTAGGACATGGGGGGGATGTTGAACCGCTCCTTGAACACCCGGCTGAAATGGGAGACATCCTCGAATCCGCTCTCGAAGGCGATTTCCGTGACGTTCATCCTGGAGCTGCGGAGCAGAGCGGCGGAGTAGTCGAGGCGTTTCCGGAGCAGCCACTTGCCGGGCGATTCCCGGAAGGCGGATTGGAAATCGCGTTTGAAACTGGAGAGGCTGCGGTGGCACAGCCTGGCGAATTCTTCCATCGAGAGATTGAAGCGGAAATTCGCCTCCATGATTTCTTCGACCGGGACCGGATTCCCTTCGCCGACTTTCCGGAAATAGGCGGCCAGCGAGGGGTTCTTCCCGCTGGTCAGGATGCTGACGATCAACTCCTTCAACTTCAGGCGCAGCAATGGCTCCGAGGGTTTTTCAGTGCCGGAGAAATACAGTTGCATGGACTGGAGAAAGGCCGAGAGGGCCAGGTCGTTTTCGACCCGCGTGGCGGATTCGGCCAGGGCCACACCGGGAGCCGGGGAGGGGCCCAGGCTGGGGGCGATTTCGCGGACGGTATCCCGGATGAACGGGTCGGGAATGAAAAACGTGAGGAGGCAAAAATCGACCTCGAAGTGTTGGTTGATGATGGCCGCGCCTTTTTTGAAGAAGAGGGTTTCGCCGGGGCTGGCAACCCACGCTTTTTCGTGGGTGTGCCATGTTTTCTTGCCGGTGATCACGTGGACCAGATAGTCGCTGTGCGCCCAGAGCCCGACCCGTTCATCCCCGATGCCGCAGGAATAGCGGGCAAAAAGCAAATCCCCGATCTCGAACTTGGTGTAGCCCGGATTGGTGCGGATGGCATCGTAGAGATTCAGCATGCGGGGTTAAAGGCATAGCTGAAAATGGCTGGTTTCACCAGACAGAATCTGTCTGAGTCGGTAATATGCAGGGGCGAATAGCGAATGGGAAATGTAGAAAGGCGGACAGCAGTCCGGCAAAGGTGATTGGGGATGTCTTCATGGGGATTTGGGGTGGGTTGTGAATTCGGGCCCGAGATTTGGCAAACCAAGTTGGTTGCACTGATCAGTTGATTCCGTAATCCCCCACAAGGATTGTTTCGCTAGTTCGATAATCGCATCAGCGCGGGAATTGCTAGGACAATGAAGACCAGTGGAATGGCGATTCCTGCGATGGATTTCCCGAGTAGGCCCTTTTTTCCATATTTGGGGATACCGCAAAGTCCGATGATCCCAAAGAGGATTCCCGAAAGCATGATAAGACCTGCAAATATACCGATGATGCGGGCTCCGGTTGCCCTGCTGGCCGAGTCCATACTTGCCAACGCAGCATTGCCGAGAAGATTGAGCAAGATAGCGGCGACTGGAGTCAAGATACTTGCGGTAGCTGCCTGATGATTAAAGGATTTTGTGGTGCGTGGTTTCTCTGAGACCGCACGGGTTGAGATGCTTTTTGCCATGGGAGGAGACAGCACAATGGTTGACAAGGCAACCCAATCGGCGGTTCCGACTTCGAAAACCCAGGTGGAATCATCAATGGTGCCCTGACTGCGAAATTTTCTTAAGTCATTGAGAGATACCGGACCCAGGGAATTTCCATTCTTGTCGGTATAGTGAAACTCTTTCATAGAAAAGACATATTGGTTGGTTGTTAGCGGCAAGGCCAGTCCAAAAGAGGATAGGGTTTGCGGGAGAGAGATGGCGGTATTTGATTGGCCCATCGAAAAGTTTGTTAGAAGACGGACAGCATTCAGGGGAAAAGGCATCCACGAACTTATCCCGCTATAGCGGGATGGCTACAAGATGAATGAAAAGGCACGGCGGTCATAGACCGCCGCTACAGAAAGGCATCCACGAACTTACGTTCGTGGCTACACTAAGAAAAATCCGTGTGGTCCGTCTATTCCGTGGTTAAACGGTTTTTTTCCTCACGGGATCGGGCACTTGGGGAGGTTCCAGATTTGTTCGGCGTATTCGCGGATCGTCCGGTCGCTGGAAAACTTCCCGCACCGCGCGGTGTTCAACACGGCCATCTTCGCCCAGCGGTCTTTGTCGCGGTAGGCCAGGTCGACTTTCGCCTGGGCATCGCAGTAGGCCTGGTAGTCGGCCAGGCAGAGGTAGGGATCGCCACCCTCGATGAAACTGTGGCGGACCCCATCAAGCACGAGCCCGTGCTCGTGCGGGGTGAAGAAGGTGGATCCCAGCCAGTCGACCACGGCCTTGAGATCTTCGCTGGCCTCGTAGTAACTGCGGGGATTGTAGCCCTTGGCGAGCAGGGCGGCGACTTCCTCGACCTTGAGGCCGAAGATGAAGATGTTCTCCTCGCCGACTTCTTCGAGGATCTCGACGTTCGCGCCGTCGAGGGTGCCGATGGTGACGGCCCCATTGAGTGCGAGTTTCATGTTCCCGGTCCCGGAGGCTTCTTTGCCCGCGGTGGAAATCTGCTCGGAGAGATCGGCGGCGGGGATGATCTTGGAGGCGAGGGAGACGCGGTAGTTCGGCAGGAACACCACCTTGAGTTTTCCTCCGACGCGGGGGTCGTTGTTGATGCGTTCGCCGACGGCGTTGATGGCCTTGATGATGGTCTTGGCCAGGACGTAGCCGGGGGCGGCCTTGGCGGCGAAGATGAACACGCGGGGGACGATGTCGAGGTTCGGGTTCTGCAGCAGGCGCCGGTAGAGGGTGAGGATGTGGAGCAGGTTGAGGTGCTGCCGCTTGTATTCGTGGAGGCGCTTGATCTGGACATCGAAGAGCGCGTCGGGGCTCACGACCACGCCGCATTCGTCGAGGATGAGGCGGGCGAGGTGTTCCTTGTTGAAACGCTTGATGGCCATGAACTCGGAGCGGAATCCGGCGTCGTCGGCCAGGGGTTCGAGTTCGCGAAGACGGTCGAGGTTGGTCAGCCAGCCCTTGCCGATGCGGTTGTCGATGAGGGCCGAGAGGCGGGGATTGGAGGAGAGGATCCAACGGCGCGGGGTGACGCCGTTGGTCTTGTTGTTGATCTTGCCGGGGAAGAAGGCGTCGAAGTCGGCGAAGAGGAATTTCTTCAGCAACTGGGTGTGGAGGGCGGCCACGCCGTTGACCGAATGGCTGCCGACAACGGCGAGGTGCGCCATGCGGATCATTTGCGGTTGTCCTTCCTCGATGATGGACATCTCGCGCCTCTTGTTGACGTCGCCGGGATATTTCTTTTCCACCTCGATGAGGTGGCGGCGGTTGATCTCGAGGATGATCTGGTGGTGGCGGGGCAGGACTTTCTGGAAAAGCGGCACGCTCCATTTTTCCAGGGCCTCGGGGAGCAGGGTGTGGTTGGTGTAGCCGAAGGTGCGGGTGACGATGCCCCAGGCCTGGGCCCAGGGGAGGTTTTCCTCGTCGTGCAGGATGCGCATGAGCTCGGCGACGGCCACGGCGGGGTGGGTGTCGTTGAGCTGGATGGCGACCTTGTCCGCAAAGGATTCCCATCCTTTGTTGCCGCGGTGGTAGCGGCGGATGATGTCCTTGAGGGAACAGGTGACAAAGAAGTACTGCTGGACGAGTCGGAGTTCCTTGCCGTTCTCGGTCGTGTCGTTCGGGTAGAGGACCTTGGAGACGGTTTCGCCGAAGTTCTTTTCCTCGACGGCCTGGGCATAGCCGCCGCGGTTGAAGGCATCGAGGTCGAAGGTCTGCGAGGCGCGGGATTCCCAGAGGCGGAGGAAGTTGACTGTTTTGGTGTCGTAGCCGGCGATGGGGATGTCGTAGGGGATGCCGAGGAGGGTGCGGTAGCCCTTCCATTGCGGGCGGTAATTGCCGAGGTTGTCGAAGACGTTCTCGACGTGTCCGAAGAGTTTGACCTCCTGGGTGTATTCCGGGCGGACGACTTCCCAGACCTGGCCGTACATCATCCAGTCGTCGGGTTGCTCGATCTGGTAGCCGTTGGCGAAGACTTGGCGGAAGAGGCCGAACTCATAGTGGATGCCGTAGCCGATGGCGGGGTAGTCCTGGGTGGCGAGGGAATCGAGGAAGCAGGCGGCGAGCCGGCCGAGGCCGCCGTTGCCGAGGGCCATGTCATATTCCTCGTTGCGGATGTCGTGGAGGGTGCGGCCGAGGCCGAGTTGTTTGACGGCTTCCTTGGCGAGGTCGTAGATGCCGCAGCTGTAGAGGTTGTTGGAAAGCATCCGGCCCATGAGGAACTCGAGGGAGAGGTAGTGGACGCGGCGGACGTTGTTCCCGTTGTGCACGGCCTGGGTGGCGAGGAGACGTTCGAGGATGAGATCGTTGGCGGTGAGGGAAACGGCATACATCCACTCGCGGGGGGTGGCGGTGGAGGGGTCGCGGGCGAGGCGACGGGTGAGGTGTTCGAGGATGGAAGCTTTGACCGATTCCACGGTGGGGGTGGTGATCGGGCGGGGTTGGGTCAGTTCGGGCGACATAAAACAAAGCTCCTTGATGGGGTGGTGGGGGTGTGCCAGAATGTTGATGTGGCCACTTTCGGGGCACTTTTAAAAGAAAAAATCGTGCCAATTCGCACTGCGGGTTGCATTACCTGCTGGGGAAAAGCCTGGGTGGCGTTGATGGTATTGGGGTTGATTGCCGGGGGAATGACCGGTTGTTCGACGCCGGAGACGCGGTCCAAAGAGAAAGAACGGGCTTCGGCCTTTGAAGCGCTGAGCCAGGCGGACCAGAGGTTGGTGCTCAAGGGCAAGATCCGGGAGGGGCTCGGCGAGGACGCCGTTTATGTGGCCATGGGCCATCCCAGCCGGAGGATCCGGAGCCAGCGGGAAGGCAGGGCGGAAGTTTCCTGGATCTACAGCCGGATGGAGACCCGGATGATCCCGGCTTATTCGCCGCGTGTGGTCCGCCTGTCCGATGGGCGGCGTTATGTGGAGGATGTGTACACGCCGATCTACGACAATTACCTGGTGGATGCCTTCGAGGTGACCTTCCGTGACGGGAAAGTGATCGGCTGGCGGGAATTGTAGGATACTTCCCGGTTCGAAGGCCATGGGGCTGAATTTTCGGCTTTCGTTCCCGGGGCAAGCCGCCAGATTACGCCCCATGAAACGTCACCTGCTGTGTTTGACCGCCCTTTGGGCCCTGAGTTTTCCCGTACTTGCCCTGGATGCCGGTTTGCAAAATCTGGTGGACGGCAAGCGCTTCATGGAAGAAAACGGCCGCCGCCCGACGGTGAAGGTCACGGCCAGCGGCATCCAATATGAAATCCTGACCCAGGGCGAAGGTGCGAAACCCAAGAAGACCGACCGGGTGTTGGTTCATTACAAGGGCAGCCTGATCGACGGAACGGTCTTCGACAGTTCCTACAAGCGGGGCGAGCCCGCCGAGTTTCCCCTGACGGCGGTGATCAAGGGATGGAGCGAGATCATGCAAATGATGTCGGTGGGTTCGAAGTACCGGGTGGTGATCCCCCCTTCCATGGCCTACGGCGAACGGGGTTTCCCCCCGACGATCGGTCCGGCATCCACGCTCTTGTTTGATATCGAGTTGTTGGATATCAAGTAGCCGCTGCCGCCCCCTCAACGCGGGAGGTCAAGGGCATCCGCCGCCCGCTTCCCGCTCCATGCCGCACCTTCGAGGGTTCCGGGGAGGCCGGTGTCCGTCCAGTCACCGGCGAGAAACAAATTTTCCCACGGGGTGGCCGGGCCGGGCCGGGCGTCTTCCACGCCGGGCCGCGCGGCGAATGTGGCATCCTTCGATTTGTAAATCACCTGGTGGAGCAGGCGTGTGCCCCGTGCCGTGGGCAGGAGGCGTTCCAATTCCGACCACACGCGCTTCATGAATTCCGGGGTCGGCAGGGCGGCCAGTTCGTAGGCGGCGCTGATCACCACCGAGGACAGGAACACCTGGTCCACGGGTTTGTCCGTTCCGGCCCGGGCAAGGCCCAGCTTTTCCACGGTGGCCGCATCCACCTGGTGGCTGCGGTCGAAAATCCAGTGCAGGGGGGAATCGAGAAACCCGACGAACGGTTGGTCCACCAAACGGTGGTCGGTGAAAAGATGGACAGCGATGATCGGGGCGCCCTCGATGCCGGAAATTTGTGAGGCCAGCCTGGAGTCCTGCGGCAGCAGCGGACGGAGGGCAAACCAGGGGAGCGCGCTGATGTGGAATCCCTGTTCGATCTGACGGCCCCGTGAGGTTGTGACCGAAGCGATCTTGTCGCCGTCAAACTGCACGGACTGCACGCCTTCGCCCAGGTTCAGCGAACCGCCGATGGATTCGAGAAAGAGCCGGGCCTCGGGCAGGAGGAGGTCGCTCAGGCCCACGCGGCTGACGTAGATGCTGGAGGCGGGGCGCCCGCCGAAAAGGGAACGGCGGAGGACGGCCTCGAAAAGCGGGGCGGTTGCCGCGGCGATGGGTTCGTTGAGGGCGGCGATGCAAAGCGGTTCCCAAAGGGCGCGGGTGGCGCCGGGGGTCTGGCCGAGGCGGTGGAGCCACGCGGAGACGGTTTCGTCCTTCCGGGCGGCGCCCCCGAGCCGGAGACGGACCCCCATCCAGAGAACGGCCAGGCGGTCCGCATGGCTGAATTCCGAGAAATTCCACAGGGCGGCGAGCATGTGGAAGGGGGAGGGACAGGAGGAAGCCTTGAGGGCGGAGGTTCCCTTCTCCGAGACGTAGGGGACATCGATGGCCGGCTGGCGGTCGAGTTTGTCGCCAACGCCAAGCAAGTCAAAAAGTTCCAGGCAGGAGGGATAGCAGCCCATGAAGATATGCTGTCCGTTGTCGAGGATGGCGCCGCTCTTGGCGTCGGTGAAGCTGTGGGCGCGTCCCCCGGCGTAGCTTTTGCTTTCGAGGACCGCGGGAACGTGGCCCTGGAGCCCGGCCTGGAGGGCGGCATTGAGCCCCGCGAAACCGGCGCCCCAGATGGTGACGGGTTGGGGGGGCGCCATGCCGGGCTGGTTGACGCGGGCCCCGTGCTTGCGGGCGTATTGCACCGCGAAGATTTTCTGGAGGTGGTTGAGGCGGATCGGTTTTTCCGGATTGGGGAACCCGGCGGCGCGGATTTTCTCCAACAGGCGGTGATATACCTCCGTCATCAGCTCGGCCGCGATGAAGGACTTCCGGTCGCCGGGGTGGAGGAGGCGCGCGGCCTTGTGGAAGTAATGTTGCGCCCGGAAATACTGCATGCGGTAAAGCTGCGTACGGCCGGCATGCGGGGCGGTCGAGAGGAGGTCGGCCTCGGTGACCCCGTAGGCGTCCATTTCCACCTTGGGCAGATAGATCCGGCCGTAGGTGACGAGGTCGTAGCGGACATCGCGCAGGATGTTGGTCAATTGGAAGGCCATGCCCAGGGCCTCGGCGTATTCATGGGCAATGGGTTTGGAGTAACCGAAGATCTCAATGGAAACGAGCCCGACGGCGGAGGCGACGCGGTAACAGTATTGGTACAATTCGGCAAAGCTCTGGTAGCGGTCCTGCGTCAGGTCCATTTCCACGCCGTCGATGATATCGAGGAGTGGTTTGGGCGGGATGAGGTGGGCGCGGATGATGTGCTGGAGTTCCCGGCCGTGCGGCGTGGAAGGGGTGCCTTTGTAACAGGCGCGGATTTCCTCACGCCATTGGTCCAACTCGGCTTTCTTGGTTCCGACCGGCCGGGCCTTGTCGTCCGAGATGTCGTCGACCAGGCGGCAAAAGGCGTAGAAGACCGACATGGCGTCCTTTTTTTCCTGGGGCAGGGAAACGAAGGAGAGGGCGAGGTTGGAGCCGCTCTTGCGCGTGATCTGGTGGATGGTCTGGTTCGGGGCCATGATGCGGTTCAGAAAAGGGCGCGGGGGGCGAGGGCGAGCATTTCCCATTTGCGGATTTTCGGGCGGCGGGAAAGGGTGTCGTAATCCTGTTGGCGGATTTTATCCAGGATGGTGGTGCCCCCGAGCCAGGTGAGCCGGATTTCCCAGCGCAGGAGTCCGTGGAGGTGGCGGGTGAGGGGGGCGCCGGCATCGAACAGGTCCTGCGCGCGGTTGACCTCGGAGCGGAGGAGGTTGCGGAAGGCGGTGTCGGCTTTGCCGGCGAAGAGTTGTTCCTCGGTCACACCGTGTTTTTCGCGGGCATCGCGGGGGAGGTAGATGCGGTCCTTGCCAAGGTCGACGGATACATCCTGCCAGAAATTGGCCAGTTGCAGGGCGGTGCAGATGTGGTCGGAGAGAACATGGAGGGCCTCGTCGCGGTAGCCGTGGAGCAAAAGTACCAGACGGCCCACGGGATTGGCGCTGCGTCGGCAGTAATCGAGCACTTCGGGAAAATCCTCGTAGCGCCGCTTGACGATGTCCTGCGAGAAGGCGGAGATCAGGTCGTAAAAAAGGGAGGGCGGCAGGTCCATTTTTTTCATCGTGTCGCCGAGGGCCAGGAAGATCCAGGCGAACTGGGGGTCGGTGTCTTTGCCCTGGAGGGTGAGGTCGAGCTGGGTGCGGAAATGCCCCATCTGGGCCAGGCGCTGATCCGGGGTGGGGGCGGCCCCCTCGTGGACCCGGTGGCGGGGGTCGTTGTAGCCCTCGTCGGCGATGTCGTCGGAGGTTCGGGCGAAGGCATAAACCGCATGTACATGGGGCCGGATGGAGGCCGGGACGAGGCGGCCGACGGGGAAGTTCTCATAATGCGACCGCGCGAGGGCGGTGCATTGGGCATAGGATTCGGCCAGGGTCATGAAGGGAAGACCCTACCCGAACCGGGGGTGGGGCATCAACGGAAAGAGGTGGGAATTAAAAAGGGGGCCCCGGAGCGGGGTGTTTCCGGTGGGTTTGTCGTCCCAGGCGAAAAATCTTCTGGAAGTCGTTGCCACTGTCGGGCATCCCTATTCGATGCGTGTCTTGTCGGGAATCCAGCCTTCGGGGGCAGCCCATCTCGGAAATTACTTCGGGATGATGAAACCTGCCATCGAACTCCAGGCGAAGACGTCCGGGTGTTTCTATTTCATTGCCGACTACCATGCCCTGACGTCTGCAGGGGATGCGGCCGGTTTGGAGGCGAGGGTGCGCGATCTGGCCCTGGACTTCCTGGCCTGCGGCCTGGATCCCGAGCGGACGGTCTTTTTCCGGCAGAGCGCGGTCCCCGAAGTGCATGAACTGGCGTGGTATCTTTCCCAGGTCACACCCGTGGGGCTGTTGGAACGCTGCCACAGTTACAAGGACAAGACGGCCCGGGGCCTCGCCGCCAACCACGGGCTTTTTGCCTACCCCGTCCTGATGGCGGCGGACATCCTGCTCTACGACGCCGATGTGGTGCCGGTGGGCAAGGACCAGAAGCAGCACCTGGAAGTGACACGGGACATCGCCCAGAAATTCAACGAGGCCTTTGGGCCGGTCTTCAAGCTGCCCGAGCCCTCGATCCGTGAGGAAACGGCAACCCTGCCCGGGCTCGACGGACAGAAGATGTCCAAATCATACAACAATACGCTGGAGCTATTCTCGCCGGAAAAAGAATTCCGCAAGAAGATCATGTCGCTCAAGACCGATTCCACCCCGGTGGAAGCGCCCAAGCCGGTGGAGGGCTCCCTGATCCTGGCCCTGGCCAAGCCCGCGGCGGGCGAAGCGCAGTATGCGGCCCTTGTGGCAAGCATGCAGGCCGGCGGCCGCGGCTACGGGGACTACAAGAAGGAACTGTTCGAACTTTTGTGGGAATACCTCCGACCGATGCGGGAAAAGCGCGCCGCGCTGGCGTCGGATCCCGCGTGGGTGGACAAAATGCTGGCCGAGGGCGGAGCCAAAGCCCGTGATGTGGCATCGGGCACGCTGGCCCGGGCACGCAAAGCCGTGGGGATCAGGCCATGACCGAACTTCCAACCGATCCCTGGCGCGTTACGTTGCCGTCCTTCGAGGGACCGCTCGACCTTCTGCTTTACCTGATCAAGAAGGCCGAGGTTGATATCTACGACATCGAGATTGCCAGCATCACCGACCAGTATCTGTCCTATCTCGACCAGATGGTGAAGCACGACCTGGAAGTGGCGGGCGAATTCCTTGTGGTGGCCGCGACCCTGATTTACATCAAGAGCCGCACGCTCCTGCCCGAAGACCAGCAGTTGCCCGAAGAGGACGCGGAAGAGGATGACCCGCGCTGGGAGCTGATCAAGCAACTGGTGGAATACAAGAAGTTCAAGGACGCCGCCGGCACCCTGGGTGAGCGCGAGCGGCTGCGGGAATTGATTTTCCACCGCGAAGTGAAAACCCACGCCCCCCTCATTGAAGAGCCCTCCAAGCCCGGGTTGGGACGGGTCGGCGTGATCGACCTCGTCAAGGCCTTCCAGACCGTGCTCCAGCGGGCCCGGGAACGCGACGGATTCAAGGAAATCTTCGAGGACAAATACACGGTCAGCGACAAGATCCAGAACATCCTCGGGCTGATTGAAAAAAACGAAAGGCTGAGCTTTTTCGGGCTGTTTGACGACATGACCTCGCGCACCGAAATAGCGGTGACCTTTCTTGCCTTGCTGGAGTTGATTCGGCTAAAACAACTCAAGTGTGTCCAGTCCGATGTCTTTGGGGACATCGACATCATCCGGGCCTAAGTCTTTCGAGAATCCATGGAACTATCCTCTTTGCTAGAAGCCATCCTGTTCGTGGCCGACAAACCGGTCCCGGTATCCGATCTCCTTTCGCTGGTCCGCAAGAACGGCCGGGAAGGGGAGCCGTCCCCGTTTGCCGAGGTCGACGAATCCGATGTCCGTTCCGCGCTGGTGGTGTTGGAATCCTCCCTGGCGACCCGGGCGATGAATGTGGAAGAAGTGGCCGGCGGGTTCCGCCTGGCGACACGCCCGGATTTCGGGCCGTGGTTGGGGCATCTTTTCGCGCACGAGGCCAAACCTCCCAAGCTGAGCCATCCGGCCCTGGAGACCCTGGCGGTCATCGCCTACCGGCAGCCGATATCGCGGGCCGAGATCG
>Ga0075012_10001310_pt1 | contig 25762 bp, 31 predicted proteins | sample All_14_2_FD_71474 | JGI IMG/M metagenome (GOLD analysis project Ga0075012, IMG submission 71474) | Freshwater microbial communities in response to fracking from Pennsylvania, USA - Allegheny Zone_MetaG_DW_15 | ecosystem: Environmental > Aquatic > Deep subsurface > Groundwater > Drilled...
CCCCCACACCTGCACAAGGGCGCGCGCCCGCGTGCGTACGTGAGGCCGAGACGGGTCTAGACCAGGCAGCGCAGCCATCGGCAGCGCAGCCATCGGCAGCGCAACGCCTGTCAGCGACCCAGAAGCCCAAACGCCGTGGGCTGCCGGTGGATGACGCGGCGTGGCTCGCGCACCTCGCCACGAACCCGGCGTATCAGGCCCTCGACATCCCGGCGGAGCTGGGAAAACTCACCGCCTGGTGCGAGCTGAAACAAAAGCGCCTCAGCCGTGCGAGACTGCTGAACTGGCTGAACAAAGCGGACCCGCGCATCACCCTCAAAGGCCTGGAGTCTTCCAGCAGCGCAGAGCCCCATGCCGGCCGTGGCACCCAGGCGGAGCTGGAGGCCTACGCGGTGCAGATCGGACTGCCAGCCAGCGATGGCGCCTCGATGTTCAACCACTGGGAGGCGAACGGCTGGATGAACGGCCAAAACGCGATCAAGGACTGGCGCGCCGGGCTGCGCAAGTGGCGCGATCAAGGCTGGCTGCCTTCGCAGAAGGTGATTCACCGCCCAGCGCCAGCGCCGCCAACGCGCAGTGATACCGCGAACCGGCCGGGACGGTATGCGTAGAAAGCGGGTTCTTGCGCCGGACACGTTGTCGGGAGCGCTGCTGGAAGGATTCATGCAAGGAACACGAATGAGAAGGGCGACACGGAGCGCTGCCAGGGGGCGGTGAACCGGCTTGCGGATCAATCCAACTCGCCCAACTCCAGAAGGAGATGGCGCTGATTGAGATTGTCTGTGTCGTTGAAGCGGAGAAGCCATGCCGTGGTGCGGCCCACGGCGGTGAGGCCGAGAATGTAGGGGCCTTCCCGCCGGAAGTGTTCGTCCCAGCGGTCTCTTCGCGGGTGATACAACCGGGTCAGCTCACCTGAGTCGGGATCGATGCTGGAAAGATTCGGGCCTTTGACCGCATTGCACCAGGAGCAGGCGAGAGCGAGGTTTTCCAGCGCATCGGTGCCGCCATGCTGCTGGGCGATGATGTGCTCGATGTGAAAAGGGTTTTCCTCCTCGTCCTGCTGACGCAGCCGGAAGTACTCGCAGCGGTTCCCCGCGCGCTGCCGCACCTCGTTTCGAATGGCGGGTTCCATGCCTCAGGCAGCCTGGCGTTTCAGAAAGAGCCTGGCCTGAAGTTTGAGCATGGACATCATCTTGCCTGCATAGATGTAGCTCCAGTACTCGGACTCCTCATCGCGAGCGAGCCGCCCCTCGTTGGCCTTGGCCGCCAGTTCTTCCATGCGTGCCGTTTTGGCGGCGTCTGGCTCGATTTGAACGATGTTTGCAGCCGTCTCAGCCGTGAAGCACGGACGGGCCGGATCGAGCATCTTTTCGAGGCTGGAGAATGCGTTCATGACAGGTGGAGTCTGCCACACCGCCTGACGCACCGCAACCCTGCTGTGCGACGCAGAGGATGCGGCTGGCAGTCCGTTCAAGCGCTTGATTCCCCAGTGTTTCCGGGAATTCTATGGACATGAAGGCCGCTGAACCCCTTTCGATCTCCGAGCAGATGAAGGTGCTGCAGTCCCGGGAGGATGTGGCGACGTGGTCGCTGGCGCATCTGGGACTGCCGCCGGAGTGGCGCGACACGAATGAAGAGGGCAACACCGAGCGCTGCCAGGAGGCGGTGAACCGCGTCTTCACGCTGACGCGCAAGGACATCGAGGCGAGCCTCGCGGCCCAGGGCCTGCAGCCCGAGAATCTGCCGCCGACTCAAACCAAGCCCGGCTCGCGAGACGGCTCCTACTTCATCAGCAACGGCAAAGGCGAGTGGGAGTATTATTTTCAGGAACGCGAAGGCCGCTGGGCGAGCGCCACCTTCAACGATCTCGGCGAGGCGCGGAAGTTCCTGCTCAACGAATGGATTCCCGTCTGGCTGGAACATCTCCGTGTTCCGTGCAAGACGAAGAGCGGGAAGATGATCGAGACGTTGTAGGAACTCCACGACGCTCTTTCAGAACCATGGGAGCAGGAGCATCGCGGCGCGATGTAGATCGGTATTCCGATACCGATTTGGTGCCGTCGCGGAATCGGAATTGCCTTCGGCTGTCTTACGGCTCCGCGCTACATCCAGCCGCCCGATGCTAGTTCTCGCCACAATCCGCCAGCACCACCTTGGCGGCATTGAAGCCGCAGAGGCCGGTGACGTTGCCGCCGGGGTGGGTGGAGCCGCCGCAGAGGTAGAGGCCGGGGATTTCGCTGCGGTAGGTGCCAGCGCCTTTGAAAGGGCGATGGTAGCCGATTTGATCGTTCGCGAAGGAGCCCACGAGGAGATCGCCGCGCCTCATGTTGGGCAGGAGGCGTTCGGTATCCAGAGGGCTGCGGGTGAAGGAGTCCAGGACGGCGTCTCGCAGATTGGGCGCGTAGGTTTGCCAGAGCGCCAGCATGTCGCGGCCGTGGGCGTCTTTTTCGGCGTCCCAATTTTTGGCATCGCCACGCAGGGCGTAGGGCAGCTTTTCCCACATGAAGGCGGTGTGAGCACCGGCGGGAGCCTGCGAGGGATCAAACTGCGTGGGGCAGGCACCCCACATCACCGTGCGGGGGATTTCGCCACGCTCATGCGCGGCGACGATGTCATGGAACTGCGCCACGTCATCAAGCCCGAGGATCATCATGAAGGCCTGGCTCAATTCGGGATGCTTTTCCGCTGCGGTGTAACGCGGCGGCTCGCGCAGGTTGAGGTTCAGCGCGAAGAGTGGCGCGAGGAGGTTGTACTCGAATCCTGCCGCGCGTTCACGCAGGTGCGCGGGGGCGACATCTGCCGGGATGAGATCGAGGAAGGTCTGCTGCGGGTTCAGGCCGCTGGCGACGAACTGCGTGGCCTCAATGCGGTCTCCGGTGATGGATTCCACACCGCAGGCACGGCCGTTGCGCGTCAAGATGGAGCGCGGCTGCCAATTCGTGAACACTTCGCCACCATGCTCCCGCAAGTCCGCGCACAGGGCCTCCGCGAGCTGGCGTGAACCACCGATGCACATCTGCGCTTTGCGCGGGCTGGCGAGCAGAGAGGGAATGGAATGGCCGAAGCCTTTCTGGCGCAGATCGACCTCGCGCAGGCCATTGAAGAAGAGCAGTCCCGCGCGCACGGCGGGGTGCTCAAACTCACGCATGACAAACTCGACGGGTGAGAGAGCCTGCACTTCCAGCAGCATGCGGCCGAGGGCGCTCTGTTCCAGCTTGAGCACACGCTCCGCCGGCGGCAGCGGTGCGTGCTGCGCCTCGGGGATGAGGATCTGCTCGACGATGGGGCGGAAGCGCTCTGTCCACTCGCGCAACCGCTCGGCATCGCGGGGCGAAATGGCGGCGAATGAGGCGAAGGTTTTGTCGAAGTCCGTCCACCACTCCAGCACGCGGTCTTCGGGCAGCAGCATCGCCACATTGAGCTCGGGCTCAATGTAACGAACGCCATGGCGCTCCAGCTCCAGCTCGCGATACCACGGCATGGCATTGATACCGCGATGGAAGAAGGAATGCGTGTTGTGCTTGAAGCCAGAGCCGTGCGGATGCTCCACCGTGGCCAGTCCACCGCCGGCAACCGGGTTTTTCTCCACCACCGCCACCTTCAGGCCCGCGCGTGCTGCATAGCAGGCGAGCACCAGCGCATTGTGCCCGGAGCCGAGGATGATGCCGTCGTAGGTCATGGTTGCGTGTTAAAACGCGCTCATGAGCTGAACTCACACAAACTCACACGAAGGGAGCGCGGACACCTGTCTGCCGATGATTGCCAAGTGAGGCGGACAAGAGTGTCCGCGCTCCTCTCAAGTGCTGCTCACTGCTGCGGCGGTACGCACCAGGTCTGCAGGTGAATGTTCTGGCGCGTGTGATGCACGGCGGGTTCGAAATGGGTCCAGACGAGGCTCAGCTTGTTTGGGGCTTCGACTTTCCATTCGCTGAGATTGGGCGAGGCGTATTTGCGCTGCTGACGTGGATCGATCTTTTGCTCACCGTCTTCAAAGGCGAGGTCTTCGAGTTTCCAGCCGTCGAGCGTGACGTGGAACTCAGCTTTGCCGATGGTGCCTTTCCAACTGCCGCCTGTGCGGGTGGTGTAGGAGAAGTAGGTGTCTCCCATCACGGAGCGACCATTGGTGGCTTTGTACTCGCGCTCCACGATCACATCGCGATCCGGCGGGAAGGTGACGGTGATGGTGTAAAAGTCCGCCGCAGCTGCTCCTTCAGGAGACGGCCCGAGGTGGCATTTCGAAGTTTCCAAATCCTGCCACCCGCGCAGTTTCTTGGAAGGCACCTCCTTGCCATCCACACGGCTGACCATGGAGTGAATCGTTCCTGTGTCGGCCTCGGTGATGAAGTCCGGGAATCCCAGCATCTGCACGGCGTCCGCGCCCTCTTTGCTGCTGCGGAACACGAAGCGACAGTGCACGTGAGTCTCCGTCCTGCCAAAAGTGATGTCGATCTTCTCCGACACCATGCGCACGACGGATTCCCCGCCCTTGAACTCTCCTACCGGCTCGGGGCCATGGGCGCCGAGATTGATGCTGGCATCATTCGCCGCCAGCGGCGGAATGATGACGGCAAAGAGGGCTCCAAACAAAAGCGCAGGGCGGACAGGCATGCACTCATACAAGCCAGCCGTTTCGCGACTGGCAAGCGTGATGTGCTGCGGCCAAATTTTCGTTCAGGAAAATCAGATCGCCACTTCGGCATCTTCGTCACCTGCATCCACCAGCGACCTGGTGATCATGCCGGCAGCGACGGTGTTGTTCGTCTGTTCATCGACGAGGACGAAGCTGCCCGTGGTGCGGTTCTTGGAGTAGGGGTCAAAGAAGATCGGGGCCGCGCAGCGGATGCGGATGCAGCCGATGTCGTTGAGAGAGAATTCCTTGCTCTCGGTGGTTTTTTCCAGCGTACTGATGTTCACCTTGTAGAGCACGTCGGTGACGACGGCGCGCACATCATTCGTGGTGTGGCGCAGATGGAAGCGGCTGCGCGGCTTGAGCGTTTTCTTGTCGGCAAACCAGCAGATCATGGCATCAAACTCCTGGCTGGTCTGCGTGGGCTCATTGGCCTTCACGATCATGCCGCCACGGCTGGTGTCGATTTCATCGGCCACGGTGATGCTGTAGCTGAGCTGCGGGATCGCCTCTTCCTGCGGGCCTTCAAAGGTGTGAATGCCGGTGATCTTCGTCTTCATCTCGGAGGGATAGACGAGCACGTCATCGCCCACCTTGAAGGTGCCGCTGGCCATGCGGCCGGCGAAGCCGCGGTAGTCATGCAGGTTGCCGAGCTTGGCGTCTTCGCGATCGGAGATGGGGCGAATGACCCACTGCACGGCGAAGCGTGCTTCATCAGCAGCGGTTTCGCTGTGCACCTGGACGGTTTCAAGATGCTGCAGAAGCGAAGGACCGGTGTACCACGGGGTGTGCTCGGACTTGTCGACGACGTTGTCGCCATTGAGCGCGCTCATCGGGATCGGCGTGACCTTGGGCAGTTGGTCGAGGCCCTTGGCGAAAGCATTGAAGTCGGCGACGATCTTGTTGTAAACGGCTTCATCGAAATCCACGAGGTCCATCTTGTTCACGGCCAGCACGATGTGGCCGATGCGCAGCAAACTCGCGAGATAGGTGTGGCGCATCGTCTGCTCGATGACACCAAGACGAGCATCGATCAGGATGATCGCAAGGTCTGCGGTGGAGGCACCGGTGACCATGTTGCGCGTGTACTGAATGTGCCCGGGAGTATCCGCGATGATGAACTTGCGCTTCGGCGTGGCGAAGTAGCGATAGGCCACGTCAATCGTGATGCCCTGCTCGCGCTCGGCACGCAGGCCGTCGGTGAGCAAGGCGAGATTCACGTGCGCATCGCCACGACGTTTGGAGGATTCTTCGACGGCGAGAAGCTGGTCTTCGAAGATCGACTTCGAGTCATACAGCAAGCGGCCGATCAGGGTGCTTTTGCCATCATCGACCGAACCAGCGGTGGTGAAGCGAAGAAGAGAAGATTCGGTGGGGTTAACGAGGACGTCCATGGTAAAAACTAGATAGGAAAAGAGGGATTTAAGCGGCAGCCTCAAGAGCTGCTCGAATGGCTTCAAGCTTGGGGCGCGATGATGTGGTCACCATTCATCACCGGGATCGGGAGGACTGTTGGGAACTTTGGACAAGATGCGAAGAAACTTGCCCTTATCTGGTGACTGAGTGCATCTCAGATTCAAGGCTTCAAAAGCCTCAGCCTGCTCAATTTCGGAAACCACCATGTCAGCAACGAAGCGTGCAGGCTCTTTGCACCCCTTGTCGGCGTATTTCTCCAGGCGCTGGGCTGAGGCCTCATCGAGTTGGATTGTCAAAAGCGGCATGTTATTTTAGGCGACGATTCCAGTAACCTGGACGGCGTTTGCTGTGGGCGACGGCGACGATGCTGATCGCGTCAGGGTGGATGAGATAAATGAGGCTGTAGGGGTAGCGCTTGATACGAATGGTTCGGATGTCTGGCCGGATTTGACGATTGCGGGCTGGAGCTTTGAGAATTTTGGCGATGGTATTATTCGTTTCTTCGATGAAGTGATTCGCAGCCTGATCACTTCGCTTTCGATACCAGCGCAGGCCATCGGCAAAATCTCGCTTCGCTCCGTCTGCCAGCTGGACTCTCATACGGGACGTCGGAGAGATTCGCGGGCTTCCTGAAGCACCTCCTGCCAGTCGTGCATCTGGCAGGTGCCAGCCTCAACTTCAGCAACCCGGCGGTCGATCTCTGCCATCCATTCGGGCGAAAGCGGCGGGCCTTCGTCCTCATTCTCAAACTCGTCGTCCAGCGACTCGGAGAAGCGGTCGAAAAAGGCCACGCGCTCTTCTTGAGTGAGGCGCTTGGCGGCTTCGAGCAGGCTGTCAACCGGACTGAGAACGCTGGTGTTCATGGGTGGAGAATAGCACAGGTTCGAAAATCAGAAATACCCTTCTTTTTTGCGGTCTTCCATGGCGGTTTCGCTGCGCTTGTCATCGGCACGGGTGCCACGCTCGGTCTGACGTGCGGCGGCGACTTCGGCGACGATTTCATCAATCGTGCTGGCGGTGGATTCGACGGCGCCGGTACAAGTGGCGTCGCCGACGGTGCGGAAGCGGATGGTCATTTCCTTCACCTTCGGCTTCTCTTCATCGAGCAGCGGGATGATGCCGGTGCTGGCGTCGAGGAGCTGGCCGTGGCGCTCAATGATTTTGCGCTGGTGGCTGAAGTAGAGGCTTGGCAGGGGGATGTTTTCCTGGCGGATGTACTGCCAGATGTCCATCTCGGTCCAGTTGCTCAGCGGGAAGACGCGGAAGTGCTCGCCGAAGTGTTTGCGACCGTTGAAAATGTTCCAGAGCTCGGGGCGCTGGTTCTTGGGGTCCCACTGGCCGAATTCATCGCGGTGGCTGAAGAAGCGCTCCTTGGCGCGGGCTTTTTCCTCATCGCGACGACCGCCGCCGAGGCAGGCGTCGAACTGATTTTCTTCGATGGTGTCGAGCAGCGTGACGGTCTGCAGCTTGTTGCGGCTGGCGTTGTGTCCCTTTTCCTCCTGCACGCGACCTTCGTCGATGGATTTCTGCACGAGGCCGACCGTCAGCGTGGCGCCGATCTCCTGCACGAACCAGTCGCGGTATTCCATGGCCTCAGGGAAGTTGTGACCGGTGTCCACGTGGAGCAGCGGGAAGGGCAGCTTGGAAGGGTAGAAGGCTTTGCGCGCCAGCCAGGCCATGACGATGGAGTCTTTGCCACCGGAGAACAGCAGCGCGGGCTTCTGGAACTGCGCGGCCGTTTCGCGCAGGATGTAGATGGCCTCGGATTCGAGGAATTGGAGATGGGTGATCGCGGACATGAGACGGGTTGAATTAAAGGATCTTGAAAATGCGGAGGGAATTGATGACGACGATCAGCACGCCCACAAGCACCATGAAGGGCTTGTGCGGGATGCGTTTCGCAGCCCACGCGGCGAGAGGCGCGGCGATGACGCCACCGATGGCGAGCGCCAGGATGATGTTCCAATGCGTGAGGCCGATGGTCAGGAAAAAGGTGATGGAAGCAGCAAGCGTGACGAAGAACTCGACGGCGTTCACGCTGCCGACGGTGATGCGGGTGTCATTGCCACGGATGATGAGGTTTGACGCAACAATGGGGCCCCAGCCGCCGCCGCACATGGCATCCACCAGCGCGCCGAAGAATCCCAGCGGAGCAAGATGCGTGGTGACCTTGCGCGGCGGGATGCGCGTGAAGGCCTTGCCGATGATCACGAGGCCCATGACCACGAGATAGATGGAGATGTAAGGCTTCAGCACCTTGCCATCGATCGAAGTGAGGATGTAGGCGCCCACCACGGCGCCGATCACGGCGGGAATGAGCAGGCGACGAAACAAGGTGCGGTCCACATTGCCAAAGGCATGGTGGGAGAGACCCGAGGCCCCCGTGGTGAAACATTCCGCCGCATGCACCGTGGCGCTGACCACCTGCGGCGAGACGCCAAAGATGGAGAGCAGCGACGAAGCGCTGACGCCGTAGGCCATGCCGAGCGCTCCGTCGATCAATTGAGCGACGAAGCCGGCCAGCACATAGAGCGCGAATTCTTGAGTCAGAAATTCCATGAACGCTTACGCTTTGTCGGTGACGAGCTTGGCGTGCAGGCCGCATTCGTGCTTTTCGTCGCCTTTGGCAGGATCGTAGTAGGTGCGCTCGTTGGGCAGATCGTGCTCCTTCAAGTAGGCGTCCATTTCGACAGGGGTCCAGTCGAGGATGGGGTTCACCTTGAGGCAGTTGAACTTGGCGTCCCACATGAAGGGCTGCAGCGTGGCGGCACGCTGGGGGTTCTGCTCTTTGCGCAGGGCGGTGATCCAGACCTTCGGGGCCAGCTCGCGCATGCCGCGCTCAAAGGGCTCCAGCTTCATGATGCGGCTGAAGGATTCCACGCGCTCGACTTCATCCGGCATCGGCACCTGGCCACCATTGAGCGCCAGCCAGTGGGCAGCGGTCATTTTGGGCAGGTAGGGTTTCAAATTGAGGCCCAGCCGTTCGCGGCTCTTCTCGGCGAAGATGTAGGTTTCAGGGAGATTGGTGCCGTGATCCACCCAGAGGATCGGGATGTCCTGGCTCTGCTCGGTCGCGAGATGCAGGATCACCGCCTCATAGGGGCGGAAATTCGTGGTCACGATGGCACCACCGGCGGCATGAGCGAGGGCGGTCTTGATGATTTCCTGGGGCGACTGGCCACGGGCGGCATCGTTGAGAGCTTGGATTTGGTCGGGATTCATGCGAGGGGCGCGGAGTATTCACCTGATTCCCGATGTGTAAAGTAGGAAATTGAAATCATACGCCTTTGAAAACAGGTCTATCTATATTCCTGTCGTAGCAGAGACTGTCATCGAACAGGTGAACAGCGCGGTGCCCAGTGCCCGTAGGTTGGGTGTGTTTGGCGTCGGGTGCCTATCGTGCTCCACAGCACTCTCCGCCAAACCGCCCGATTGCGAGGACGTTCGTACGCCATGGCGCGTTGCCGTACGCTGATGGACGGGCGGGCTGTCGCCACACCCATCCTACGACCGAATTTGGACAAGAAAAAGGGCGCGGAGGTGATCCGCGCCCTGATGAAACTAATCTGTGAGATCGCTTATGCCTGGAGTGCGGCTGCCGCAACTGGCTCAATGTTCACGCGACGACCATCCTTGTCGAAGAGGACCTTGCCATCGACGAGAGCGAAGATGGTGTGGTCACGGCCAAGACCGACGTTGCGGCCTGGAACCCACTTCGTTCCGCGCTGGCGGAGGATGATGTTGCCTGCGATGACGGCTTCACCGCCGAATTTCTTGACGCCAAGACGCTTGCTCTGGCTGTCGCGACCGTTTTTGACGGAACCTTGTCCTTTTTTATGGGCCATAAGAAGTGAGTATTAAAAATTAAGCGTTGATGGCGGTGATCTGCACGAGGGTCAGCGGCTGGCGGTGACCACGGGTCTTGTGGAAGCCCTTGCGCTTGCGGAACTTGAAGGTGGTGGCCTTGTCAGCCTTGTGCTGGCTGAGCACTTTGGCAGAAACGGTGGCACCTGCGACGGTAGGAGCGCCGACTTTGATGCTGCTGCCTTCACCGGCGGCGAGCACCTGGTCGAAAGTGGCGATGTCGCCTTCAGCAGCTTCGAGCTTCTCCACGTCGAACTTGTCGCCCACGGAGACTTTGTACTGCTTGCCGCCTGTTTTGATGATTGCGTATGCCATAACCTGAAAAGTAAGAATTTTGTCCTCCGCCATTTTGGGGCGAGGGGCGCGGAGGTTTCCACACCTCAACCTGTTCGGCAAGGGAAAACTTCCCTCGAAGGCTTTAGAATTGTTAAAATTAGGGCGCGGGAGGCGGAGAATTGCCAAAAAAATGCGTCAGCGCCTCCATCATGCCCTCACTGGCGAAGCGGGTGGCGATGAATCCGCCGCGCGAATGCACGATCTGCTTCACCGGCGCCACCGCATTCCCGGGGCAGGCGATCATGCGGGCGTGGCGCGGGTCCAGCATGCTGAGATCATTGAAATTGTCCCCGGCCGCAAAGCAGGCCGTGGCGTCCAGGCCGAGCAGGCGGGCGAGCTCGCTCAGCGCGGTGCCTTTGCTGTAGCCGCTGTGCGAAAAGCGCAGGTAGATGCCGTTGCGATGGTAGCCGATGTCCGGAAACTGCCGTGCGTGCGTGTCGATGAAGGCGCAGATGCCGTCCATCTCGTAGTCGCTGGTGCCCACGATGCCCATTTCTCCTGCGCCGCCGGTGATGAACGAGGCCTGGGTCTGCGTCTCCACCATTTGACGGATGGCCTGCAGCGATGGCTGGTGGTCTTTGGCGAAGCGCTCCTGGGCGCGACGCGCCTGGCGGTTCCATGAGCCGTAGTCGGTCCAGCGGCTGAAGAAGCCCGGCTTATAAATATCACTCTCCTGCGCGATGATGAAATCCGGCTCCATGTAAATGCCGTGCTGCGCGAGGCCTTCGATCGTCTGGCTCAAACCGCGTCCGGTATTGATCACCCAGGCGGCGCCCTGTTCGCGCAGCAGTTGAATCATCTGCCCTAAGCCCGGATGAAACACGGGATCCCTTTCCGGATGGATGAGAGTGCCGTCGAAGTCGAAGCAGAGAATGAAACGATGTTTGGGGGCGGCCATGAATGGGGGCGCATTCATGCCGCGAAAGAGCCCGGCTGCAAGACCGCGATCACACGCCAGAAGGCCAGAACACAGAGCGCCCACAGCATCGTCTCATAAATCACGAAAACCGGCAGCCGCATCTGCCGCCGGCGTGCGCGGTGCACCAACGATTCGCTGGCCCAGAGCAGGCTGAGAACCAACGGCGGATACAGGGCCAGATGACGATTCCCCCAGGTCAGCACCGGCATGTCCCAGCCGAAATCAAGCGTGCAGGCGGCAAAGGCCAGGACGCTGAAGAAGGCGAGCGGGGCCGTCTCAGGATGCAGGGCCTGCCCGGCATGCGCTGCGCGCGGGGCCACGAAAGCGATGATCAGCAGCAGCAGAACCAGAATGCCGGCCAGAACGATGACAAACACCCCGCGCTCATGCGGCAGTGAATCAAAGCTCCAGGGGAACTGCAGCACCTCGTCCATCATTTTCAGCCCGCCATGCCAGAAGCGCTCCTGCCTCTGATGAGGCGTATGCGTGGCCAGGTAGTTCGCGTACGTCGGCAGTTCGCCTGCCGGCACAGCCCGCAAGGCTTCGCGGGTCCGATGGGTCGCAGTCCATTGCTGCATGGCATCCTCGTTCTCAAACCAGCGCCAGTGGAAGGGTGTGGCATCGCCCAGTTTCTCCTTCGAGTAAGCCAGCATGGGCCCCACGGTGATCAGATGACAGGCCACCAGCAGGACCATGCCCAGCCAGTGATTGCGCCACACCCAGAGCGTGGTTCCATCCTCACCCGGCAGGTGGGCCTGGATCCAGCCCCACAGCCAGCGCAGCGTGCTGACAAGGAGGAAAACCAGCACCAGCGTGGTGGCGGTGGGCAGCGTCAGATTTGCCAGCGCCGAGAGCAGGCCGATCAAACCGTAGAGCCAGAGGGAATTGCGCTTCAGCGCCGCCACACAGCACACCCAGGTGAGCAGAAACAGCAGTTGAAACAGCACATCGGGCGAAAACTCGGCGGTGGAGGGAAGCAGCACGCCAAAGCCGATGGTCAGGATGGTGAGCAGCGCTGCGGGAACTGAAAACGCCCGCGCTGCCGCGAGCCCGAGCATCATCAAAAAGCCCAGACTCAGCCCCATGAGCCAGCGTTTGCTGAAGCGCAGCACACGCAGATCCTCAGCACTCAGGGCACCAGATGAGGCCGGCTGCTGCTCCGCGACATTCCATGCGGCCAGCCATGGCCAGAGCGGACGCACCACGCCATCGGTGCGATGCGGCAGCCAGTCGTTCAGCGGCTTTGAAACGCTTTTGGAGAAATCCAGGGTCAGATCACGCCGGGTCTCGATGGCGGCGTTCAGATACATCCGTTCGTGCTCCGCGATCACGGCATCCCGGTCATGCCCCAGATGTTGAAAAGCCCGCACATAGTACCAGGCAAAGGCGGCCAGACAGGCGAACATCACCACCCAGCGGCCGCCGCGCAGCCATAGCTTCGTTAAATGCAGAAACACGGACTTCACCGGCTTGCGTGCTGCGAGGTTGACGTGCAAGAGGGGTTACTTCTTCGGCCGCACCTTGATCTCCACGCGCCGGTTCATCCCTTGCTGCTCCGGCGTGCCTGCGGTGCTGACGATCGGCTTCGATTTGCCCATGCCCACGGCCTGAATCCGGTCGGTCCCCAGGCCAAGTGATTCGCGCAGCCAGCTCACCACCGCAGTCGCACGGCGGATGCTGAGTTCGAGATTGTAGTCATCACTGCCGAAGCTGTCGGTGTGCCCCTCGATGATGAAGAGCGAATCCGGATTTTTTTGGATGAGGAAACCCAGCTTCATCAGGCTGAGGCGGGCTGCTTCCGCAAGCTGGTCGCTGCCATACTCAAAGAGCAGATCGGTGGGCATCAGGATCGGAGCCGTGCTGCCGCCCATCTTGCCACCGCCACCCAGGAGATCATCGAGATTGCTGAAGCCCTTCACGCGTGCGCCTGCGGCCGTCGCGGTGCCCTGGCTTTTCACCGCGTCAAGGAGGCCGCTGTCCATCTTGCCCCCCTCACCGGGGTCTGCGGCACCGGTATCCAGCAGCATTTGTTTTTCGGAGATGGGTTTGGACAACACATCCCGGCGCACGCTGGCCATCTCTGCGGCGATGTCCGGCCCGTCCATGGTCTGGGGGGCGAGCAGCTTGGCCATGTCGCTGCCTTTGGGAGTGCCCGGGGCGCCGTCGCCGGGGTCGTTGGCGCGGATGAAATTGGTGATCTCCTTCACGTTGGGCGTGAGGTCGATCTCCTGATTCTTGGGCAGTTCCTGCAGCTTGTCGAAATCATCCAGCTTCGGCTCAAAGGCCTTCATGTCCGGCATGTTGCCGGGGGCGATGATTTCCGGAATCTCCTTGATGGCATCCTGCTCCTTCAGCGCCCGCTCGTCGATGCGTATCCGCTCCGGCACCTCGCGCGGCTTGGTCGGCGTCACATTCGCAATGCCCAGCGTGTCAAAGCCGACCACGAGCATCATGTGAAACACCACCGAAAGAATGAGCGCGAACATCATCCACCATTTCAGGCTCCAATCGTCGCGAGAACGAAAAGAGGACTGCGGAGTGGTCCATTCAGGGGGATGCGTGACGGCGGCCATAACTAAGCAAAAACTACCACGGTGACAAAAGATTGCACGCAGCACTTTCGCCGTGACATCGGCGCCTCTGAATTCGTATTCTCTGGATTCACCCACACCCCAACACCATGAACCGCCGTCACTTCCTCACCACCAGCACCGCCGCCTTCGCGGGATCGCTCCTTGTCCCGGCCAGCAGCCACGCGCTGGATCTCACCCAGGCTCCCCTGCCCTACGCTCCGGAAGCCCTGGAGCCCTACATCGACGCCCAGACGATGAACATCCACTTCGGCAAGCATCACACCGCCTACATCGCCAAGCTCGGCGATGCGCTCAAGGCGGCCAACATCAGCAAGACCGACGCCATCGAGCTGGTCTCCGACATCAAGTCGCTCCCTGAAGCCTCCCAGACCGCCATCCGCAACAACGGCGGCGGCCACGTGAACCACACCTGGTTCTGGAAATGGATGGCCCCCGCCGGCAGCGGCCCGAAAGGCCCTGAGGGCAAGCTCGGCGAGGCGATCCAGAGCACCTTCACCAGCGTCGATGACTTTAAAAAACTTTTCGCCGAGGCCGGCACCAAGCGCTTCGGCTCCGGATGGGCCTGGCTCATCGTCAACAAGGACGGCAAGCTCAAGGTCACCTCCACCCCGAACCAGGACAACCCGCTGATGAAGGGCATCGTCGATGAAGCCGAACTCGGCACCCCGATCCTCGGTCTGGATGTCTGGGAGCATGCCTACTACCTGAAGTATCAAAACAAGCGCCCCGACTACATCAGCGCCTGGTGGAATGTCGTGAACTGGGCGGAAGTGGCCAAAGGCTACGCTGCGGCGAAAGCCTGAGTGTCCCAGACCGCGTCACGCTCATGACCGAACTCATCGAGGTCAACCTCACGGAGCTGAACCAGTTGTTCAACTCCCTGGACCCCTCGCCGTTCCATGAGCGTGACCTGGATCACGATGCCGAGGAATTCATCGTGAGCTGGGCGCAGGAGCACCCGCACAAACATGACCTGAAGCTCGTCGTGCATCTGGCGAAGCACCCCGCCGATGTCGCCGATGCACGGCAGCTCGTCGCTGATTCCATCTCCCACTACTTTGCGTATCGCTCCGAAATGACGCTGCGTGATTTCAAGCACCTCATGCGCGAAGGGCGTGCCTCCCTGCTGATCGGCCTCCTGTTCCTCGGTGCCTGCCAGTTTGCCGCCACGCTCCTCACCCCCTCCGCCGCCGACTGGCAGACCATTGCCCGCGAAGGCCTCACCATCATCGGCTGGGTGGCCATGTGGAAGCCGCTGGAAATCTACCTCTACCGCTGGTGGCCCCTGCTTGCCCTGAGAAAACTCTATCTGCGCCTCAGCCGCATGTCCGTCGAAGTTCACTGTGCCGCCTCCGTTTAAATATTTGAAACTTTAACTGCCAACCCACCCGTTCCATGAAACATCTCATTCTCTCCACCCTCCTGCTTCTCCTTCCCTCCCTTATGCTCGCCGCAGACCCCGCCAAACACGTCAAAGCTGACGAAGCCGCAAAGATCATCGCCGACGGCAAAGTCGCCGTCATTGATGTGCGCACCCCGGACGAATTCAAAGACGGCCACATCAAAGGCGCGAAGAACATCGACATCATGTCTCCAGATTTCGAAGCGCAGCTCGCCAAGCTCGACAAGACCCAGCCCACGCTTGTACACTGCCAGGCCGGCGGCCGCAGTACCCGCGCCCTGCCCATCTTGGAAAAACTCGGCTTCAAGAACGTCATCCATCTGGATGAAGGCTTCGGCGGCTGGGCAGCGGCGGGCAAGCCGGTGGAGAAGTGATTCCATCGCGAGTTCTTTAGGAAGCCATGCCCTCCAAGTCATCGCCGCTCCCCATCACGTTCGCTGTCTTCCACAACGACGAACCGGCTGACGTGACGCTCGATTTCGCAGACAATGCGGATGTCATCTCCACCACCAGATGGCGTGTCCCGAATTTGGAGGATGATGCCATGCAGACCCGCGCCGCCGATGCTCGCGAGTTTGCCCTGCTCGCAGCCAAACGCTGGCGTCACTATCGCGATACCGATGCCGCTGCACTCACTCTTGCAGACCTCCAACGAATGATCGCCACTGACCCGCAAGGCGAGTTTTGTTTCCACCTGAAAGTCACCGCCGACTGGTTTCCCGTCAGCCTCGGTGGAGCGATGGTCCGCCGCACTTGGTGTCATCATCTCATCATCGACTTCCTCTTTGTGCATCCGAGCATCTGCGGCAGAACCGTGAGCGTCAAAGGCGTGGGCATCAAGCTTTTGCGAGGCATCTGCATGATTGCCCGTGCTCTTGGCTGCAAGCGTGTCTGGGGCGAGGCCACCCGCGACTCCGCGCCCTTCTATGAGCAGCAGCTTTCGCACCCGGTTGAAGATCTGTTTGCCTTTGAACATTCAGACACCGCCGCGCTCGCTTCGAGCCTGGAAGCCGAACGTCGATTCGCTTGAAACCGCCGGGGCAACGAACTATTCTCTGTCATGCAAAAACCTCTCAGCGAGTTGACTCCGAAGGAAAAAGCTGACCTCGTCGCACGTCTGAAACTCGACGCCGCCGCAGAGGAGCACTTCACCGGCGTTCTCGGCAATCGGAACAGCTTCGTCATCGCCAGAACTGCCCGCCGGAGAAAACCGGCGGCACGCAAGCCTGCCAAAGCCAAGACTTAAGCCGCTGGAAATTCCGTCACCATGGATGACCTGTGAGAATGCTGTAGAACATTCTACATTTGTAGATGCCTTCCTGGCACCCTAGTTCAACCCACTTTCGTCAGCCTTCTCACCACCTCCGCCGCGAGCACAAAGCCAAAGGTGCCTGTGACGAAAGTCGCCGCCCCAAAGCCGGCAGCGCAGTCGAGACGGAGGCCGGTTTCAGCGCCGGTTTCGGGTTCGAGAGAGCAGGAGCCATCCGCCCATGGGAACACGGGTTTCTCGGTGGAGAAGACGCAGGGAATGTCCATCGTCACGGGGCGGCCTTGCTCGCTTCTGGCGAAGTTGTAATCGCGGCGCAGGCACTGTCGGGTACTGCGGAGCAGAGGGTCGGCTCCGGCGTGGCCGAGATCCGCGACACGAATGGTGGTGGGATCGCGTCGCCCGCCAGCAGAACCTGAGGTAATGACGGGAAGACCGCGCGCGTGGCATTTCGCTATGATGAGCGCTTTGATCGAAGTGCGATCCACGGCATCGACCACAAAATCAAAGTTCGGCGCGAGCAGGCGGTCCACGTTCGATTCGGTGAGGAACTCGATAACGCGGTTCACACGACAGGCGGGATTGATCTCCGCCACGCGTGCGGCCAGCACATCGACTTTCGAAACGCCGATGGTATGGGCCAGCGCGGGGAGCTGACGATTCGTGTTCGTGATGCAGACGTCGTCCATGTCGATCAACGTCAGCTCACCAATGCCGCTGCGCACCAGAGCTTCGACGATCCAGGAACCCACCCCGCCGACACCGACAATGGCGACGTGCGCTGCGGCCAGACGTGGCAGTGCCGCAGCCCCATAAAGCCGCCCGATGCCGCCGAAGCGCTGCGTGTAGGATTCATCCATGCGTTCGTTTAATACGCGCGCAGCGGAAGATCAAGAACCCACGCAGCCATGGGTTATTCGACTTTGCCGCAGAGGGGCGGAGGAGCAGAGGAAGCAGAGATTTTGAATCGATCAGAATCTCTGCCACCTCTGCCTCTTTGCCCCTCTGCGGCTAAAAAGAACGTTGCCAAAACTCCTCAGCAGTGATGCGCCCCGCGCGTATTGACGTAGAGCGAGTACAGACTCTGGGATGCCGTGATGAACAGACGGTTCCGCTTCGGCCCGCCAAAGCAGACATTGCTGGCTGTTTCGGGAAGCTTGATGTAGCCGATCATCTTCCCTTCGGGGTTGAAAACGTGCACGCCATCGTAGCCGTCGCCGATCCAGCCGGCGCTGGCCCAGAGATTGCCCTCCACATCGCAGCGGATGCCGTCGGAATTGCCCTTGGCTTTCTTGTCCGCCAGAACGCCTTTGTTGGTGGTGAAAACCTTGCCGTTTTTCACGGTCTTCCCATCCACATCATAGACGCGGATGTTTTTCGGCGAGCCGGTGTCAACGATGTACACCTTCTTGTAGTCCGGTGAAAAACAGATCCCGTTGGGCTTCTCCTGCTCATCCGTGATTTTGGTGATTTCCCCGCCGGGGTCGATGCGATACACCGCCTCCTTGAGCAGCAGCTCTCCCTTGTTTCCTTCATAGTCCATCATGCTGCCGTAGCCCGGATCGGTGAACCACACGGAGCCGTCTGGGTGCACCACGCCGTCATTCGGCGCGTTGAGTGGTTTGCCCTCAAACTTGTCGGCCATCACGGTGATTTTGCCATCGAGCTCATAGCGGACGACGCGGCGCGTGGCGTGCTCAAAGGAAATCTGGCGGCCATGCAGATCGAAGGTGTTGCCGTTGCTGTTGTTGGCGTTGTTGCGCATCACGGAGACGTGGCCGTCTTCGGGCAGGTAGCGCATCTGGGCGTTGTTGGGGATGTCGCTCCACACGAGGTAGTTGCCGCTGCCGTTCCAGGCCGGGCCTTCCGCCCACAACATGCCGGTGTGGAGGCGGCGGATGGGCGAGTTTCCCTGAATGAGTTTTTCGAATTCGGGCTCGATCACAATGACATCGGGATCTGGGTAGCGCTCCGGCGTCTGGCCGGACCAGTCGCGGGACAGCAAAGTCGTGGTGGCGGCGGAAACGGCGAAACTGGTCAGGAAGGTGCGGCGGCTGGTGTTCATGAAGCTTTGGTTGTAGCGAAGAGAACGTGTGATTGGCAAGAGATTTGGCAGCAGGAGCGAGGGAGAAATGACGATTCATACCACAGGCAGTTGAAATGAGTCTGAGTGCCTCCATCGGACGCCGTGGCATGCGGAACGATGGGTGAACGCGGAGCGTTGAGGGATCGGGACGATCCCTCTCCTGCAAGGTTTGCACGGCGAAGCTCTGGAGGAGTGGGACCATCCTGGTCCCATCATGCTCCGCAAGCACCAGCGTTTTAAACCCGCCGTGGCAGGTTCGTTGCAAGGAGCAGACCTGTTTTCAACCCATTATGGTATCAGTCCCGGGCATTCGGTGTTCCTCCTCTCCCTCAAAACAAAAAAGCCCCGGCTGCATCGCTGCAACCGGGGCTCTGGAGTGAACCAAGAGTGCTGGATTACACGATCTCCACGTTCTGACGGCCGTGCTCGGCGTAGTCTTTCGGCGCCCAGCCGGGAATGGCGATGGGGTACCAGCCTTCTGCATCGGGATGGACCGGGGCTTCGGACTCAGGGGTGATGATGTTGGGCATGTGCTGCACTTTGCTGTTGAGCACGTCATCCCATTTCAGCTCCTTGCCGGAGTAGGTGGCCATGCGGCCCATGATAGCGGTCATGGTGGATTCAGCGCCGTAGTAGGCGTTGTTGATGGGCTTGTTCTCACGAATCGCGGCCTGCAGGGTGTCGTGCTCGGTCTGATACGGATCGGGATCAAGCCTCTTGGCGCCGCCTTTGCCACCTTCTGCCAGGTCTTTGCCACCGGGACGATATTTCCAGATGGTTTCACCCTTGTGGTTGTTGGCGTAGCAGCGACCGCTGTTGTCGAGGTAGATCTTGCCCTTGGTGCCGGTGAACTCTTCGCGCACGGCGTTGCTCACGCCGGACTGATGGCGGCACTGGCTGTTGATGCGGACACCGTTGGCATACGTGAACTCCACGTAATGGTGGTCGTAGATCTGGCCGAACTTCTTGTCCACACGCTGCTGGCGGCCACCCATGCCCTGGGCACTGATGGGATGGTCTCCGATGAACCAGTTGGCGACGTCGATGTTGTGAATGTGCTGCTCGTTGATGTGGTCGCCGCAAAGCCAAGTGAAGAAGTACCAGTTTTGGATTTGGTACATCAGCTCAGACTGGCCTGGAAGGCGGTCACGGAACCAGATGCCGCCGCCGTCCCAGTAAACCTGGCCGGAAACGATGTCGCCGATGACACCCTGCTCCTTGACCTGGGTGAGGGCTGCGCGGTAGCAGTTCTGGTAACGGCGCTGCAGACCGCAGACGACCTTGAGGTTCTTTTCGTCGGCAACCTTCGCCATTTCGAGGACCTTGCGCACGCCGGGGGCATCCACCGCGACAGGCTTTTCCATGAAGATGTTTTTGCCGGCATTCACCGCAGCTTCGAAGTGGTAGGGGCGGAAACCGGGAGGCGTGGTGAGGATGACGAGATCGCAGCAGTCGATGACTTTCTTGTAGGCATCCATGCCCACGAAATTGCGGGAGTCGTCCACCTTGACCTTGTCAGGATTTTTGTCGCGCAGGCCGCTGAGTGCCTTGTCGGTCTTTTCTTTGAAGGCGTCTGCCACGGCATGCAGCGTGACACCCTGCTGTTTCGTGCTGAGGGCCTGGTTGGCAGCGCCGGTGCCGCGACCGCCGCAGCCGATGAGGCCGATTTTGATTTCATCGCTGCCGGCTGCCCAGGCAGATTGGGCGACGGTAAGCGCACTGGCGGCGGCGGTGGTGCCGATAAACTGGCGGCGAGAAGTCGCCGCGGCTGGGGGTGGGGTCGGTGTGTTCATGGGTTGAATGGGTCGGGTTGACGTGGTTTCAGATCAGGCGAGCGCGTTTTTGATCAGCGCGAAGCCTTCGGTGTAAACTTGTTCGGTGTTGGGGAAGAAATCGCGCCAGACGCGGGTGGCGGCGGCGAGGTCTGGCAGGGCGCTGCCAAAGGCCTCGATGGTCATCCAGCCGTCATAGCCGATTTTTTTGAGGTGCTTGATCTGCTCAACAATGTTGATGTGGCCGCGACCGGGGGTGCCGCGATCGTTTTCGGAGATGTGAACGTGGTTGAGCTTGCCGGAGGCAAACACGGTGTCGATGGCCGCCAGCGGGTTCTTCTCTTCGATGTTGGCGTGGAAGGTGTCATACATCGTGCCGAAGTTCGGGTGATCGACACGCTTCACGTAGGCGGCGGCCTGCTCCATGGTGTTGAGCAGATGGGCCTCGAAGCGGTTGAGGGCTTCGATGGCGCACTTCACGCCTGCGGCTTCAGCGACAGGGGCGATGGCGCGGTGCACTTCGGCAGCGCCTGCGAGCTCGGCTTCCGATGGGAAGGCGCCGGTGAACTGACCGAGCACCTGGTAGTAGGGGCCGCAGAGTGTCTGCACGCCGGCGTTGTGCGCGCATTCAATGACGCGCTTGAGATGGTCGATGGCACCCTGACGGTTTGCCGCGACAGGGCTGATGGCGTTGTGGGCTTCATCCGGCAGCACGGTGACGGCGGTGCATTCGAGGCCGTTGTCCTTGAGCACCTGGCCGATGCCTTTGAAATGCGCCGGATTGCTGACGTCAAATATCGGAATTTCGACTCCGTCGTAGCCGGTGGCCTTGAGTTTTTCGATGACGGGGTAGTTTGCCTCGGTGATGTGACCGGAATAGAGAAGGAGATTGAAGCCGATTTTCATGGGGTGGGACGCGAAGCTAGGGAATGGCGGACGAATTGGCAAGGTTTGTATCGGAAGATTTCCCCTCCTCAGGGACAACGCCCCTGCTGCCAGCTCTATTGCGCGAACCTGAGGAAATCGCACGACAGGCGCAACCGGGACAAATTAAGCATTGAAAAGGATGCGCCTGATTTCATTAGTGCGTAGATTTCCAGCCATGCGTGTATGCTGGCTGAAATCACACTTCATCATGACTGCCCAACGTTTCATCGCGCTGTCCGCCACCTGCCTTCTCCTGGCTTCCTGTGAAAACTTGAACAAATCCGGCGGCTCCAGCAGCGATCTCTACGCCTCCAACTACGGCAACGACGGGCACTACAATCCTTACCCGGGGCAGACCGGCTACGCATCGTCCTCGACGCCGAAGTACCAAACTCCGCCGGCACCTCCTTCCTTCCCTGCTGAGCCTGAGCCCCCGGCCAATCCTTACGCTTTCAGCGGCACGAAGAAGACGACTCCATCCAGCTCGTCGTCCTCCACCCCGAAGAAATCCACGGCCTCCAGCAGCTCTGCGAAGAAGAAATCCCCGGCCAAGAAGACAACGACGAAAAAATCTTCCGGCTCAAGGTACACCGTAGCCAAGGGCGACACGCTTTCCGCCATCGCCCGGAAGAAGGGTACTTCCGTCGCCAAGATCAAGTCTGCCAATGGTCTCAGCAGCGACCTGATTCGTCCGGGTCAGAGCCTGAAAATCCCCTGATTCGAAGCTCCCCACCCTTTTCAGTGCCAAAACATGCGGCGCGCTGAATAATTTCCCAGTCAAGGCCGTCAATCCTTTGCCATCAAAAATCCATGCCTGCCTCAGCCTCGACTGACCTTGGCGAAGTCTCAGACCTCGACTTGGTCAAACGCAGCCAAGCAGGCGACACGCGGGCCTTTGACGTTCTCGTCACGCGCTACCGTGGGAGGATCTATGCCATGACCTATCACCTCATCCAGAACGAAACCGAAGCATGGGACCTCGCCCAGGAGGCCTTCATCAAGGCGTGGCGCGCCCTGCCGACGTTCAAGCATGATGCGGGATTTTACACCTGGCTCTACCGAATCGCCCACAATGTCAGCTATGACTGGCTGCGGAAGAAGAAAATCCAGGGCGATGGCGAATTCGATGACGAGCGCACCGAACACCGCGTGGCGGTCGGCGCCGAGGCTGCGCCCAAAGGCGATCTCGCGCCAGACACGGCCCTGCGCAATGCCGAGCTCGGCCAGCGCATTCAGGAGGCCATCGCCAAACTTTCGCCCGAACACCGCCAGGTCATCGTCCTGCGCGAAGTGGAAGGGCTCGCTTATGAAGAAATCGCCGCCCTCATCCCCTGCTCTCTCGGCACGGTGATGTCCCGCCTGTTTTACGCCCGCAAGAAACTTCAGGAACAACTCCACGACGTTTATGAAACATCCCTCTGAAGAACACGACCTCATCCGCTGGCTTGATGGGGAAATGAATGAAGCCGAACGCACCGCGTTTGAGGAACGCCTCAAACTGGACCCCGTGCTCGCCAAGGAAGCCGAGCAAATGCGCGCCCTGAGCGCCAGCCTCCGCACCCACCTCCCCGCCGAGATGAAGGTGCCGCATGCCGATTATTTCAATACGCAGATCGGCGTGCGCATTGCCCAGATGGCACTGGATGATGCCAGGGCAAAGCAGACGGGCAGCAGTTGGAGCGCCGCGCTTCAGTGGTTGCGCCAGCCATGGTTCGCGCTCACCGGAGCGGCGGCACTGGCAGTTCTGGGCTTCTTTCTGCTGGGTCCGAATGCCAGCGGCGCCTCTGAAAGCATGATCCTCAGCTCCTACACTCCCAACACCAACGTGCAGGCCCGCGCCTATCATGACGATGCGGCCGAGGCCACGGTGTTGATGCTCGATGGCCTGGATGCGGTGCCCTCCGAAAAAAAGGTCTCGGGAATCCACGTGCTGCGCAGCGAAGTGGAGCCTGAACTGGCCTCCACGACCATGTATGACGATCAGGGGGCTGCGGTGCTCATGATTTCCCGCGACGCCCTTGGCAATCCCATGATCTCTCCGCGCGGATGAAAACATTCCTGTCAGCGCTGATCTTCGGTCTCTGCGCGGCGTTTGCCTCCGCCCAGGAGGCAAACCCTGTCGTGTCGTCGGTCCATCACGCGACCGACGGCCATGTCTGGGGTGCGCTCATTTTCGCCACCAACGATGCATCGCAACTGACAGGTGCCCAGGAAGCCGTCCATGCGGAGCTTCCCAAGCTCAACGAACGCCTCGCCAAGGTGTTCCCGTTCAAGCACTTCGAAATTCTCGGCCAGCATCGGCAGGACATCTTCCGTGAGTACGAATCCTGGGTTGTTCCTTCCAGGGATTTGTTCATGAAAATCGACTCCAAAGGCCCCGCCGACAAAGGCGGAGTCAATCTGCACCTGCAGGTCTGGCGTGAGCAGCAGGTTTTGGTGAAGAGTGATGCAGTACTCCGCAAAGACAGCCCCTTGTTCATCGGCGGCCCGCCGTGGAAACAAGGGCGTTTGATCTTTGTGCTGTTTCTGGAGCGCAAGTAGCAGTGAGATCAGGCACCTAGCCATTCCGTTTAACTCGGTAATGTTGGCGCCTACTGCAGAAACATGCTCTGCACATTCATCTTTGAATTTAGGATCGAGCCATTCGCCGCTCAAAACGATGCAGCCAGTGTGTTTGATTCATCAAACCCGAACGCGCTAGCTTCTTATGCTATTTTGGCATCATACTCAGTCAGCCAAGAGCAGCATTTCTGGAGAATGATTTGATCGATGTTGGATCGATCCGCACCGTCCCAATACCATTGCACTGGCTCGTTCTTTAAGTCATCGTACGCCCAGCGCAGCAAATAGAAGTCGTAAATGTCATTTTGATAGTCCTCAGCGATGCACAAATCACACAGCTCCCTGAGTCTGGTTTGCATCAATGCGGGCTGAACCAAGATGTCCGAGACAAGGTCTCTTGCATAGGCGGAAATGGCGGCCGGACCCTTAGGAAGGGAGATGTCCAACTCACGAAGAGCCTTTTCCGCATACTCACGCACCTCAAAGATGACAAGCGGCGAGGCAAGTCCTGCTAGAATCCTGAGCAAAGGAGTGTCGTAGCCCTTAGTTAGAGCCTCCAACGCCCACTCGACACAGTCTGCCGGATCCCCCCGAGGAGTACCACAGAACATGATCACTTTTCCTGGCAGGACCTGCATGGCAGCTATTAACAGCTGAATCTATGGGAACCTTACGGTCTGGGTATAGCGGTTCGCAAAACTCATCTCCTTTTAGCAGGCACTCATCTCCGTTTAGCAGGCTGTTTCTTGATCGATGATCATGGGCTTCGACGGCGGCTGGCTGAGGACAGCCAGCCCTACCGGCGCTGAGCATGCGAGCACCCAGCGCGAGGCAAGACGGCTTGTCCTCACGCCGCCGCCGAGCGTCTCCACGCTCGCTTGCCGGAAATCAGTTTTGGAAAACGCTATCACTGCTGGCAATTGGCTCGTTGATGGATTCCGCTCATCGCCGCCGCATCGCGGGCACAAAAAATCCCGCATCTCTTACGAGATGCGGGATGATGTTTAATCTGGCAACGTCCTACTTTCGCATAGCCTTTCGCCATACTATCATCGGCGCAACAGCGTTTCACTTCCGTGTTCGGAATGGGAACGGGTGGTACCACTGTGCCATGGTCACCAGACTGCGGCTCATATGCGAGTGAGGCAATGAACCGAGTGTCTGGAGACACTCAATTTCAGGGAGTGTTCTCTGACAACTGCATACAGGGTATAGTCAAATTCTTTCGAGCCTTGGAACCAGGCTTCAGTTTAAAATGGAACAATGTAAGACAAACGGATGATTAGTACCACTAAGCTGAACGCATTACTGCGCTTGCACCCGTGGCCTATCAACGTGGTAGTCTTCCACGATCCTTCAGGGAAAGCTTATCTTGGGATGGGCTTGGCACTTAGATGCTTTCAGCGCTTATCCCTTCCGCACATAGCTGCCCAGCGATGCTCTTGACAGAACAACTGGAACACCAGAGGTGCGTCAATTCCGGTCCTCTCGTACTAGGAATTGAACCCCTCAACTTTCCTGCGCCCACAGAGGATAGAGGACCGAACTGTCTCGCGACGTTCTGAACCCAGCTCGCGTGCCGCTTTAACCGGCGAACAGCCGGACCCTTGGGACCTTCTCCAGCCCCAGGATGCGACGAGCCGACATCGAGGTGCCAAACTTCATCGTCGATATGAACTCTTGGATGAAATCAGCCTGTTATCCCTAGCGTACCTTTTGTCCGTTAAGCGATGGCAATTCCACATTAAACCACCGGATCACTTTGGCCTGCTTTCGCATCTGTTCGACTTGTAGGTCTCACAGTTAGGCTGGCTTATGCCAATGCACTCAACACGTGATTACCAACCACGCTGAGCCAACCTTCGCGCTCCTCCGTTACTCTTTGGGAGGATACCGCCCCAGTAAAACTGACCGGCTGACATGGTCCCACATCCAGATTCATGGACTGCGGTTAGATCGTTCAATACCCAAGGGTGGTGTTTCATTGACG
>Ga0075012_10001311_pt1 | contig 25755 bp, 24 predicted proteins | sample All_14_2_FD_71474 | JGI IMG/M metagenome (GOLD analysis project Ga0075012, IMG submission 71474) | Freshwater microbial communities in response to fracking from Pennsylvania, USA - Allegheny Zone_MetaG_DW_15 | ecosystem: Environmental > Aquatic > Deep subsurface > Groundwater > Drilled...
AAGAGCAGCATGCCGTAGGCGATGCCGTCGAACAGCAGGGTCAACATGGTCGATCCATGGTCATCAAGCGAAGTGGCGGCCACCCGGGTGGCCGCCACTTCGGGGGCGGGGTTACTTGGCCTTGCCCGGGTCCTTCACCGCCTTGAGGGTGTCGAACTCGGTGTTGTAGAGCTGGCCGTTCACGCGCTCGACCTTGCGGATGTAGATGTTGTGCACCACATCGCGGGTCTGGCCGTCGATCAGCACGTCACCACGGGGGCTTTCGAAGACCTGGCCCTTCATCGCGTTCAGCAGCGCTTCACCGCCGGCGCCCTTGGTGGTCTCCAGGCCCTTGAAGATCACCCGCATGCCGTCGTAGCCGCCCACGGCCATGAAGTTGGGGCGGAAGCCGCTGGCCTTCTGGAAGGCTTCGACAAATTTCTTGTTGGCCGGTGAGTTGTGCGAGGCCGAGTAATGGTGCGAGGTGACCACGCCCAGGGCCACGTCGCCCATGTCGTTGAGCTGGTCGTCGTCGGTGATGTCGCCGGTGCCGATGAGCTTGATGCCGGCCTTGTCCAAGCCGCGCTCGGCAAACTGCTTCATGAACGCAGCGCCCTGGCCCGAGGGCAGGAAGACGAACAGCGCATCCGGGCTGGCGTCGCGCACGCGCTGCAGGAAGGGGGCAAAGTCGGGGCTCTTGAGCGGGGTGCGCAGCTCGGCCAGCACCTGACCACCGCTGAGCTTGAAGGTGCTGGAGAAGAACTTCTCGGCATCCACGCCGGGGCCGTAGTCGGACACCAGGGTGACCACTTTCTTGATGTTGTTCTTACCGGCCCATTCGGCGATGCCCACAGCGGCCTGTGGCAGCGTGAAGCTGGTGCGCACGATGAAGGGCGAGGCGTTGGTGATGGCGGAGGTGGCTGCAGCCATCACCACCATCGGGGTCTTGCTTTGCGTGGCGATGGGGGCGGTGGCCAGCGCCAGCGGGGTCAGGCCGAAGCCAGCCAGGGCCACGACCTTGTCGTTGACAACGAGCTCTTGTGCCAGGCGGCGCGTGGTGTCGGCCACGCCAGCGTCGTCGCGCAGCAGCACCTCCACCTTCTTGCCGGCGACCTTGCCGCCGCTTTGCGCCATCCACAGCTTGATGGCCGCATCGATCTGTTTGCCGGTGGTGGCGGACTGGCCTGTCATGGGCACGATCACGCCGATCTTGAGGGTGTCGCTCTGCGCGTGTACGGCGCCGGACAGCGTCAGCGCCACCACACCGGCACCACTCAGCAGGTGGCGGCACAAAGTTCTGCGTTGCATGGACAAGGTCTCCTGATGCTTGCGCTGCCAGCCGGTGGGGTCGGCCGCGCTTGAAGGGGGTGAAGCGGGCGTACGGGGGTTGTACTCGCAAGGTGTGCCGGGTCAGATGAGGGCGTTCCCGTGCCTGTTGGGTGGCTGCGTCGGACGGCAATGCCGTGGGCCTTTATGTGCCTGACGACTATGGATAGAAGGAATCATTTGTTTTTCGCTGCCATTTCGGTTTTCATAATGCGTATATCTCATATCAAAGGCCGCTCAGGCATCGCCCAGTGAACTTTCAACAGCTTCGATCCGTGCGCGAGGCCGCTCGCCGGGGCTTCAACCTCACCGAGGTGGCGCAGGCCTTGCACACCTCGCAGCCGGGGGTGAGCCGGCAGATCCGCGAGCTGGAAGAGGAGCTGGGCATCGAGATCTTTCATCGTGCAGGCAAGCGGCTGACCGGGCTGACGGCACCTGGCGCGCTGGTGCTGCCCATCGTCGAGCGCCTGCTGCAGGAGGCCGACAACCTGCGTCAGGCCGGTGCCGACTTCGCCCGGCAGGGCCAGGGCACGCTGACCTTGGCGGCCACTCACTCGCAGGCGCGCTATGCGCTGCCCACGGCGGTGCGTGACTTCCGGCTGCGCTACCCCGACGTGCAATTGCAGATCCATCAGGGCACCCCCCAACAGGTGGCACAAATGCTGATCGATGGCACCGCTGACATCGGTATCGCCACAGAGGCGCTGGCCCAGTACGACGAGCTGGTGGCGTTGCCATCGTACCGTTGGACCCACATCGTGGTGGTGCCGCCCGACCACCCTTTGGCCGCAGAGCGCACCAAGCCGCTCACGCTGCAGCGGTTGGCCGGCTTCCCGCTGATCACCTACGAGGCCGGCTACACCGGTCGCTCGCACATCGACGAGGCGTTCGCCCGTGCCAGCCTGAGCCCGAACCTGGTGTTGCAGGCCATGGACGCCGATGTGATCAAGACGTATGTCGAGCTTGGCCTGGGCGTCGGCATCGTCGCCTCGATCGCCTTCGACGAAGAGCGGGACCGTCAGCTCGTGGCGCTGGACGCCCGCCACCTCTTCGCAGCCAACATGACGCGCGTGGGTCTGCGTCGCGGCAGCTACCTGCGTGACTACGCCTACGGCTTCGTCGAGACGTTCGCGGCACCGCTTACCCGCGCGGTGGTGGCGCAGGCGCTGGCGCATGCGCCGGGCGACCACTTCGAGCTCTGAACGCCTGAGCACGAAGCGGGTGGCTTCCCCCTTCTGGGGGAAGCGTCCTTGACGGCCTCCCCCCACGAAGCCCCCCTGTGGGTGATGGCACCGAAGGCCCGTTGCGCAGACAGTGAGGTCATCGCCTCACGGCCCCCACCCCTCGCTGTTCGGAGCACATCATGGCCAAGTTTGAAACTCGCTTCCAAGATCTGCAGGCTCCCATCGCGGCTGCCGCGCCCGCCCGTACGCCGGCCTGGTTCGCCGCGCAGCCGCCGGCGGCGCCTGTTGACAGCGCCCTGCGCTGGGATTGGCTGGACGACACGCAGGACAGCACGGTGGAAGTCACCGAGTTCGCCGTGACCGATGGCTTCATCGAAGCGTTGTTCGGCGTGTCGGCCCGCGCGGCGACCGGGATGGCCCTGGCCGCCTGATCCAAAAGGGCTGAATGACTCGAATGAGTTGAAATAGCACCCTGCCTCTTGAGTCGGAGCCTGCTTCATGTCCCAACCTCAGTGGACCACCCTGGTCACCGTGTCTGAGCTGTCCGAGCGCCTGCAGCGCGACCCAGCCAGCCTGGCTGTGCTGGACGTGCGCTTTGACCTGCGTGACCCGCAGGCCGGCCGGCGGGCCCATGAAGCCGGCCACCTGCCCGGCGCCCGGTTCATCGATCTCGAAGACGACTTGAGTGCACCGCGCACCGGGCGCAATGGCCGCCATCCATTGCCCGATGCCGCCGCATTTGCCGAGCGATTGCGCACGCTGGGTGTGAACGCGTCCAGCCAGGTGGTGCTGTACGACGCCAGCGGCGGCATGTTTGCAGCGCGCGCCTGGTGGATGCTGCAGTGGGTGGGGCATGCCGCCGTGGCCGTGCTTGATGGCGGCTTGCCGGCCTGGCAGGCGCAGGGCCTGCCGCTGGAAACCGGCGCGCCGCTCGCCGCTGTGGCGGGTGACTTCCAGGTGCGGCCGGCCTTGGTCGATCGACTCGACTACACGGGCCTGCGCGTCAGCCTCGGACAAGCTGATCAGGTGGTGATCGATGCACGCTCGGCAGACCGCTTTCGCGGTGAGAACGAAACGCTGGATCCGGTAGGCGGGCACATTCCGGGTGCGCTCAACCGCTGCTTCCAGGACAACCTGCAGGACGGCCGCTTCAAGCCCCCCGCGCTGCTGCGCGCCGAGTGGCTGGCGCTGCTCGGTGCGCATTCACCGCAGCAGGTGATCCACCAATGCGGGTCGGGGGTCACCGCCTGCCACAACCTGCTGGCGCTGGCCCATGCCGGCCTGCCCGGCGGGCGGCTGTACCCAGGCTCCTGGAGCGAGTGGTGCGCCCAGCCCGATGCCCTGGTGGCCACGCCCTGAGCGCCTCAGGCCGCTCAGGGCGTCAACGCAGCCGGCCGGCGTTGAAGTCTTCGATGGCCTGATACAGCTCTTCGCGGGTGTTCATCACGAAGGGGCCGTACTGGGCGATCGGCTCGCTCAGCGGCTGGCCGGCCACCAGCAGCACGCGCGTCGGCGCCGCGCCGGCCTGCAGCCGCACGCCATCGGCCTGGGGCTCGTTGGCCAGGATGGCCATGCGGCCAGCCGTCACCGTGGGCCCGTCGTCACCACCCACGCGTGCATCGCCTCGGTAGACATAGACGAAGGCGTTGTGCCCCGCCGGCAGCGCTTGTTCGAAGCCATGGCCTGGATCGAGGTGGATGTCCAGGTAGATCGGTTCGGTGTGGGCCCGTTGCACGGCGCCGTCCACACCGTGTGAGCGGCCGCCGATCACCCGCACCCGCACCCCCGCCTGGGTGAACTCGGGGATCTCTTCGTTCGCGATGTCGCGGTACCAGGGCGTGCAGAGCTTGTCGCGGCCGGGCAGGTTGAGCCACAACTGAAAGCCTTCCATGCGGCCTTCCTCTTGCTCGGGCAGCTCGCTGTGCACCAGGCCTCGGCCAGCGGTCATCCATTGCACCGAGCCGTTGGTCAACAAACCCTCGTGACCGGCCGAGTCGCGGTGGCGCATGCGCCCGGCGATCATGTACGTGACCGTCTCGAAGCCGCGGTGCGGGTGGTCGGGGAATCCGCCGATGTAGTCGGCCGCCTCGTCGCTGCCAAAGGCATCGAGCATCAGGAACGGGTCGAGTCGGCGCTGCAGCGCCGGGCCGCTGAGCACGCGGGTGAGCTTGACGCCCGCGCCATCGCTGGTGCGCTCGCCAGTCACCAGTTGTTCGACGCGGCGCGGTTGCCGCAGCGGGGTGTCAGGGGTGTTGGACATCAAGAACTCCTTTCCGGTCGATCAACGGGTGGGCCCGCGTGGTGGCTCAGGCGGCCTGGGCCTGGAAGGCGTCGAGTGTCTGCGCGATCTGGCTGCGTGCGTCGGCCAGGGCCTTGGCTTCGGCTTCGGGGCCCATGGCCAGGCCTTCGGCGTAGATGAATTGCACGTCGGTCAGGCCGATGAAGCCCAGTACCTGGCGCAGATAGGGCACCTGGTGGTCGGCCGGCTGGTCACGGTAGATGCCGCCCCGCGTCAGCACCACGAAGACGCGCTTGCCCTTGAGCAGGCCTTCAGGGCCTTGGGCGGTGTACTGAAAGGTGACCTTGGCCTTGCAGATGGCGTCGATCCAGTGCTTGAGCTGGGCGGTGATGGCGAAGTTGACCATCGGCACGCCGATCACCACCACGTCGGCGGCCTGCACCTCGGCGATCAGGGCGTCGTCCAGCGCCACGCGGGCGGCCTGATCGGGCGTGCGCTGTTCGGCCGGCGTGAAAAGCGCCTGCAGCGTGGCCTCGTCCAGCGCCGGGTGCGGCTGCTGCGCCAGGTCGCGCACCGTCAGACGGGCCTGTGACTCGGCTTGCAGCAGGCCGGTGCTCAGTTCGCTGGCCAGACGGGTGGAGAAGGAACCCTGGTCGTCGATGACTTGGCGGGCGCTGGAATTGACTTGGAGGATGTTCATCACGATGCCTTGGTGGAGGGAAAGCAGGAGGAGAGGACGAGGCCTCGACATGGCTGTGATGGTATTGATGCTTGTTTCGGCGATAAAGCCGGTGTGATGGATATCATTGTTCCGTCAATGCAACGGAGACCGGGATGCATCTGCCCGCCGATGACCTGCTGCTGTTCGCCCGCGTGATCGAGGCGGGCAGCTTCAGCGCTGCTGCTGAGCGACTGGGTTGGCCCAAGTCGACCGTGTCGCGCCGCATCACGGCGCTGGAGGCTGCGTTGGGTGAACGGGTGCTGCAGCGCACCACCCGCAAGCTGCACCTCACTGACTTCGGCGCCGGCCTGCTGGAGCACGCCCGCAGCATCGCAGCCGAGGTGGATGAAGCGCAGGCCTACGCGTCGCATCGTCAGGCCGAGCCGAGCGGGCGGCTGCGGGTGTCGATGCCCTCTGACGTGGCGACCACGCTGTTTGCCGAGGCGTTGGCCAGCTTCGTGGTGGCCCATCCCCGCATCACGTTGGAGCTGGATCTGTCGCCCCGGCGGGTTGACCTGATTGGTGAAAACTACGATCTGGCCGTGCGCATGGGCGAGCTGCCGGATGACGCGCACCTCGCCGCCCGGCGGATCGCTCAGTTCGATGGTGGTCTGTATGCCTCGCCGCACTGGCTGGCGCGGCAGGACCCCCTGGACACGCCCGAAGATCTGCTGCGCTGCCACGGGCTGCTGGTGCGCAACCAAGCGGGCGAGCCGATGCCCTGGTTGTTGCGCCGCGCCGGCTCAGACCAGCGCTGGCAGGGCCAGCCGTCGCAATGCACGCTGGCCAACATGCCCGCCATGCTGCTGCAGATGGCTGCCGCGGGTGCTGGCATCGCGTTGGCGGCGCATGTTTATGCCACGCAGTGGGTCAAGGCGGGTGTGCTGGTGCGGGTGCTGCCCGATTGGCAGGCACCGCCGGCCTCGGCCTGGGCGGTGTTTCCCGGCCGGCGCCTGATGCCAGCGCGCACTCGGCTCTTCATCGACCTGCTGGTCACTGAGGCCGAGCGGCGTTGTGCGGACTGTTGAGCTCGGCGCTCAACGCCTGCCAGCAGCCATGCACGCGGGCCGGGACGCCGGCTGATCGCGCCACCTGCCGCAGCGCGCCCCAGGGGCTACCGGGGGGCAGTTCCAGATCGCACGCCGTGCCGGCCTTGCGCAGCGTGCGCATCACGTCGAGCGCTGCCCCGGGCTCGGGCCAGGCCAGCGTGACGTGCGGCACCTTGCCCGCAATCTGGCGTACCAGGGCGCGCACGCCTGCCCCCGGGTCGCGCTGGGGTTGTTGCGGGTCGGCATCGCCGCCGGGCACCAACCGCACTGGCAGACCTTGCTCGATGGCCCATTGCGCATCGTCGCGGCTGCACAGCCAGCGGCTGGCCAGCGTGAGGGTGGGGGCGAGACGGGGCCGCAGCAACGTCGCGAGGCGGCGCAAGGCTTCTGGTCCCTCGCAGGGGCAGCGCGTGGGGTCGGCCTGACGTGACTGGGCGGGAAGGTCGAGCACCAGGCCCAGGCCTGCGACATCGGCCTTGGCTGACAGCGTTTCGCAGAAATCGGCGGCCGTTCCGGTGGCCGATACATCGAAGGCCAGGCTTGAATGCTCAAACCACGTTGGCAGCTTTGACCAACCGCTCACGAGGTCGAGCAGTGCCCGGCGAGCGCGTTGGGCATCCACACCCAGCGGCAACGTGGCAGAGATCGTCAGCACGGTGGCTTCGGGCACGAGGCGACGCCAGCCCTCCAGCTGGGCGCCGAGGCTGGCCTGCTGGAGCTGAGCGCGCGCTTTGAGCGGCAGGCGTGGACGGTGTTGTGCCACCACGGGATCGCGCGTGGACACGGACATGATGAAACCCTTGTGTGGCGGCCGCGTGGGTTGGCGGTCAGTCCCAGTTCTGGCTGCAGCATCGCGTACTGCATCACGGATTTACATCTTGATTCAATGGCCTTAGATGCGCAAGACCTGATTGTCAACTGATCGGTTTTATCAGTTCTGGTGATTTTGGCAGTGACCCGGGTTCAATCGGCCGCTATTCCGGCGATCGGGCAGGTCGCTTCGTCGCAGGATGACGGGCGAGGCGTCGTCTCTGGCGCCAGCCCCCGCTTTCAAGGAGTTTCCATGCCGCTGCCTGATGACCTGCGTGCGCTTGATGCCGATCTTCCGGCGTGCCCGCGCACCTTGTTGGACTTGCTGGTGCTGCTCAATGACGACAACGCACCGCTGGAGACGATGGCCGAGCTGATCGAGCGCGACATGGCGCTGGCCGCCGCGGTGGTGCGCACCGTCAATTCGGCCATGTTCGGCTTGTTGCGTCGCGTCGAAACCGTGGGCGAAGCGGTGCGCTACCTGGGCACCACCGAGGTGGCGGCCATCACGTTTTCAACTGCGTTGCGGGCCGCCTTTCCGCCCACCCCTCAACTGGATGCCCTGTGGAACCAGGCCACCCGCTGTGGCTTGTTGATGGGCCGCAGTGCCCCCAGTCTGGGCCTGGATGTCTGGCGTGCGCATACCGCCGGCCTGTTTGCACGCAGTGGCCAGGCCGTGCTGCTGACGCGCTCTCAAGGTGTCTACCCCGCCATGCTGGCCGCGCATGCCGATGACCTGCCGGGCCTGCTGGCCGCCGAGAAGCATGCCTTCGGCGTCAACCATGCGGCCTACGGCAGCGCCCTGTGCGCGAGCTGGGGCCTGGCTGGTGATGTGGTGAAGTTCGTGCACAACCGTGTCGAACCGCAGGACACCTGGATGACGCTGCCAGCGCCCTTGCGCGACCTGCTGGTGCTGGGCGGCCTGGTGGATGAACTGGTGGCCGGCGAAGACGTGGCGGTGGCCGCCGAACGCCTGGCGTCGAACAGCCAGCGCAGCGCCGAAGAGCTGATCGGCGCGCTGGACGGCCCGTGGCAGCGTCTTGCCAACGCCTTGAACTGAGAGGCTGAACCGCGGGTGACGCCCCGCCGGCCGCTGATCGGCCTGGAGCTTGCTACGCTGGGTGCATCTGCAGTGCCTGCGGGCAGGAAAGGTCATCCACCATGCCGATGTTGTTTCGCACCACCGTGTCCTTGTCCGGAGGACGCTGATGGCGGCCGACCTGTTCGTCCGCAACGTCCGGTTGCCCGATGGCCGCTGCGACCAGGACGTGCTGGTGCTGGACGGCCGCATTGCGGCGGTCGGGCCCGCCCTGGAAGCACCCGACGGCATCCTGGTGGAGGCCGGTGACGGCTGGCTGCTCAGCCCGCCCTTCATCGACGCCCACTTCCACCTCGATTCGGCCCTGAGCTACGGGCTGCCCCGTGTTAACCAAAGCGGCACGCTGCTCGAAGGCATTGCCCTGTGGGGCGAGCTCAAGCCGCTGCTCACGCCCGAGGCGGTGATCGAGCGGGCGCTGGCCTATTGCGACTGGGCCGTAGCGCAGGGCATCGGGGCAATCCGCAGCCATGTGGATGTCTGCGACGAGCGCCTGCTTGCGGTGGAGGCGCTGCTGGAGGTCAAACGCCGCGTCGCACCGTACCTGACGCTGCAACTCGTGGCCTTTCCGCAGGACGGCGTGCTGCGCTCGCCGGGTGCCCTGGCCCGCCTGAAGCGCGCCCTCGATCTGGGCGTGGACGTGATCGGCGGCATCCCCCACTTCGAGCGCACCATGGCCGAAGGCGCCCAGAGCGTGCGCCTGCTGTGCGAGCTGGCCGCCGAACGTGGCCTGCCGGTGGACATGCACTGCGACGAGAGCGACGACCCGCTGTCGCGCCATGTGGAGACGCTGGCCGCCGAGACCGTGCGCCTGGGGCTGCAGGGCCGCGTCACCGGCTCGCACCTCACCTCGATGCACTCGATGGACAACTACTACGTCTCCAAGCTGCTGCCCTTGATGGCCGAGGCGCAGCTGCACGTGGTGGCCAACCCGCTGATCAACATCACCCTGCAGGGCCGCCACGACACCTACCCCAAGCGCCGCGGCATGACCCGCGTGCCCGAGCTGCTGGCGGCTGGCGTCAACGTGGGCTTCGGCCACGACTGCGTGATGGACCCGTGGTACGCCCTGGGCAGCGCCGACATGCTGGAGGTGGCCGCCATGGGCGTGCACGTGGCGCAGATGACGTCGCAGGCGGGCATGCAAGCCTGCTTCGAGGCCGTCACCGAGCGCAACGCCCGCATCCTGGGCCTGCCCGACCACGGCCTCGTGCCCGGCTGCCAGGGCGACTTCGTCCTGCTGCAGGCGCGCTCTCCGGTGGAGGCCCTGCGCCTGCGCCCAGCACGGCTGCTGGTGGTGCGTGGCGGCCAGGTGCTGGCGCGCAGCATGCCGCGCAGCAGCGCCCTGCAGTTGTCCGGGCGTCCGGCCCGTGTGGACTTCACGCTGCAGCGTTGAACCGCACCGCTGCGAGCGTCAGCCCTTCATCAGGCGGCCGCCGGGCGGTCACTAGAATGAATTTGATCACTCCCTCCCTTCGGTGCCCCGCACATGAGACTCATCGGCTCCCTCACCAGTCCCTACGTGCGCAAGGTGCGCATCGTGCTGGCTGAAAAGAAGCTCGACTACCGCTTCGAACTCGACAACCCCTGGGCCAGCGACAACCGGGTGAGCGAGGCCAACCCGCTGGGCAAGGTGCCCTGCCTGGTGATGGAGGGCGGCGAGGCGGTGTTCGATTCGCGCGTCATCGTCGAATACGTGGACACGCTGTCGCCGGTGGGCCGCCTGATCCCCGAAAAGGGGCGTGAACGCGCCGAGGTGCGCACCTGGGAAGCGCTGGCCGATGGCCTGATGGACGCCGCCATCCTGGCCCGCATGGAGGCCACCTGGGAGGGCCGCACCGATGCGCAACGCAGCCCCGCGTGGATCCAGCGCCAGCTCGACAAGGTGCAGGCCAGCGTGCAGGCCATGGCACGTGCCCTGGGTGAGCGGCCCTGGTGTGCGGGCACGCACCTGTCGCTGGCCGACATCGCCACCGGCTGCGCGCTGCACTACCTGGATTTTCGCTTTCCGGAACTAGCCTGGCGCAGCGAGCACCCGCAACTGGTCCGGCTGGCCGACAAGCTCGGCCAGCGCCAGAGCTTCATCGATACGCGGCCCCCGGTGGCCTGATCGGTCAGGGTTGCGCCGGGCTCAGCGTCCGGCCAGCGGCATCACCAGTTCAAGCGACCAGCCATTGCGGTGCGGGCCGGCCTGCGGGTCCAGCGCCAGTTGGGCGCCCAGCGAGGTGGCCTGGCGCTGCAGCTTGATCCAGCCTGAGCCCAGGCGGGCCAAGGGTTCAGCCACCGAGCCGTCGTCGGCCAACGGCTCGTCGCTGATGCGCAGGCGCAGGTGCCGGCCGGTTTCGCCGTCCGGCACGTCCAGCATCACCTTGCACAGCGTCAGCGGGGCTGAACCCGGCTGATCAGGGGTGCGCTCCAGCATGGGGGCCAGGGCTTCGCGCACGATGCGCAGCACCTGCAAGGTGTCTGCCGTGGGCAGCACCAGCATTGCGGCGCGGGTGTCCACCACCCAGCGCAGGCCCACGCGGGCATCGTCGAACATCGGCTCCAGCTGCAGCTTGAGCTCTTGCATGGCCTCGGCCAGTGGGCGTGGCACCAGCTCCAGCGCGTCGTAGGCCAGGCGCAGTTCGATCAGGCTGCTGTCGATGAGCCGCTGCAGCTGGGGCATCGGGTCGCGCTCGCCGAGAGGACGCGGCTGGCCCGACTGGGCGAGCGCCATGGCCGCGAGCAGGCGATGGCCGAGTTCATCATGCAGTTCGCGCAGGATGCGATCGCGCTGTTGGCGCTGGGCCTCGCTGCGATCGCGCAAGATCAGGCGCTCGTTGGTTTGTTGCAAGGCGCGCTGCACATCACGCACCCGCTTGCGCCAGGCGCTGTGGCTGCTGCCAAGCTGACGCAGCATGCGGGCCAAGTGGTCCAGCCGCAGCCCCAGGGCACAGGCCATCACCAACAGGATGGCCCAGCGCGTGGTGAACCAGGCCAGCACCCGGGCGTCGCTGAGCCCGGAGTCAACCATGCGCAGCCACAGCTCATGCGTGCCCGCAGCCACCGCCACCGCCACCGAAACCGCCAGCAGCCAAGCCGTCACCGAAGGCCGCAGCAGTGACCCCGGGCGGCGGGCCATGTCCACCATGCGCACCAGTGCGCTGACACAGGCCAGCAGGCAGGCAATGGGCAGAATCCAGAAAATCGGGCGATCCACCGTGCCGGCGGCGCTCAGGAGCAGCGCCAGACTGCCGGCCCAGGCCATGACCTTGATCATCGACACCGGGTGCGGCGTGAGGCCGGTGCGTTTGAGCAGGTGCAGGCCGTACCAGAGGCTCAACGCGACGGCGCCCAGGAGGATTGCCTGCAAGGCCACTGTGGTGGTGACATCAAGCGACGACTCCGGGCTTGCCAGCCAGCGCGCGCCCAGACCGACATACACGGCCCATAGCCAGGTGGCGCCGGCCAGCACCAGATCGGTGGTGCTGCGTTGGGCCAGCGCCAGCAGCAGACTGACCCCGCACAGCGTCAGCGCCGCCGTGATCAGCACGGCCACCGGCTTGGGCAGCCCGGTCCCGGCATGGAGCGTGTGAAGTAGGCCGCTGCCGCCGTGCGCGGCCTGATCGGCAGAGGACTCCACCGTGGGGCCTGCCCACAGGCCCAGCACCGACACCGACAGCCACAGCGCGAGGCAAATCAGGAGCATGGCCGTGCCCACGGTCTTGAGGCGCCACAACGGTGGCACCTGGGGCGTGAGAACGGTTGAGCTCATGATGGGATCGGAAACAACAAAGGTGAACGGAACAGCTCACGAGCGCGAACGCCCGCACCGCACGACTCCCTGTTGTTGTTCTGATTGGCGAGGGGCCGATTGTTCGGTTACATCCCTGACAACACCCATCCCGTGCTCAAGGGGCTGAGCACCCCGATCCGGGTGCGCGCTCAGGCGGATGCGGTAGCGGCCGGCGCGAAGCTGTCGCTGCGGGCCATGGGCCAGTAGCGACGGAACGTTTCATGCGGCCAGTCGGCCAAGCCTTGCTCGGCGGCGATCAGCGCGCCGGGCGACACAAAAGGCAACAGGGTCGACAGCAGCTTCACCTCGTGCCTTGCCGTGCGGTGCACGATGTGGGCGGCGGTGATCTCGCCCGGGTGATGCAAGCCCGCGGCTTGTACCAGCTCCTTCAAAGCAGCCAGTGTGTTGCGATGGAAGTGGTACACCCGCTCGGCCTTGTCGGTCACCACCAGGGCGCGCTGGCGCTGCGGGTCTTGGGTGGTGACACCGGTGGGGCAGTCGCCGGTGTGGCAGCTCTGCGCCTGGATGCAGCCCAGCGCAAACATGAAGCCGCGCGCGGCATTGCAGAAATCGGCGCCGAGGGCCATCACACGGGCCATGTCAAAGGCGCTGACGATGCGGCCTGCCGCGCCCAGCCGGATGTGCTGACGCAGCCCAAGACCCACCAGCGTGTTGTGCACCAGCAGCAGCCCTTCCTGCAATGGCGCACCCACGTGGTCAGTGAATTCCAGTGGCGCCGCGCCGGTGCCGCCTTCGGCGCCGTCGACCACGATGAAGTCGGGCAGGATGCCGGTGTCGCGCATCGCCTTGGCCAGCGCAAACCATTCCCACGGGTGGCCGATCGCGAGCTTGAAGCCGGTGGGCTTGCCACCGGAGAGCGTGCGCAGCTGCTCGATGAACTGCATCATTTCCACCGGGGTCGAGAAGGCGCTGTGGGCCGCCGGCGAGATGCAATCCTGCCCCACCGGCACGCCGCGTGCGGCGGCAATCTCGGCGGTGACTTTCGGGCCCGGCAGCATGCCGCCGTGGCCGGGCTTGGCGCCCTGGCTCAGCTTCAGTTCGATGAGCTTGACCTGCGGTTCGCGCGCCTGCTCGGCAAAGCGCTCGGGGTCGAAGCGGCCCTGCGCATCGCGGCAGCCGAAGTAACCCGAGGCGATCTCCCACACCAGGTCTCCGCCATGCACGCGGTGGTACTGGCTGATCGAGCCCTCGCCGGTGTCATGCGCGAAGCCGCCCTTCTTGGCGCCCTTGTTCAACGCCAGGATGGCGTTGGCCGACAGTGCGCCGAAACTCATCGCCGAAATGTTGAAGACGCTGATGTCATACGGCTGCGCCCGCCCGGCGCCCATGGTGACGCGGAAGTCGTGGCCTGGCAGGTGTGTGGGCGCGAGCGAATGATTGAGCCATTCGTAGCCCTCGGCCTGCACATCGAGCTGGGTGCCGAACGGCCGCTTGTCGGGCTCGCCCTTGGCGCGCTGGTACACCAGCGAGCGCTGCTGGCGCGAAAACGGCGACGCCTCGTTGTCGCTTTCGATGAAGTACTGGCGGATCTCCGGCCGCACCCACTCGAACAGAAAGCGCAGGTGTCCGATCACCGGGTAGTTGCGCAGGATGGCGTGGCGCGTCTGGCGCAGGTCGCGGATGCCGATCACCAGTCCGGCCAGCCCCACCAGTGCCAGCAACCCTGGGCTCCAGCCCCCCGGTCGCACCAGCGACAGCCACACGCCCAGCCACGCCACCAACCCGCTGGCGCTGAAGACCAGGTAGCGGATCGGGAAGTAACGGTCCAGTGCAAGCAGCCAGGTCGGCATGATCGGTCTCCCAGGGGCATCGGGTTGCCCCGTGTCTTTCGGATGCTAGGGCGCGCGAGCCGGTGCCAACGCGCCAACAAGGGGTGTCTTGCCCGTCAGTCCTTGCTTCGGTGACGCAGCGGTGACGGGCAGTGAATTTCGCATTTTCAGCGACGGGGACCTGTGAACAGGTCGTCCAAGGACAAGCTGACGCTACTCGCCACAATGCGGCGGCGTGTCCGTGGGAGCAGGGTCTTGAGAGTTGTGCGAGCGATCTGGGTGCTTTGTAGTGCGTGCAGCCTGCCGGCAGTGGCGGCCGAGCAGGTGGTCTGCCATGTCGACTACGGTGGCGAGACCACCGTGCTGCGGGCTGATGCGGTGCCGCAGCCCCAGGCCGTGTACGACGTGGCACCCACGCCGGTGGGCTCGTACTTTCTCTTCCGCATCGTTTTCCAGCGCCGCCCGCACGCCCAGGCGTCGATCAAGCTCTACACCTACGCTGACCGCGATGAAGGCCCCGTCCTGATCCACCAAGCCCGCTATCCCTACCCCCCGCCGCCGCACCGCGGCGAAGGGTTCACCGGCCGGCACTGGGTGTACGAGCCGGTGCGCGACGGCGAGCTGCAGTACTGGTGCGCGCTCGACGCGGGGCTGGCCCGATGAGCCGCGTCTGGTTGCTCGCCGCCTGGCTGGCCTGCGCCGCACCGGCCTCGGCCTTCACCCTGCTCTTTGCCGGCGACGTGATGCTCGATGACGGCCCCGGCCGCAGCATCGCCGCCGGGCAAGACCCGCTGGCGCCCTTCGATGCCGTGCTGCGCGCGGCCGACGTGCGCATCGCCAACCTCGAATGCCCCATCGCGGCCGATGCCACCGGCCAGCCGCTGGACCGCAAGATCTACAGCTTCCGCGCCCATCCCCGTGTCACCGCCGTGCTGAAGGGCCGCTTCGACGCCGTCTCTGTGGCCAACAACCATGCGGGCGACTATGGCCACGCGGCGTTCCTCGAAACGCTGGCGCATGTACGCGCCGCCGGTCTGCAGCCCTTCGGTGGCGGCGCCAACCTGCGCGAAGCCCACACCCCGCTGTGGATCGAGCGCGACGGCCTGCGCGTGGCCGTGCTGGCCTACAACGAGTTCAAGCCCCGCGCCTTCGAAGCCGGTGCCACCTCCCCCGGCGTGGCCTGGAGTGAAGACAGCCAGGTGCTGGCCGACATCGCCGCGGCCCGGGCCGCCGGGGCCGATCTGGTGATCCCGTTCATGCACTGGGGCTGGGAGCGCGAACGCACGCCCGGCACCCGCCAGCGCCACCTGGCCCGGCTGATGATCGACGCCGGCGCGGCCGCCGTGATCGGCGGCCACCCGCACGTCACCCAGGGCGCCGAGCTCTACCGCGGTAAGCCCATCGTCTGGAGCCTGGGCAACTTCGTCTTCGATGGCTTCGACGACCTGCCCGCAGCCCACCGTGGCTGGCTGGTGCGCCTGACCCTCGACCGCCAGGGCGTGCGCCGCTGGGACACGCTGGCCGCTGACCTCGACACCGCCGGCACCCCCCACCCCGTGCCCGGCGAGCGCACGCCGTGTGGTGAGCGCGGCCAGTCGGGCATCCAGCTGTGCGTCAATGCCCCCTGAAGAGGCCGGCATATACTTGCCCTACAGCGCTGATTTGACCGGCTTGCGGGCGCTCTACAAATGCGGCTAAAGAGGGACGGACCCGGTGTCTGCCTCTGATGGCGGCGCCGGTTTTTTTGTGGGTACCAGCATGAGCACGGGCACTTCGGTCGGGGACGTCACCCCGCAGTCGCACCACTTCGCCGAGCCGCTCTCCTTGAAGAGCGGCGCCGTGCTGCGCGACTACCAGCTCGTCTACGAAACCTACGGCACCCTCAACGCCCAGCGCTCCAACGCCGTACTGGTGTGCCATGCCCTCAACGCCAGCCACCACGTGGCCGGCACCTACGCGGGGCAGGCCAGGAGCGAAGGCTGGTGGGACAACCTCATCGGCCCCGGCAAGCCGCTGGATACGAACCGCTTTTTCGTCATCGGCATCAACAACCCCGGCTCCTGCTTCGGCTCCACCGGCCCGCGCGATGTGAACCCCGCCACCGGCCAACCCTACGGCGCCGATTTCCCGGTGGTCACCGTGGAAGACTGGGTCAACGCCCAGGCCCGCCTGCTCGACGTGCTGGGCATCCAGCGCCTGGCCGCGGTGGTTGGCGGTAGCCTTGGCGGCATGCAGGCGCTGAGCTGGACGCTGCAGTACCCCGAGCGCATGGGCCATGCGCTGGTGATTGCCAGTGCGCCCAACCTGTCGGCCCAGAACATCGCCTTCAACGAAGTGGCCCGCCGCGCCATCGTCACCGACCCCGACTTCCACGACGGCCACTACCTCGCGCACGGCGCGGTGCCCAAGCGCGGCCTGCGCGTGGCGCGCATGATCGGCCACATCACCTACCTCAGCGACGATGTGATGGAGCAGAAGTTCGGCCGTGATCTGGTGGCCCCCAGGCTCACCGCCGAGGGCGGTTCGCCACCCCCCGAGGGGGCTCTCGCGCCTTGGGGCGGCCCGGCGGCGCTCGCCGCGCCAGGGCTTCGCTACAGCACCCAGGACATCGAGTTCCAGATCGAAAGCTACCTGCGCTACCAGGGCGACAAGTTCAGCGAATACTTCGACGCCAACACCTACCTGCTGATCACCCGCGCGCTGGATTACTTCGACCCCGCCTCGGCCTACAGCGGCAACCTGCGCGCCGCGCTGGCCCGCGCCAAGGCCAAGTTCCTGGTGGTGAGCTTCACCACCGACTGGCGCTTCTCGCCGCAACGCTCGCGCGAGATCGTCAAGGCGCTGGTCGACAACGATTGCGACGTGAGCTACGCCGAGATCGATGCCCCGCATGGCCACGATGCCTTCTTGCTGGACGACCCGCGTTACCACGCGCTGGTGCGCGCCTACTTCGACCGCATCGGCGCGGAGATCAAGGCATGAACCCGAACGCTCTGCATCACATCGCCCGCCTCGTGCCCGAAGGTGCGGCCGTGCTCGACCTCGGCTGCGGCGAAGGCCAGCTGCTGGCCCTGCTCAAGGCCGAGCGCCGCTGCACCGGTTACGGCGTGGAGATCGATGACGCCAAGGTGCTGGCCTGCGTGCAGCGCGGCGTCAACGTCATCCAGCGCAACCTCGAAGAGGGCCTGTCGATCTTTGAGAGCAACAGCTTCGACGTGGTGCTGCAGCTCGACACCCTGCAGAACCTGCGCAACACCGAAGCCATGCTGCGCGAGACCGCCCGTGTGGGCCGCATCGGCATCGTCAGCTTTCCCAACTTCGCCCACTGGCCCAACCGGCTGAGCGTGCTGCGCGGGCGCATGCCCGTCACCAAGGCGCTGCCCTACCAGTGGTTTGACACGCCCAACATCCGCGTGGGCACGTTCAAGGATTTCGAAGCACTGGCCGGCCAGTGCGGCCTGCGCATCCTGGAAGGTTTTGGCCTGCACCAGGGGCAGGTGGTGCGGCAGTGGCCCAACCTGCTGGCCAGCACGGCGGTGTTCAAGTTCGAACGCGGCGGCTGAGGCGGCTCGCGTCGATCACGGGTCGATCAGGCCCCACTTCATGGCTTGCCGCGCCAGCTCGATGTCGGTCTTCACGCCGAGCTTGGCCTTGATCTGGTAGTGGCAGTTCTGCGCCGTCTTCGGGCTGATGTGCAGGGCCGCGCCAATCTCGTCAGGCCCCTTGCCCGCCAGCAGCAGGCGCAGGATCTCGAACTCGCGCGGGGTCAGTTCCTGCACCGGGTGGTCTTTGCCGTCGAGCAGCTGCAGCGCCATGTCGGGGGCGATGTCGGGGCTGAGCACGCGCTGGCGGGCGGCCACCTTGTAGACGGCCTGCACCAGCACGTCGGGCGGTGAGCTCTTGGTGACGAAACCCAGCGCGCCGGCACGCAGCGCCTGGCCGGCAAACAGCGGGTCGCGGTGCATCGTGAAGGCCAGGATGCGCGCCTGCGGGTCGCGCTGGATCAGCCGGCTGATCAATTCGATGCCGCCCATGTCGGGCAGTGACAGATCGGCCACCACCACGTCCGGTGCCAGGTCGCGGCAGCATTGCAGCGCTTCAGCAGCGGTGGCAGCTTCGGCCTCGATGCGCAGGTCGCCGCGGCGCTCCAGCAGGCGGCGGTAGCCTTCGCGCACCACGGCGTGGTCGTCCACGAGCAGCAGTCGGATCATGGGCGCATCTCCTTGTCGTGCAGGGGCAGATGCACCTGCAGGCGCACGCCTTGCGGCGAGCCGGGTTGGAACTTCAATTGGCCGCCCAGCGCCTGCACCCGTTCATGCATGCCCAGCAGGCCGAAGCCGTTGCCGCCCGCGCTGGGGGGCAGCGGCCAGGGTGCGCCCGCATCATCAATGCACAGCGTGATGCCGGCGTCGCCCGCTTGCAGGTGCACTTGCACATCGCCTTCGCGCTGGTGCTTGGCCGCGTTGGTGAGGCTTTCCTGCACGATGCGGTACAGGCTCACGTTCACCGGGTCGGGCCAGGGGCCCGGGGTGCCGTCGATCGTCAGTGTGCAGCGGCGCGTGCCGCGGCCCTGGCGCTGCCACTGGCTCACCAGTTGCGCCAGGCTGGCGGCCAGGCCGAATTCGTCCAGCCCCACCGGGCGCAGGCGGTGCAGCATCTGCTGCAGCACCTCCATCATGTGCGCGGTGGTGCGGCTGATGGCGGCCGCGCAGGGCTGCAGCTGGGGCAGTTTTTCATCGGCCAGTTCGGCCGCGTAGGCCGCTTCGGCGTTGATCGAGGCCAGGCATTGGCCCAGTTCATCGTGCAGCTCGCGGGCCAGGTGGCGGCGCTCTTCCTCGCGCACATCGAGTAGGCGCTGGGCCAGCTGCTGTTGCTGGGCCTGGGTGTGCTGCAGGCGCTCGGCCAGGTGGTTGAAGACTTGGCCGATGCGGTCAAGCTCCACCAGCTCGAAGGCCGGCATGCGCACGCTCAGGTCGCCATCTTCCATGCGGGCCAGGCGGCGCAGGATGTCGTCCGTGGGCGCCAGTGCACGCTGCACCGGCCGGTAGATCAGCACGTTGATCAGCAGGATGGCCGCGGTGATGAGCAGCAGGCTGCGCAGCTGGCGCCACAGGGCGCGGGCCTCGCTGTCGAAGTGGGGCGTCACGCTCAGCTCGGCGATCTTCACGCCGGGTGAGGTGCGTATCACGCCATGGAACACGGCTTGTGGCCCCACTCGCTCAGCCAGCAGCGCAGCCAGCGGGTGGGCACTGGCCGGCGGCGGGGAGCCATCGGCCTCGGGCTCGCCAAAGCAGCGGTGTGCCACGCGGCGGCGGTACAGGTCTTCGATGGCGGCGCAGAACGGCACCAGCTCGCCCACGCCGGCCAGGCTGCTGAGGTCGACGTTGTCCAGCCGGCGGTCGAAGGCGCTGGTGCTGCGCGCCACCTCGTCGCCGATCAGTTGCTGGATGGTGCCGCCGGTGCGCTGGATGTCGGCGCGGATGCGGCGTGCGGCCTGTTCCAGCGTCAGCACCGAGGCCACGCCCAGCAGCACCAGCGCGAAGGCCGTCACCCGCAGCAGCAGGCGGCGCTTGAGGTCGATGGGTCGCACCGGGGTTCGCGGCAGCTGTGAGGCAGGGGATGGGCCGGCAGGCGGCGGCGACAAGGGCAGGCTCCTGGCGCGGGTTGGAGGTGCCATTGTCAAGCGCCGCCCGAGGCGCTATTCCCGGTGCGCCCGGTGCACCCAGGCCGCCTGCGAGGGCCAGGCTCAGCGTTGCGCCAAGGCCTGGAGCAACTGGCCCGGCAAGGCCTGCCAGCCCTGCAAGGCCTGGCAGGCGCCCGGGCTGAAGGCCCGCCGCAAGGCTGGGCTTGGGGCTGCGCCCGCCACCAGACAGCCGACGTGGATGCCTCGGCGCCGGGCGGCCAGCACGGCCTGGCGCAGGTCATCAAGCAGGTAGCGGCGGTCGAACACGTCCACGTCGTGCGGCTCGCCATCGGTGAGCAGCAGCACCTGGGGCCGCGCGCGGCCTTGCAGGCGCCAGCAGGCATGGCGCACGGCAGCACCGAGTCGGGTGGAGCCCTGGGGCTGCAGGCCGGCCAGCCGGTCGGGCGCGTGGCAGGGGGCGTGCAGCGGCGCGTCGAAGTCATGCAGCCGCAGCAGCTCCACTTGGTGCCGCCCCTGCGATCGAAAGGCCATCAACGCGGGCTGGTGGCCGGCCTGCGCCCAGGCGCGCACGCTCAGCCAGGCGGCTCCGCTGAGGGCCTGCAGCAGGGTGAGACCTGCGCCCCAGGCGGGCGGGGCGGCATCGCCGGTGGAGGCCGAGCTGTCGAGCAGCACCAGGATGTGTTGGGCCTCGGCCTGGGGCCGGGCCGCCTGATGCACCCGCGGGTCGGGCGGGCGCCGCAGGCGCTGGTGCACCGCGGCCTGCACCAGCGAGGGCAGGTGAAAGGCCGGCCCGTCGTCGGCGCGTTGTTGCCGGGCAAGGGGGCGTGAGCCGGCTTGCACGGCGCGCAGCAGGCGGCGTTGGAGCGGTGCCTGCGCCGCCAGCAGGTCGCCCAGCGGGCGAGGGTCAGCCGCTGGCGGCTCGATCTCGTGCACGCTGCACCACTGCGGGCGGAGACGGCCGATGAGCCGGTCCCATTCGGGATGGCGCGCGGTGGGCCCGGCCTGCGCCGGAGCGGCTGAGGCCGCGCCGGTGGTGTCGCCCGCATGGCCGGTGCTGGCCTGGTGGGCAGCGGCGTGGTGGTCCAGCACCGTCTGGCTTGGCACGGCGTGGGGGTCGGGCAGCCAGAGGTGGTGGTTGTCGTCCCGGTAGGCAGGCCCCACCGCCACGGTGCGGGCGTTGAAGGGCAGCCGCATCTGGCCCACGTCATGGCCCAGCAGCGATGCCACCTGACGCAGCCCCGCCGGGCCGGGATCGGCCTGCTGCACCAGTTGCCAGGCCTTGTGGATCCACGGGTGCGGGTCTTGGTAGTGCGGGTCGAGCAGGCGGCGCTGCAGGCGTTGCAGCAGGGCCTCGAAGCTGTGCCCGTCCTGCGGCGTGGCGAGGTGCCAGGGCCGCCACAGGGTCAACAAGCCAGGCAGTGCGCGCAGGGCCTGCTGCTCGACGCGGGCGTCTTCCAGGGCGCCCAGCAGTGCCAGTTGGATGGGCTTGAGCCGCCCGCGCGCCACCGGCGGCCCGCCATGGGCCAGGTGCGCGGCCATGTGCGCCACGGCGGCGGCCTGCAGCGTGGCTTTCCCACGGGGCAGGTGCATGGCCGGCTGCGGCGTGGTGACCAGCACCGGCCGTGGTGGCGCTGTCGATGCCGGCAGCAGGGTGAGTGTGGGCGCCAGCTGCCACAGCGCGCGCAGGACGGCGGCATGGCGCGGTGCCAAGGCCTCAGGCGAAGCCGGCATCCAGCGCACTGTGCAGGGCGGCGAGCAGCTCGGCGTCGTCGCTCAGCGGGGCGATCACCGCCAGGCGGCAGGCCGTGCGCAGGTCCAGGCCCTGGCGCATCAGCGTGGCGGCATGCACCAGCATGCGGGTGGAGGCGCCTTCGTCCAGGCCGTGGTCTTTAAGGCGCCGGGTGCGGGTGGCCAGCGTCACCAGTTGGCGCGCGGTGGGCAGGTCGATGTCGCCCTCGTGCGCCACGATCTGCGCTTCGGCGTCGGGCGTCGGGTAGTCGAAGTCCAGCGCGACAAAACGCTGGCGGGTGGAGGGCTTGAGTGCCTTGTGTCCGCTTTGGTAGCCCGGGTTGTACGAGACCACCAACTGGAAGTCGGGATGGGCCGTGACCAGCTCATTGCAGGCGCTGAGGGGCAGCATGCGGCGTGCATCGCACAGCGGGTGCAGCACCACCGTGGTGTCGGCGCGGGCCTCCACCAGCTCGTCCAGGTAGCAGATCGCGCCGTGGCGTGCGGCGAGTGTGAGCGGGCCGTCCTGCCAGCGGGTGCCCTGGGCGTCGAGCAGCCAGCGGCCCACCAGGTCGCTGGCGCTGAGGTCGTCATGGCAGGCCACCGTCACCAACGGGCGGCCCAGGCGCCAGGCCATGTGTTCCACAAAGCGGGTCTTGCCGCAGCCGGTGGGGCCCTTCAGCAGCACCGGCAGGCGGCGGGCGTGGGCGGCGTCGAACGCGGCCACTTCTTCGCCCACGGGGGCGTAGTAGGGCGCGTGGTGCAAGCGCCAGGCGGCCAGTGGCTCATCGGGTGAGCCACCCGGCAGATCAGCCAGGTCCATGGCGTCAGCGGTGGCCCGTGGTGGCGGGGTTGGGAATGCCGTCGATCGGGCATTCCTCGGTGCCCACCATTGGCCGGGTGATGGCTTCCACGCGCTTTTGGGTGCCCTCGGGGTCATTCACCCACTGGCTGTAGAACTCGTACGGGCAGGCCGCCACGCCCTTGTCGCCCTCACGCGAGTTGATCACGCCGGTGTAGCCGCGGTGCAGCAGCTTGAACAGGTGGTTCTCGGATTGGCCGTTCTTGCGGAAGTCGCGGATCAGGCTCTTGGAGAGCGCCGCGTACTGGACGCCGTAATCTTCTTCGCCACATTCACCCAGCGTGCGGCCATCGAAGCCGATGAGGGCACTGTGGCCGAAGTAGCTGTAGACGCCGTCCCAGCCCGAGGCATTGGCCACCGCCACGTAGCTGTTGTTGGCCCAGGCCATCGCCTTGGCCATCAGCACCTGCTGATCCTTGGCCGGGTACATGTAGCCCTGGCAGCGCACGATCAGCTCGGCGCCCTTCATCGCGCAGTCGCGCCAGATCTCGGGGTAGTTGCCGTCGTCGCAGATGATCAGGCTCACCTTCAGGCCCTTGGGGCCGTCGCTGACGTAGGTGCAGTTGCCGGGGTACCAGCCTTCGATGGGCACCCAGGGCATGATCTTGCGGTACTTCTGGACGATCTCGCCCTGGTCGTTCATCAGGATCAGCGTGTTGTACGGCGCCTTGTTGGGGTGCTCCTCATGCCGCTCGCCGGTGAGCGAGAACACCCCCCACACCTTGGCCTTGCGGCAGGCGGCGGCAAAGATGTCGGTCTCTGCGCCGGGCACGGTGGCGGCGGTGTCGTACATCTCCTTGGCGTCGTACATGATGCCGTGGGTGCTGTACTCGGGGAAGATCACCAGGTCGAGCCCGGGCAGGCCGGTTTTCATGCCCTCCACCATCGCGGCGATCTTGCGGGCGTTGTCCAGGACCTCGGCCTGGGTGTGCAGCCGCGGCATCTTGTAGTTGACGACGGCCACACCCACCGTGTCGGCACTGCTGGAAATGTCACCGTGGTGCATGCTGCTTCTCCATCCGTTGGTTGGGTGGAGATTTCAGGCCATGCGCACCGTCGCTTGAATACGTTGATTGACGTAGCGCGCCAGGGGGCTCAATCGCTGTCGCCTGCGGCGGCCCCCCAGTGCCGCTCGGCGCGGGCCTGGCGGGTCTGCCGTTCCTGGGCAAACAGTTCCTCCAGTTGCTGCCGTCCCTGGCGTGACATCGACATCAGCACCTGCTCGTCGCGGTGATGCGGCCAGGTGCGCTCCAGCTGGGCCACCGAATGGCGCCGGAAGCGCATCGCCAACTGGCGCGCAGCGTAAGGCTGCCAACCCATCAGCGCCAGCACGCTGCGCCCGCTCATCAGGGCGGCGTCCAGCGTCTCGCGTTCGATCAGTTCGACACCGCGGTCACGCAGCGCGTAGTAGTGCTGCACGTTGCGCGCACGGGCCACCAGGGTGAGCTGCGGGAAGTGGGCACGTGCCACCTCCACCAGGCGCAGGCTTTGGTCGACATCGTCGATGGCCACCACCAGCACCTTGGCCTGGGCGGCACCGGCGGTGCGCAGCAAATCGAGCCGCGTGGCGTCGCCATAGTGCACCTGGAAGCCGAAGCGGCGCACGGTTTCAATCTGCTCGGCATCGTGGTCCAGCACCGTGGGCTTCAGGCCGTTGGCATAGAGCAGGCGGCCCACCACCTGGCCGTAGCGGCCGAAGCCGGCAATGATCACCGGGCAGGCCTGCGGCTCGCTGAGCTCGGGCATTGCGGTGGTGCTGCGGCCTTGGCGCGGGGCCAGCCAGCGGTCCATCACCACCAGCAGCAGCGGCGTGACCAGCATCGACAGCGCCACCGTGCCGGTGAGCACCGCGCCCAGCGTGGGTGACAGCACCTTCGCGCCCTCGGCCTGCTGGAAGACGACAAAGGCGAACTCGCCGCCCTGCGCCAACAGCAGCGTGAACAGTGGCCGCTCGGCCACCGGCACGCCCACGCCGCGCGCCAAGGCCCACAGCACCGCGCTCTTGATCAGCAGGAAGCCCGCCAGCAGCCCCGCCACCAGCGCGGCCTCGGCCCACAGCGCCTTGAAATCGATGCCCATGCCCACGGCCATGAAGAACAGGCCCAGCAGCAGCCCCTTGAAGGGTTCGACATCGGTTTCCAGCTCCGAGCGGAACTCGCTCTCGGCCAGCAGCACGCCACCCAGGAAGGCGCCCAGCGCCATCGACAGCCCCACCGCTTGCATCAGACACGCAATGCCCACCACCAGGCCCAAGGCGGCGGCGGTGAACAGCTCGGGCGTGTCACTGCGGGCGATGCGGCGCAGCAGGTGGCGCAGCAGCAGCCGGCCCACCACGATGATGGCCACGATCACGCCCAGCGCGCGGGCGGCTTCCAGCCACGGCGAGCCATCGCCCTTGACGCCGCCCAGCAGCGGGATCAACGCCAGGATCGGGATGGCGGCCACGTCCTGGAACAGCAGGATTGAAAACGCGGCCTGGCCGCCGCCGGTGGGCAGCAGGTTGCGCTCCTGCAGCACCTGCAGCGCCACCGCGGTGGATGACAACGCCAGGGCCAGGCCGGCCACCACGGCGGCCTGCCACGTCCACCCCAACGCCCAGGCAGCGGCGCCCAGCAGCCCGGCGCAGCACAGCACCTGCAGCCCGCCCCAGCCGAAGATCGGCCGGCGCAGCGCCCACAGCCGCGGCGGCTCCAGCTCCAGGCCGATGAGGAACAGCATCAGCACCACGCCGAACTCAGCGAAGTGCAGGATGGCCTCGGTGTCGCCCACCAGGTTCAGGCCGTAAGGGCCGATGGCGATGCCCGCACCCAGGTAGCCCAGGATGGCGCTCAGCCCCAGCCGCTTGGCCAGCAGCACGCCCGCCACGCCGGCGCCCAGGTAAAGGCCGGTGGCCAAGAGCCAGTGGTTGCCGTGGTCCATCAGGCGGCTCCGGTGGGGTGGGGGCGGTCCAGCGCGGGCACCTCGCAGGCCGGGCAGGTGTCCAGCTCGGCGAGTTCGGGCCAGTGGGGGTAGCTTGCCAGTCGATCCGCATACAGGGCGGCGTGGGCTTGCAGCGCAGGCTCTTCCAGCGCGTGCGCGCCGTGCAGCACCAAAGGCGGCAGGAAGCGCAGGCCGCACAGTGCGGCGGTCTGCTCGTAGGGCGGCAGGAAGGCGTCGAAGAAGTAGCGGTTGTAGCCTGCAGGCTGGTAGGCCGCCTCGGGGCCGCCGGTGGAGGCCACCAGCCACAAGTCTTTGCCGCGCAGCGCGTTGCCGCCGGGCCCGTAGGCCCAGCCCAGGGTCATCACTTCATCCAGCCACTGCTTCATCAGCGCGGGCATGCTGTACCAGTGGATGGGGTGCTGCCAGACGATCAGATCGGCTTCCACGGTGGCGGCCTGTTCCGCGTCGATGTCGATGGCGTGATCGGGGTACAGCGCGTAGAGGTCACGCACCTGCACTTGGGTCGCCGGCATCGCCTGGGCGGCGGCCAGCAGCCGGCGGTTGACGCGCGAGAGGCGCAGGTCAGGATGCGCCATCAGAACGAGCACGCGGGGCATCGGGGCCTTCCTT
>Ga0075012_10001312_pt1 | contig 25739 bp, 20 predicted proteins | sample All_14_2_FD_71474 | JGI IMG/M metagenome (GOLD analysis project Ga0075012, IMG submission 71474) | Freshwater microbial communities in response to fracking from Pennsylvania, USA - Allegheny Zone_MetaG_DW_15 | ecosystem: Environmental > Aquatic > Deep subsurface > Groundwater > Drilled...
ACCTTTTCCCGAATTGCGGATAAACGTACATAACCAACAAAAAAAATAAAAAATTATGAAACTGGTAAAACTTAGCGTTCTCGCTCTTTCTCTGGGTCTGTTTGTAGCATCTTGCGGTAACGGTGGTAACGAAGCTACTGAAGCTCCTGCTACTGAAGCTCCTGCTGCTGAAGCTGCTCCTGCTGAAACTCCAGCTGAAGCTCCTGCTGAAGCTGCTCCTGCTGCTGACTCTACACAGGCTGCTCCTGCTACTGAAGCTGCTCCTGCTGAAGCTGGTCACTAATTCAGAGCTAAAGTCAAAAAATACGGATACGGTCTCCCCGCTCTTACAGCGGTGGAGACCGTATCTTTTTTTACGGCTATACTCCACGTATCTTTAACCAATGACTCGTGAAAATATTGCTCAGCAAGCCCTTGCCACTATGCTAGAAAAAGATTGTTTTACTGCGTGGCTTGGCATTATTATTGATGAACATGGAGAAGGTTACTGTAAACTGCATTTTACTGTACGGTCAGAAATGCTAAACGGTTTCGGCATTGTACATGGGGGAGTTCTTTTCTCAGCCGCCGACAGCGCATTTGCATTTGCCTGTAATTCATATGGCAGACTAAGTGTGGCACTTGATGCTACTATTAACTTTCTGAAGCCTGCTGCCGAAGGCGACATTGTTACAGCAGAGGCAAGGGAGCTGCACTGTGGTAACAGGACAGGATTTTATGATGTAATACTAAAAAACAGCAGAAACGAACAGCTGGCACTCTTCAGAGGAACAGCATACCGAACTGACCGGCTTTTAGTAACAGAGTGAAATAGTTAAATAGGCAAACTCATCAGTTTGGTTATATTTGTAAAGTAAAAATAGATAGAATGTTCAGGAAAATACTGCTTGCAATACTGACGCTTGCACTAATAGGTGTAGCAACAGTTATATATCTATGGAACAAGCCTCCTGAAAAAGTAGAGGACAAAACAGGGATTGCAATAACTGCCACCGCGCTCACAAAAGAGTTTGCAGATGATGAGCAAAAAGCCAATGAGCAATACCTGGGTAAAGTAATAGAAGTAACAGGTACTGTAATGGAAACAGAACCCAAACAGGATGGCACCCTCATGATAATGCTGGATGCCGGAGACCCTCTTGTGGGAGTGCAATGCAGTATGCGTGAAAAGGGAATAACTGTAAAAAGCGGACAGAATCTGAAAATAAAAGGTTTCTGCTCAGGAAGCGGACTACTGGGAGTAACCCTGACAGACTGTATCGTACAAAATCAGCATCCGGATAAATAACAAGCATGATAAAAAAAATAGCAACAGGTGTACTCACCACTATCATTCTGGCGGGCTGCTATAATGATAAATATGAAGAGCTCTATCCTTCAGGTACCGTAGTGTGCGATACTACGACAATAACATATAGCAAGGATATAATACCCATTATGGCCGGTAAATGTAATACAGCCGGCTGCCATAATAATGCAGCAGCTACAGGATATGACTTTACAACAAGGGAAGGAATACTGGTAGCAATAAACAACGGCAGACTAAAAGGCAGTATCTCATGGGAGTCAGGTTACTCGTCAATGCCTAAAGGGCTGCCAAAGCTGGCGCAATGCGACATAGATAAAATAACCAGATGGATAAACCAGGGTGCTCCTGATAACTGATAAAACTGAAAACAATGAATAAACTATTTCTAATAATATTAGCTATAGGCATTACTGCCAGCGCACATGCCCAAAAGTATATGACCCGAACGGGTAAAATAACATTTGACGCTACAGCCCCAAAATCTCCTGAGCAGATAGATGCTGTTAATAATGAAGTAGCAGCTATACTGAGTGCCGCTGACGGCAAACTGGTATTTCAGGTTCCGGTGCGAAGCTTTAAGTTTCAACGGGATCTGATGCAGCAGCATTTCAATGAAAACTACATGGAGAGTGATAAATATCCCAAAGCTGAATTCAAGGGAGGGATAGAGGGCAAAGATGCCGGCATTGCTTCTACGCCTGGCTCACACAATGTGACCGTAAATGGGAAGCTCACAATACACGGCGTAACAAAAGATGTATCAGTTCCCGGTAAAATAACTGTGGGCAATAAAAAAGTAAAACTGGAAGCTACTTTTGCAGTGAAACTGGAAGACTATGGTATATCAATACCTAACCTTGTAGCCGACAAGGTAGGTAAGGAAGCAAAAATTACAGTAAACTCTGAGCTTACAGGGAAATAATACAGCATCACAACCAAATACATACCAGACATACTATGCGCTGCATCTATACTGCACTATTGCTGCTTACATGTTCATTTGCCGGATACGGACAGTCAACCGATGACCTGATGAGCGAGCTGGATAATGCTACAAAAACTGATAAAAAAGAAGAAGTAACAGCAACATTCAAAGCTACCCGCATCATAAACAGCAGTACTGTAGAAAATCTTGCTGCCGGTGTGCTGGACTTCCGTATTCTGCACCGTTTTGGCAGAGTAAGTGATGGTACAGAAAACTTCTTTGGAATAGATAATGCTACAACCCGCATAGGTCTGGACTATGGTGTTACAAAGTGGTTTATGGTAGGTATAGGACATAATACCCTTGGCAAAACCAATGATGGCTTTGCTAAAGTAAAATTGCTGTCACAAAAAGTAGATGGCACTCCTGTATCAGTTTCATGGTTTGGTGGTATAGCGGTACTCGGTGGTAAAGCGCCTCAGATGCCACCCGGTATGGAGTATTACTACACACACAGACTGGCCTATACCAATCAGCTGCTGATAGCCAGGAAGTTCAGTAAAAAGCTATCTCTTCAGCTTATGCCATCAGTGGTGCATTTAAACCTTATAGACAGCTCAAAGTATAGCAATACAATGTTTTCTATGGGCATTGGAGGACGATATAAAGTGAGTAACCGGGTAGCAGTAACAGCAGAGTACTACTACCGTATCAACAATGCAGATATGCCCTTCAGCGGTGCTACAACTTACAATTCCTTTTCTCTGGGAGCTGATATTGAAACAGGTGGTCATGTTTTCCAGCTATTCTTTACTAACTCGCAGGGTATTACAGAGCGCTCTTTCATCAATCAGACCACAGATACATGGACCGATGGACAGCTGCATTTCGGATTTAATATATCCCGTGTATTTACTGTAGTGCGCCCTAAAGAGTTTCGTAACAATGCCCCGGCCAAAAGCTGGTAATGTAGCGGGGCTCAGACAAAGCTTACATTGAATGTATTCATCCATACTGACACTGAAATACTGCGCCATATAAGCAATGCCGCAGGGACATTCAGCTTACGGGATTTGAGTCCGGATATCATTTTATCGCGCCCTTCGGTAGTAGTAAAAGTACAGGTAGCCAGCATTTCCAATGCCCACTTCTCATCCCGGTACAATGCGTCTATCAATGGCGTGTAAAATCCTATTTTGTCAGTGCGGTTATACACCTCATCGGGCAGGAACTCCCTGCAGGCTTCCCTGAGCAGGTACTTTCGCTTACCATTCATAAGAAATTCATTGGGCCTGATAGTAGCTACCAGCTCTGCTATACGATGGTCCAGAAACGGCATACGCCCTTCTATACTACGGGACATTCCATTTCTGTCGTCATACTGTACCAGATGTGGCAGATGCACACCGTAAATACTTTCACACCATACATCATATGGTTTGGCATAATTATAATGCCCTGTCAGTTCATCATTGGCCATAGCCCTCAAATCCGGTGACAGGAACGTACGCCGCTCGATACGCGATTTGCGACGCATGCGCTGCTCTGTAGATGGCGATAATGTCTTTAGCAAAGTACGCAGCAAATAAGCCCGACCCAGATTCATTTTCATGAGATTGTCATTAACCCTGTGAAAACGCAGAGTGCGCAACTGCTGCAGGAGTATGGCCTGAGCCATATTATTATACCCGAAAAAAAGTTCATCGGCCCCCTGTCCGTTCAATATTACTTTTATACCGGCATCAGCAGCCATTCCCATCAGAAAACCATGGGCCATAATAGAGGGATCCCCAAAGGGCTCTTCCTGAATGTTGATATAATGCTGCAGATTATCTTTCAGAGACAACTCTTCCAGGTCCTTTCTATGCACTTTGAAATTGCCATTCTTATTCATAGCAATAACAGCGTCCACATAACGGCTTTCATCAAATTTGCTGCCGCGGGCCTGTGCCGTAAACACATGTACTTCACGGGAGCAATGCCGGGCCAGTATTCCGGCTATGATAGACGAATCTATACCACCTGATAAGGTAATACCAATAGGCACATCGGCCAGTGTCTGAGAAAGCGTCCCCTCCATGATACTATCATGCAGCGCTTTTTTGGCCTCTTCATCAAATGGCTTCTGATTACGTCTCTGTATTTCAGGCAGCTTCCAGTACTCTGAGGTATTGAGGCTTTCCTGCCCCGGCGATATCCATGCATAATGCCCCTGAGGGAAATGTGCTATGTCCCTGAAGAAACTGTGTGTGCCCAGATGCCCATAATTACCCAGCGCCAGATATTCTACCACAGCAGTAGCATCTGCCACATTGGGAGCATCATCTTTCAGCAATGGCTTCATCTCACTGGCTATGTACCAGTCATCACCATCACGCCTTACATAAACAGGCTTTTGTCCGTAGCGGTCTCTGGAAACAAAAGCTGCTTTGCGCTCTCTATCCCATATTATCAGCCCCCACATACCTACCATCTCATACAGCATCTGCTCCTGTTTTAACCGAAACAGCTCTATGATGGTCTCTGTATCAGAATGCCCTCTGAAGGAATGACTACTCAGATATTGTTTCCTGAGCTCAAGATGATTGTATATTTCCCCATTGAACACAATTGTATAGCGACCACAGGAAGAGGTCATAGGCTGATGCCCAGAGGGAGACAAATCAAGAATAGACAGCCGGCGATGTAATAATGCTACATGCTCATCTGTATACACACCGGAATCATCAGGACCGCGATGCACGAGCAATTTATCTGCACGGCTCACAAAATGATTGCCTTTATTAATATCGAAGCCTATATATCCTGCAATGCCACACATGGGGTAAACTAACGTGCCGAAAGTACTCGTTAACGGCTAATTCACCAAACGCATAAAGCATATAGTCTGTACATTTGATGCCAGCTATTCACCAAAAGACCAAAATACGTGCAAATGATGAACAGATGTTATCTTTTTTTTATTTCAGTTTTGTTTACCTCTGTGGCATACGGACAGCAGCTAAGACCTGCATCCTCTGCAACTATATATCATGAAATTGCCCAGTTACGCAATCTGACAAATGTGCTTTATGTAGCCGCTCATCCCGATGATGAGAATACACGGTTACTGGCATGGCTGGTAAACGAGCAGCATGTACGCACAGGGTACCTATCCCTGACCCGTGGCGATGGCGGACAGAACCTGCTGGGAAAAGAGCAGGGAGCTGCTCTGGGGCTGATACGCACTCACGAACTCATAGAAGCCCGCAAACTGGACGGGGCAGAACAGTTTTTCTCCCGTGCTGTGGATTTCGGCTTCTCTAAAAACAATGAAGAAACTTTCAAACACTGGCCTAAAGATGTTCTTACCGGCGATGCGGTACGTACCATACGCAGGTTCAGACCGGATGTTGTTATATGCAGGTTTCCCCCGGACTCTAACGCGGGGCATGGGCAGCACGCAGCATCGGCCATAATAGCAGCTGAAGCATTTAAAGCTGCCGGAGACCGGACAAGGTACCCTGAACAGTTGAAAATGTATGCTGCATGGCAGCCTACCCGCCTGCTTTTCAATTCTTTCAAATTTGGCTCCCGCAACACAACCTCCGAAGACCAGTTTAAACTTCCGGTAGGACAGTTTGTACCGGAACTGGGTATGGGCGTGGGAGAACTTGCCGGACAAAGCCGTAGCGTACATAAAAGTCAGGGAGCAGGTACCCCATCTGTACCGGGAGTGCAGACAGAGTACTTTGCGCTTACAGATGGTACGCCATTCACCAGCTCTCTGTTTGAAGGAATTGATATCACATGGGGACGTGTAGACAGAACTGATATAGATGCTGACCTGAAAAAAATACAGGAGCAGTTCAGCTTTCAGCGGCCAGATGCCAGCATACCGGCTTTGATAGCAGTAAGAAAGAAAATAGCTACTGTGAAGGACGATTACTGGAGAGAGCAAAAGCTACGTGAAACAGACCGTGCTATTCTCCACTGTGCAGGTGTTATGGCAGAGCTGTACACGAAACAGCCGGAAGCTGTAAGGGGAGAAACACTGCCCTTTACACTGCGCCTCATAGCCAGAGGAGGCACACCAGTGACGGTAACAGCTGCCAGGTGGCAGAAAAATGATACATCTATGTCACTGCAATTGACAGGTGATATGCTTTACTCTATTGACCGCAATTTTACCATACCTGCCAATGCCGGGATTACACAACCATATTGGCTATCCAAAGCCAGTAATACAGATGCGCTTTATTACATGCCGGATGATGAGATGGCAGGACTACCGGAAACGCCGGCTCCACTATTCATTACTTTAACGGTAGATGTAGCAGGAATACCACTCAATATGCAGGTACCTCTTTCCTATAAACGTCTTGACCCTGTAAAAGGAGATGTAACAGAACAATTGCGCATAGTACCTGATGCTACAGTGGAGCTGAGTAATGATGTTTTTGTAGCAGGTGCCGACGGAAGCGTACAGGCAGCAGTGCGTGTACATGCATATACCGACATAAGTGGAAAATACCTGAGTATTATGACAGATGTGCTCTCCAAACCCGTTTTTGAGCTGCAGGGGCTTACACTGAAGAAAGGTACAGATACACTGATACCATTTAAAGTAGCGGCAGCAAAAGAGCTGGCAGGAAAGGATTTTCATCTTATAGCCATGCTTAATGTACCCAACTCGTCTACCCTTCACATAATACAATATGACCACCTGCCTACGCTACAGTACTGCTCAGACCCAATGGCCAGAGTACTGGCCCCTACCTGGAAATGTAATGTAAAAAAGATAGGCTATGTGGAAGGTGCCGGGGATAAAGTGCCTGATGTACTACGGCAGGCAGGACTGGACGTGGAAATACTGAAGGATGCCGACTTCTCATCAGTAGCGAATCTGACAAAATATGATGCAATTATAACTGGTATAAGGGCCGTAAACGCTGAAAAGCGTATGACTGCGTGGATGCCCATGCTACTGGAATATGCCCACAATGGAGGCACACTGGTAATGCAGTACAATACTGCGCATGGTCTCTATACAGATCACCTGGGGCCATATCCGTTTACCCTATCCCGGGATAGGGTCACTGAAGAGGACGCAGAGGTACGCTTTACAGATCCAACCCACAAACTGCTCAATGCGCCAAATAAAATCAGTGCGGATGACTTTAAAGACTGGGTACAGGAACGTGGTCTTTACTATGCACAGAAATATGACAAACGCTACACTACCATCTTCTCTATGAATGATACCGGAGAGCAACCGCTGGAAGGCAGTACACTTTATACCAAAACAGGAAAGGGGCATTATATCTATACAGCATTATCATTTTCCAGACAGTTGCCTGCCGAAAACAAAGGGGCTATAAAGTTACTGATGAATATGCTGAGCATAGGTAAATGACCAATGTAGAAGCCACTTTCAGGGCGTATATTTAACCACATAATACACGACATTCACGTCATTATATTCGATGCTGGATGTCGTGTATTTTTTTATAGAATCCGCATAATCCCATGAGTTGTAAAAAGTTGTATTTCAGCGGTTATTTGCGTTTTTACCTCTCTGTTAATAATTCAGAAAAAGCACCAAACATATGTTAGCGTTACGACTATATGTGTTTTGGTAAATCCATCATTTAAACTTAATTTTCCATAGATTACAGTATTTCCCGCACCTGTGGGTACAGGTGTGCTTATATGCTGTTTTTATTTTGCTATTATACATGAAAAAGAACTTAATAACCTGTCTGGCACTTGTATCATGTGCCATCAGTACTACTGCAAAGAATGTACCATCGCGGGATGTACGTTCATATGCATTGCTTGAAAATAACGGGCAGATACATGACCAGAACGGAAAAAGCAGAAATGACATACAGTTTGTGTTGCCCGCAGGCAATGTGAATGTCTTTATAGGCGATGGTGCCCTGCATTACATGTTTACAAAAACAGAAGTGCTTAGCGGCCCGGTATCTGAGCTACTGAAACGCAGCAGAAATCCCGAAAATATAGAAATGCCTAAAGCAAACATCCATACTTACAGGCTGGATGTAGAACTGGTAGGAGCTGACATGTCGGCAAAAGCAATAGCCGGGAAACAACTTTCATACTACGAAAATTATTACACCGAAGGCTGCCCTGAACAGGGTATACGTGCACATACCTACGACAGAGTTACGTACAAAAATGTATACCCCGACATAGACTGGGTGATATATGTGAATGGCAACAAACTGGAACATGAATTTGTTGTAGGCAAAAACGGGAATGCATCAGATATAAAGCTGCGCTATAAAGGCCATACGAATCTGAAGCTGAATGAAGATGGCAGCATAACAGCTACCACACCTATGGGTACTGTAACAGAAAAAGCACCCGTTTGTTTTTCTGCAGATGGCACCAAACAGCCATCGTCATTCCACCTGAACGGAAATGTACTCAGTTATGACCTGAAGGGATACAAAGATGCCATACTGATAGACCCGGAACTGATATGGGGAACTTACTATGGTCCTGATACCAGCACAACAATTCTTTATGACTTAGACGTACATGATTCTGCAGCATTGTATGCATGTGGCCTTACATGGTGTGGTACTACCGGTGCAATAGCTACATCTGGTGGCTTTCAGAATACATTTGGCGGATATACCGATGCCTTTCTGGTAAAGTTTGATACCGGAGGCATACGCCAGTGGGGCACTTACTATGGCACTGCCGATGCCGACTACGCTACAGGTGTAGGCTCTGACATTGATGGCAAAGCATATCTGGTGGGTGTAACTACCAGCACTACCGGAATTGCCACCCCAGGCAGCCAGCAGCCAGCCTATGGCGGAGGTATGACCGACGGCTTTCTCGTAAAGTTTGACAACGATGGTACACGCTTATGGGGTACCTACATAGGTGGCGCTGGCTTTAACAACCCCTGGTCGGTACTATGTATAGGTACAAATGTTTTTGTATCAGGAGAAACCACAGAAGGAACAGGGATATCTACCACTACCGGATATCAGCCGATAAAATCAGGTGGTTCTGACTCTTATCTTATTAAATATGACGGTACAGGTACCAGACAATGGGGTACCTATTTTGGTGGTCCGGGTTCTGAAACATCCGGTGTGCTTGCTACCGATGGATATGCGCTTTATATGTGTGGTAATACTGCCAGTACATCAGGCATCATCAACTTCCCATACGCACATCAGACAACTCACGGTGGTGGCTCACTGGATGCATATATTTTAAAACTGTTTGAAAACGGCAGCTATTCGTGGAGTACCTACTATGGTGGCAATCAGGACGATGCGGTAGGCGGTATTGCCTGTGACCCATTTGGCAATATATATCTGCTGGGCCATACAAATAGTGACAATAATATAAGCACAGCTACAGGATTTCAACCAACAAGAAGTGGATGGAACGATGCATTTGTAGCGAAGTTTCATCCGGAAATAGGCTACAGAATGTGGGCAACATACCTTGGTGGTCCGCAGGATGAAAATGTAGAGTTCAGCAGAATAACTACAGATGACTCATCCAATGTTTATGCAATTGGATATACTACAAGTACCAGCGGACTGGCATCTGATACAGCATGGCAGACTGTATATGGCGGTGGTAGTGCTGATGGATTTATGGCCAAATTCAACCTGATAGGAGAACAGAAATGGTGCAGCTATCTGGGCGGTGACGGATATGATGAACCATTCAGCATTGACTACTTTGGTAAAGCAGTGTATGTATGTGGCCGTACACGTAGCACAGACAGCATCGCTACTCCGGGGGCTCTGAACCCTACCGGTGGCTGCTCTCTGTCTTTCATGCACGGATTCATTCAGAAAATAGGCGACCCGGATACATCTTCAATACCGGAAGATACAACTACTGTGCCCACACTTATCACAACTGAAAGCTATACCCCGGCAGCTCATCTGTCTCTGTACCCTAACCCGGTTACAGGTACATTCATGCTGCATGGCACGCTTGGTAAGCATTCAGGTATAGCGTGGTACACCATTACCGATGCCGGTGGCAGAATAGTAGAGCGGGCAAAGATGCCGGTACATAGTGGTACCATCAGCGAGCGCATTTCTGTAGCAAGCCTGCCACAGGGAGTATACTGGATAAAAGTAACATCGCCTGAAGGCGCAATACAAACCGTCACCTTCAGAAAAGATTGAACCTCATTTAATTAACCCATATACTCGTATAACAGAAAAGGCTCCGGAACTTCCGGAGCCTTTTCTGTTATAATGGTTGACTGATATTGAAGGATCCTAGCCTTTAGCTGCCGCCATAGCTTCCAGCTCATCGGCCGTAGGACCATACATACCGGGTATTGGAACATCCAACAAGCGAAGATATAACCCCAGCTGTGCACGGTGGTGATACAGGTGATTGAATGCAAAACTGCGCACTACTGCACTTTTAGGTAGCGAAAAATGAATATGCTCTCCGGTACGTAGTGTCCAGAGGTCTCCGTAATGAGACTCATCAAAACGCTGCAATGCATCAACGGCTACAGCTACACAGCTATCATGCTTATCCAGCAGCTCCTGCACCGTTTCCGGATCTTTGGGCTTGTATTCTATTTTTGAAAAGTCCAACTCATCTGCCAGTAAGGTAAATGCAGTCCATTCTGTTATTTCAGCTACATGCATAGCCAGGCGCCCCAATGCCATAGACTTTGGGTGCGGTTTCCAGTCATTTTTTGCTACAGGCACCCTTTCCAGCAACCTGCGGGTAGCTGCGGCCTCATTTTTTAGTTCGGCAAGAAGTAATTCGTTCAGTGACATTGTGTTTACTTTGTGTGTGTGGTGAAAATAGAATATTTTTCCCGAAAGCATATTTTCATGCTATTATTTATTCCCTCTGCAATGGCAGCTCTTTTCAGCTGCAATAAACAGAAAAAGGGAATATCTCTGGCTTTCTATAACTGTGAAAACTTCTTCGATACGGCAAACAATCCTGAGAAAGACGATGATGATTTTACACCCGGTGGCACTTACAGATACACACGTAGCATATACCGGAAAAAGCTGCACAATACCGCTATGGTACTGGCCAGCATTGATGTGCCGGATGGCCCTGTACTCACAGGCCTCTCTGAAGTAGAGAATATATCCATACTTAACGACCTGCTGCACACGCCCGAGCTGAAGAGACGGGGATATGGCGCCATCTGCGCCACACAGGGCGATGCCAGAGGCATGAATGTGGCACTGCTGTATAAAAAGAAAAAATTCCGCCTGCTTACCCATAGAGAATGGACGATACCACCTGTAGACCGGGCTACCCGAAGCATACTGGAAGTATGTGGCGTACTGGGACAGGACACAACCTATATATTCATTAACCACTGGCCCAGCCGCAGAGGTGGTGCCGCTGCGGTACTGGCCCGCAGAGTAGCAGCCCGCACTCTTTCAGAAAGACTGAAAGAGATATCTGCCAGTGGCACTAAGCACATAATAGTAATGGGCGACTTCAATGATAACCCCGAAGATAGCAGTATGACTCAGGAACTACAGGGGCTGAACAATCCGTTCCTGCAACTAAGGAAAGCCGGGCAGGGCACAGAATACTTTGGGGGCACACTCAACCTGTTTGACCAGATATTGCTTTCGCCCGGCTATGCCTATGATAGCGCAGCAATCTTCTCGCCCGATTTTATAAAGAACCACCGCAGGGGACACACAAATGAACCCGCCCGCTCATTCAGAGGCAAGGAATTTGCCAACGGCTTCAGTGACCATTTCCCTGTAGTGGTATGGCTTAAAAACAAATGAGGCAGGATATAATCCTGCCTCATTATCAGTATCTGTATCCGGTAAAACTATACTCTTTCCAGTATCACGGCATATCCCTGTCCCAAACCAATACACATGGTAGCCAGTGCATAACGTTTGCCTGTTTTCTGCAACTCCAGTGCAGCAGCATTTGTGATACGAGCTCCGGTCATACCCAATGGGTGTCCCAACGCTATTGCTCCACCATTGGGATTTACCCGGGGGTCATCATCGGCCAGCCCCAGCTGACGGGTACATGCCAGACTCTGTGCCGCAAATGCCTCATTCAGCTCTATTATATCTATGTCATTGAGCGTGAGCCCTGCCTTTGCAAGCGCTTTTTGCGTAGCGCCTACCGGACCTATACCCATAATACGGGGTTCTACCCCCACTACTGCAGAACTCACTATACGAGCCCTGGGAGTAACGCCATATTTATTTACTGCCTCTCCCGAAAGAATATACAAAGCTGCTGCACCATCGTTCAACCCTGATGAATTACCCGCTGTTACACTTCCTGTTTTGCTGAATGCCGGTTTCAGTTTTGCCAGCTTTTCCACACTGGTGTCCGGCTTTATAAATTCATCTTCTGTCACCATCACGGGCTCTCCTTTACGCTGCGGGATAGGTACTCCTACTATTTCTTCTGCCAGTCGCCCAGACTCTCTTGCAGCTTTTGCTTTCATCTGAGAGCGCCATGCAAACAAATCCTGATCTTCACGGCTTATGTTATACATCTCAGCAAGATTTTCGGCAGTTATCCCCATAGGGTCTGTGCCATAAAGCTCATGCATCTTTGGATTGACAAATCTCCAGCCAAAACTACTGTCATACATCTTTGCATCGCCACCAAATGGCTGTGCAGCCTTAGATATTACGTATGGGCTGCGTGTCATGTGCTCCATGCCACCAGCAATGAATACATCACCATCACCTGCCTTTACAGCTCTTGCAGCATTAATAACGGCACTCATACCCGATGCGCATAATCGGTTCACCGTTTCGCCTGGTACACTCCACGGAATACCTGCCAGCAGCAGCGCCATACGGGCCACGTTACGATTATCCTCTCCGGCCTGGTTATGACAGCCCAGTATTACATCATCTATAGCATCGGCAGGTATATGCGGATTACGGCTTGCCAGTTCTTTAATCACCAGCGCAGCCATATCATCGGCACGAATACCAGACAAAACGCCTTTAATATTACCTATCGGGGTCCTTACCCCATCTACAATGAATGCTTCTTTCATATAAGCGATTTTTTCGGGAGGCTAAAGGTACACGTATTTTCATGCACCATCGTAATATGAACACACCAGCCAGACATGTACTGCCGTCTACCCTTCCAGATGCAGGGATATTACTATCATACGGGTACTAAGCCGGTCTATTGCATTGGTAAGCTGCAGGCCACTGTCACGATACAGCTGATTGGCAAAACCCTGGCTTACCTTTATCTCTGGCGAGAAAATGAAATTGGGATTGAAGAACTCAAACCCTACACCAAACTCCATACCGAAGTCTATAGGCGTAATCTTTATAAACTCATCCGTACGCTTTGACCGGGCATTGGAAGCCAGATCATAATCAAACTTTCCCCCGGCAAGCCCATAAAAGCGGAAATTTTTCATCCTGTCACTCTTAAACTTGAACTGGAATGGCAGATGCATATATATGGATTCTATAGAGCGGTCGGCAAGGCTGTCGCTGGGCGGACCGTACTCAAACTTGATTCTCTTCTCAGCAAATAACAATGTGGGTACAAATCTGAAATCGACAAAGCTGCTCAGGCGCAGATTTCCCATCAGTCCAAGATTAAACCCCGGCTTCCATAGTGGCTGAATACGCTTGAATGTATCTGTCTCAGCAAATGAATTTGAGTAATTGATGCGGTATACAGAGAAGTTGGTACCGAAAGTGATACCAAAGTAATAGAGCTTATCATCATGGTCGGGCATATTCAATGCCGGCCTTTGGCCAAACGCCTTTGAGCATGAAAAAAACAGGATTACCAGTACTACCAGCCGGCTATAACGCATGAAATAAGTCTCGTATTATAAACTAAACGCAAAATACGAAGATACAGTATGTATGTATTTTATTGTCACAAACCATATTTTGATGTATATGAAATACTTAAAACCCAGAACATTGTGCAGCGTTATACTCACATCTCCACAAAAAATAGCGTCTTGTGAAGTGAAATTGAACGAACAATTTTATATTTTAGCGAGTTATAAATACTTTTACCGTCATGCCCGTAAGAAATATTCTGCTTACTGCTTCGCTGTTGATTGCCATTTTTGCAGCAGTTTTTTATACTTCCTGCAAAAAGGATGCGTGCGACAATGTGATTTGTCTGAACCTCGGCGCCTGCGATGGCGGAGGCTGTGTATGTCCGGTTGGTTTTGAAGGGGAACGCTGCGAAATACTAAGTCGTGACAAGTTTATCAAAGCTTACAATGGGCACGATACCTGCTCTTCTGATACGGTATACTATGATTCTTATCGTATCTATTTCAAGGCTCAGCTTACTGACCCAAGAGAAATGATACTGAAGAACCTGCTTAATGACCCCGACGACAGTGCTTATTGTACAATGCAGGGTGTAGATACTTTCACCTTCCAGGGTAGTAACAATAGCCTTACCTTCATTGGTACCGGAAAAATGAGTAATGATTCTCTCTGGCTGGATTATCATGTAGAGCGCGATACATCAGCTTACGATTGCCGCTTCTTCGGACAGGGATTGAGATAATATTATACACAAAATTATCGCCATATAGAGAAGCCGGTAGAATTTTCTTCCGGCTTCTTTACAATACAAAACATAACGAACTATTCTGATACGAAAAAAGATTGCAGATGTAGTAGCAATACACCTGCCAAATAAATACCCCTTATTGTCATTATTTACTTATATTTACGTGCATTATCTGCCTGAATGTTTTTATGAATAAAAAGTATCTGTCGCTCCTTTTGCTGGCTGCCGTTGCTGTAGCATTTGTATCGTCGTGCAGAAAGCATAACGACAACACTACGGATCTTACCCGTAACTATATGCCACTTACGTTTGGTAAATATGTAGTCTATGATGTGGATTCCATTTACTACAACGAAAACCTCTGTACGCAGTATCGTACAAAGTCACAGATAAAGTATGCGATTACAGACACGTTTACCGATAAAAGGAACTTTTACAACCGTACTTCATACATCATTGATGTGTATGTGCGCCCGTATGACGGTGCTCCCTGGAAGCCACAGAGCGTAATCATTGCCAACCCTACCGGCAATAGCCTGAACTGGTCTCAGGATCAAATAAAGTATGTAAAAATGATGTTTCCGGTTACAGAAGGGCAAACATGGAAAGGTAATCAGTATGCACCTTTAAATGACCCGCAGTTTACCTTCCTTACCAACTGGGATTATACTTATAAAAACTACCGTAAATCTTATAATACCGGCTATCTCAACTTTGACAATACCGTAACAGTGCTGGAGAATGATGAGTCAGTCAACTATCCCGATGTAGACACCGGAGTAGCTGCCTATCGTGTGTACTCTAAAGCTGTGTATGCGTACAATGTAGGGCTCGTGTACAGAGAGCTTACCTACTGGACCTACAAAGCCTACAACTCACAGTGTCTGAACGGCTACTCAGTAGTGATGAGAGCTATAGACCATAACTGATTATGTACAGGAGCCTGAGGTGGATAGTTCTTGCCGCTTTGATGCTGGCAGGAAGTGAAATGCATGCACAGCAATATGCATACATTGTGCGGTTTGCCGACAAGAATAATACGCCTTTTTCATTATCGTCACCTACGGCTTATCTTTCCCCACGGGCTATTACAAGACGTAGCAATCAGGGCATTGCTGTTGACAGTACAGACCTCCCCGTAAACAGAACATATATTGACACCGTACTGAACCTTACAGGCACCGGCACTAAGCTACACAGCACCTCGCGCTGGCTTAACTTCTGCGTAGTTCTGCTACGCGACTCAGCCAATATTCATGCCATAGAAGATAAACCATGGGTAGCCGGTACAGAATTTATTGCCTGGTATTCTGATTCGCTGCACCGCCCTTCAGATGATGCGGGTACGGCTACAGGAGGACTCAATTTCGGGAATAAGAAAACATGGGCATCGGCTGAGTATGGCAATACATGGATTCAGACTGCGCTGGTAAACGGCAACAAACTTCATGATGATAATTATACCGGCAATGGTAAGCTCATAGCAGTAATAGACGCTGGGTTTATAGACGTAAACACCCATCCGGGATTCACCAGTATGCTCACTGATGGCAGGCTTATAGATACATATAACTTCACACTCGATGAGGATGGCGTATTTGGCTGGGATGTACATGGCATGCGGGCACTGGCCACCATAGCAGGCTACGTACCCGGAACCTATATAGGAAGCGCTCCCATGGCTTCATTTGCGCTATACATAAGCGAAGACAATAACTCAGAGCAGCCTATAGAGCTTGCTAATATGCTGGCGGCTACAGAAAGGGCTGACAGTGTAGGAGCAGATGTAATAACCACATCGCTGGGATATAATCTGTTTGATAACCCTGCCGATAATTTTGTGTTTGCTGCCGACTTTGACGGTATATCTACTATAGCTGCGAAGGCTGCCAATATTGCCACATCAAAAGGCATTCTGTTTGTAGCTACCGCAGGTAATGAGGGCGGAGGGGGCTGGAATATGGTACTTACTCCCGGCGATGCAGACAGTGCACTTACCATAGGCTCGGTAGACTTTACAGGCGTCAGCGCACCTAACAGTGGTTATGGCCCCAATGCCGCAGGCCGTGTGAAGCCGGATGTATGTGGCATGGGACAACTGGCCGCAATCTTTAACGGCAGTGGATATGGTAATCAAAGCGGGACATCATTCTCTACACCACAAATAGCAGGATGGGCTGCATGCCTGTGGCAGGCATACCCTACTGCTACACCTTTTCAGATAAAAGAGGCAATTATACGCTGCGCCAGTCGCTATACAAGCCCTACAGCGCAGCAGGGCTATGGTATCCCCGACTTCTGGTGTGCCGTAAATATGATACTGAGCATAGGTGACGACCTTGAACCATTTACAACAGCATCATGGGTAACCGCTACCCCTAATCCGTCTCATGATATAGTGAACATTATCGTTGCACCTGATGAGGATAATAATGTCAGCTTTCAAATCATGGATATGGCCGGAAGGGTACTCATTTCTCAGGTAAAGCATTTACGTAAAGGCTATAATGATGCAGTTACGATATCGCTAAGCCACCTGCCATCAGGTATATATACCCTGAACGTAGTAGCAGGCTCGCAACATCAGGTACAGAAGCTGGTAAAGTTTTAGAAAATGATACCGCATGATGCTGCATCTTTCTACTCACATATAATATATAACAGCATTGTTCAGCTATTGGGAGCAGCAAAGTTTTTCATTCTATGACCACATCGTAATCGGTGCAGGAATTGTAGGGCTCAATGCAGCTATTGAGTTAAAGCAACTGTATCCCAAAGCCCGCGTATTGGTACTGGAAAGGGGAATACTACCCAGTGGTGCCAGTACACGCAATGCCGGTTTTGCATGCATGGGTAGTGCCAGTGAGCTGCTGGACGATCTCAGCACCACCAGCGCTGCCGAAGTCGTATCATTATATGCAGCACGTAAAACCGGCCTGATAAAGCTACGTGAACGGCTTGGAGACAATCATATAGGCTACCGCTGCAATGGCAGCCACGAACTAATAAGTGAAGCACAACTACCGGTTCTGGAGCAGATAGATATGCTAAACGAAATGCTGCTACCTGTTACCGGTATTCCTGCATTCAGACGGGCAGATGAACGTATCCGCCAATTTGGTTTTGCTGGTATATACTCCCACGCACTGATAGAAAACACATGCGAAGGAGAAATACACACCGGCATGATGATGAGATCGCTTACAGACAGGGCAATAGCTGCAGGAGTAGAAATAAAAACGGGTGCTGAAGTAATCGGCTTTGATGAACAGGCAGAGGCTGTAACGGTATTCGTTGCTGACAACATCAGAGATGGCAAATGGCAGCTCAAATGTCATACCCTTTCTGTATGCACCAATGCATTCAGTAAATCCTTGCTGCCCCATGAAGATATTAAGCCAGGACGCGGACAGATACTTATTACCGAACCTATAAAAGGTCTAAAAATAAAAGGCATTTTTCATTTCGATAAAGGATACTATTACTTCAGAGAAATAGATAATCGCATACTCTTTGGCGGAGGCCGTAATCTGGACTTCAATGGGGAGAATACCACCGACCTTAATCTTAGTGACATTATACAACAGGATCTGGAAAACAAACTCCGGCAAACCATACTTCCAGGCATGGAATATAAAATAGCACAGCGGTGGTCAGGTATCATGGGATTTGGGACAACCCGCCACCCTATTGTTAAATCGATATCTGACCGGGTTTTCGGCGCATTCAGGATGGGAGGAATGGGTGTAGCACTGGGTAGCAATGCCGCATCTCATATGGTGCAGCTTATTACGGAAAAACAATAATACCACACCTTTATTCTATAAAAAAAGAGCGTGAAAATCACGCTCCTTCTTTCATTTCGGCTCTAAATTGGAAAAAGAAGAACCTTACCCCTTGTTGAAACGAAAATTTTTATAAATCGATGATGTTTGATTGCTTCAATGCCTGATACAAATATAGCATTAAAAACACTATCACCATCCCCTTAACAACTATTTTTGATTTTCCTTAACATTAAGAAGCCCTGCTATTGCAGGGCTTCTTAAATATCAGAAATGAGGCTTTTATCTTATAAGCGTGACCTCACCTTTTATCACCTGATTATGATCATGTCCCGGGCGGGCTACAATAACTGTGTAGTGATATACACCCATTGGAGCAGGCTGACCGTTAAAGGTACCATCCCAGCCTTTTTCCCTGGTATCAGTGTAGAAAACCTGCTGTCCCCAGCGATTATATACCCTGAATTCCACCATTGTATGGAATTTAGAACCAATGAGACGGAACACATCATTAAGACCATCACCATTAGGTGTAAACGCTGTTGGGATAAACTCATCAGCAGTGCTGTCTACAATTACAGTAACTGTTCTGGTAACCTTACATCCGTAATAATCCATACCGGTTACAGTGTACGTAGTAGTGACAGATGGTGTAGCAATCGGGTTATTGATATTGTTATTGCTCAGAGAACCATCATTAGGCTGCCACACATAGTACAATGTGTTGCTAGAATTCAGCTGGATACTTTCACCATATTTGATACGGGTATCTTCTGTAAGATTAAGTATTGGCGTTGGCAGCTTGGAATGCAGGGTCATTACATGCGATCCTGTACAGCCTTCGTGATCCAGCGTAGCTGTGATAGAATAGGTGTAATCACCTATACCATTGAATATTGGCCTACGTGCTGTGTCTGAGCTCAAATCTGTAGATGGAGTCCATGCATAGCTGTAGTTATATTCCTCTGGAACATTATCAGTATGTGTACTAACCAGTATTGCCATAGGTGTAGTAAGACAGAAGCTACTATCTACTATAGCCCGGATATATGGCTGCAATACCCATATCCACTCGTCAGTAGAACTTGTACAGCCCAGCTCATCCTCAATGTTCAGCGATACTTTATATACGCCCTCTTCAGGGAAAGCATGATCCGGAGGTGTTGCTGTAGCATCGGTATGCCCATCAGTATATACCCAGTTGTAACTTACTATTGGAGCAGGAGCACCGTACAGGCTTGCAGATGAAGTATTGTTGATCATTGCAAGCTGTTGTGGCGTATTACAGATAGTATCATCCAGATAATTAAATGATGCAGTAACTGTATGCCTCAGATCTACAGACTGTGTTTTTGTATCAGTACATCCGTTCGCACTCGTAGCAGTGAGACTGACATTGTATACATTACCACCACTTGGTGTAGGGTAAATGTGAGTACCTGGATTGGCTGTATAGCTCTTGGTACCATCACCCCAGCTCCACTCATAAGTTGCACCGTGTACAGATAGATTAACTACTGAAACGCTATCGTTAGGACATCCCGGATGACGATCAAAGTTAAAGTCAGCCACCGGCCCGGGCTTCACAAGTACGTTACCAATACCTACACAGCCATCAGTACTTACTACTGTAACCTGATAGATACCCTGTAATGATGAGTCAAAAGGTGAAACAGTCGGACTCTGAACCGATGCTGTAAACCCACCGGGACCAGACCACTCCCATGATACTGCAGCAGAGTCTGACAGTGCATTGAGTAATAGTGGGTCTACTATAGGGTCGCACAACACCTGATTACTGGACGCTGTAATAACCGGTAGCGCATTAATAGTCACATCTACTGTTGATGTATCCGAGGAGCCCATAACTGTTTTAATCACAGAATAGGTACCTGCATGCGATAGGCTGGCAGGGAAAATGCTATATGCCTGAGTTGTAGCAAATACAGCGGTAGATGGCGCAGGGCCATACCACTGGTATGTGGCACCTACAGAGTCACCGGGAGCATTAAGGAATAGCGTATCACCTACGCAGGGCGAGTTAGCTACAGCATTATTGCACGAGATAATAGTAAGATAGAATGTTTTGTTATGACAGGACATCATCCCTGAAGCACTATCAGTACCAGTAATGGTATATGTGATTATTGGAGGAAGGCCTGCAAGCGTTATTACATTCGAAACACCTGTTGTCGTAGCCAGTCCTAAAGCTGGCGACCATGTCCATGTACTCCAGCTCCAGCCACGATCTGTAGCATTTAATATATCTGCCGGTACCGTAACAAGACCTGGCAATTCGCAGGCATTCAAAGTATCGTAGTTAGGTGTTGGTGGTGCCCAGGACACCATTGTATCATTATTAACAACCAATGCCGGATCGGGGAATGCACTATCAATGCCCAGATCTCCGTTGAAAATGTAAGCATATGATATTATAGCACTATCACCTGCCGGAATAGAACCAATATTATAAACAAGCCCTATAGCAAAGTCACCCGACTGAGAGCCGCCCAGTGTGAATAAAGCTGTACCCATACCTGTAGGGGATTCACTCCAGATACCGGCAAGATCCCATGATGCACCAGACCATCCACCCCAGCCTGTATAACAAAAGCACTTTGCACGGCAGTCTTTTGTTCCTAATCCCATGTATGCTACATCACCGGGATATCCATTACCACGGGAAGAAACAAGCACTCTGTGACGGGCATCTTCATTCTGATGCACAATCCTGTTAACAGTGTTAAATGTAAACGGACTCCATGTCTGACTATTATCCGGGTCGCACGTGCGCAGGTAATAAACAGTACCTGTAGCAGTAGCGCCAGTATTAACCATTGTTGTTGTAACCACAACGGCAGAACCGAGGTTATCTACTCTGGTTTGCTGGCGGATAGCCAGGTTGCCGCCAGGGCTGGTTGCTGTACCTGTCCAGAGCCCTTCTTTGTATGTAGGTCCTGCAGTGTATCCGGTAAGCGAGCCGGCAAGTGTAAGACCCAAAGCTCCGGTAGTACCTGCACAGTTCTGGAAAGCACGGGCTCTGTCTGTACCAATCTGTATCATCCAGCCTTCAAACGGAGACCCTGGATAGGTGTAATCTCCCATGTATGGAGGAGCACCAACAGTCCATCCGTCATGACCGTAATCATATACTTCTGCCAGATTATTACCTGCAGGAGGGATACCACTACCAGACATATGCTGGTGATATCCTGCGGGAATAGCTCCCTGTGGGTTACAAGTGCCGAATGACGCATTATTGTTCATTCCTATTTCCAGATAGGTACCCTGAAGATAGCAGTTAGTACCTACCATCTGAGCAGTTGCATTTGATGCAGATGCCAGTACCAATCCTGAAGTGATTATATGTAACAAACGTTTCTTCATGTGACTTTAACGTTTTACTGATTTAAAAGTAATATTTATCCGAGTGAATTCAAATTAATAAGACAGCTTTATTTTTCCCGTGGTTGGCTGCAAATAACACATTTTATAAATAATATCTATCGATTTGTGCAATAAAAAAACCGGCGGGAAGAGACCCGCCGGTTTTGCATCTGATGCAAATTGTGCCTACCATACCATAGCTCTTTCGCTATCAGGACGGTACATTTTATCATTTTCAGATATGTTAAATGCTTTGTACCATGCTTCCATATTGCTCACAGGTACATTACACCTGAACTCATTAGGAGAATGCGGATCTGTTTTTAAGCGCTGTGCTATTTCTTCAGGACGCGTATTGGCACGCCATACCTGTGCCCAGCTCAGGAAAAAGCGCTGATCGGGTGTGAACCCATCTATTTTCTCTTCGCTTTGTCCCTGTTTTGTCTTCTTAAATGCTTCATAGGAGATAGCAAGTCCACCAAGGTCTGCCAGATTTTCGCCTTCCGTCAGCTCTCCATTTATGTGAGTAGAGTCCAGTGCAACAATATCACCATACATTTTTATTACTACGTTTGCCTTGGTAGTAAAGTTTGCAGAATCTTCTGATGTCCACCAGTTACTAAGGTTTCCGTCAGCATTATAAAGACGTCCCTGGTCATCAAAGCCATGTGTCATTTCGTGTCCTATAACACCACCTATGCCACCATAGTTTACAGCATCATCAGCATTTTCATCAAAGAAAGGATACTGAAGGATACCCGCAGGGAAAACTATCTCATTAAATGCAGGATTGTAATATGCATTTACCGTAGGAGGCGTCATTTGCCATTCCGTCCTGTCTACAGGCTTACCCAGTTTAGACATTTCATAGTTGTACTCCCATTGTGATGCGGCAAAAATATTTGCTACATAGTCATTACCTGTTACTGTTAGTGTGCTGTAATCTTTCCACTTATCAGGATATCCTATTTTCTTCAGGAAGCCATTGAGCTTAGCCAGAGCCTTCTGCTTAGTCTCATTACTCATCCAGTCCAGGCGCTGTATTCTCTCTGCATAGGTCTGCTGCAGATTATTTACCAGCTCCATCATGCGCTTTTTGGCCTCAGGTTTAAAGGTTTTATCTACATACATCTGCCCCAGCAGCTCACCTACTGTACCATCCACTATGCCCAATACACGCTTCCAGCGCACTTCCTGTGCTTTCTGCCCTCTCATAGTCTTTCCATAAAACGCAAAACGTGTAGTATCAAATGATTTGCTCAGGAAAGGTGCCATATCGTTTACCAGATGGTATTTCAGGTACACCTTCCATGTTTCCAGCGGTGTAGCTTTCAGCTGCTTTGCCAATTGCGTAAAAAATGCAGGCGTTGCAACAATCATAGAATCCTGGCCCGTAATCCGCAGGCCGGTAAATATCTGTTTCCAGTCTATACCAGGCGTTACTGCATTAATACCATTGATGTCAAATTTATTATACAGCTTGTAGGGATCTCTCATTTCTACCCTTGTAAGAGATGCACCTGCAAGAGCCAGCTCCAGTTTATATATATCCGCACCATTTTTTTGTGCAGTAGTCGCATCCTGTCCCATGAGCGACAGCATCTTCACTATATATTCCTGATATGCACTACGTATAGCAGTGGTACGCGGGTCTTTGTCAAAATAGTACTCACGACCGGGCATTCCCAACCCACCCTGACTGAACTGGCATATCTGCTTTGTTACGTTCTTATCATCGGGCGATACATAGAAATGAAATACCTGACCTATCCCCTGTGTATGCTGTCTGGTAATCTCATCCATAAGTGAACTTACGTCTGATATACCATCTATACGCCCCATTACCGATGCCAGTGGGGTAAGTCCTGCACGCTCTATAGCGTTACTGTCCATACCAGAGCGGTAAAAGTCACCTACCATCTGCTCTGCACTTCCTTTTGCTGCGCCTGTGGCTGCAGCTGCTGCATCCAGCAGGCTGTGCAGTACTTCGTTGTTATTCTCATCCAGCTCATTGAAACTACCCCAACGGGTTTTGGATTCCGGTATTGGATTATTTTTCAGCCATGTGCCATTGGCATACATAAAAAAGTTGTCGCCAGGGCGTACAGTGGTGTCCATGTTAGCCGGGTCCAACAGTCTTCTTGTAGAAGTAGTACTTTCTGTACTTTCAGACTTAGGCCCGCCGCATGATGCCATGGTCAGTAAGGCAGCACCGGCAAGAAGTTGGTTTCTAAACTGCATTTTATATCGCATTTTTTTTGAGTCGGTAAAAGTACAACAAAACATAATCTGACTGGAACATAAGTACGTGAAAATGCGGGGGATATTATTAATATGGACTATCCGGAAACATATTTGTCCTATATAACTTCACATTGCCGTCTTAAAGCTAACTTTGATATTAATGGATTCGCTCACTCATGTTGTACTGGGTGCCTGTGCCGGAGAGTTAATTGCAGGCAGAGAGGCGGGTAAAAAAGTGCTTATCATTGGGGCATTGGCTAACAGCTTTCCCGACATAGACTTTTTAGCTTCATTTTTTCTACCCCTCACATCCGATTTACTGGCTCACCGGGGCTTTACCCATTCATTTACGTTCATAGCGCTTTTCTCCCCACTGTCCGGTTATTTATCCTATATTTTTTTCAAAAAAAAGATACTTTCTCCGCTAAAATGGACATTATTCTGGGCTATTCAGATGTTTATACACATAGTACTGGATGCATTCAACGCATACGGCACGGGCTGGTTTGAACCCTTTAGTCACTATCGGGTATCTTTTAACAGCATGTTTGTAGCCGACCCACTATATACCATATGGCCGGCACTATGTACCATTTTATTATTCTTACTACCAGCACGGAATACCCAAAGACGCATTATTGCCACTATAGCAGTATCGGTCAGTACATGTTATCTGGCTTGGGGGATAATTGCCAAAAACAGCATTGACTCATTTGCCCACCGGCAGCTACGCACTATGGGTGCTGACAATACAGATTACTTCAGCACCCCTACCCCACTTAATAATATGCTCTGGTATATCGTAGCCCGAAAAGATTCAGGATATCTTATAGGATATCGCTCCATACTGGACGATAATAAACCAGTCTCCTTCCGTTACGTACCTGTTAATGACACTCTGCTTCGTGCTTTTGATCAGAATAAAGACATCCAAAACCTGAAAAGATTCTCAAACGGATTCTATTATGCATCTGTAAGTAACGATACCCTGCTTTTTAATGACCTTCGCTTTGGTGAAATACTGGGATGGCAATATGCCGATGCCCGCTGTGTATTCTATTACTACCCGCAATATCCTTCGGCCAATGACCTGATAGTACAAAGAGGGCGTTTTGAAGGCTGGAATACTAATACATTTCGTTTTTTTGTTGCCCGTATGATGGGTAACAGATGATACAATAAGTACCCGGTAATAGTTAATACTGCTAAATAGAGAAAGTACAGAAAGAAAATGCATTTCACACTCACTATTCCGAAACTTATTCGGCAGGCTATCCGGCTTATCCCATTCATTATTCTAATTACAGCTGGTATAGGATGTATTGTTTACATGTCACTTTCATGGAACACACTGAAGGAGTGGTATCTTTCACTTGCCTGTTTTTATAACAGAGATACATGGTGTAGCAACTTTTTTACACCAGACGTAAAAACTTCCGGCAATATTTGGGCCGCAGGTAGTTTAGCCGCTATTACCATATTGTTATATAACATTCATAATCATACAAAAGAAATTCCGGTTACAATAAGAATCCATCTA
>Ga0075012_10001320_pt1 | contig 25620 bp, 12 predicted proteins | sample All_14_2_FD_71474 | JGI IMG/M metagenome (GOLD analysis project Ga0075012, IMG submission 71474) | Freshwater microbial communities in response to fracking from Pennsylvania, USA - Allegheny Zone_MetaG_DW_15 | ecosystem: Environmental > Aquatic > Deep subsurface > Groundwater > Drilled...
TCTGCAAATCTCCGCGTCACTACTTTGACGCATGCAGAAAGATTGGTCACTGACGGTGTGTTGCTCGGGAGGTCGAGGACTGCCACGCAGCCAAGCCCTGTCAGCGCTGCATATGCAGCGGCTTGGCCAGTTGGCTTGTACGTCTCGTCCACCACGGTGTCAACGAGTGCTGCCCTCTGGTCCTTCCGCACCTTCAGCTCTAGCGGGATATCGCCAAATAGGATGTCAACGTTGCCACCAAATCGTTCAGGCTTCTTGGTTGCTAACGGGCCGAACTTCTCGCGCAGACGTTCGTAGAGGAAAGGAAGGAAGAAACCATCTTCCATCCCCTCGTAGCCACGCGCGGCCTTCTCTTGGCGCCACGCTCGTGCTGGCGACTGCAAGAAACTCGGCTCCTGCAGGCAATACGCTACCTGCCGAATCATCCAGGCCGATAACTCTGCGAATTGAGCCTCAAGCTTTGGCTTACCGGCAAATGCGAGATTTGCTTGCAGCTCTTTCACGGCATCTTCGTAAACCTTGATTTCGGACTCCGACATCAGAGCTCTCTTCTCCGCTGGAAGCGAGCAGTACGTGGCGGCCAGAACATTCCTGACCGCTGGGCGACGGATGGAGAACTGAATATCAACAGCTTCGATATTTGGTGCATCGCTGACAATTTTCACTTGGTCGATGTCCAACTCACCTTTGAGCGCCAATACAAAGGGAAGGAGTGCCTTGGTCGCAGCGCCACTTGATAGCGGTGTTGGCATGACACCGGCCCCGCCGGGGCCGTCAAAGGCAAGCATCGCCTTGCGAGAATTGAAGTCACTTAAGCGGAAAGCAAAGGTTGCCTCGCCCGTGACGGAGTTTCTGCTGTTCAAGTACTGCCGGAGAAAGTCCAGTTGCTTTTCAATGGCAATCGTGGGTTGAGACAAGTCGACGGAAGAGCCCAATACTTGGAAGGCTACTTCCTGGAATTGAATGGCATCAACGATATTGGCCTTGTAGACGTCGATGTACTTTTGGCGGATCAGCTGGACGCTGAACACTGGACAGCCCAATGAGTCTTCAGAGACTCTCTCAAAGGCCTTTATTGATGGCTTGAAATTGAGCGAGTCACCGTCTCTCAGGAACTTGAGCCAGTTCTCGATCTTCTTGCCGAAGTAGTCCCCAATTTTCATTCCCTCCTTGGCCTCAGCGTCGGTACCCAGCAGCTCCTTAGCTACGTCGCCGAACATGAGGGAGAAGAAGTTCGTGATGTCTCGCGTAATTCTGCTGCTGCTGTGAACCTGCACTTCTGAGTTCGGACCAAGCCCTTCCAAAGCCTTGTCAATGAACAGGTCGGCCAAGCTGAGTTGAATAGTCAGCTGCGCTGAAGTTTCAGCGTTGGGAAGCTTGGTGAGCAATACGCCGCTCAAGAAGCGCTCCCCAAGGTCATCGAACGGAATCTTGAAAACGTCTCCAGCGTCTTCTGCGCGCGCAATATTCATGTCTTGGATGCCTAGCTTGAGGAACGGCTATCTTAGCCAGTTTGACTAGGTGTTAGGCACCAGCACGCCGCGCTGTATAGCAGGCCGCTCCTCGATGACATTGAGCCATCGCTGCAGATGCATATGCTTTGAAATGCCGACGCCGGCCCAGTCATGGATGCGCCGCCTCACCAAAAGAAGCTCGCACTCTCAGGCAAAGCCTCCGCATGCTGGTCAACTGATCCAGTCAATTCAGCCAGGGTAAACGCTGCCGACTCCCACAGACGACTGTCAGGCAACGTCCAAGATGTCTTGGGTTATGACCGAGTCTTTGGGAAATATCCCGCTTGCAACGATGTGAGCCGCTGTTGCCTCTGGGTTCGAGACGAAGAAGGCCAGCGCGAGGCCGCGCTTAGCTCTAGTGCAGCACACATACAGCAGCCTCAGCGTACGGCTCCATGTGTTGTCATTGCCGGTTTCGAATGCTCTGCGGTCATCCTCGCTGGCCTGCTTCTCACTCAGAACCTTTTCATAGTCGTAGAGGTTGTAGTCACTCTCCTCTTCGTCCATGACCACCAGCACTCTGTCGAACTGAGCACCTTTGACACCATGCTGAGTTGCGAACGGTGAGCCCTCTGCCACGTACAGCGCGTATGGCAGGAGCTCGGCAACGGAGCACTGCAACAGCCTCGCCACAGCCAAATCGGCTGCGGGGCCACTGCTAGCCCCCTCCTCACCCCCGTCTGCTTCAGCATCGACGGCAGCCTCATCCTCGACTCCGGCCCCCAATCCGAGCGCACGCTCCATTCTCGGATCGAGTGTCAGCAACTGCGTGTCACGCAGATGCGCGACGACGGTTCCCAGGGTCGCCGCAGGGTCTTGAATCATCGTGTGCAGTGCAAGCGTCGCGCCTCGGACTTCCTTTAGAACTGTAGAAACACTGCCACCGATGGCACCGGCCCGTTGGAGTCGTGGGCAATGCTCACGCAAGATGTTCATTGCGGCAAACTCATCCGCGCAGTCCACCGCTTTGACCAGTGGAACAACGAATCCCAGGAGCTGACGCACCGGCCAACAAGTCCCATCGAGCAGCCCCTGCTTGAACGACGTTGGCGCTTGGTCGTTGAGCGCGGAGTAGATCCCGGCCCATCCCAGCTGCTTTGCGGCGATGCGATGAACAACTACAAGAATCTTGACCGCATTTTCTGGCTTGACCCAGCCGTCGTCTCCGTTCGCGGCTGCGCTCCACGCCCGCAGCTGGTTCAGCGCGGCTTGACGGCTCCCCGTGTTCGGGAGCACGAAGATTCTGGCCGAGCCCTCAACAGGCTGAGGCACGCCATCAACGAGCTCATGGAGGCCTCGAACCTGCTGCAACCCATCACCTTCCTTGCGAATAGCATTGGCCACGCGCAGGATGCTCTGCGCGCATCGGAAGTTCTCTGGCTTGGTGATGGCCTTCCACCCCTCTTCAATCCCAATCTTTCCTGTACCTCTCAGGTAGATTTTCTGCATCGGGTCGCCAAAGAAGCCAAGGCAGAAACCGCCGCGCATCTGACGTTCCAACATTCTGAACGACTCGACAACTTCGGGGAAAGTATCCTGGCTTTCGTCGATGAAGATGAAGGGGAAGTTGAGTGCGACCACGCGCCTGAAGAGTGGCTTGCTTTGGAGCAAGTAGTTGCAGAGCTTGAGGATCTCTTCGTGTCCGAGTACTCCGTCTTCGTAGTCGCTGGCGACGCCGTATCGGAATGAGGTCACCTTAGACGCGGTATCTATGTATTTCTTGTAGCGAACTTGGTCTCTTTTATTCTTGTCCTTGGTCTTCTGCTGAACCCTAGGGCCGAACACCTTGTTGACGAGCTCGTCTAGAGTCTCCTGGAGGCCATTCAATACCCATACCTTGATGTCAGCCTGAAACGTGCTCGCGATGGTCCAGTAAAAACTGTGGATGGTCGAGACATGCACTAGGTTCTCAGCCGCCACGTCCTCTCGGATTTCGTTGGCCGCGACCTCGGTATAGGTGATGCAGGCGACGCGCTGACGCTTCTTGAGCATGCCCTGACCATGCTTCTCAATGACGCGCTCCAGCGCTTTGATGAGCGACGTAGTTTTGCCGGAGCCTGCGCCGGCCGTCACGATGAAGGATCGAGGAGGCGTTGCGGTGATGCACTCGAGAAGTTCTCGGTCGGCATCTGTGTCGGGGCTGTTGGCGCGCCGACTCATTGTTGACCTCCAGGGGCTGCTTCAGGCGCAATCGCTCCACCGTCGATAGGAGCAATCGCTGCAGCGTTGGCGGCGACGGCCCCCTCAGCCTCAGCTTCATAAGCGACCATCCTCTCAAGCCAGGTCAGGCCTTCATCAATGTAGGCAGGCACTTTCCAGCTCTTGAGCGGTCCACTGGCTAGGACCTCCAGTGCAAAGCGAGTCTTGTCGAAGCTCTTGCTGACGACTCTTTTGTGCAACCCAGTCGCCAGTTCCTGAGGTGTCTTGGCGGCATTGCGCAGCTTGAGGCCCACCGCAGCATTCTCTCCATCCTGGCACCAGCCCGCGTTCTCCAGGCCGAACGCCTCTTCCAAGGTGCGGCCGCAGAGCTCGGCGGTGACCTCGCCTACGGTCACCTTGACCTTGGTTTGATAGGCTACGCGCACATGTGCCTTGCCGCCATCGAGAATATGAACTTTCTCGGCATCACCAACTGCCCACAACTCCTCAACCGTTCGCTTCTTCGGTATCCAACTGATGAGCGTTTGGTTGGCGGTGACGGCGTCTGGGGTGTGCGCCTCGCAAGTCTTCCCGCGCCGCTTTGAGCTCTTCTTCACGCCCAGGTCCGCACCGCCTTCCCCAGCATCATCCTCTTCTTCCGCCTCGAATACCCTAAGGTCATCATCCTCATCTTCTTGGCCCGCGGCGGGGGCAGCCGCACCTGCTGCGGCAGGAACTTTGACGAGGACGCTATCCAGGTCTGTAATGACGAGCGTTGTAATTCCAATGAACTCAATGAGCTCGCGGAAGCGATGCGCGAACGCGCCGCCTACCTCCAAGACAGTGAGCGCCGAGGAGCGGAGCCGCTCCGCGCACGACTCAATCATGGCCGGCACAAGCAGTCGCTCGACGTTGCCTTCCACGAGGATGGCGGCATCAGAGAAGAACAGGTCGCAATGCGTCAGCTTCAGATAGCGTTGCAAAAACGCGAGCGCCTCCTTCTCCTCTTCGCATGCCTTGAAGCGGGAGAGGTTCCGAACATCGGTGTGATGCTCCATTTCCGCGCTCACGCGGCGGAAGTAGCGAATGGGAGAGAAGCCTCGCTCGTAAAGGATGTGCGGGGAATGCGTGGTGACCACGACCTGTGTGTGGAAGATTGATTCGCTCTCGTGGTTCTCTTCCAGGAGCTTCAGGACATTGCGAACGAAGACCTGTTGGACTTGGGCATGCAAGTGGGCCTCAGGTTCCTCGATAAACACGAGATGCAGCGGCGGCCGATCGTCCTTCTCCTTGCTCCAGCGCTCGTGCAGGTCAATCAGCTCGACAACCATGTACACAAGGTTCTTGAATCCCAGGCCGTTGTAGCTGTCGGGAAGTTGGGCCTCGCCGCCGCCAGGAACGACGTAGTGCACCTTCGCGCTCTGGCCCAGGACCTTGGACGGATCCAGCGCAGCCCTGATGACGATGTCGGGGTTGTTTACGCCGGGATAGCCAAGCTTCTTCAACTGCTCGAGCGTGTCGCTGAAGACATCCTTAAGGTGCGAATTCAGTTCCTTCTCAGAGACGTCCAAGGCTTGGAGCGCTTGGTGGTCGTCCTCTCGCTTCTCGAGATTTCGCTCGTAGAACTTGCTCAAGCGGCTGGACAGGTTTTCTGCCCGCCCAGCGGTTCCGCCGCCTTGCGGGTCATCCAGGTGACGTTGGGCACGCAGGAAGTCCACCTTCACGAGCGACTTGAGGATGGTGTCGCCCTTTCGATCCCCCGCCACTTCTTGCGGGGAATAGGCCGCAGATTTCTCTTTGTACCCATCGAACTCGCGCTCATCGAGTACGTAGTAGCGGAAACCGTAGTGCTTCGTCAGTTCCTTGGTGAGGAATTTCGTTAGGCTTTGAGGCCACGGTTTGTACTCACTAACGCCGCCCGAGGCAGGCGCGGCCTTCGCCGCAAGTTTCATGGCGGCAGCCGCGGTCTTCTCTCGCAGCTCGCGGTAGGTTTTCACCAGGTCATAGGGATCCTTGGGCTCGAAAGAGACGCGGATACCCACGCACTTACCCTCCCAGTCGGTGCTTGGTAGCAGTGGCATGGCGACACCGAGATCGGCGTCGCCAACGCGGAACCAGAGGTCCAGAGTGATGGCCGGAAGCTGCTTCGGCGTCTCGACATCACCCGGCAGCGCGTTGCCTATGTTGTCTATTTCGGCCCAAAGGATGGCGCTGAAGTCGAACAACTCAAAGCTGGCCGCATCGCCGCGGAGCATGGAGTAAAGGCCTTGGGCGGCCGATGTCTTCCCGCTGTTGTTCGCGCCGACGAAGATGGAAATCTTGTCATCGAGTTCGATGACGACGTCGCGCAGTCTGCGGTAGTTCCGTAGGCGATAGGCCTGAAGCTTCATGGTTGCTCTCCGTAAATCTGGCTATAGACCACCCTGGAACCTACATGCAGGCTTCGCCCGCTGAGCCCGCCAGTTTGGCCTCCCCTTACTACTTGTACTTGAATTGTGCCGCCAAGCCATCAGGTGACTTGCGGCTTTTCTGCTGCAGAGACGACATCGCCCCCCCTCGCCCCGATGTCAATTCTGAGGCCGTGTGCGAAGGGCGCCTGAAACTAGGCTGCGCATTCGGCCATCTGAGAGCGGAACTCCTTAGAGACCGGGCAGACCGTCGCAAATGAATGTTGCGATCTTCAGACTGGTCGTCCATCCGGCCAAGTACACAGCGCTTGCATGGCTAGCTGCCGAAAAAGCTCCCCCACTTACATGCCGGCGTCGGCCTGCTTTATCAACCCAAGGGACTGTTTGACCGTGTGCCTCTTGCACATCGCACTTCCCATCGGTTGCGCGGATTCTTCTCTAATGCCTTGGTGCAGCTGGTGAATTGCGGGTCAGCATGTCGATGCAGCCGATATCCTGGCTAGTGCATAGGACCAATCGAGTCGCTCCTGCTCCAGCCGCTTCTGCGTCCACCATGTGGTGCCAAGCAAGCCTTGGTAGATCTCCAACTCTTGTGTTGTCAGAAGAGAGTGGTTTACGTTGGTTGCCTGTTGGCGTTCGTCTACCAATCGGTCCCTGTGCTTTTCCAACGTCTCAAGGTCCATCATCATCGAGCGGACGTTACCGAGAGTCTTGCGAGCCTGGGCAAGTATGGAGAAGCCATAGGTATCCACATCTCCCCAGTAGAGGACCGGTAGCTCTTTGACCCAAGGTAGTTGTCCGAGAAGTGAGACGGCATTCCCCAGCTTGATAAACGCCACAGTGCCGGGGATATCAGGCACCGATAGTCCGGTGTCTTTGTTCTCACTGATGAGAGCGCGAACTGGATTGAAGCTCAGCTTGGCCAGCTCATCGATAGGTGCGACTACATCGCGAAGGCCTCCAATCGTGGCCCGAAGATCTGGGCAAAGCACGAGCAAGTGAAGCTTGATTGGAGGTCGCCGTAGGCCGCAGATGTCGTAGAAGTCCAGGCTGACCTTATCGAGCTCGGCAGCAGAAGTCACGTCGTAGCCCGACTGCTCGACTTCGTCTGGGCCCAAGTCGGGCAGGACAGTCAGCGGTGGGGAAGTGATTCGCCGGACAAGGTCCGCCACCAAGCCTCGGCGCTTCAGGTCCACCCATTTGGTGTCTATGCCGGGCACCGGAAGCTGCCGCAAGTACAGGCCTGATTTCGGGTTCTCTACGAACCAATTTAGAAGCGCAAGGAGTCTCGCGAAGTCTGCCTCGTCGTAGGTCGCGAGGGCTTCGTAGTGCGGTCCGAAGCCAGTCGCCAAGAGCGCTGGCCAACGTTCAAGCATGGCATGGCGGCGCATCTCGACGAGACGCCACGCCCTGGCGTCATTGCAGAACTTCGCGACACACTCTGCGGAATGAAAGCTTAGCGCCTCTGGTAGCGTCTGTTCGCCAACTCCCTGCCAAGCGATGGTTGACATTCGAATCTGCGGCGCTGACGCTGCATCATCTCCTGCCGTCACATGTGCTGAACGCCATGTATTCCACGCCGCAGACCATCGCTGAACAGCCAGGAAGTCCTTCAGTACTTCCCGCTGTGTAGGTCGCTCAAGGCTGACCAGAAGAGGCCAACTGCCGTGCCCCTCCATCCACCGCCACCGCTGGCGAAGGTAGCGCTGCTTGATCCACTGCGTGACTTCTTCAGGACTTTTCATCGTTCGCGCTTGATCCGTCAAGCGGGCGATAGTCAATACGTTGGGTTTCTTCGTCGTAAGGAAGTATCAATGCCCTGGAGTCTTTACGGTCCTTGATGTGGATGAAGACGGCGCCCCCGACGTAGGGTTCGATGGTCATAACCGATTTGACCGGCGTTGCGATGATGAGCTGAAAGCCGAACGACTTGAAAATCTTCATGGCCGCATCGGTGAAGTCGGCATCCGCCTTGTCAAACGCCTCGTCTAGGAAGACGGTAGCGAAGGTTGGTAGCACTCGACCTGGGCCACCGAGCTGATAGCGCAGCGCCGCGGCCAAGCAAGTTGCCGTCAGCTTTTGCCGCTGCCCCCCCGACTTGCCGGCCCCACTCCGATGGACCTGGACCTCTCTGCCTTCCTCGTCGAGCTCGCGCGCAATGAACTCAACATGCTGGCGCACGTCGAGTGCCAGTCGCCGCCAGCTGATCTGCTGCGGGTCTTGGCTCGCCAGACGCTTGACCAGCTTCTTCATTGCCTGAAAGCGAGCCTCCGCGACCCTGTCATCCATGCTGAGCGAGTGGCTGAGCGCGGCTCGAAGCTCAGCCTTGAGTTCCTGCGCCTCTGGTGGTGCTTTCTCTTCTACCTCAATCAGCAGGTGGGTGCCCTTGTTGTATTCGGCGCGGAGCAAGCTGTCGTTGACCGTGTCCATCCGGTCCGAGATGTCCTTGCGTTCCTGTTCCAGCTGGTTCGAAAGGAGCGCAACGTGTTGGTTGCTTTGTTCGTTCAATAACTCTTTGAACTTGGCTTCGAACCGGGGAAGGTCGTCCACTTGCAGCCTGGTCAGCTTTGCGTCGTATTCGTCGAAGCTGGCCATGGTCGGGTCGAGTCCGCCAGACTCAGCTTCGAACAGGCGGTTGTAGTCGGCAAACTTCTGCTCGATCTTGCTGAGCAACTTGGCCGCCTCGGTGTCCAGGGCGCCGATTTCCTTGCCGAGCTCTCTATCGACGAACCGCATGTCTTCAGCCATCGACTCGATAGTGGGCGCTCTCTCTGCGGACTCAAGCCGGTCTAGTACAGCGGTCCGCTGGAGGGGTGTAGGTGCAATTGCTGGAGCCAGTGCGTCCTTCTCGATGTTCTCAAGTACCTGATTTAGCTTAACCTGCACCTCGGCGGTCTTGAGGTCTTGCGCCTTCTTCGCCTCTTCCGCCTTTCTCAGCTTGGCTTCGGCATCGCTGATGCTGGCTTCCAGGATGTCGAGGTCGGGGCTAGCGGCACGCAGGGCCTTCATCTGTGACTCGAGCTGAGCTGCGCGGAGCGCCACACTGCCGTGGTCTATTTCCTCCCAACTGAAATTGACCATGGTCTGCCAGTGGAGCGCGCGGGTCAGACGTTGCTGTGCCTTCTTGTCTAACAGCTCAAGTTGCGCATCGACCTTCTCAAGTTCACGGCTCAGTTGGTCGTTCTGGTCTTGGAGCGCCGCAACCTGGGCACGCGTGTCTGCGCCCAGAACCCAGCTTTTCGGGTCGTTGATGGCGCCACGATCATCCTTCTCATGGCGCTTACCCCCGGCCTTCGTCAGGCCCGCACGAGTGATGCCAAATTGCACGTCCTGTAGTTCCTCAGGTGTCTCGACGCACTCGGCATCGAAGTGCTGAAGTAGCTCTGTCTCTACCCAGGCCTGGAACGGACCCTCCGCCGCGCTGACCTTGCGGTAGAGGCCACGAGCTTTTGGCACCAATGAGCGCCCCGTTTGCGGAAGCATCCGCAGGTACACGAGTCGGCCCTTGAGGTGGTTCTGGTTGACGAACCTCGACACGGAGAGGTAGAGGTCTTCCGGTACCAGCAAAGACCTGGCAAACCCCCGCAAGATGCGCTCGATAGGCCCTTGCCATCCTTTCTCGGCCTTCTCCACCTCGATGAGCTCGCCCGCGTAGGGAAGGGCTGCCTCGTCAATGTTCAGGCCGTCCGCGATGAATTTGCGGATGTTGATGAGCTCAGGGCCCATCTTCGAGCGAGGCACGCGGGCAAGGGTGGCCAAGGCCACCTGGACGGTCTGCCCTTGCTTTTCAAGCTCGTGCTTTTGCACTGCAAGCTTATTCCGCGTCTCGGAAGCCCCAGCCTGGTCGGTGAGCTCGTGCAACTCGCGTCGCCCTTGCAATGCGAACTCCGCATACCTTTCTGCGTCTGCGGGCACAGTAAGGCCGAGCTGCCGACACGCTGCTGCAACCTTGTTGTGCCGCTGTCGGCGTTCCGTTTCGTCTGACTCAGCAGCCCTCTTCTGCACCTCAAGATCGGCCAGCTGCCTGCCTCCAACGCCGTCTCGCTTGTCCTTTAAGCCCTCTACAGTCATTCGCGCCGTCTCGACCTCCTGGACCCGGGCCAGTTCACGCGCCTTCTCCGTGGAAAGGCGGGTCTCCAGAGCCTCCTTGCGCTCAATTCGAAGCTTACGCAGGAGTTCATTGGCTACGTGGTCGATGCCAGTTCGGGCTTCCTCCAGACCATTCCGCTTAGCCATCTTGGCTAGGCGCTCTTGGTTCAGTTCGCGCGCAGGCAGAAGGGTTGCAATCTGTTTGGCTGCGGAGACCACCTCGCTGTGTGCGTTCTCCAGGCGCTCGAATTGACCGACCAGCTGGTCAGCCATCTCATGGGTCTTCGGCTCGTCCAGCATGAAGTCACGCAGGAAGTCCGTCAGGCTGCCGAGGTTCTTGGCGGACTGTGTCTTGTGCAGTAGCTTGAGCGCGTTCTCTGTTTCGATACCCAGACGCGATCGCATGCGCTCCTGGTACTCCGGAAAGGAGTCGGTATCCCAGGCATCGATCAAGTCGCTCTTGAAGCGGCGAACGTTGAAGCCCGAGTTTGGAAAGAACTCCAGTTCGGAAAGTTCCATCAAGCGCTCGGCAACGATGAACCGCTTGTGGACGTCCCGCACTTGGTTGGAAGTTCCCTTAATCCAGTAGACGTGGGCAAGGGTGATGACCTGCCCTTGGCCGTTTCGGTAGACCTCTGAGATGGCAGCCCACGTAGGACCAGGCCGAAGCTGCTGTTGCGCGATTTCGCCGGTTTCCGCTGCGGTTTGCTCGCCCCAGACGCCGCGGATGTAGGTGAGGGCCGAGCGGTCCTGCTTGGTGTCGCTCTCACGGGCAGCGACGTTGTAGTGCAGCCAGCGAGGCGGAGTTAGCAGGGCCGCATGCGAGTCGAAGATAGTTGACTTGCCCGAGCCCGATGGACCGATGAAGAGCATGCCCTTCTCAGACACATCAAGCTTGAGCAGTCCATGGAAGGTGCCCCAGTTGTAGCTCTGGATGCGAACAAGCCGGAACTGCTCTTGCTGCTCCCGGGCAAGTCGAATGGGGTCCGCTGGCGGTGGAGAACCACCGGTCGAATGGGCTGAACCCGATTCGGAAAGCTGGGGACGGGTGGCGTTCATCATCAATCCTCGTCTGAAGAACTTGGCTCGTTTTCACCTTCTACGATGCCGCGGGCAATGGCTTCGTCCGTGGTGAGGGCGCGCGACAGCGGGGGAGCGCTCTGCAAGGCCTTATAGGTGGCGGTTAGCGCCTGAATATCTTCGGCACTGAAGAGCAGCTTCAGCGTCGGCGACACCTCAAAGCGGGCGTCGCTGGAGCGAATGGGTCGGATGAGATTGAGTGCCTTGCACTTCTCGATGGCCGTCTCGCACTGTCGGTCAAAACGTGCCAAGTCCGTGTTGCGAGCTTTCTCGAACAGCATGAGATGCTCGTTCATTTCGCGGGTGGATACCACTGCACGCTCGTTTGCTGCGTCCGCTTCGGTGAGTCGCTGCCGCAGGTAGAGGACGAGCGCCGATTGAATGAGCGTGAGCTGATGTCGCCTTAGGAGGATAGGAATGTCTGTTTCGCCGTCGTCCGGTACCTGTCGGATGAAGGCAACTTGTTGAGGAAGGTCCACGACAAGCTCGAGGAAGATGTTGTGAAGGTAGGTCTGGATGGCCTCCCGGTCTCTCAGGAGGACTGTCCACAGTCCGCTCTGGCGGCGGCCGTCTATGCTCGGTCCGTTGAGTAGACTAACAAGACACCGTCGGGTATCGAGGCGGAGCGTGCCGGTGTCTCCGTTGAAGAGAACGGTTTGTGGCGTGGGCTGCGGCTTGGTGGGCTCGTCGTCGTTGGCGAATTCAAGCCAGTGCGCCACGTTTGCGGGAAGCTCTACGGCTGCAGTCTCATCCTTGGCGGTCTCTGTTCCGTCAGATACAGAGGGCAAAGGGCTAGAAGCGGCCGGGTTACTGGAGAAGTTCATCAGCGCACTCCTTGGGGAAGTAAAAGAGTGGGGCATCGGCGCGACGCCAGACACCGTCGCCTCCTTCCCATCGAATAATCTCACGCCGGTCAGTTGGACTGGCATACCGGGTGGCCAGCTGCATGTAGCCGACCACCGAACCTAGGCCTTGCTCTGCTGGGTAGCGTTCGAGTACCTGGCCGATGCTTAAGTAGTCCTGGGCTTCGCTGAGCGCTTCGGCAAGGTTTCGCCGCAAGGCGCGCATGTCGATTTCGGAGCGCTGGACCAAGTCCTCAATGTCTTCCAACCGCGCATCGCTGGCTTCAACTTCGGTCATGCCGCTCTCAACGGCGTGCAGTGCCGGGTCGTGCAGGGCCCACTGCGATGCCGAGCTGATTGCCGCGCTGGTTCGCATCAGATGGAAGTCAATCTTCTGGTTGGGCCGGAGTTCCTCAGCCACAGACATGGCTGACATGACGGCTGACCGAAGGAGGGCTACTAGGCGCCGCTGCTCTCGGAACTCTCGGCTGCGAACGAAAGACTGAAGGCCAGAGGCAAAGCTTGCCTGCACTGAGTGCACATTGGCAGCCTGCTCGACCATGCGATTCTTGAGCTTGCTCAGAGAGCGCCTCTCGGAGGGCCCTAAAGACGACAAGAACGGCCGGGTCATGACCTGCGTCAGCGCTGCTTCGAAGCGCGCGGACGCAGCAGGGTCCACCAACAGCCTCCAGAATGCGTCGAATGCACGACCGGCTTCGGTCTGCTTGACGACGTCGATGCCGCTGAAGATCCTTTCTAGCGTGTCGCCTCGGGCTCCATCGTTCTCAACCAGTTCCCGGCGGAGCTGCAGGTTGATTTTCGCGAGCAGCTCCTGCACTCTGACAAAGTCGCCCAACAGTTCGTCCGCTTGGGCCAAGACCTCTCTTGCGCGCTCCGTGGCGCGCTCGGGCGCCAACTGGGTGACCTTACCGGCGCGAACGGCTTGAATTTCTGCGTTTAACCGTTCTCGTTCGGCCATTAGGCCCGCCAACCGCGTTTCCGGATTTTCGTCGGTCTCTTCCGCGAGGGTCTGCAGAAGAAGCACGACCGAAGCCAGGCGGCTTTCCGTAGCTGTTGCTCTGGGACGGCTTAGTCGAAGAACATACCTGATAGCTTCGACCGCGGGCGCTGTGAGTTCAAGAACCTCTTCAGTAGCGCCCTGGGGGAAAAACCGCCTAAGCCAGCCAAGGTCAATCCAGTCCGAAGCGTATTCGTTGGCGGTCTTCGGTATGTCGGCACCGGCCCGTCGAACAATCTCGAGCTGGCGGTGAAGGCGCTCATGGAAGGCCGAGGTAACGAGCGACTTATCCATAAGGAAGAGGGACTGCAAGCACGCGCAGATGGCGGGTGACTGTAACGTGGCAAGCAGTTTCCACGCGGGCTCTTCCTTCCGAGCCCGGAGGTCTTCGTAGAGGGCGAGGATGTCTTGCGTGCTCATGGCTGCTCATTGGGCAAAGCAGATTCCATCGATCGGACTGAAGATTCAAAATCCAATGCGGCGCTGTTTCGGGACAAGTTCAGTATTGCTTTGAGTCCCGTGTTGCTGGACAGGAGAACTTCGTCATACAAGCAAACGGGCAGTTCGCGGTTGTCTTTGAATCGTTTGTCTGGCCCGCCCTTTTTGTTCACGTAGCGCCAAGTGCGATCAACTACCTGTGCGTCTCTTGGTGGAGATCCATCCTCGATAAAGCGTGTTGATTTGACCGTGATCGAAAGGGCCGCGTAGGTCATAGCACCAACGCCAGATGGCGAGAACAGGAACAGCCTATCTGGAAAGAAGTAGAGCTTTTGCTTACCCATTGCAATGCAGTACACAGCCATGTTGGTCTTGACGTATGCGGGCTCTTCAATCGAGATGCGGCAGTCCTTTCTCGTCACCAAGCTCCCGGCGCCTGCGTGGTATTTCGCGTCGTGGACTTTGCCTTGAGCGTTGATGTACCAGGCTGCCGAACAGTCGGCCATCTTCTTGAGGCCTTCGAGCATTGAGCCATACCGAGGCTCCAGAGTCTCGTCGAGCTCATAGAACAGGACCGTTGATTTTTTGAGCCGGTCATACGTCCATACGGCGTATATCAATGGCAAGCCAATCAACACAGTTGGTAGTAGCAACCAGCTCCATGCTGCGTTTGTGAGTGCCACAAGCAGCGCGGCTCCGACAACGCCCGCGCAGAACTTCCAGTAGGCTGGCCGAGAGTTCTTCTTGTTGATCTCGTCAAGCAGCTCTTTCGAAGACGAGTCTGTGACTTCGGTTGGGTCAGCAGAAACAATTTCCTCAAGTGGCGCATGCGTTCCAGTGGGAATGATGGGGTCTGAGGGAGCCGGGGAAGGAACTCTCGGCGAAGCCGGGGTGCTGCTTGCGGGCGATGACGAAGGTATCGTCGCGCGGTAGTAGATACCGCCTCGACCCATGTGGACATAGTTCCCCCTTGGTCCCGTCCCAACACGGAAACCTTTGATGCCAGCGGATACGCCGACGCCCGACTTGGACAGGTTGAACCGCAAAGGTCCAACTCGAATGCTCTTTCTTAGATAGATTGCCATGCTGCGGTTCTTCCCTGTTTTGTTGTGCTGGCGAAGCTTTACTGCTGCCGTCCTTTGGCAGTGGGCGTTGCGGTTCTATTCACGGTGTGCTCTGCCGTTTCAACGTCAACTACACGTAATGGGACCGCGCCCACAGGCAGCGCCTTCTCAATCACGAGTTCATTGCCATTGACTCGCAGTTCAGCCTGCAGCTTTGTGAAGTCTTGGCACCATCTGGATTCGGCATCAAGGTCGCGTGTCGTATCTCTCGATGCAGACAGCGCAACCGCGCGAACTTGCAGCCTTTCGTTGGCTGTTCCCCCGGCTACTTCAATGCCGTAGCCAGGCATGTCCGGCTTCTTGATGACCAAGCGGCCATCCTGGGCCAATGTGGTCGACATGCCTTCTTGTACTGAGTAGCCCAGCTTGGCCAATCCATGAAGCACAGCGTGCCTGCGAGCAAGTGCAGCTTTGGATCGCAGCGCGTCAGAAAGCTCGCCTCGACCCTCATCTACTAACTGGCGGAGTGTTTCGGTGGACTTCTGTTGGCCTGCTTGGTCAACTTTTGCCTGCCAACTTGCCGCGTCGATTCCAGCAGACTTCATCTCGGCTGCCAAAAGTTGGAGTTCCTTTGCGGCCTGATCAAGGGCAATGGCATTTGCCTTGGCGTTGCGAGCATCAATAAGCAGGCTGTCCAGGCGCATTGCTTGTTGTGACGGGTCACCACTCTGCATCAACGATGCCATTTGCGTGTTCAACCTCTCCGAGGCGCTGACGTCACCCAACATGGCCAACTCAGTGATCAGCCGGTGCAGCGCCTCCTGGCGCGGATCAGTCTTCACCTGAGTGGCTTTCCACTGTTCCAAGGTTTGCGCGGCTTCACCAGATGCCAGGCGGCTAGCGAGTTGACGTTGCGCTTCGGTCAACTGACTGGCTTCTCGACGTGAAAGTAACTGGATGCCTCTGGCCAACAATTGGTCGATCGCTGCGATGGACAGCTTCCCTGTGGCTACGCTTTCGAGCTCAGCGATCAAGTCGGCTTCCATATCGCCAGACTTCGCTCGCAATGCTTTGGCCATTGCCTTGGCGTTCTGGCGTCCAGACTCATTCCTTGAGCGTTCCCTTGCTTTGGCTTCAATCGCAGCCTGACGCCGCGCTTCAACATCGGATTGCAGAAACCCGATTTCACCGTTCGCGGCTTTCGTGAACGCTTGAAATTGATCGGCACGAAGTAGCGCTTCCAGCGCGTCGCGCCGCGAGACGGCCTTGTTCAGATCTTCATCGGCAATTTGCCCCAGCTGAGAGCACTGGTCTCGCCACATGCTCAGTGCTTGATCCAAGCGAGCCAGCACGGACTCTCCTAGAGCCACCAACTCCTCCCGGGTCACTACCCGCACTACCTTGGGCCCACTCATGCCGACACCTCCGTACGCAATGCTGTTTTCACCGCATCAGCGAGTCGGCTGCGTTCATCGGCGCCGTTGTGGTACCAGCCGTGCGATGAAACCCGGTGCACCACGGGGATGGCACGTTTCAAGACCTTGGGGCGCCAAACCTCTCGCGCTCGGGCGCGAGTGAGTAGGGCATGCCTCGGCGCATCACATTCGATGCCGATGGCGAACAATCCGGTGTCGGGGTGTTCGACTGCGTAGTCAAGGCCAAAGGCATCGTCTTCTTCCGATGCTTTGATATTCAGATCCATGGAGCGCAGGAACTCTCCCACGGCATCGAAGAATCCATCGTCCGAGCGCTGTCGTTTCTGCGGCGCGGTGCTTTCTCTTGAGATGGTGAGTCTTGAGAGCAGTGTCCGCGCAGAGCTGAACTCGCCGCCAGATATTGCACGCGCGTACTCCATATAGCCCTGCAGGAAATCACGAGGTGTTGCCGGTGGGCGCCTGGTGGTCAGGATGTCGGAGATGTCCGAGATCGGCATGGAGGTCACCATGACAATCTTCTGCCGTGACCGCGTCACTGCGACGTTCAGGCGGCGTTCGCCACCCTTTTGGCCCAGCACCCCAAAGTTCCTTCTGAACGTGCCTTGCTGGTTTCGTCCAAACGTCGACGAGAAGACGATGACGTCACGCTCATCGCCCTGTACGTTCTCAACGTTCTTGACGAACACACCCATGTCTTCGCCGTCTTCATTGCGCTCGCTCTCCAGTCGATAGGCCTCTCGGAAGTCTGCATCTTGTTCTGCGCGCAGTTCTAGTGCCTCCTCAATGAGGTCAGCTTGCTTGCGGTTGAAGGTCACGACACCAACGGATGGCCGCTGGGCATAAGGCTTCTTCCACATCTCCGCCAACAACTCCACGACCTTGTCGGCTTCATCCGGGTTGGTTTGATCTTGATAGATGCCATCGACCCGAACCATCTCAATGGGCTTGGCGCTCAGAACTGTGGAGTCCGGGTGGCGGACAGGTACGCTCAAGTCGTTCCCATAGAACGCTGCGTTGGAGTAGCTGATCAGTTCCCGGTATGCCGATCGATAGTGAATCTGAAGCCTTGCGTTGGGCAGGCACGTGCGGGCAAGTTGAAGGAGGTCGGGGCAATCTTTGATTTCCCTGCGGTTCCAGGTCTCATCAAAGCTGTCACGCTCATCCTCCGTCGCATCTTCGTCCGGCATTTCGCCATCAAACGCCTGGGCCTCGTCGCTTTCGATCTTGCTAGAGAAGAATGCTGTCGGCGGCATTTGCTTTTCGTCACCACTGACGATGGTCACTCTTGCCCTGAACAGAGAAGGCAGTGCGAACTCGACAGGCATCTGAGATGCCTCGTCATAGATCACCTTGTCGAACAACGCTGCTTTGAGTGGAAGAACGCGACTGGCTACATCTGGATTCATCAGCCAGATTGGGCGGAGCTTCATCAGTCCAAGGCTACTGCCCATGTCGATGAACTCTCGCAGACGTCGAGAGCGTTGCCCTGCCAGGCGCGTGATGTCTTCCCATGCCTTCAGTGGCTTGATCGCTCCTGGCTCGAAGTCGTCCTTCAACAACGCGCGGTTGAGTGAGCGCATCTCAACGTCGAGGGCTTCAAGGCTGGCGATTTTGTTTTCAAGCTCATGCCTCTCGAAGGCCAGCTCTGGCGTGGACTGCTCGAAGCTGTTTTTCCAGCCAAGTCGAGCTTCTCTGTTGATGATCCTTCGTGTGAGTTCTTCAAGCTCATACGCTGGCACAACTTCGAGTTGAGCTTCTCTGGCCCGCATTGCAGCGAAGGTCGAGACGGCCAGTGGGCTGAGCCGTTGCGCTCGTCCTCGGAAATACTGGTACGCAGACAGGGAGGGTAGTGCCGCGTCAATTGACTTGACGCTCTTGGCATTGATCTCATTGGCCAAAATGGCCTTCGAACTGATAGCAACCCAGTCTGAGTGCATCCAGCTCTCTAGTCTCTTGAGAGCCTTTTGGCTCTCTGATCGAACTTCGAATCGGGCAAATGCGGCATCGAATTCGGCGAAGAGCTTTAAGACCGCATCTTTGGACCCGCGCGCGACAGCCTCATCCATGCGCTCGGGCCATGGAGCGAGAGACAGGTGGGCTGCGAGTTCTGATGTCTTTGTCACGCGTTCAAGCGTTCGAATCAGCGTCGGCAATAGCGACAGTCCTGCATCCGCGTCGATGTCGGGAAGCTTGAGTTGCGCATGGATCTCAATGATGCGAGCGCGCAGGGGGCGCCACTTCAGTTCAAGCGCTGCAGCGGATACCAGCGCTTCGAAGCGTGGTGGCGTTGTTGTATCCCCCAGCTCCTTGAGGAATTGAACGACTCGCTTCTTCCTTAGCGCTCTGAACGGATTGAGCTTGGCAAGGAGCCCGCTTGGTGTGATGGCCTCGGACGCCAGATCCTTCAACTTGGTAAGTTGGTCGGCCGCTACTTTGGTCAATGCAGACGACAACTTGTCGTCGTGATCGGCAGATCGGCATGAAGACAGGTTGTCTCGGAGGGTTGATAGATCCGCAAGCAAACGGTTGCCAGGCATATCTGCGTGACGGAACAAAGGTAACCACCTGGCCAAGGTCAGTCTTTGGTCGTCGGGGAGTTCTAGGAACTCATGACCATGCGTAGCCAGCCAAGTTCGATGTGGTGAAGGGTCGTCCACTTCGAAGCTGCTTGACCGGGTCATCAGTACATCGGCCCTTAGTGCTTCGCACTGCGCAAAGCACTTGAATGCCTCGGTGAAGTCCGCCAGCGTGGCTTGATCTGGTGTAAAGGGTAAGAGCTGCGCTAGCGCGCTTCCTTCGTACTTTGCGGGCAACCAGTGGCGGACCAGCGGTGCGAGTTCCTCTTCCAGTGAGGCCAAGTCGCCTACATTGACTCGCTCCAATAGCGGACGAAGTGTAGGGACGTCGAGGGGCGGGGCTGGTTCTTCCAGCCGAATCAACTCGCTCAGCAGTGTTCGGTAGCTGGTCCCAATTCGGTCATCGACATGGTGTAGCGCCTCGTGATGTCTATCGACGGCACCTTCAAGAGCTTCAATTCGGGCGGCTGTGGCCTCGCGCTTTCGACGAACCGCTGCCGCAGGATCCGAATTGCGACGAGCGAGCTCTTCGAGTTGCTCGCGCACCATCCGAATGATGGGCATCCGGTCTCGGTTCACGTCATTGACCATGACGATGCGCTGCCCCAGCCCCTCAGCAATGAGGCGCTTGCACACGACTTCGAGCGCAGCGTGTTTTTGGCAGACGATCAAAAGGCTTTGCTTTCGCCCTATGGCGTCGCACACCATGTTGACGATTGTTTGGCTCTTACCAGTACCTGGCGGCCCTTCCACCAAGAGGCCTGGAGCTTCTCGACCGAGCAAGACGGCTTCTTCTTGTGATGGATCGCTGTGGACTGTGAAAAATCGATCGACTTCCCGAGAGGTGTCAGGTGATCTTGCGTCATCCTGTGGTTTCGAATTCAAACGCAGTGCGGTTTCCAGCCCAGTGCCCGCAGGCGACCGCTCTTTCAGTGTGCGAATGTCTTCCCCGATGGCCTGCCCCATGAAAGTCACATGGAACAGAACGGCCGAGCAATCCAGCTCGATACTCCGTGGTGCAACTTGTGTCTTCGGTCCTGGCAGCGGCCCGAGTGCCCGGGAGCGCGGGGAGGCAAGAGTGCCAAATGCATCGATCACGTCGGCGGCAGTCAATGCTGACCGGCCTAGAACCTCTGCTGCCGCTTGCTGCCATGACTTTGCTGCTTCAGGTCCCAAGATGGCTTCAAGCGCTGGGTTGAGGCGAACTTCCTCGCGGTCGTTGTCAAAGCTTAGCGTTGCATTGCCTCGCGTGCCTACCTCGTGATGCAAGCGAACCGGCCATAGCAGTACTGGTGCGATTCGTGTGCTGGAGCTAGCCTTGCCGTCCTTGGTCAGCACGAAGGGGAAGCCCAGGTACAGGCCGTCTATTCCAGTGTCGCGCTTGTACAGCTGGTTGTGGCGTTCTAGGCTCTGGAGTCTGTAGCCAGTAGAGCTATCCGGCCTGTCGAGTGCGGCTGGGTCCAGCGTGATTGAACGCTCACTGCGTTGAATCAGGTGATTGAGCAACGCGTGGGCATCAAGTCGGTTTGTTTGAAGCTCTGGTAGATCTACTCTTGGCGAACTCTTCGCGATGGTCATTCGCACCAGCGGGCCTCGTAAGACGGCGCTGACAACCTTCTTTTCAAAGAAGTCCAGGATCTGAGCGACGTACTGCTGCTTCTGCGGCTCTTGCCATTGCTCTTGTGGGACAGACAGCAAAACAAGTGCCTTGGCCAGAGGAAGACGCTTTTCCAGTCTGAACTGGTCTGCCCATTCGTTCAGCAGTGCGAACGCACACTTGGCAAAGCCTTCGATGCGTTCCGCGACAGCTTGCAGTATCTCGCCGCGAGGCCATTGAATGACGTCCTGGGCGGCGGCCTCATCGAACACCAAGATGCCTGCCTGTTGGGCCAGGATCTTTGACTCATTGACGATGGCATCACATGATCGGAACTGACTGATCGCAGCGCTAAGGACAACGATGAGGTCTTCCTCGCTGACACTGCGTCGCTCCAAGAGATTGAGCAATCCATGATGCTCGGAGTCAGGAAGAAACTTTCTCCTCTCCTCCCATTCAGCAGCAAGGCGAGCTCGTGACGTGCCCAGCAGATTGATGCGAAGGGTGTCTTCATCAAGCTCAATGGACAAGTTGTGGGCGCGCGTCCGAACTGCGATGGCGCGAGACTTGAGCCTCAGCAGCCAGTTCTCTGCATCAAGTTCTGCAAGCAAGTCTGGCACTGCGCCAGACATCATCTCGTACCCTTCGATCGGATGATCGAGAAGCCATTTCGGTGTGACGATGTCACCCCGATGAATCAGAGGCATTTCTGGGTTGAGCACCTTCAGCGCAACCAAAAGACGAGAGTCCTCATCAATGGTGTCGATCTTGGCGATGCGGCGAAGGCCAGCCAAGACGAGCGGTGGGAATGCCGCGTCTTGAGCCCAGGTCGTGATGCCGCCCCGATTGAGGTGATCTTGAGCTTCAGACCAATTGGTGGCTTCCGCTGCGGCCAAGGCATAGGTCTGCGGCGTGAAATATGGCTTGCCGCCAAGCGTGAGATGTGGGCCTTGGTGTTGCTCCCTTCCGTGTGTCGCCAGAGGTGGGGCATAGGGCGCATTGCCGTCAAGCCAGGCTTGCACTTCTGACCACTTCCAACGTTGATGTCGGTCTCGCGCGAGCAGGCCTCTAAGTAGTACTTCGATGTCCGCTGGTAGCCCGTCCGGTAGGGGCGCGCCGTTAGAGAGAACATGAATCAAAAATGCGTGCTGGTTGACGCCATCAAAGCAAGCTCCTCGGGTGATCTGCTCAAGGAGGACGATGCCCAGGCTCCACCAGTCAGATGCGGCTGCTACGCCACCTGCCACGGCTTCAGGAGCCATGTACCTGGTCACCTCCAGCGGAGAAGCAATGTCCAGGTCGAACTCGGAAAGGCGAGCAGAACCAAAGCCGCCAATGACAAGGTCCAATGGGTCGCGGTTGCGAACCAGCAGTGTCCCCGGTCGGATATCGCGATGCCGAAGCCCGACTTCTGCTAATGCATCCAGGGCCTTTCCAAGCTCATAGACAATCCGGCGAACTGAGGCGGCGTCATCCGCGACGATGCCGAGGTCTGCCAATGTGCCGCCGGTTAGCTCTTCAGCGACTTCGAAGGCTCGATCATTCCAACGGCCGGTTGCGAAGATCTCCGGAACGTGCTCTAGCGATACGCGACGCAGGGCGTCGTAGACCGCAGGGTCAGGCTCAGCACCATGGTGGTACAGCGTTAACACGCCCTTTCTGTCCGAGGCTGCCTCTTCGACCAAATAGCGATCACGCAATCCAATCGCACTGCTGATGGAGCGAAGGACTCGCCAACCGCCGATGACGGTTTCTTCCGTCTGTTCGGGCGTTGGCTGCATCGGAGGTGCTGTGCCAATTTCTGTCTGGACAGGATCTGCGCCGCAGACTGTGCACATCAGGTCACCCGCTTCTATGGCGTGGCCATTGGTGCATCTGAGGCTGACAGGTTGCTGGGGGGCTTCAGCCGGAATCACCTGCGTGGGACGCCAGCCCGAGGGGCGTATGGACACATCCAGCAAGTTCCAGTCACATCGGTGGACGCCAATCGTGCCTTCGCAGAACATCTCTGTGAGGGCGCGCTCCGTTTGGCAGTTCGGGCAGAACCGAACAAGCGTCTTGTCATTCATACAAGTCTTGGTGCTTCTGTTATGTGCGCAACATGGCCGTTATCGCGCAGCAGTGCCGCGAGTCGAGTCATGTCTCCCTTGCGCGGAATACCGGCTAACCACACGGTTCCATCGTCATCAAACATCACGTCCAGACTCTTGTCCGCGTCACTCAGGTGGCGTTCGCAATGAGCGAAAACGGCGCCTCCCAAGTCGGTGAGGCAGTGAAGTCGCTGGTTATCGCTGCCCCGGAGGTTTTTTGTTTGATCAGCGTCTCTGACATACGGGTCAGTGATCAGGGCATCAATCAAACCGGTACGCAGTTCTTGATACGCGTCCAGCCTCTCTAGCCCATAGCCGCTGTAGACGAGCACATTGGTCGTGCTCTTGTGAGCCTTGATCGCTTTTAGCAGCTCGAACAACGCAGCAGCCTGGTCGAAGGGCTCACCTCCCGATATCGTGACGCCGTCGCAATCGTCCAGCCAGGGGACGAGACGCTGCATGACGTCATCTGGCATAACGTCACCCTCGCGAAACCGCCATGTGTCTCTTGATATGCAACCTTCGCATCGAATCGAACACCCTTGGAACCAGATGCCTATCCGTCGACCAGGCCCCAGCGTTGTGATGGGGAAGTGGATGCGAGAAAGGGCGAGCCTCATGCTCACTCCTCGCTCAGTGTGATCTGCCCCTCGCCGAGGGTATCGACTCGAAGTCGTGCGCCGGTCGTGGCATCCAGATCAAACAACGCGCGCGATAGCGGGTTCACCAAGTGAGCCTCAACTTGGTTGCGGATGCCACGCCCACCATTGGAGAGGTCATTCAGACAGAGTGAGCGAAGGCAATCTTTAGCCGTGTCACAGATGCTGATCGACAGTCCTTGAGCCTGCAAATCGACTTCGATGCTTGCAACCATCTGCTCAAGTATCTGTATGGCAACATCTTCCCTGATGAAGTCGAAGACGATGATGTTCTCGCCAATTCGGTTCAGGATTTCTGGGCGGTTCAGGACCAGTTTGAAGTGCCGATCTATCTCCGATTCAACACGCTCTTTCACAACTGGATAGGGCTCAGATGACGAGACGTTCAGAACGCGTTCTCCCCCGTCGGTGGCTTTGTAAATGCCAAGGTTTGAAGTGAAGATGATGAGCGCTTCAGAGAAGTAAACCCGATCGCCGCGACCTGAGGTCAGAACGCCATCGTCGAGTATTTGGAGAAACTTGTCCAAGACTCTGGGATGGGCTTTCTCGATCTCATCGAAGAGCACAACGCTGAATGGCTTTTCGCGAATCGCGTTGGTGAGCTCGCCGCCGGCGTCGTACCCCACATAGCCAGGCGGCGCACCGATCAAACGTTGATCAGCATGTTCCGCACTGAACTCGGACATGTCGAAGCGGATGTATGCGCTCTCATCGCCGAACAGCAGGCTTGTCATCGTCTTGGCGAGTTCGGTCTTACCCACGCCTGTTGGACCGGCAAGAAATGCAACGCCCCTAGGGCGTCCACCTCGTTTGCTACCCCCCACGCCAGTCATAGCGCGCTTTACGATGTCAAGCATGTGCGTGACAGCATCGGCTTGACCTTTGACGCGGTGACGGACAAACGTCTCGGCGTTTCTGATCTTGTCACGGTCGATCTTCAGCCAAGGGTCTTCTGTGACGCCTACTTTGTAACGCCGGACGGCGTCAGCAATCTTGTCTAAGGCGACGCCCTCTACTTTTGCCAATAGCGCAATGGCATTCATGTCCAGCAGCAGCATGCCCTCAGTGCCGTCGACAAAGGCATCGACGGACTTCTGTATCAGTGTTTGATCTGCATTTGCGGCGCTAGCAAGCGGACGGAGAAGTGCCGAGGCCAGTGCTCGTCGCGCGCCACCATCTGGACGGGAAATCGGAATGTGGCGAATCCTCGGGTTGCTAACGAGGAGCCAATCAGGCAAGTCGCCTTCACGTTCGGTGATCCAAACGACGGAGTTGAAATAGGGCTTGCGATCTGGGCCAGCGGGACGGCTACGGGCTTTATGCGAGAGCATCAATGCCCTCGTAAATAGCTGTTGTTCGGTGCTGGTCAAGTCCGATGGCCGAGCAATCAATCTGGCCGCGAAATCCACAATGAGTGCAATGGGCTCACCTTGCCTTTCAACCAGTTGTTCCAAGACCGACGAAAGCATGTCGATGCCACCCGAGGCTCGGCCATTGGCGACGACGAGGCCAAGCTGGGCCAATACCGCTTCGGCGGGAGCAGGGTCTTCTCCCGGCTGAGTGAGGCAACTGAAGCCCAATATGGGTTCATAGAGGATGGCGTGTTCGTACCCCGCTCGACGAAGGCTTGCAGCAAGCAACTGAGGGAGGGGTTGTGCAGTTACGACGCCCGGAGAAACCTCGGCAATTTGCTGATCTCGGACGTTGCCAGACAGAACGAACTGACTCTTGAGAGGCAAGAACCTTTCTAGATCTCTTTGCCACCTTGGGCTCTCGTACGGACGTACGGACTCCATCATCGACTCCCTACCGCTTGTAACATTTGACGTTATGGGTAACGTACCACAACTTGTGACGGCAAAAGTCTCTGCTGGCGCTGCTGTGGGTATACCTAGATTCTCATCGGGCTCATGTCAAACGGCGTGGTCGGGGATGAGTTGCAGTTGGCGGGACTGCCGGTCGTCGATGGCAGCCATCGCACGACTCCTTCGGTGGTCAAGGCTGCCGCCCTGTCGGAACACACGCGCACTTGTTCCCAACTCAGCCAAGTGAACCGCCCCGGAAAATCTTGGAGGCTATTTGGTTTATGTCATGCCTCAGCCGTGGTGGCATGACTGGCGAGTTGCCTGTAATGGTTTGCCTCAGTGACCGCTGTGTAGCCCTGACCGTGAACTCAGGGTGCCGACATCACCGTTAGCACACGCTGCAAGGCAATCGTTCAGCAGATGTCCAGCTCAAACCTTCACAACATACCCCAAGTCCAGGTCTTCACCGTTCATGCCTCGAATGCCCCAGTTGATGCGAGGCGTCTCAAAGAGGGTGATCTCCACATCTTGCGGCTCGATGCCGGCCATGTGCTTCAGGTTGTCAAAGACGGCCTGGATCAGCCCTCGCTTGGTGGCCTCGCTTCGGCCTTCAAACATGGACACCTCGATGATGGTGTATCGGTCGCTGCGGTCGGTGGGGTGAAGGAAGTCGCTGTCGTCCATGGGAAAGAAGCGGTGGAACTTCTTGTCCGATGGGTATTGCAGTGCCGACACCACGGCGGCATGAATGGCTTGAGAGATGAGGGGCTGCCCTTGCTGGAGCAGGCTGCGTCGGGCGTAGATCTTGATTTGAGCCATGGTGGGTGGTTCTCAGTGGGGTGAGGCGGCGGCAACCCGTCGGCTG
>Ga0075012_10001321_pt1 | contig 25614 bp, 16 predicted proteins | sample All_14_2_FD_71474 | JGI IMG/M metagenome (GOLD analysis project Ga0075012, IMG submission 71474) | Freshwater microbial communities in response to fracking from Pennsylvania, USA - Allegheny Zone_MetaG_DW_15 | ecosystem: Environmental > Aquatic > Deep subsurface > Groundwater > Drilled...
TGCTGCTCTTTGGGACTTTTGTGGTCGTTTTCGCTTCCCTGACCGCACTGTACAAGTGGCTCGTGGCCGAGGATCCTTGTTTGGTGATGGAAAGGGAGAGGATACAGGTGCTCGAGGAGGGTGAGACGGACGGAGTATTCACGGAACTACCAAAGATCGTTCACTGGGAGATACCAAACGGCGATGAAATCCCAGCAGGGACGGAGTTGACTGAATGGAACCAGGAGTTTCGAAGGCTGTTTCCAGAGCCCGAATATCGACACGAGATATGGGGGGAGTCCAGAATACGCGAACTGGTTCGAAGTAAGTATCCTTGGTTCCTCAACGAGTTGGAGAAGACGGACTCGTCAACGTCAGTGAGCTGCACACGTTTCTTCATCCTGCAGGAACATGGAGGACTCTTTGCGAACCTCGACTACCAGGCGGCAAAGAACTTTTGGGATTTACTACCCAAGAACCGACCAGCGATCCTTGAGTCTCCGTACAAGTACCGAGAGGAGTATCAGGGTATCCTCATTTCCTCCCCTGCCGCGCATCCGTTTTGGAACGTTACGGTCGATCTCGTGCGCTCCAAACTAGAACAAGGCTCTGCAGGTGGGTGGTTCGGGGGCGGTAGGATATCATGCAACGGGATATTGAATGACGCGGTGAAGCGAGCTAAGCGAACAGATCTAGGCGACCGAGCAGTCTACGATTTATTGTGCGAGGTGTTCAATAGAGTCCCGGTCGGCGAGTACAACAAGTACCTGCCGTTTTATTCGAGGTGGTGGCGGTCGATCTTGTCCATGACCTTTTTAGTCAAGCCATGTGGAGATATCCAGAATAGCAAGTGTGTTATGGGTTACTACCATGACTCGGCTTTAAAAGCTCTGACAGGAGCTTCGTAATCCCAAGGAGTATGCACAAGCAACATCTCCAAAATGGTCCTGATTTGTACATTGCTGTAAATAGATTGAGGTGTTGTATACAATACATCATAGTCAAACAGTTAGAATACAAAGTGTGTACAGTAGCCAGTCACGCGCGCGCAGAGCGTGGACCCTTCACCGGAAGGTACCCAACGACCTTGTCCAGAGTTCCAAGCAACTCTCGCAGCAGCTCGTCATCCTCTTCTTTGGTGGACAAGAGCTGAAATGTCACCTGGTTAAAATCGTCCAGCAGTTCACAAATCACGCCCAGCAGTTTGCGATACTTTGGTGTCGTTCGAATCTTTTTGGAGAGCATGTCAAAGTTTGGCATCTCGGTGTAAAAGTAGAGAGGAAAGTCCAGATCGTCTTCATCGAGCAAATCTACCTTGGATAAGACGTTGACGTGAGGAAGCGCTAACCTCATCATGGACGACAGGGCCAACAGAGCTACGCTGATAAACCGCTGCCCATCCGTGGCCAACATGCAGTCAACCAGATGAACCGCAACCATGCGAAGGCCCTCCTCCTGGCACAGGTACTGGATGACGTTGGATATCGCCGGATGATGCGTGACGAGCTCAATCTGTCCGGGGAGGTCGAATATAAAGTACGTTCCGTCCTCCCGCTTGAGCAGCTCCTCTACTAGCCACTTTCGTCCTCGCTCCGTGTCTAGAAATTCGAGGCAAAACATAAAGCTTGCGTTAGGGCCGAGGTGGAGAAACCGAGAAGCGTCCTCGCACGTAATGAGCTGGCGGATATCCACCACGTGCAAGCCTTGCCACCCCGACTCGTTCGCTGGGTCCAGGTTGACGACCACTGTCTTGCGGTCCTGCGTTAGAACCTCGAGAGCGCGATGGGCATACGTAGTCTTCCCCGACCCGGGAGGGCCCATGATCAACTGGCCGCATGAAGACGCCAGTCGCTTCGGCATGGTATCAGAGGGAGAGAATTTTCCCTGCAATCAACACCAATAAACCACTTGGTTAACAATTCAATGAGCACTACTATTTCCACAATAGGAAGCGAGGTCGAAAGCCTCATGGAAAGGATCATCGCTCAGACTTTGCGTTTGTGTTTGTCTTTGTGACAAACCTGTTTGCTGAGGTACCACCTGCGAGCGGAGAGGTAGCTACAGTAGCCTTCGACCTCGATCATGTACCAGTATGTGATCAGATAGATAGATCCTCACATGAGAGCCAACATAGATGGAGTGCCGACGACTCTGTCGAGACTGATACTTGGTTCACTAATACGCACTTCTTGACATCTAATAAAAAAACGCAAAACATTATTGTGTAGACCTTGTATACAAAACAAACCAGACGGTGACCCGTCTGCTCATTCATCCTTCTTCTTTGCCTTCCTCGGTTGGCACTGTGCCCCAGTCTTCTGAGACTTGCTCCACAGCGTTTTGACCGTCGTTACAATGTTTCCAATTCCGAGAAGCATCGCGACGAACCCGCAAAGCGCACATTGAACCTCTTCGGTATACGCGGTCCAGTGGGTGTTGAGAGGATCCATTTCGTTGAACAGTATGTTCAATAGGTAGATTCCTAGACTCATTTGCCACATGTGGGCAAACAGAACGAACGGTACTAGTAGCACTAGCTCTTTGGGAAACTCTGTCAAAGTTTCGCTGTAGCTTACATCCATTCGCTGGGTTCTTCCCAAAGCGCGGTTTGCGTAGTCGCGACGTTTCTGGTACCAGAGCTGAAGAACCTGCACAAAGCCCTGGTAGAGCAGGAAGAACTGCCAGTAGGGTGCGATCCGAGCATACGTGGGTGTATCCGGCCAAGTGATGAGCATAACCGAACCGAACGCGGCCACGTAGTGATGGTATATCCACCAAGGCCTGACGTTCGATCCGTTCACAAGTAGAATGTTCTCCCGCAGTGCCAAGGACGCATAATAATACAAAAGCCACAACTGATGGAGAATATTCATCCAGTGAGTATCCTTCCAAACGAACCTCAAATAGTAATGGGAAAACAGCACCATGACAGGCAAGGCAATGAAGATCAGATTAGTCCTAAACTTGAACTTGTGGTACTCGTCCCGTAGTCTATCCCTCTCCTGTGACGTCCACACCTTTAGATTCACTCTACCCAGCAGTAACCTCGAAAAGAACGACCGGGTCTCTGGAAGGACCCCCTTGAGCGCTTCTATCCTCTGCTGAACTCCAGACAACCTCTCCTCGTACTCCTTCCGTTGTTCCTTCGACAAGCCTTTCACAGCCTGCGGGTAGTCCTTCAAAAGCCTAAGCGAGACCTTCTTAACCGCTCCCTGTTCCCTCGAAGCTTGATTGACGTGCTCGTAGAACTGCTTCACTTTGCCTTCGGCCTCTTCTAAATCCTTTTCGACCTGCTCTAAAAGCGCTAGGCCCACAGGACCGAGAGCCGGGGATGATCCACCGCCTTGTGACGGGGTCCCCTCGTTCTGCGGGGGCTCTTCGTCTGCCATTTTGCGACTTCTTGTCCTTTTTTCCCGCGCAATCAAATGTGGGATTCCAAACCTGCTGTTGTCGTTTTGGAAAGGTTTCTCTTTGCAACCACCAAACACAATCAACAGTGCTTCACATAAACAGTTGTCTTTGTGAAAAACAAGCTAGTGCTTGAACTAAACGCCTACAAGGTGTCCAAGTAGTCAGAGATGATGATCAATCCTGTGTATTCGACATCCTTGATTTACCTCTATTGGAAACTTCGATAAGGTAGCACGCGATATCTTATCGTAAGGCGCGACATGGCCAAACCTCGGAAACCGTGCAAGAACAAGCATCAGCCCCTGCCCTCCCGTCTCTCCTCCCCCACAGTCCCTGATACCACTCAACGATTCTTTTGAGAAAGTAAGTAGCGTGCTGTCTTCCGAAGAGCGAGGCCTGCTGTGTGATTTGGGGAGCCGGATTTTTGGCCTCGCCCTTCGCTGCTGCTGTTTGAAAGGACAAGGGGAGAAACAGAGGAGGAGACGACGTCGTTTGATACAGGCGTCAGGTGTGGAAACTTTACAAGGAAAAGAGAAAGTGAAAGAAGGAGAATATTATTGGCGGAAGATGGACCTGGGGCCTTCTTGACCAGATGCTTACATGCACCAAACCCTTCAGAATGGGACAAATTAAAGATTTGAAACCAAGTGGCTAAGCAACGGCAAGCGATTTTCAAAGTGTGAACTAACTATTGCACGTGGCGGCTGTCTCTTTTGGAACGTTTGAAGATGTTTGCCCGTATTCTGAACAAGGCCCGTCCCTTCGGCCGCCGCACGATGGCGACCACCGCGGAGGCTCACGACGCTGAGCACGCCGCCATCACCCGCACCTGGAAGAAGCGCACCATGATCGCCATTCCTGTTGTCGGCGCCGTCGCCGTGATGAACGTCTTCATCCACATGTCCCACGGACACCACGAGCACACTGGCCCCCACTACACTTACCAGCGCAAGCTCGCCAAGAAGGTAAGATTAGCAACGAACTGGGCGAGGAGGCTAATCGGAAGAAGCGACGAACTAACAGCCGATGCCTTCTTTCACCCACAGTACCCCTGGACCCCTCACGAGTGCAACCTCTTTGACTATGAGTAAGTCGTGCGACGATTCAACCACCGTTCTTTGAAGTACTCGGAGAAAGGACTAACCTCAAATTGTGACCCACAGGTGCAAGCGCGCTTACTACAACAAGGCCACCGGAAAGAGCGGACACTAAACGTTTCCTTGCAGTGTTTAGATGAATCTGTAACGTTCCAAGTATATACTTCTAGTCGTGCATAGAAAGGTACCAAAAACTACAAAGAACATTTTTCAGGGGTACTTGTAGTTTAGTGTCAAGTTTACATTTGAGTCGGTGGAATGACAGTATCGGCGACAAAGGACGTGTTCGCTGCCGGTTCTGTTGGCTCATTATCGGGAATCGTTGCGAGGACCAGAGTGAAGGTGAAATGTCCGGCTGGACGACCCCCTCCCTGAACAATTGACTCAGGGCCGGGAGTGCTTACAGTCGCCAGCGGGTCCTCAACTCTCGAAGCTGTAGTGAACATCAGTGGAGAGCCCGACTCGTTAAAGAGAAGGAACACATCGGAGATGTCCACACCGTTTGCTTCGCAAAACCCTAATAGGGCACGAAACTCTTTGACCGAGAAGATCAGACGGACTTTCGGCTCGGAGATGGAGAATTCCTCAAAGTCATCCTCGGGTATCCGCATTTCTGTGTTAACCATCCTATCCTGATTTGAAAGTTGATGGTGATGTTGCGATGCAATCTTCAGCTCGATGCCTGACGTAGCCTCAAACGAGATCTCGTGGGCCCCATGAATATGCCGAAGAGCTTCGATGAGCAGCTTTGGCCTAGCGCGAACCCTGTGCAGAACACTGTCTCGGTCAAACAACGGGTCCACCACCTCTGTATCTTCAAAGTAGAACTGGTGGGTTTTGGTTATCGAGTGATCGCAGGTCGCTCGGAAAACCACCACATACCTCGTTCCTCCTACTCTCATCAAGCTCAGCGTCAGGGTTTCCATCGTCTTGATGGAGCGAAAAACTGCAAGACAGTTCCGGATCTTGATCAACGCTGTTAGCCCATTCGGATTCATCACAGCAAAGTCCTCGAAGAAGTCCTTGCGAAACTCGAAGGAGACAAACGAAGTTTTGGCTTCGTTGACACATCGGAGAGTCAGCGTTCGATGAGCCTCTTGCGCCTCGAGTGAAACCTCCTTTCCCAGTTTGGCCAAACAAGCGAACGCTGCGGCCAGGACCCTGATGTTTCGTTGGTTCGTGATCGTACATTCAAACTGGATATCCTCCTCCTCCGCCCCAGGTGCTTCCTGCATTTTCTTGTTTCAGTTCTCGAGGTTGAAACAGACCGAGATTAAGAGTAGAGAGCGTTTATATGCCAATCCTACAGCTTAGAGCACCAGTCAGGTCAGACGTCACTGGCCAAACACTCCTTATATAAACAGAGGATCAACCTATTGTAGCTTCATAACATTTCTGGCTGTTTGTTTGGTGGTTTGAGCGAGATTTTTCGCGCATTTTGGAAATTCAAACTCCGGGTACCCGGGTATCTGTCCCGAAAACCTGTTCAACTCTCAATCAAGCATCCTTTGTTCACTCACAATAGGGACTAGGTCTAGACTCGCGCGCAATCGAATCAATCTTTTGACTCCCTGTAGAGGGGAATACTCAACAGAACACTATCTCATCATCATCACACTCCAACTTTGCACGCTTAATTCTTGATTCTCTTCCCTTTACGGACGTATTCTATTCGGTGCCTGAGCTGAGAATGTCGTCAAAGAGGGATAAGGGTCTGCGGTGGAGACCGGTGGACATGGGTCCCTTGGCCAAGCGCGGGGGGGACGACGACGAAGCAGGCGACGACGAGAACGTGGAAGATGAGGTCATGTTTGGCCTCGAGGAGATGGACGGCGAGTACGAGGTGGTGAACAACCAAATCGTGTTAAAGAAGGCCAAGCCATCGAAGAAGCAAAAGGCATCGTCCGAGAGCAAGGAGGCTGAAGCGAAGCAGCAGTCCGTATTAAAGGAGAAATCGAAGAAACGACGGCGAGAGGATGAAGGAGACGACGAAGAGAAGGCACAGTCGGAGGAAGAGGATGTTGCTGAAGCTCTTGACGAAAAGGATCATCAGCACGCAGAAGATGACGATGAAGAGTCACCAGCGTCTTCGATGGAGACTGAAAGCGTGGAAGTTGAGACCAAGGTTGATCTGCCGGAATGGGAAGTGTTTGATCTACATCCGTATTTACTCAAGGGTCTGTCCAAGTTAGGATTCGTCAGACCGACTCCAATTCAGAAGTTATCCATACCGGCTGTTCTGCTGAAGGGGAAGGACGTGATGGGCGTCGCGGAGACTGGTTCAGGTAAGACTCTCGCTTACGGTCTGCCCATTCTATCGTTCTTTTTGAGCAATCCTCCCGCAAAGGACGAAGGTCTTCCGGCATTGATCGTAACGCCGACACGTGAGTTGGCCATTCAGATTGTCGACCACCTAAGGAAGGTAGTGAGCGAGATTCCGCTGAAACTTCGCCCGCGAATTGATTCTTTAGTGGGAGGCATGTCCGAGCAAAAGCAGGAGAGAGTGCTGTCTAAGCAGCCCGAGGTTGTGGTCGCGACGATGGGGCGGTTCAAGGCCTGGATTGGCCGGCACGACCACCTTTCCAATCTGAAACAGTCGCTGCGGTTCCTGGTCGTGGATGAGGCTGACCGCATGACCGACAAGGCCCACTACGCGGACATCCTTCCCTTGCTCGATGCGCTTCATTACACCGAGGAGGAGGCCAAAAAGTTTAGAAAGAGGCAGACGTTGTTGTTTTCGGCGACGCTGCTGAACAGCGAAGACGAGAAGGGAACCGGTGGTGCTTCAGGGGGGTTCAGCAGCAAGAAGGGGGGCAAGAGACAGAAGCCGATCGGTCCGTTCGCCCTAATGGAGCGGCTGGGGAGGAGAGGCGAGCCGGTGATCTGCTCTGTGGCCAAGTCCGAGGTCGTTCTCAGGGCGGATGAGGTAAAGAGCCATCTGTCGTCGTCCTCGAAGGGAGGGAAGAAGGAAAAGGCGGTGGGCGATGAGGGGGACGACGTTCTGAGCAACGTCGCTGTGAAACTTCCTGATTCAATTAGCTTCTTCCGTGTGGACTGTACCGAAGAGGACAAGGAGACGTTTCTCCACTGGATCATTTCCAAGCAGGAAAGTGGCACATCGACTTTGGTGTTTGTGAACACGATCAACGCCACCAAGAAGCTCGCATCGACCGTTTCCCTCTCTTTCCCGAACCTCATCGTCGCCACCTTGCATGCGAACATGGAGCAGAAGCAGCGTCTTCGCCACCTCGATCGGTTCAAGGGCACCATCGACCCCAAGAAGCAGCAGGCAGCCAAGGGACGAGTGCTCATTGCGTCGGACGTTGCCGCTCGAGGACTAGACATCCCCGACGTGGACACTGTTATCCATTATGGAATCCCATCGAGAGTGGACACGTTCATTCATCGGTCCGGAAGGTGCGGTCGTGCGGGTAGGAAGGGGACCGTGGTCGCGCTATGCTCTGGGTTAGATGCAAAGCACATGGGGAAGATCCGCTCAGCTATCGCACCAAGACTGCTTGAGCCATTCCCCACCAAAGAGTTGGAGCTGAAGAAGATTGTCGCTCGAGTGAGGGTGTGCAAGCAGCTCGCCAAGCTACTCGGCGAGCAGCGTGATGCGAGTTTAGACCAGCAGTGGAAGAAGAAGGCCGCAGAGGCGGAGCTGGATGTTGGCTCGGATATGGAGCTCGATGAGAAGGACCCTGAGGCCGAGGACGTGACAGTAAATCGGGCCATGGCTCTAAAGGAGAAGTCGCAGCACCAGGAGCAGATGCAGTATGAGATTTCTCGACTGAGAAGAGAGCTCGCATTTCTGCTGAGCGGGAAGGCGGAAATCGCCAGCATGGGAGGGCAGCATAGAAGAGGGCGCAAGAGACCAAAGTTTTGATAATGTATAAAAGGCTGACCAATAACCCGTATTAGACCCTATTACACGTGATCATCAAAAATATGGCCTAGCCTAGAGCTTGCTTCCGCGGGGCTGGACAAAGGTGACGAATTCGCTTATGGGGGCCCGATCCGTCTTTAGTTTATTCACAGGGGCCGAGGTGTCTTCATATCCGAGCGCGATGGCAGCGAACAAAATATGCTCGCCAGGGATGTTAAAGTACTCTTTGACCAAAGGGGCGTGATTTGCCCAGGCCTCTTGAGCGCACGTCGCAAGTCCCCGTTCGGTTGCTAGCAGCATGAACGTTTGCATGAACATTCCGATATCGCTCCACTGGGGAGGATTGTTGAGCTCCACCGTGAAGAAGATCCCGGCGGGCGCGTCAAAGAACTCAAAGTTCCTCTGCACGTGTTTCATCTTTGACGCTGTGTCCTTCTTTCCAACTCCCAGGAGGTCGTACATGTCAGCCCCGACCTTGGCTCTTCTACTTCTGTACGGCTCGCCGAGGTCCGTCGGGTAGATGTCATACTCTGACCCTCCCACCGCCTTGCCCTGGAGGAACTCGACCATTTCGTCACGGGCCTTGCCGTTCACAACGTAAACCCTCGAAGTCCAGGACTGGAGGTTCCCACCGGACGGCGCGCGGCTGGCGTGCTCGAGGAGCTCTTTGATGAGGTCATCGGACACGGGCTTGTCCTTCAGAAACTGGCGGCACGACTTGCGCGCAAGAACCGTACGAGCCACCGGATGCATCTTGGTCTGTTACTCAACTCCTTCCCCTCGACGATGGAAACTATTTATGTTTATTCAGTGAGGAGTGGCTCCGCTTCCTTCACATAACGAACCCCGATCCTTGTCAACCAAATACGACACTTAAATCGTCTCTCCTACAGGATCCGAATGCTTTTGTCGTTCCTCATCCATGGCGCATTCATTCGTGAAGGACAACGCACAACGGGGCCAGTCCTACCAAAGGTACCAGCTACCATGGTAGTGGTAGTTGTCCATATTGTCGCCGTCGCACAACGATCCATTCATCGTCACTTTGAAAGAATAATCTCAGAATACAATCCGAGATGTTTGCCCGTATGTTGTTGAACGGCCTCGTCGGGCTCCGCATCGCCCATGGCCTCGCGCACCTGCTATTCCCGTTTGAGGTTCAGGCGTTGACTAAGGATGGTCTGCCGGGTTGCGATGCCAAACAGCTCAAAAACGGGGCTTGCGTCTACTCCACTTCCACGTACGCCCAGTCGGCTGTCTACGAGCTGGCGTGGCTCATCATGTTCCACTACTGGCAAGGAACCCCGGATATCAGGGCTTTGCTGTTTGCTTCAATCAACATTATGCTTGCTGTTGTAGATCTTTGGAGCGCCCAAGGGGCGAATCTCGATATCGGGACGAGCATAGAGCCTATTATCGCCCAGAACTTTGCGATCGTCGCTGTGCTAATAGCAGCGATGAACATGACGGGCGGGGGAAGCAATGACCTATCAAAAAAGACGGGAGACGACGATGATTCTTTGGTTGCCATGGGAAACCGTCTCTGGTTCTTTATCACCTGTTTCGCGCAGTTTATTGTTGGACTCAACGCCATGCTCGACCCACTGGAAGCGTCGCAGATTACCCTTGTTTCTGCGTGGACTAAGGAGCAGCAGTATATTCTTGCTAGAATGATCGCGTTGAGTGGAGCGCATACAACCGCGCTGGCGCTGACCCTGCTCTTCTCCCCTCATCGCGGCACGTTTATTGGATATGTGATGCTTTGCACAACGCAGGTTTTCTCCTATTTAATCGACAGCACCATCGAGTCGCGGATGCCCGAATCCTTGCTGTTCAAGAACGCCCTCGCTGGACATGCATTCTTCATCGTCCTTTTCAGTCTGGGAGGCTTCTTGGTCCTTGTGTCCTGGGCCGTGTCTAGTCGGCGGAAAGCTGCTGAAACTGGGGGAGCAGCGACCGCAACCAAGGAGGTGAAGAAGCAGCAATGATTCATGCAAAAACTATGTACATGTATCAATTACATTGAAATCTACCGTTATATACATTAGTGTCGGCGACCTCTGTCGCGACTTCTGCTGCGCCCGCGGCGACGATTATGGCTGGACTTTCTTTCATCTTTTCGCTTGTGCCGGTCCTTTTTCCGGTGCCTCCGGGAATCCTCTGAAGACGAGGAAGAACGAGATCGGCGACGCTTTTCCTCCTTCCTCCTTTTGTCTTTCCGGGACTTTTCACGATAACTAGACGCCGATGACTCGCTACTCGAACGCTCTCTTCGCCTTCGGTCTATTGTCGATCGATCATCAACTAGCAACTTGAGGGACAACGTCTTCTTTTCTGGTTGGTTAGCCTCGCGAGTCTGGGACTCGATTTGACTTCTGCGCTTGCCCTCGGATTGGGAGAAATCGACTCTGATTCGCCTTCCGTCGATCATGACGTCTTGCATCTTCTTGTAGGCCTCCTCGCATTGCTCCTTGGAGGCGAACCCCACAAACGCGTACTGAAGGGACTCGTGGGTGACTGGATCGCGCTTCACTTCGCAGTCGGTGACATCCCCGAACCGTGAGAAGATCAGCTTTAGATCTTCGCTCTTGGTGGTTGGATTGAGCTTGCATACGAACAACACATTCTCCTCAGGTCTTGCCTCTGCCGATGTGATATCGCCCAGAATCTCCAACTCCACTGCTCGTGTTTCCGCCAGAGTCTCTTCTTTCCTCTTTAACATCTCCTCCTCGTCGTCGATAACCTCATTGGAGAACACGGAAGGACGCTCTTCGATTTTGTCCCACTCCTCTGCAGGCACGTCCATCGCAGGATCAGGCGTTAACTTCTTCAAAGCTTTTATCGTGGATTCAGTCAAGGGTTTCACGTGGGGAGGATACACTAGGACGATGGTGCTTCTCAGCCTTACGTCGCGCAGTGGCCTTCCAACGTCGTCCACAAACGTGTTCGACAGCGCCCTGATGACATCCGACCCGTCCTCGGCAACTCTTCCAAGGACCGTATATCTACCCTTCAGGTGCGAATATCTGTGCGAACCAGCCTCGCTGAGCGTGATAAAGAACTGTGAGAACGGTATGTTGTTATCCTGAGATGATAGCGAGCACAGGACGTGTCCTGTCCACGTCGAAGCGTCATCGTCTGAAGCCGTCTCCACTGGAACAAATTTGTTATTATTAACTGCCGCCGAGTTCCGACCCTCAAGCCGATCGAAAAGACTTTGGAAGGAATCTCCGCCCTTGCCTGTGCCCGTGGGATCGCCCGTTACTGCGATGAAGTCCCGCTCGACCTTGAAGACTAGGTTGTTCCTAAAGTACCCGCACTCGCAGAGTCGAACAAACTCCGCCACAGCCTTGGGGGCGAACTTGCCCCTCAGGTCCACGACAACCGAGCCCAGATCCGTCTCTAGAAGCACCGAGGAGTCGCAGTCCATGGTTTTGGTTCGCTCTCTATGGAAATATATGGTGCACTTAATAATCAATCATTGAACTAATGAACAAAGAAGCAAAACAAACTAATTATGAACTCTCTTGACTTGACTCAGTGAGTTGAACATCCACTTCCACTCCAACCTAAGTGGTACCCAGGGTATCTTTGAAGTTTGAATGAACCACGCAGATACCCTGGTAGGCTGACCATTCCAATTCCATGATTCGATCTCGACTCGATCACAACAAACAGAAACAGCGACGATGTCCAGGCAGTGATCCTCTGCCCGGCCCAGTTTCATTATTCTATACCGTACAAGTATCTCATCTCCCCTCTGTAAAGCGGTTTTTCGGGTTTTCGTTTTTTTAAAAACAAACAACGGGGGGATGATCCACCTGGTGACAATAGCACGCCTCGGTTAGCTTTGAAATAGACTTTGACGAGCTGAGAAGCTCCCCACATCCCCTGTGTGCTTTGGCTACACCACATACGGAGACGTCTCAGAATGGCCGACAAAAAGCTGAAGGAAGACCTTCGGTACCGCATCGCCCGGGCGAAGGACGAGCTGAGCACGCGGGAAGCGAGAAAACGCAAAAGCGAGGAAAAGGCCGCGGTGGTGAAGAAGGAGGTCCAGGACCGGGCGGACGCGCTGGCTGAGTTGACGGCCAAGGCAGAGGCTACAAAGCTGAGACTTCAAGCGTTGAAGGGCGAGGAAGTAAGGCTTAGAGAAAAAGAGTATCTTCCTTTTGAAGAGGCCGCGGCGAGAGTAAACCCGGTAGAGGCTCTGTTGGCCACGAAGAAGAAGCTGCAGGAGCTGGAGAATATCTTGGACAAGAGCTCGATACATAAAGAGCTTCCTGTTCATGTCGATGTTCACTTCAACGCTTCGGTTTGCTCCTTCGGGTTGTCCCGCTCGACCACCTTTGAAAGTCTGAAGGAGGAAGCTTGTTTTCATTGGAAGGTCGACGCCCGTTCGACGGTCCTGAAGAACGCGAATGACGGCAAATGGAAAGGGTCGGATCTCGTACAAGTGGCGCTCGCCGAAGCTTACCACAAGACTGGAATCGCGCCGCTCGTCCGTTTGCACATGGTCATCGACTCCTCCCAGTCGAACAACAAGGGTAAGGACGGCGACAGCAACGACGCGAAGCGGAAACGGAAGCGCAGTAAGGCCCCGGGCCAGATTGCCTTCTCTGAGGACACGCTGACTCAAGAGGAGAGACTTCCTCCGTCGTCGTCGGGAGACGAGTTGAAGCGCACGAGAGACATGATTCGCCAGATGGAGAAGCAGGCGTGGGAGGCGGCCGTGATGCAGTTAAGCCCGTTCTTCCACGACTCAGAGTACGTTGCCAAGGTGGATCCTAATCTCGAGTCCAATATTCCTTTCAACCGTCAGCGGTACTTCAGATTGAGACTGGCGCGGTCTTGTGTTTGGGTCTTGTTTTGGATGGCCACAGTCGGTCTGTCCATCGCTGCAATGATCTTTCGATTCAATACCGCCAGTGCATATTCGTCGGTGATGGAGGTCTACGATGCGTTGGGGTACCAGCAATTCTGCGTCCCTATCTCGGAGATCACCAATAGCAACGGCACAAACTCGTCCTCCGCGTTTGTTTCCTCGTGCAGCGCTGAGACTGGGTTCATCCGACAGTTTGGAGGAATCTCCTCCAACAGCGGCGATTACCTCGAGGCCGTCCCCGCAAGCCATCGTATCTTGGAACTATCCGAGCTTTCATTCTGGATCCGAGACGTCTTGATGCCGTCTCTCGGGTTGCGGAACTCGACGAGCGGCCCTGGGTTTACTTCTGCACCCTCCCTTGTCTCTCCGCAAAAGGTTTTGCTAGGAGGAGTTTCAGTAAACTACGCCCAGGTCATCCCTGGCGCTTGTAACGGGTTCTTTTATCAGAACGCCGATGTAGCCACCTGCCCGTGTTACAGGGAATACGACCCAGCACTGATTGACAAGACCGCTTGCAACCAGGCTCCCTTTGCCTTCTCGGCCTACACGATTATTGGGGATTTCACTGGAGTAATGCGACCATCGTACGTCGGCGACGCTTGCTTTGCTTTGATGGATCCATCTTCGAATATCTCCTCACTGCCCTGGGCAAACGACGCCACCAGAGTCCTTGTGTTCCAGTTCAATCTCCTCAATCTGAACCTGGCATGGATCACGGAGGTCAAACTGGGGGTGGAAGTCGGCCCCACCCAACTGGTTGTGACCTCTATTCAAGTTCGCGTGCTTCCCCTGAGCGTCTATTCGGCCTACAGTCCTGGCTATGAACCTCTGTTAATCGTCAGCGATGTCTTTTTGTTTGTTTATTCGTTGGCGGCGGTGTGGTTTTGGATCGTCCGCCCGCGAATCCTGGGAATCTCACTGAGCTTGATTCAACCGCTCCGTACGGTCTGGAATCTGATTGCCGTGCTTCTCTTCTTGGTTTCAACGGTCCAAATTGGACTAGGAATCGGGTACGAACTCTCCATCGTCAAGTCGATTGATTTGAACCCGGCGTCGTTCCAAAACCTTGCATCGCAGATGCAGGCGTTTTATGCCTATCTAGGACTGTCCACCGTGGCTTTGTTCCTACTCATCTTGTCCATCTTCAAGCACCTCCAGGCGAACTTCAAGGTTTCAAAGTTGTTCCAGACGATTCATCGATCCGCGAGACCGCTGGGTGCGCTGATTTTGTTCCTCGTTCTAGCGTTGGCTTCTATGGGATTGTGGGCCAATCTCGCGTGGGGGTCGTACCTGATTGAGTGGACCCGCATTGAGAGCTGCGTGGCGTTGCTGGCTGGAATGGTGTTTGGGGCTCCCATCAACTTTGTGGAACTGAGAGAGACTCAGAACACTCTCTTGTGGATCGTCTTCTTCTTTCTGATATGGGTGGGATTCGTCATTCTTATCCTAATGCAGCTGTTTGGGGCCGTAGTTCTGGACGCGTTTCTGGAGATTGAGGCTGTTTCCCTAGACCGCCAGGCGACCGAGGAGGAGTTGTACTGGTCAAGGTTGATTCGGTCTCCATTGGCGTGGTTCGAGCGGGGTTCTCCGATGGATAAGAAGGCCCAGAAGGCCGGGTCGTCGTCGTCGTCGTCATCAGGAGGGTTCATGGGCTGGTTGAAGAAGCCTTGGCGGCGACTGATGAGGCGGTTTCGAAAGTAAATGACGACTGTGTGCATAAATCGTTGATGTTCTCTACTACACTAAATGCATTGTCGATGTCTTTGCCTGCACTTGAACGATGGTTGTTTTTTAAACACGATCGTTCGCGTTCGTGAGAGAGATTAGAGTGCTGACAGAGTCGTCTGTAATCATCAATGATGGAGGAGCTGTGATCACTCACACAAACAACAAATAAGTGGTACCTTGAAAACCATTCAGAGGGTACAAACGGGTGAGAGTCACAAATCGATATAAGAGAGCTTCACAGAATCTTCAAGTCTGCGCGTTCGCCTGGGACTGGCCGGTTGTCTCTCATGAAACGCGGCTGGGATGATCAAGACCTGTCGTGCGAGCCAAGTAAATAAAGGTCTCACATACATAAGAAGACAACCTTAGATTCGTGACCGCATTCACTCAAAAGATCCTTTCCTCCAAGCAAAGAGCAACGAGCATCTATCTGGTCTAAGCTCCTTAGGGACTCATCGATCCTGGCCACATCAGATACGGAGGAGCCTGGCCGTCGATCTTTACTTGTGCGTCTGTTCACTAGTCTGTCTTGCTGCGGCCACAGTATATTATATATGTCGATAACCTGCTCTTAGTGATCGATTCTTCTTGCGATGAGAGAATAAATAGCCTTTCAAAGGACCGTTAGGTAATCATCGACGAGTGAGACGTCTACGGTGGACCGTCCTTGAAGGCAGTATTGGGTCCTTCTTCCCTCGCTTACTGAACTAGAAGAAGGAGGAGGAGGATAAAATGAGTTCGTCAGCACCTCAACAACAAGCTGCTAATAATAATACCAAGGAGAACCGAGAGCAGAGACTGGTGCGACTTGAAGAGCTCACGGTGAACAAGAACACCCCCCAGCAAGCATGGCTCTCGATCCGCGGGGTGGTCTGGGACGTCACCGCGGTACTCGCCTGGCACCCCGGGGGGCAAAAGATCATCCTCGACCAGGCTGGGAAACCGGATTGCTCGCAGGTATTCGAGAGGTACCACTCGGTCGCGATCCTGGAGAATGTGCTCGGCAAGCCCATCGGAAAGCTAGAGGGAACTTTAGCTGGAGAAGGAAACGAAGATGAGAGGAAGACGACGTCGCCGACTGCTGCTGCATCGTCGTCCATCATCCACACCAACAACACGACATCGCCCTGGATCTCCCTGAAGGATGCCGAGCTGGAGGCACAGAGAAAGGCGTCGGAGATCAGCTTTGCGTACTGGACCACCGGGGCCGAGGACGAGATAACGACCGCGGCCAACGAGCAAATCTTTCGCAGACAGTGCTGGTTCAAGCCTCATGTACTACGGAACGTCTCCTCGGTTGACATGTCCTGCGAGGTGTTTGGATGCCGGTCTCGATCCCCGGTGTTCATCTCACCCATGGCGATTCACAGTCTGGCCAACGAGGACTTAGCTGAGCTGTGCGCCTTCAGGGCTGCGAAGCGGGCAAACGTGACGCACATCGCCGCCCATTTGTCCTCTCGTCCCTGGGAGGATTTTCTCATCGAGGATGGGATCGAAGGGACCTGTCCTAGGTTCTTTCAGGTCTATCTCCCGCGATCCAGGGATGACCTCCTCGACGTCATTCGCAGAGCCGAAGCATGTGGTTTTCGAGCATTGTTCGTTACGGTAGATTCGGCATCCGTCGGTAAACGAGAACGAGACATCCGAACGAGGAATCGCATCGCAGGGATCAAATCTGCTGTAGCGGGGACGGCCCCAAGAGTCACTCAGACTTCACAATGGAATGACGCCTTCAGCTTTGACGATTTACCCGACTTGATCAAAATGACCAGACTCCCCATCGTGCTCAAAGGGATCCAGCGAGGCGACGACGCCGTCCGTGCGGTCAAGGCTGGAGTGGCCGGTATAATGGTCTCCAACCACGGCGGAAGGAACCTCGATACGTCGCGCCCGACACTGGCCTGTCTCGTGGAGGTCGTCTCGTCATTGGCGGCGGCGGGGCTTCGCCGTAAGGTCCCCATCTTCTTTGACGGCGGAGTGCGGCGAGGCGGAGACGTCATCAAGGCCATGTGTCTAGGGGCGGATTTCGTAGGGATCGGCCGGCCGATTTTGTACGGAGTGGCCGCGCGAGGGGAAGAGGGCGCCCTGGAGGTGCTGAACATCCTGCACACGGAGATGGAGATGACGATGAAGCTGATCGGGTGCGCCTCGATCCGAGATCTGAACGAGAGCCTCGTCGAGTATGGCAAGTCCTACTTATGATGGTTGTGCATCGAGAGATAGCCTTTATATATACGAGTGTCAATTTAATGGAGATGATCGATTGTTCCTACACCAATATCTCATTCATGGTCAGGATCACAACTCACATTAATGACTAGCACAAGTCGTTACAACAACAACTATTATGTACAATAGCACCCCATCTTGTCGTTTATTCGCATCTCTCTATGAGGTCCTGCTCTTTTGTCCTTGACTCTTTCGTCATCATCATCTCCAACCCAGAGAGGTATGATCGCGTTGCTCAGCCCAATTCTGAGGCCGTGACCACTTCCATATCGAGTCATGGATCCCCTTATCGACTCATTGCTTGGCGATGTCATGATCATTAACCTTCATTAGAGTCTTCACAACTCAGTCCCGGCAATGAAGCGACGATGTCGAATCCGCACTCAACCCTCAGTCTTTCTTAGGCGTAGAGCCATCACCCTCTCGATGCTGCTGGAGACGTTCCTTGGCTGCCTCCACAGTCTTCCCCAGCTGCTCCCTGACCCCCGGGGCCTCCGCCCTCGCCTGCTCTACGAGGCGTTCTCCTCGAGCCCGGGCCTGATCAGCTAAGCGATTGACCTCTTCCGCCCTTGCCCGCAGCGCTTTGCCCTCCTCCGTCTCTGCAAAGTCCCGCGCCATCTGGCTCGCGGCCTTCTGAGCGTCTTTGCCCTTCTGGCTCAACCACTGAGCCGCGAGCTCCTTCATCTTGCGCTCCTCCTCCGGGTCGACCTGGACGCTGTCGAGGTCCTTAGCCTTGGTCGCAAAGTCCTTCAGACGCTGCTGGATATCGCCCTCCCCACTCAAGAGCGATGGGCTCTCCTTGGCTGCCAAGAACACTGCCTTGCGGGCGTTCTCCTGCATCCTCGCCAGCAACTCCTTAGGGTCCGTGTGGTGAATCTCTTCATACTGTTTGCCCTCCATGTAGCCCTGGACAAACCCCGATACGACCTCCTGGAATCCCGAAGCCTTCTCCTTTGCCGCCTCCTTGAGTGCCTCGTTATCCTTCATCTTCTGATCGAGAATCTCCTTCACGTTGGCCGCGGCGCCCTTTACGTCCCCTTTGGCTGCCAGTCTGGCAATGTCTTGGCCTTGAGCCACCGCCGCTTGGACGGCTCGCTTGCGATCCTCCCCAATCAAACCTTCGAGCCTGGTCTGCGCTTGAGACTGCAGTCCAGAGACGTTCCCCTCTTTCAGGTCCTTTATCCCGGGGACTTTAGACTCTGCTGCCTGAAGCGCGGTGCCAGCTCGCTTCCTTAGTCGATCTCCGAACATCTTCCCTATGCCAAATAACGATGGTTTGTTCTCTTCTTCTCCCTCAGCCGGAGCATCGTACGTAAACTCTTCATACTCCTCACTCGGGGGCATCTTTAACCGCTTCATTCGCTCTCTCTCCGACCGAATAAACTCATCCGGGAACCGCTTGGGTAATGGGGGGAGGTAGTCCTCTAGGGGACCAGTGACCGGGTTTACGCGGTCCGGGAATCGTTTGTGGAAATACCTCCGGTTGTCATAGTACCAGGTGACTAGACCGCAGACGAGATGATCGACGGTACGCGTCCAAAAGTACTTGCAGCGAAGTTTGTCGCGGAGAGGCCGGTCGTCGTACCCGAGAGGTCGATAGTAGTTCGGTCCTCGAGTCTCCGAGTAGGGAATCGGCTGGTAATGCCTCTTGAGGTCGCGCAGGCCCCATCGTACAAACTTGCGAAAGAACTGCCAGGTGGTCTGGCGGGGGAGGTCGGGCATCTTTCAGAGGGACGATTAACGATCACTTGCCGGTATGGATGATGGCAACAGTTTCGGGTCAAAGTTCAGGACTTGTCTAGACAAAGGGAGCTTCTGTGGGACCAACTGCGCTGGGGAGAGGGCGGCAACGATTAGAATCCACCTTGATATGAACAGTTTTTGATGGCTGTTCAGTCGCTCGTCTTGCTTCTGAGCTTGAAAACAGCACAATCGGACTAGGAGGCAGCTCCTTGTTCCAGCCTTTAGTGAATGACTGTTCACCGGGAGGATGTTGACAGCCCCCAGCCCACCACACAGTCTATGTGCCTTTCTGTCGCTGGAAGCCCCCAACCCACCACGCAGTCTCCATGTATCCTATGAATAGTGACAGAGCCTTTCTAACCTGGGAGGATGTTGACAGCCCCCACCCACAGTCCAAGTGCCTCTCTCTCGGTCGAACCTTGTTGACAGCCCCCAACCCAACCTACACGCAGCCTGCGAAACAATCCCCTTGGAGCTGCACCTCTACCTTAACCACTTCCTCTTCTTTTGTAGTAAGTCAACGGCGAAGAAAGTTGATAAGAACCCCGGAACAAGGCGGTATGTCAATCGGACGTCTCAAGAGTCCGAGCCTCACTGCTATTGTATGCGTATGCGCTGCTCTCGTTCTGTTTTCTTATCATTGTAAGACTGCACGGATGGACGAAGTACCCGGGTACTCGAGGACCGCGATCGTGACGTTGAGCATTCCTCAGTGCGGAAAGACACGACTCTCCTCCACCGCCCCCCTCCCTTACAAAAGCAAGGTGTCGCCCCAATGAACCTGGATATTATGTATGCCAATGCATCGCCCCGCCTGTAACCGAGCGAGGAACGGACGCCACGTGGTGAGCATTGCCTCTCATCAGATCCAATGAGGAGTAATCTTCTATCAGTTCAGCATGTTGGAAGCGTCACACCGATACACTTGCGTAGTACTGCTAGTAGGGTAATTAAAATTTGTTACAATATTCAGTGTTATCAATCGGGTTCTAGTATTCTATCATTGATTAGCTTCAATGTGGTTTTGATGTCAGGGTACCGCTTTTTTTCTCCTGAAGGTCGACGATCACTCAAACAGGATTCGTTTCCACCTTATCCCATGCAGCTCGTACAGACCAACCTCCCCGTTGGTCTTTTCGACCTTGAGGTTTGCATCTCGCTTGTGAGCGTCCTGATCGCAGAAACCTTCCCAGGGCAGCCATCCTTCTCGGAAGTAGAGGGGCTCGTTGACCAGTCCAAGAGCGCTAAGAATAGCACTTCCACGGAAGAGCAAGTTGGATGGCGAGTCGCAAGTTACTGGAACGACCACACAAGAGTCTAGCAGCTGTGGCGATCCGAACCCCCCGAGTTTCTCCAAGCTCCGCATAAACTCTTCATCCTGTAAATCCTCCTCTCGTATCCGCTTCATTGGCTTGGGGCACGCGCGCATATGTACAATCGACCCCATTCTCCGCTGAAAGGATTGCGCAACGATGATTGACCTCCAAACGTGATCGGTTTGGGAACTAGGGCAATAGTAAACAAAAGCCCCGACGTAAGAATGTTCGATGCCAAGATCGTCGCATCGTAGTGTGACCGCCTTATGCGAAGTCGCACTCAGCTTCAGGTTCAATAAATCCATCAATGGATGCTCCTCGTAGTCACCATTGTCAAACTGGGAACTTAGGGCTTGCCGTTGCCTCTTAGATCTTGACCGAAGCCCGGGTGAGGGTGAAACCAATTGAGGAACGGGTGATTCCACCTCTGTCCATTGGAGCTTTCTTTTTTGCATTTTCTTCGGCGCTTTTCTATTCTTAGCTAATCGTGACCTTGTCTATCCTCTACCGTTTCTATGTCTCGACTTGTGATATCCTGCTGCCTTCTACCAAATCGATTTTATTCCGTCACTCGGTGGCAAAACGCATTGATTGATCGACTTTCGATCTCGAGAATGCAATCAGCGTCTACCCCGGTGTTTCCTTACCTTTGTGCGCCTTTGTCGCATAGCACAAACGCACGTCCTTCCAACCGCGACGACCCTCCATAGCCAGGAGGCCACTCTCTATCTCTATCTCTACTCTATTGTGGGCGTGGACGGTCACAAGCCGGCTCTTTTCTTGCCCCACAGCGAGGCGCTTACGCAGTCGCAAGAACACAAGCTGGGAATTTGGGGACAGGTTCAACGTTCTCAAACGTTCACCTGGTGGTACCCGGGTACTACCATGCGAAAGAGAAAAAACCTGGTACCGCGGTACCTGAATTTCGCCACCCATCATCGTGAAAGGGGACGATGGTACAAAACCTTTGCTTGTTTGTAATTGTTCTAGAGAGAGAGGATGTTGCTGCGGTTTGGCGCGATCCGGAGGGCCGCGGCGCCCCTGGTGAGCGTCCACCGGCGCGCTCTGTCCCAGGCGGCGGGCGGCGGAAACAACGAGCCGTCGGATCTATGGAGTTTGCGGAACATTGGGGTGAGTGCCCACGTCGACGCGGGTAAGACGACGACGACGGAGCGCATTCTGTTCTACACGGGGCGCATCAACCAGATCCACGAGGTGAAGGGCAAGGACGAGGTAGGTGCGACGATGGACTTTATGGACCTGGAAAGAGAGAGAGGCATTACCATTCAGTCGGCGGCCACCCATGCCTCGTGGAAGCTCAACGGACGGGAAACGCACATTAACATCATCGACACCCCTGGGCACGTCGACTTCACCATCGAGGTCGAGCGCGCCCTGCGAGTCCTCGATAGCGCCATTCTCGTCCTGTGCGCATCGTCTGGAGTTCAGTCCCAGACGGTCACGGTTGATCGGCAAATGAAGCGATACGCGATTCCTCGTATCGCCTTCATCAACAAGCTCGATCGTGCCGGGTCGAACCCGTTTAGGGTCGTGTCGGAGATTCGGGAGAAGCTGAGACTGAATGCGATTCCTCTCCAGTGCCCGATTGGTGTGGAAAAAGACTTGGACGGAGTCGTCGATTTAATCACCATGGAGGCTGTTCGCTTTTTGGGAGACAACGGCGAGGAGATCGTTCGTACCCCTGTGGACCAGGAGAAGAACAAGAAGGTAGTGGAACTCGCCAAGGCTAAGCGCGCGGAGATGGTTGAGATGCTAGCTGAATTGGACGACGAGATCGCTGGGTTCTATCTCGAGGGTCAGGATCCTTCCCCCGAGCTCATTCGGGACGTGGTGCGTAAGAACACCATCGCTCTGAAGATGGTCCCTGTAATGATGGGCGCTTCCTACAAGAACAAGGGCGTTCAGCTCATGCTTGATGGAGTCGTTCGCTACCTCCCCTCCCCTTCCCAGAAGGAGAACTTTGCGCTCGACCTTAACAACGAAGAGAACCAGATCAAGCTGACCTCTGACCCCGCTGCGCCTTTGGTAGCGCTCGCATTCAAGCTGGAGGAAGGCAAGTTCGGGCAGCTCACGTACGTCCGAATTTACCAGGGAATGTTGCAGAAGGGAATGAACATTAAGAACACCCGCACTGGAAAGCGCGTCAAGGTTCCTCGCCTGGTTAGAATGCACGCGAACAAGATGGAGGATGTTGATAGCGTTGGGGCTGGAGAGATTTGCGCCCTGTTTGGCGTTGAGTGCAACAGCGGAGACACGTTTACCATTGATAACAAGGATGGATTCAACCCTTCGATGATGTCTATGTTCGTCCCGGAGCCCGTTATGTCGCTCTCGATCAACGTCAAGAAGGGTTCCGACCAGCTCGAGAACCTCGGAAAGGGTCTCGCGCGCTTCACCCGTGAGGATCCCACTTTCCGCGTCCACGTCGACCCCGAGTCCAAGGAGACGATCATCTCTGGAATGGGAGAACTCCATTTGGACGTGTACTGCGAGCGTCTTCGCCGAGAGTACAACGTGGACGTGACCACTGGCAAGCCCCGTGTCAACTTCCGTGAGACGTGCGGGCAGACGACTGAGTTCAACTATCTGCACAAGAAGCAGTCGGGTGGTTCGGGACAGTTTGCTCGTGTGATTGGATTCATCGAGCCCGTAGACCCGGAGGCCGAGGCCGAAGCCGAAGCGGCTGAGGAGTTGAGCAACCAGGGGGCGATTGACGCCAACGACGAGAACGCTTTGGCGAAGAAGAAGGCTGCGGAGCGCAAGAAGAAGAAGGCGGCCAAGGGATCGGGAACCATTCTGTTTGAGAACCGCATCATCGGTAACGCCATCCCTCCCGAATTCATCGCCGCCATCGAAAAGGGAGTCCAGGAGGCCTCGGAAAAGGGTATTCTCCTTGGCTCGCCCCTCATGAACATCCGCTTTGTCTTGACGGATGGTCAGGCCCACACGGTCGACTCGAATGAGTTGGCGTTCAGGACGGCCACCAAGGGCGCGATCCGCGAGGCGTTGCAGAAGTCAGGAGCTTACCTGCTAGAGCCTATCATGAAGGTCCAAGTGACTGTCCCTGACGAGTACCAGGGCTCAGTGGTGGGAGGCATCAATCGTCGCCGTGGAACCATTCTAGAGTCCCAGTCGCGCGAGGGTCTTTCGGTGATTGACGCCGAGGTGCCTCTGAGTGAAATGTTTGGTTACTCCTCAGACCTCCGCGCCGCTACGCAGGCCAAGGGAGAGTTCACCATGGAGTTCCTCCGCCATTCCAAGATGACCCGTGGAGACCAGGAGAAGGTCATCAAGGAGTACCAGGAGGCCCAGGCGAAGAAGAAGTAACCTCATCGTCGATAGGCGGAGTGGGCGTCTCATGCTTTTGTGAATATAATTAATAGCGACTTTTTGATAGATGAGCACGACCAGCGACCACTAACAGGCACGAAGAAACGTTTCTTCACAACACACAGTTTCAGTAGACAGGTGCCAACATCCTAGACAGGCGATGTGCTGTCTTAGCAAGGGACTGTGAACGCATTCCCTTCCGAGCTTCTTTGCTATAATAAGCATCCCCTCAGTTAAAAAATAGTACTGAGCCATTTCCATCAGAATTTGGATTTTTTGAGTTTGAAGCGCTTCTTTTCAACTTCTCTCTCCCGTTCATAGATACCTGAACCTCAACTAGCTTTACGTAGGACCGTTGCAAAAACTAAAAAAAGAAGTCAAAATGCATTGCTTTTACCTCTATTATAAAAAAGTGTGGATTGCCTTAAGCGTCCTCCTCGCTGTTGTTTTTGTTGTTGCTTTCGTTGAGGTGGTAAAAGCGGAAAGAGGTACGAAGCCAGAGGCTCTAAGAACCGCGGAGAAGTTCTTCGCAGACGCACAGGCCTCGAGATTAAAGTTTCCTTCCGTTCCCGACGAGGCTCAAGTGGAGCTTTATTACATGGAATACGTCATGTCCACCTGGGTGTTTGGGGACGATCCCTGGAACGTATTTCACAGTGGAATAGGGTTTGTGGTCAAGTACCCGGATGGTCAGGCCGGCTTTGTTGAAAGGCGACTGCACGCAGAGTTTATTCCAAGACTCACTCAACACGCTCGTCACGTTGTCATCCCTTATATGGAATACAGTCATCGTCGTCGACGGCCTTCCCAAGACGAAACGGAATCATGGCTGCCTGAATCCGTACTAGATTTGTTCGCGTGGGCGACCTGGGACTACGCGCTCGAGTGGGAGAATCAAGGAGCGGTCTTCTTTCACGATCCGTGGCCTTCCAAGTACACCAACTTTACGCGGATAGGAAGGACGAACGGGACGATTCTGAACCGTATTCGACTCTGGCTGTTTGACTATCAGGAAAAGCATCGAGCGTTTGAGCCTATTCACGTCGTCTCTCCCGAAGGAGACACGCTTCTTCCCTCGCACCTTTGTCATGACCTCTTTTACAACGCCCTAGACGCGATGCACGACCTCGGCGTGGAGTTACAACCCGAGGAGCCCATATTTCGCGATTACGTTGTGGTGTACTCCTCGTCGGTTCGGGAGGTCGAGCTCTCGGAGGTCCAGCGTAAGGTGATTCTGTACTACAAGCTGTTTGCGGCGTTTGTCAACCTGATCAATGAAGAGTTTTACAAGGTCCGGTCGCTGTTTTTATCGGCATCGCTTTCCGCAGTTACAGCGTTTGTGTACAAGAACGGCGCATACTATGCCCTGTCCATCGAAGCTCCGTTTGTCAACTATTGTTACATGGAAGTCGTGATGCCGCCCGGGAAGAAGGCTACGTTCCGTGACAATGATAAGCTGTGCGCACTTGGGGATATGTCGATCAATGAAGCTAGATCGCTCGCATATCTGCTGTCGTGGGAACAGCTGGCGTTCTTTCTCGAGTCAATCGTGTTTGATTGGCGGGCATGGGGAACGCTTTTTGCTTTGGTGTACGTTACCAAGAGCGTTGTAAAGTCGATGTTGGTCTGACGTCGTCAAAGAGATCCAAGTGATACAAAATGAAAAATCGTCTCGGATTTGTTCGTAGAGAGGTTCAAGGGTTACAGTTTGGAGGAAACCGAGGGAACTTTCTGCTGTGTGATTGCATCGATGTCATAGATCTTGAGAATCTCTCCGGGAAAGAGGGTCTCGGAGACTCCTCCGGTGCTGGACTGAATGCGTACCTGACCGAAGATCGCTTCCCTTCGACTCGTAGACAAGACTTCGCTACCAGCGGTTAACTCTGGAATATCTTTGAACAGCGCTGGTCCAAATACAACACTGTTTTGCGCAGACGAGGCTGAGTTGCTCAGATCGTTGACGTAAGAAACGGTGAACTTCACCCCCAA
>Ga0075012_10001322_pt1 | contig 25597 bp, 27 predicted proteins | sample All_14_2_FD_71474 | JGI IMG/M metagenome (GOLD analysis project Ga0075012, IMG submission 71474) | Freshwater microbial communities in response to fracking from Pennsylvania, USA - Allegheny Zone_MetaG_DW_15 | ecosystem: Environmental > Aquatic > Deep subsurface > Groundwater > Drilled...
CGGCAGCGGAGATCGCGCCGTGGCTCGCCAGCCACGCCGATGTGAATGCACTCGACCTCACCGGGGCCGAGGCGCTGGACTGGGTGGAGCTCCAGATCGCGGCGGCCGAGACCCTCAAGCGCGTGCTGCCGCCGGAGAGCGGCGTGCCGGCTCCAAGTCTCGACCGCATCACCTTCTTCACCGAGACCAAGACGGTCTGGCACACGAAGGCGCTGATCTAGGGGGGGGGAACCGAGGGCACTCTGGCCACCGGCGGCGAGCCGGTCATGCTGCTCACGGTGCGTGGGGCCAAGTCGGGCAAGCTGCGCAAGGCGCCGCTGATGCGCGTCGCCCATGGCGAGAGCTATGCCGCCATCGCGTCACTCGCGGGATCGCCGAAGAACCCGAACTGGTACCAGAACCTCAAGGCCGATCCATGGGTGATCGTGCAGGACGGCACCAAGATCGTCGAACTGCGGGCCCGTGAGGTGTATGGCGAAGAACGGGAGTTCTGGTGGAAGAAGGCAGTCGAGGTCTATCCCACCTACGACGACTACCAGGAGTTCTCTCCGCGCACGATTCCGGTGCTCGTGCTCGAACCCGTCACGGACTGAGTCGATGAAGTTCGACATCATCGCGACCGAGATGGGTTTCACCGAGGGGCCGGCCTGGGCACCCGACGGCACGCTCTGGCACGTCTCCATCCCGCACAGCGCCATCTACAACCTCACGCCCGATGGGACGATCCTCCAGAAGGTCGACACCAAAGGTGGACCTAACGGCCTCGCGATCGATGCAGAGGGCACGGTCTACATCGCCCAGAACGGCGGAGCCTACGGAGGAACGAGAGACACCCCATCGGGGATCCAGACCTACCGGGACGGCGAGCTTCGATACATCGTCGAGGGCGGTGAGCCCGACGCTCCGAACGACCTCTGTTTCGGACCCGACGGTCGTCTCTACTTCACCGATCCGCGAGGCGACGATGGCACCGACCCGGAGAACCCGGCGAGCAGTCGGCCGGGAAAGCTGTTCTCCTGCAACCGGGACGGATCCGATCTGCGGATGGAGTGGGGAGGGCCCGATCCTCATGAACGGGCTGGCATTCAACGCTGCCGGCGATGCCCTGTATGTGCTTCAGACGATGACGCCTCAGGCGATCTGGAAGGTGCAGTTCACCCTCGCCGATGGCCTGGGCACGCCGGAACGCCTCGCCGATGTCGATGGCTGGCCCGACGGCATGGCGATCGACATCGACGGCAACATCTGGGTCGGAAGCACCCACGAGGATGCGCTCCAGGTGCTCTCGCCGGAGGGCGCCCTGATCAAGAAGGTCTCCCTGCCCGAGCACTGCGCTCGACGGGATAGTGGTCGCAGATTTTTCGCGGATCCTCGCTGGTCCGCTCACCACAATGACGCTAGCCGATCTAGGTGCGAGAGTGATCAAAGTCGAGCGGCCAGGCATCGGAGACGACACCCGAACCTGGGGCCCGCCGCACTCGGCCACCGGATCGACGTACTTCGACAGCGTCAATCGCAACAAGGAATCCATCTGCCTAGACCTGACGGATGCTGGCGATCGTGCCGCTGCGATCGAGCTGGCGCAGAAGGCTGACGTCGTCGTGGAGAACTTCAAGCCGGGGGGAATGGAGAAGCTGGGCCTCGGGTACGACGAGCTGAGCCGCTCGAACCCCGGACTGATTTACGCCTCCATTACAGGCTTCGGCACCGCGGGAGGCGCAGACCTTCTTGGCTACGACTTCATCGTGCAGGCTCTTGGCGGGCTCATGAGTATCACTGGCGACAGCGACGGCGAGCCCATGAAGGTCGGCGTCGCGCTTGTCGACGTGTTGACGTCGAAAGACGCGACGATCGGCATCCTTGCTGCACTGAATGCACGGCAGGCGTCCGGTCGAGGGCGCCGCCTCGAGGTCAACCTGTTGTCGAGCCTGCAGGGAGCGCTCGCCAATCAAGCGCAGGCCTACCTCGGCGCAGGGGTCGTGCCGCAACGCATGGGTAACGCCCACCCCTCGATCGCGCCATATGAGGTTCTCCACTGCTCTGACGTGCCTCTGGCAGTCGCCTGCGGCAACGACGGTCAGTTCGCGAGACTGGCGACGGTGCTCGGGGTTCCCGGGTTGGAGCGTGATGAGCGCTTCGCGTCCAATCAGACACGGGTACAGAATCGACCCGCGATGATCGACATACTGGAATCGCGACTCAAGACTGCCCCGGCATCCGCCTGGCAGGAGTCTCTCACTGCCGCCGGTGTGCCGGCCGGCCAGGTCTCAACGATCGCCGAGGGCATCGAGCTGGCCGAGGCGCTCGGACTGGAGCCGACGATCGACGTTAAGGATGCAGCCGGCCACACCGTCGCCAGGCAGATTCGCCACCCCATCAGCTGGACACCGCCGTTGCCCACGCGTGCAGCTGCTCCTCCCCTGCTTGGCCAGGACAGCACCGAAGTCCTTGGCTGGATCCGAGGATCGAAGGGTGGTGAGAGCTGATTGGGCGAACCAATGAGCGCAGGCTACGGTGATGCCATGCATTCTGACCTGGCCACTGCCGAACTCGCTGACCTGATCGACATCGACTCGCTTCTAAGCGCTGAAGAAATCGCGCTTCGCAACTCTGTGCGCTCTTTCGTGGACTCCAGCATCCGGCCGAACATCGCCGGCTGGTACGAGAATGCGGTCTTTCCGCTCGAAATCGTGCCAGAAATGGCGAAGCTTGGGCTGCTCGGAATGCATCTGCAGGGCTACGGATGCCCGGGGCGCAGTTCCGTCGACTACGGGTTGGCCGCGCTCGAGCTCGAGGCCGGCGACTCTGGTTTACGCACGTTTGTAAGCGTGCAGGGATCGCTCGCGATGAGCGCCATTTCGAAGCACGGTTCCGAGGAGCAGAAGACCGAATGGCTGCCCAAAATGGCGGCTGGAGAAGCGATCGGATGCTTCGCGCTCACCGAACCGGCATCGGGCTCCGACCCGGGAAGCATGACGACGTTCGCCCGACGCGACGGAAGCGATTGGGTGATCAACGGTACCAAGCGCTGGATCGGGCTGGCCTCCGTCGCCCAGGTCGCCGTCGTCTGGGCGATGACCGATGATGGCGTTCGCGGCTTCGTCGTTCCGACTGACACTCCCGGATTCAAGGCCACGGTTATCGAACAGAAGCTGTCAATGCGGGCGTCGATCCAGTGTGAGATCGAGTTCACCGACCTCAGGCTGCCGGCCGAAGCGATGCTCCCGGGGGCGAAGGGATTGAGCGGCCCGTTCTCATGCCTCAACGAAGCTCGTTACGGGATCATCTGGGGCGTCATGGGCGCCGCGCGTGACAGCTATCTGACGGCGCTCGACTACTCCCAAGAGCGGATGCAGTTCGGCAAGCCGCTCTCCAGCTACCAGCTCACGCAACAGAAACTCGTCGACATGGCCCTTGAGATAAACAAGGGAACGCTGTTGGCGCTCCATCTGGGGCGACTCAAGGATGCCGGAACCCTGAAGCCTCACCAGATCTCGATCGGCAAGCTCAACAACACGCGCGAAGCGATCGCGATCGCCCGCGAGGCACGAGCCATGCTCGGCGGCAACGGGATCACCCTCGACTATTCGCCGCTGCGCCACGCCAACAACCTCGAAAGCGTGCGCACCTACGAGGGAACCGACGAAGTGCACACCCTCATCATCGGGAACCACATCACCGGAACGCCGGCGTTCCGCTGACGACGACGCTGACACTGCCACCGCCACCGCCAACCCTTCGGCACTTCGCAGACGGCTTCGCGGGTTGAGCAGCATAGCTCAACCGGGAAGTGCGAAAGTCCACGTCGATGAAGTTGAATATATTCCAAGTGGCTATCCATCTTGCTGCCGTGATGTCGGGGGTCGTGGGTAGCTTCGGTGCATGATCAATCATCCGGTGGAGGGGCTGCACTGCCCGGCGTCGTTGCCGCAGGCCCGGCGCTGGTTCGCGTCGGAGGACGCGTGTCGGGACTATCTGGACTGGCTCCGATGGCCGGACGGCTTCTGCTGCCCGTGGTGCGCGGGTGTGGCGGACTGGACGCGTGAGGATCCCGTGCATCGCTGCGGCGACTGTGGGCGGCGGGTGAGCGCGACAGCGGGGACGGTGTTCCACAAGACGCGGACGCCGTTGTCGGTGTGGTTCGAGGCGGCGTGGCTGCTGATGACGTCGAAGCAGGGCGTGTCGGCGCTGGAGGTGCAGCGGGTGACCGGGCTGGGCAGCTACCAGACTGCGTGGGCGATGCTGCACAAGCTGCGTACTGCGATGGCACAGGACGGCCGGGCCGGTTTGTGCGGCCGTGTCGAAGTCGATGAGGCCCTCTACGGCGGCCTCGCCCCGGGGCTGCCCGGACGCTCGCCGCAGGGCAAGACACTCGTGGGCGCTGCTGTCGAGCGACGCGGCCGCGGGTTTGGCAGGATCCGGATGAAGGTGCTGCCCTCGGCCTCTGGCGAGAACCTCGCGGCGTTCCTGACCTCGACGGTGACGTCCGGTTCGACAGTGATCACCGACGGCTGGCCGCCGTATCCGTCCGCGATCCGGGCCGTCGGCTCGACCCACGAGCGCTACGGTGTCGCCGGCTCCGGTCAGCGTGCTCACCAGTTGCTGCCCGGAGTGCACCGGGTGTTCTCGCTCAGCAAGCGCGTCCTGGAGGGCACCCACCAAGGCGGTGTCCGGACCCCGCACCTGCAGGCCTATCTCGATGAGTTCGTGTTCCGGTTCAACCGGCGCACGGCCCGTGAACGCGGACTGCTGTTCCTGCGGCTGCTTGAGAACGCCGTGGCCTCTGCCGCCATGCCATACAGGGACCTCGTCGCGACACCCGGTCCCCGGTTGCGCCCTCACCCGGCGCCGAGCACGGCGCGAGTCCTCCCCGCCAGCCTCACCGAATCGCCAATCAACCGGCCATGGCGAAAGGCCGCGTGATCACGGCAGCAAGATGGATAGCCACTATATTCCATTTGATCAGGACGCCGCGAACCTGTTCTTCCAGCTCGTCGCGAGCCGTTATGAACACGCATCGTAACTATTCAGGGGGTCCGACTCGCGTGGCGTGAATCCCAGCGTTGATGGTCGGGTCTGTTAATTGTTAATTGCTGCCGGCAGCTGCCTCGCGCTCATGGAACGCGGTGGCAATCTGGTGTCGCAGAACATCTCGAGTCCAGCCGTGTCGAACGGCCGCGGCCGCGTACCAGTCACGGAGCTCGACAGTATCGAGCTTGTCGAGAAGGAGCATGAGGTGGCCCCAGGGCAATTGGCCAGCAGGCTGCTGGCCAATTGCATCGCGGTCGGGCCAGCCCCGAGCGAACAGGCGCATGTACTTGAGATTGCTGGGCGAAAAGCCCTTCATCTCGGGAAATTCAGCACGGAGATCGTTCGCGAGTTGTGTGATGGGTTTAGTTTAGTTTTGACTAAATTGCACGAGTGTGCAAAGGTGGACGCTACGACAGCGAGGTCGATCATTTGAACAAGGGTGTCATATGGGAAACGCCGTAAATGTGGTGCAGCGCGTGAGCGGAGTCAGCGCCGAACACACCGACATGCTTAGGGTGCGCAACCTCTCCGGCGGCTACGGAACCCATCACGTACTTCGTAATGTTCGTCTGACGGTGCCTGAAGGCGCATTCGTGGCGCTTGTGGGGCACAACGGTGCGGGAAAGAGCACTCTGCTTGAGACGATCACCGGTCATCTCCGAAACTCGACGGGTGACGTCTCCTTGAGAGGGACGGAACTGCGAGGGATGTCCCCAGCAGAAATTGCTCGCGCCGGAATCGGCTACGTGCCCCAAGGGCAGTCCGTCTTCCCCTCGCTCACTATTGGCGAGAACCTACGCGTCGGTGCAGCCCTTAGAGGTGACTATCGCGCCGGTCAAGACGCGCAGGAATTCGTCTTCGACCTGTTCCCAATCCTCAAAACACGACTCACGTTGAAGGCCGGGTCCCTGAGCGGCGGCCAGCGTCAGATGCTCGCTATCGCGATGAGCCTGATCAGCGGGCCCAAGCTCATGGTCATGGACGAACCATCGACCGGACTCGCTCCGGTCCTCGCCGCCGAAGTCCTCGCCGCCTGCAAACGAATCAACGAGGAACTCGGCACAGCGCTGCTCGTCGTGGAGGCCGAGCTCACACGCATCCTCGATCTCGCGGACCAGGTCACGGTCCTCAAGCTTGGGGAGGTTGTCTTCGAGGGGACTCCGACCGACCTTCAGTCGAAGGACCTGGCGAGCCTCTTCTAAGAACTCGAACTCAGAGCCACGTTTCTGTCCGTTCACCAGAGGCCCGCATCCGGGCCACACCGAAAAGAAGGGTTACAATGAAGAAACCGTTTAGTGCATTGGCTATCGGGGCCGTCGCCGCATTACTGCTGACCTCATGCAGTGAGACGGCACCTGAGCAAAACGGCCAGCCGGCGGGAGAACCCGCGAGTTCGTACAATGTGGGAATCGCGATGGTGCTCTCAGGAGCGCAAGGCGACCTCGGGAAGAACTTTGTCGAGTACCTCACCTTCGGCGCTGAGGACGCGTCCGAGGAATATGGCTTCGATCTCAACGTGAAGTCCGAGGACGCGCTCGGGACTGCCGAGGGTGGCATCAACGCGCTGCACAAGCTCGTCGCAGAGGGTAACACGCCTGTGATCATTACGGCCTGGTCGTCAGTCGTGAAGGCGATGGCAGCGTCGGCCGCCGATACCGGAACAGCGGTGATCAACGTCGCGGCCAACAGTCCCGACCTCGCGGGTGCGAGTGACCATCTCGCGAATTTCTTCCCGCTCGCGACCGTCGACATAGTCGCCCTCGCCAACTACGTCGCAACGGAGGAGGACAAGAAGAAGGCCGCCGTCCTCTACATAGACAACGAGACGGGCAAGGGCGCCGCGGGCGCCTACACCGAGTCGTTCACGGCTGCCGGCGGCGAAGTCGTTGCGAGCGAGGCGATCAAGCCGGGGTCGGTCGACGTTTCCGCGCAGGTCGCGAAGGTGCTCGCAGCCAATCCAGACACCGTTCACGTTCACGTGCTTGGTGAATCTCCAGTGGTGTTCAAGGCTCTGGATGAGCAGAAGTTCGACGGGCTTGTCACGACGTACACTTCGTCTGGCGAGAGCATCGACGAGCGCACGGCAAGCGGTACCGCAATGGACGGTGTGCTCTACTCGACCCTTTCGAGTGCTGAGCCCTCCCCGGTGATCGAGGAGATCCGTATCCGGTACGTCGAGAAGTTCGGTGAGGAGCCGTCAGGCCTGTCATATGCAGGCTATGTGTACGACAGCGCTTTCCTCTACGCGGAGGTCATCCAGCGGCTCATCGACCGCGGTGCCGAAGTCAACGGCAGCAACATCATCGCCGAGCTTGCCGCCGGTAAGGTGTTTGATCTTCCCGTCAACGGTGAGGTCAGTTTCAACGCGGACCTGACGACAACGATGCCCGTGTCGCTGCGCAAGATCTCGAGCGCGAGCGATCATCCGTCTGATGACCGCATCGTCGCAACCATCAGCAAGTAGAAGAGTCTGGGGCCCGTAGAGCGGGCCGAGACAACAGAGGAGCACACGTAATGTCACTCTTGCTTCAGCTCGGTACTACCGGGCTTGTACTCGGCCTGCTCTACGGCCTCTTCGCATATGGACTGAGCCTGATCTTCGCGACCACTGGCATCTTCCACTTCGCGCACGGTCTGACCATCGTGGCGGCTGCATACGCGTTCTGGTGGGTAGCGGTCGGACTTGGGCTGCCTGTCTGGCTTGGCATTCTTGCCGCATTGCTGCTCGGCGCCGCCGTTGGCGCAGGGGCTTACCAACTCGTCTATCGACCTCTTCTCAAGCGCAAGGCCGATCACACTGTCATACTCGTCGCGTCACTCACCGTGATGACGCTCGGGCAAGGACTCCTGCTCTTGATCTTCGGAACGGGACCGAAGGCCTTTCCCCCGGGGGATTTCTCTCGGTGGGGCTTCGCACTCGGTCCGGTCAATATTCGCTCGTGGGACATCCTCGTGGTCGTTTCTGCGGGCGTCATTTTGCTCGCTCTCTACCTGCTGCAGAACAAGACTTCGTTCGGGTTGGCGCTTCGCGCGGTCGGAGACAATCCGCGACGTGCCCAGACACTCGGCTTCAGTTTGACCCGGACGTATCTGCTTGCGTTCGTGATCGGTTCGCTCGTGGCCGCCATTCCGGGTGTATTGATCGCGGTTCAGACACCTGTCATCGCCACTCTTGGGTTCTCCTTGCTTCTCAAGTCGGTCGTCGCGATCATCATCGGCGGCGTCGGCAACCTTACCGGTGCCCTCTATGGCGGTCTCCTGATCGGATTGGCGGAGAGCATCTCCACGTTCTTCCTGCCGGCTGTGTGGAGCGAGTTCGTGGTGTTCGCGCTTCTATTCATCTTCATCGTCTTGCGCCCGACGGGTATCCGTACGAACACAGCCCGTCTCGCCTGAACGAAGGACATATCATGAGCGCTGCATACATCAACAACCTCGTCGCACTGATCGCGATATTCAGCATCCTTGGCATCTCGTTCAACCTCCTGATGGGTCATACGGGTCTATTTGCCATCTCCCACGGAGCGTTCTTTGGCTTCGGGGCGTACACGACTGCGATCCTCATGCGGGATCACGGCTGGACGTTCCCTCTCGCGGCGCTCGGGGGCGCGCTCGTATGTCTTCTTGTCGGTCTCATCGTCGGACTCGCGGCGGGCAGAGTGGCGGACTTCTATCTCGTAATCATGACCTTGGGTCTCCAAGTCGCGGCCGTTGAACTGTTTAGTATTTTGGACATCACAGGGGGGTCGTCGGGCTTGGTCGGCATCCCGCGCCTGGATCTCTTCGGGTTCGAACTGAGCAATCAGCTGGTGGCAATCTTCTCCCTAATCGTCGCGGTTCTGGTTTTGTTATACGTGCGATTGTTAATTCGCTCACCATTCGGACGCGCGCTGGAAACTGTACGTGAGAATCCTTTGTCGGCTGGGGCGCTCGGCTTGTCGGTTACCTGGACGAAGGTGCGCTCGTTCGCGATCTCGGCGGCTCTAGCGGGCATAGCCGGCGCGCTCTTCGCGGTGCAGTTGCGGTACATCAGCCCACATGAGTTTGGACTTGAACGCTCGATCGAGGTGCTATCGCTCGTGATCATCGGCGGTCTTGGCACGTTGCTCGGCCCGTTTGTCGGTGCGATCGTTGTAGTGGCTGTGCCGGCGGCCCTAAGCTTCCTGGACCTTCCCGCATCGATCGTGGGCGCGATGAACTCAGTCATGTTCTCGGGCATCGTGTTGTTGTTCCTGCTGTTCCTGCCCCAAGGAATCGTCGGTGGCAGACTGGAGGAAAGGCTCTTTCGTCGCCTACGGCGCGCTCGAGCTGATAGCGATGATTCACTCGTTGAAACTGCCTCGCTCTTTGGGGACATCAAGCTTCGTCCGGTGCGCTTGGAGTGTGAGGACGTCAGTGTTTCGTTTGGCGGTGTGAAAGCAGTCGACTCTGTCTCACTACGACTCGAACCGGGCGCGATCACAGGGCTGGTCGGACCTAATGGCGCGGGGAAGACGACACTCTTCAACATCCTCACCGGCGTGGTGCGGCCGACGTCGGGTGAAGTCCGCATTGATGGCGAATTGGCAACCAGACTACCTATTCACATTCGTGCACGACGTCAAGTTGTGCGGTCGTTCCAGGATATGAAGTTGTTCTCTGGGATGACGGTGGAGAACAATGTCCTGGCGGCGATGACGCCGGCGTCAGACTTGCGAATGTTTCTCCTGTGGCTCTCGCGCCGATCGGACCAGGCCCGCCAACAGCAGGCGAGAAAGATCCTTGCTGCCCTCGGCTTGGAACCAAAGCGGGGGGTGCTCGCCAAGGACCTTTCGTATGCCGAGCAGAAGCTGTTGATGCTGGCACGGTTGTTCGCCACGGGCGCGAGTTGTTTTCTCCTCGATGAACCAATGTCCGGGCTCGATACCGCGGCCCGAGAGCGGATTCAGCAGATTCTCCTGGACGTTGCAGAAGCCGGAGGCACCATTTGCCTCGTGGAGCACAGCTTGGACGTCATCTCAAGCACATGCACGCGTGTTGCGTTCCTCGCCGAGGGGCGCCTTGTTCGCGAGGGAGACACACGCGAGATCACCACCGATCCGGAACTGGTTGACACCTACTTCGGTGTCTGACCCCAGCAGGCCGGCGCGGCTCGTGCGGCAAGCTCCCGGGTTTGTGGTTTAATATAGGTTAAATTAAGGAGTGGGAATGAATCGTGCGGAACTAGTCGAGAACTTGCAGGCAGCCAACCTCCCCACGTTGCTCGCCGTCGTGTATCAGCTCACGGGCGAAGAGCGGTGGCTCGCTGCGCCGTATCTGCCCAAGCGCAGCCCTGGTATGGACGACCTCGACAGCGGCGGCTTCGACGACGCGATTCAGGCGGACATTCGAGAAGCAGCAGCTGACGCGATCATGCGTTGGACCCAAGGCGTGCCGATCCAGAATCCGGATCCCGACCTTGAGCACTTCCATCGTGTGATGGAAGCCACGATGGGAGAGCCTGTTCCGACTGTCTTCTCCGAGATGATGCGGGAACAGGCGGGACACCTCGAGGCAGAAGTCGCCGAGGTGCCCGGAAATCCGGAGGCGACGCGCCCCGGTGTTCGCGTCGGTGTCATCGGTGCAGGGGTATCTGGTCTCTTGATCGCGAAGCAGCTCCGTGATCGAGGAATCGAGGTCGTAGTATTCGAGCGGCTCACCGACGTCGGTGGTTGCTGGGTCGAGAACCGTTATCCGGGCTGCGGCGTGGATACCCCGAGCTATCTCTATTCGTTCTCCTTCTTCGACCGGGACTGGTCCAGCTACTTCGGCAAACGCGACGAAGTGCTCGGGTACATGCAGGACATGGCGACAGTATACGGCCTGCAAAAGCTTGTGCGGTACCAGCACGACGTGCGAGCCGCGGCATGGAACGGCTCCGAGTGGGTGCTCGACATCGACACGCCCGAGGGTGCAACACAGCAGGCGGTTTCTTTCTTGGTCTCAGCTGTCGGTCAATTGAACGTACCTTCGGTGCCCGACTTCCCTGGGATCGATGAGTTCAAGGGTGATGTGTTCCACTCCGCGCGTTGGCCAGAGGTTCTGGACCTCGAAGGGAAACGCGTCGTCGTTGTCGGTGGCGGCGCCAGCGCGATGCAGATTGTACCGGCGGTTGCTTCCACGGTGGGGTCCATGACCATCCTCCAGCGTTCGAAGCAATGGATCGCTCCGAACGCGGATTACTTCGAAGCGATCGATCCGCGAGTGCACTGGTTGATGAACAACATCCCGTACTACCACTCTTGGTTCCGGTCCCGACTGGCCTGGATCCACAATGATCGCGTGCACGAGTCTTTGGAAATCGATTCTAAGTGGGTGGGTGAAGGACCGTCTATCAATGCGATCAACGACGGTCATCGACGCTACTTTACGAAGTATCTGATGAGGGAGCTCGAGGGCCGTCCGGATCTCGTGAAGCAGACACTTCCCGACTATCCACCCTTCGGTAAGCGGATGCTACTTGACAATGGCTGGTTCAAGGCACTGCGCATGGACCACGTCCGACTGATCGAATCGGGCGTTGATCACTTCACCCGCGACGGGGTTGTGGCACAAAGTGGCGAAGAGGTGCCCGCAGATGTCGTGGTGCTGGCAACGGGGTTCAGGGCTCGCGAGTTCCTAGTGAACATTGACGTGGTCGGACCTCGCGGCAGTCTCCGAGAAGCGTGGGCAGATGAAGATGCACGGGCCTACTTGGGCATGAGCATTCCCGATTTCCCGAACCTCTTCATGATGTATGGACCGAACACGAATCTCGGTCATGGCGGAAGCTTCATCACGATTGCCGAGTGTCAAGCGCACTACCTCGGTGAACTGATCGATGCTGCCGAACGTGAGGGTATCGCAGAGTTGGCCGTGCGTGCAAAGGTGTGTGCCGAGTACAACGAGCAGGTAGACGATGCGCATTCCAAGATGATCTGGAACTATCCCGGTCTAAGTACGTGGTATCGCAATGCGAAGGGACGAGTGGTCTCGAACTCACCGTGGCGCGTCATGGACTATTGGAAGATGACGCGAGAACCGAAGCTTGAAGAGTACGAGGTCAAGAAGAGATCTCGAGTAACTGTGTGAGCTAAAAATCAGGCGAGAGCGGTCGGCCTTGGGAACGGCTGACCGCTCTCGATGTCTAGCGTGAGTTCGAGTTCGCCGGGAAGAACGTGCAGTGCGTTACCCCGCGGAAGTCCCATCAGGCAGAAGAGCGGATTCCGGGGTAGGTATCAGCCCACCGATCAGTGCGGCGGAGACGGCGGCGAGATCTTCGACGTTTCCGAGCTTCGAGGACCACCACTCCGGCGACCAGTTCAGCGCACCCAGGATGAGGAGGCGCGCGTAGGTGGGATTCACGTCCGATCGAATCTCGCCGGCTGCTTGCGCGTCGACGAAGAGCTTCTGCCAAAGTTCGCCATAGCTGCGGTGTTCAGCTTGAATGCGCGCCCGCATTGCCTCTGGGAGCTGCCCGGCGTTTCTGATCGCAGCAGTAGTAAATCCGGAAAGTTCGAGCACGATACGTAGGTGGGCTTCGACAGCACATCGCAGCCGCTCGATTGGGGCAGTGCCCGAGGGAAGGTCGGTCAAGCCTCGTTCAACATGTTCCCTCGCGGCGCGCTGCCCGCGACTCACTACGAGTTCGATCAACTCCTCGCGAGACGTGAAGTAGTAATAGATGGCCGGGGCCTGAACTTCGGCCAGCTTAGCAATGTCACGCAGACGTGTTCCGGCGTAACCTCGGTCCGTGAGGATTCGTGCGGTGGCGTTGAGTATCCGCTCTTTCGTCAGTTGACCGCGTGTGCCATCGTCGACCGCGTCATGTCGGGTGCCAGATGTCGCTTTCTGTGTCTTCCTCGCGGGCGTCAAAGCGCGTATCCTCCATCTACGTTGAGAGTCTGGCCACTGATCCAGTTTGCCTCGTCAGATAGCAGGAATGCAGCGGCGGCGGCGATATCCGCCGCTGTGCCAAACCGGCGCAGGGCGATGGCGCGTTTTGCTGCGGCCAGATAGTCGTCCGTGTACGCGCCTTGAGCGATGAGGTCGTCCCACAGGCCACTGTCGATGACGCCCACGCCCACGCAGTTCGCACGCACGCCGAAGGGGCCCTCCTCCGCCGCGATTGCGCGAGTCATGGCCTCTATGGCTGCTTTGGGTGCAACCGAGAGCATGTCCTGCTTCGCGTAACGCGATACCGCGGCCGAGGTGATCGAAACGAGTGTTCCCTCTGCGCCCCGCAGTAATTGCAAGAGCGGGTGTACCGCGTTATAGAAGGCCAGCGTGTCGGATTCGAACTGAGTCCGAACCTCTTCCGGAGTGATGCGGGATACATACGTCATTCGCACCTTTGGTCCAGCGGCATAGACGAGTCCGTTCAGCGCCGCCTCGCCGATGGCATGCACGAGCTGTTCGCCGACGTCTACCTGTGTGAGATCCACGTGTATCGGTGCGACGTCGGTTCCTTGCTGCCGCAGGTCGGCGACGAACTTGTCGAATGGTGCAGACGGCGTCCGGTGAGTGAGAAACAGTCGCCAACCTTGATCCGCGAGACGCGCCGCGATCGCGCGCCCGATCGCGCCTGATCCGCCAAGGACAAGTGCAGTGCCGGGCTGAGCTGATTTAGTGGAGAGCATTGGGAGCACTTTAGTCTAGGTTTCGTTTCATTGACATCGGTCGCGAGATGCGAGGTTGCTCTATGATTGAATTTAACCTATATTCGAATAATGGTTGCAATGACGCAAGTTTTCGATGGGATCGGCACACGTCGTCGCCTGATCGAGCAAGAGTATCCCACCTGGGAGCCGAAGGCGTTACACGTGCACTTCGACGCCATGGTTGAGCGACATGGGCAACGGCCGTACATCGTGACGGACGACCGCGAACTCAGCTATGCCGAGACGCAAGAGCTGTCCAGAAGGTATGCCGCAGGCCTTCAGAAGATCGGCGTGCGAGCCGGAGACCGGGTCGGGGTGCTCATGGCGAACCATCCGGAGCTCGCCATACTGAAATTCGCGATCTCACGCATCGGTGCCGTTGCCGTCGGTTTCAATTTCCAATTGCGTACAGAAGAGCTGAAGTACGTGCTCGACCACTCCGGGTGCAAGGTGCTGATCTCGATGAGCAGCCATGACGGCATCGACTACCAGGATCTCTTGGACGAGATCGACTCGGGCTGGCGTGACGGAAAGCCCAAGGAACTCCCGAGACTGGAGCGCGTGGTGCTCCTCCCATGTGGTGAGGATTCGCCCGGTGAGGTGATGACGCTTCAAGATCTCGCCGCAGGGGACGCGCTATACAGCGAAGCACCGGTCGACCCGTATGCTCCATCCGACATTCTCTATACATCGGGGACCACGGGAAAACCCAAGGCGGTCGTCCTGAGTCACGACAGTCTGCTGCGCAGCGCTTTCGCGTCGGCATTCACCCGCGCGTTCGAGGATGGGTGGCGCGTGCTCTTCGCACTTCCGCTTTACCACGTCTTTGCGTACGCCGAGGGGCTCCTCGCCGTCACGTACGTGGGCGGCGCTATCGTCCCGCGGCTGAAATTCTCGGCGAAAGATCACCTGGAGGCGATCGCCCGTCACGGGGCGAATGACGTCCTTGCAGTGCCCACTATGACGATTTCGCTGCTCGAGCACCCCGACATCGAGCAGTATGATCTTTCCTCGCTGAAAGCGTTTTTCTCCGCTGCAGCACCGTGTCCGGACTGGGTGTGGACACAGGTAGTGGAGCGTCTAAAGGTGACGGAGCTGGTCACCGGTTATGGCATGACGGAACTGTGCGGAGCTGTTGCGTTGACTCTGCCGGAAGATCCCCTCGAGCGGCTCACTCAGGTCGTCGGACGGATCAAGATGGGCGGTCCGGCTGCATACCAGCCGAATGGCGATGTTTGTTCCCTCCGGATGCTGGACCCGGAGACCGGTGACGCCCTTGAACTCGGCCAGGCCGGTGAACTCGCTTGGAAGGGCAACGTGATGACTGTCGGCTACTGGGATGGTGAGCGAGTCGAACCGGTCGGCGGCGATGGGTACCTGCCGTCCGGCGACCTGGGGTTTATTGATGAGAACGGGTACATCGTCATCACCGGCCGCAGTAAGGATATCTACAAGAGCGGAGGCGAACTCGTCCTCCCGATCGAAGTGGAGAACTTCATTGCCCGCCTGGACGGGGTGGCGCAGTGCTATGTCATCGGCGTACCGGACGATCGCTGGGGTGAGGTTGGGCACGCCTACGTGGTGCCGCTTCCTGGGGCAACGGTCAACCCAGAGCGGATCATCATTGAGTGCAAATCAAATCTCGCGCGTTTCAAAGTGCCGAAGATGGTCACCATAGTGAGCGCAGACGAGCTCCCCAAGACCGCCACCGGCAAGGTGCAGAAGTTCCGAATGCGAGAGGGGTCGCAGTGACCGAGACGCGTGTTGCGGTTGTCACAGGGGCCGCGAGTGGAATTGGGATGGCCACCTGCAGGCGTCTCCTCAGCGAAGGCTGGTCGGTGGTCGCGGCTGACATCAATGAGCCTGCGCTCGCAGATCTGATGCGTGGGCTCCCCGCCGAGTGGGTTCCGCGGGTGAGGAAAGCTGTCTGCGATGTCTCGGACGAGAGCTCTGTGCTTTCAGCCGTTGAGCTCGCCGTGAGCGAGTTCAACGCTCTGAATCTCATGGTGAATAACGCGGGGATTGGTGGGGCCTTCGGCCCAATCACTTCGCTTGAGGCCGAGGACTGGGATTTCACGTTCAAGGTGCTCACCGCGGGTGTTTTCTATGGAGTCAAGCACGCTGCGGCCGCGATGATCGGTGCAGCGACGGGTGGATCGATCGTGAACATCGCGTCGACGGCTGGGCAGGTGGGAGGGATCGGTCCTCATGCGTACTCCGCCGCCAAAGCAGCTGTGATTTCCTTGACGCGGACGACCGCCATGGAACTTGCGTCCGAACGGATCCGGGTGAATGCGGTCTGCCCGGGTGCGGTGGGAACACCCCTGCTGCACCGTGGAGATCCTGAAGCATATGCAGAGCGGCTCCGCAACGTGCAGCCATGGCCCGATGCGTGCACGCCTGAAGATCTGGCGGGTGTCGTCGCGTTCCTCGCGTCGCGGGATTCGGAGCTGATCACTGGGGCGGCTCTCGCTGTAGATGGTGGGCTATTGGCTGCCGGCCCGGGCCCATCATTCATGCAAGTGCTCGAGATGGATGCCGGGGCAGCGGGTCTCGTCGGCATCAACCACGGATCAACAGGCCAGCCAGCAATCATTCGACGAAGGGAACATTGATGGCCGTGCGTGAGTTCGAGACCGTGCAGGATATCCAGGCAGCAATCGGTGACACGATCGGACCCACTGAGTGGGTGCTCGTTGATCAAGCCAAAATCGACGTCTTTGCGGAGGTCACGGGGGACCGCAATTGGGTGCACGTTGATGCAGAACGCGCGGGTGCGAGCAGCTTCGGCGCAACGATCGCGCACGGATTCCTGACGTTGTCCTTGATAGGCCAGTTCAGCCCGGAGCTGATTGCGATTCGCGACTCTCCCACAACGATCAACTATGGGCTCGACAAGGTCCGTTTTCCCGCTTCGTGTCCCCGTGACTCCTATGTGCGCGCCACCGCCCAGATCATCGCCGTCGATCCCCTCGAGCGTGGTTGTCAGCTCAGCCTCCGGTACGTCATCGAGCGCCAAGGGTCCGAGAAACCCGTGTGCGTGGCAGAGCAACTTTCACGAAGGCTTCCCTGATGCTCGCGGTGACCGATTGGTCGGAATCGTTGACGGAGCGAGTCGTCGCTGCCTTGGACGCGGGCGACTCCGAGCGCGCACGCGGGTTGGTTCTGGGGGGGGATGGCCGGGCAAAAAATCTCGCGTCGGAGTTCCGTCTAATGCACAAAGGGCTCGGGATCACGATGCGCGTGGCCCTACACGTGATGGAGGAGCAACACCCGTTCGACGCCGTCACGACGTGTCGCTTACTGTCCGAGTTTCACGCCATCTACCTCGCACTCGCCGAGCGTTACCTATCGCCGCCGAAGTCGACACTGCCTGTGAGGGAATTCGACCCTGCCGAGATCAATCGTTACGATGTCGTGGAGTTGCTCGAGTGGGTTGAGACCGAGTTCGTTCGCGACCAGGCTTCTCGTGCCGCGGCGATAGCCGACAGTATCGACGCGGGTGAAGACGTCGTCGGTGCATTGATGCAAAAGCGAGACGAGGGGTTCCGGCCACTGCACGATGCATTGATCGAAGGCCTCGCGTCGATCTTCAGTAGCGTGGTCGACGGCGCTGGCACCGATGTGGAGGGTGCGGAATCCTTGCGCCGCTTCCAGCTTGCTGTAGCGGAGGGGCAGCGTGAGGGGATCGACAAGTGGGAGGAAGGTGGCTCGCGGAAGTTGGCGGCTGCGTTCACGCATTTGCTCGTACAACATCTCAGCGATTTCGACGTCGAGGAGCAGAGCGATCGGTTCCTCATCAGCCAGCGACTCTGTGGAAGCGGTGGTGTGCTCATCCGTAAGGGTCGCTACGAGGGAGCGAATGCACTTCGGACCATCGCGGGTCGCAGCGAAGTTACGGGCGGACACGACTCGTTGCCCGCCTATTGCACGCACTGTCCGATGTGGAACACGGTCGCGCCGTCCGCCTGGTACGGCCATGAGCACGTGCGCTTCATCCATCCGGCAAGACCTGACGGCGCCTGCACGCTCGCCGTCATGAAATACGACGAACATGATCGAGGAGAAAACTGAATGCAGCTGCTACTGAGTGAAGAACAGCTCGCAATCCAGGGGATGGCGCGCGAGTTCGTTGAGCGATGCGTGACACCATTCGCCCGAGACTGGGACCGAGCCGAAGAAGTAGACAGCGGGATCATCAAGAAGTTAGGTGATGCAGGATTCTTGGGTCTGACCATTCCACATGAGTACGGGGGGTCGGAGGGAAGCAGTCTCGATTACTGCCTCGTGCTTGAAGAACTCGCGCGAGGAGACAGTTCTGTGCGCGGAATAGTGTCGGTGTCGCTTGGCTTGGTCGCAAAGACGATCCTCACGTATGGCAACGATGAACAGAAGGACCGTTGGCTTCCCGCGCTCGTGTCGGGGACCGCCGTCGGCTCGTTCGGACTCACTGAGCCGGATACCGGATCGGATGCCGGTTCTCTATCCACCACGGCACGGTTGACCGGTGACACCTATAGAATCAACGGGTCAAAGACGTTCATCACGAACGGGACCTGGGCAGACGTGATTTTGGTGTTCGCCCGGACAAGTGATGACGGTGGACGAGGAATCTCAGCGTTCCTCGTGCCGACGGAAACTCCCGGGGTCGAGCGGCGAAGCGTGACCGGAAAGCTCGGTCTTCGCGGCCAGTCGACTGCCGAGTTCACCTTCACTGACGTGGAAGTCCCCGCCACCGCTCGCCTTGGCGAAGTGGGGCGCGGGATGTCTATCGCGATGGCCGCACTCGCGAAGGGCAGGATGTCGGTAGCTGCGGGTTGCGTGGGTATCGCATCCGGCGCGCTGGCAGCCGCGTTGAAGTATGCCTCGCAGAGGCGGCAGTTCGGACGCACAATCGACGAGTTCCAGTTGGTGCAGCAGATGCTCGCCGATATGGCCGTCGAAGCTGATGCTGCCCGGTTGATGGTGTGGCGTGTTGCTGAGCTGATCGATGGCGGGCACCCGTTCACTACACAGTCGTCCATGGCGAAGTACTTCGCCAGTGAAGTGGCCGTCCGGGTGTCGAATACGGCACTCCAGGTGTTCGGCGGCTACGGATTCGTCGACGAGTTCCCGGCGGAGAAGTATGTCCGCGACGCGCGCGTGATGACGCTTTACGAAGGCACCAGCCAGATTCAGCAACTGCTGATCGGACGTGCACTCACCGGCAAGTCCGCATTCATGACGGACGGTGCGCGATGACACGCGACAGTTACCTCGTTGCGGGGGCCAGGACGCCGATGGGTCGGTACGGAGGTGCTCTCGCATCCGTACGCCCGGATGACATGGCTGCGCTGGTGATCAGTGAAGTGATCGAACGCGCCGGACTTGATGGTTCCGCTGTCGACGAAGTCATACTGGGGTGCGCTAACCAGGCAGGGGAAGACAATCGCAATGTAGCGCGAATGGCAGGCATACTTGCGGGACTTCCGTACGACGTTCCTGCATACACGGTGAACCGATTGTGTGCGAGCGGTATGACCGCCGTGATCAGCGCGAGCCAATCGGTGGCCGATGGTTCCGCTGATGTCATCGTCGCTGGCGGAGTGGAATCGATGACTCGTGCTCCTTGGGTCTTGGCCAAGCCATCCAAAGCATGGCAATTCCCGCCAGAGATGGCCGAGACGTCGCTCGGCTGGAGATTCACGAACCCTGCGCTTAAGAATCATGACGAGGGGCTGGCTACGTTGTCGATGGGTGAGACTGCTGAACGCGTGGCGATTCTGCACGGCGTCACCCGGGAGCAGGCGGATCGTTTTGCTCTTGAGAGTCATCGACGTGCAGTCGCGGCTCGGGAAGTCGTGCGGTCCGACATCATCGGCGTGGAGACGAAGACCGGGCTGGTCGATCGAGATGAGGTACCGCGCGATGACGCGAGTCTCGAAGCCCTTGAAAAGCTGAAACCGGCATTCGCGCTCGAGGGAGTGCTGACTGCTGGCTCGTCAAGTCCGCTGGCCGACGGTGCCTCGGCCCTGCTCGTCGTGAGCGAAGAGGCCTTAAAGCGGTACGGTTTGACCCCCGTAGCGCGCATTGTCGGCGGAGCGAGCGCAGGCGTAAAGCCAAGCATCATGGGTCTCGGCCCGGTGGCTTCGACGCGGAAACTGTTCGACCGGATCGGATGGGACGTTGCGGATCTTGACTCCGTTGAGCTCAATGAGGCGTTCGCGGCGCAGGCTCTCGCCTGCATGCAACAACTCGGACTTGACGAGAGCACAGTGAACCCGGAAGGGGGCGCTATTGCGCTCGGACACCCGCTCGGATCCTCAGGTTCGCGTATAACCTGGGCTCTCGCTCGCAGACTCGCGAGGGAGAACGGTCCCGGTTCGCGCGGCCTCGCGACTCTCTGCGTGGGTGTAGGGCAAGGCGTTTCAATCGCATTGGAGGCATGTTGATGAGCAATTCGAAAGTGGCCCTTGTCACGGGCGGCGGGCGCGGGATAGGCGCCGCGATCGCTAAGCGGCTCGCTCACGACGGATACTCAGTTGGCGTACTCGATCTTCAGCTTGAGGGCGCGCAGTCCGTGTGCAGCGAGATCGAGCATGGGGGTGGGAAAGCCCTCGCGCTCTCGGCCGACGTCAGTGACGAGGCTGCCGTAAACAGCGCCGTGACGACGCTGACCCATGAACTCGGAGCTCCCGCGGTCCTGGTGAACAACGCTGGCATTCTGCGAGACTCGATGCTTCACAAGATGACGCTGGACGACTGGGAACTAGTGATGAGCGTGCATCTGCGCGGAGCGTTTCTCGTGTCCCAGCGAGTACAGGGGGCGATGCGGGAAGCTGGATACGGAAGGATCATCAATCTTTCTTCGACGTCTGCGCTCGGAAACCGTGGACAGGCCAACTACGCTGCGGCTAAGGCCGGCATCCAGGGCTTCACCAAGACCTTGGCTATTGAGCTCGGGCGGTATGGCGTAACGGCGAACGCAGTGGCTCCGGGCTTCATCGAGACAGAGATGACCCGCGCTACTGCGGAGCGTGTTGGGCAGACCTTCGAGGAGTTTAGTCAACTGCGTGTGGCAAACATTCCCGTGGGTCGACCCGGACAGCCTGAGGACGTGGCGCAGGTCGTCGCTTTCTTGGCGGATGAGCGTTCCGGGTTCGTCACCGGTCAGGTGATCTACGTCGCGGGCGGACCACGTGCATGACTTCTCTGCGCGACCTGGACTGATGGAGGATGGGAAGCGCGTCGTGGATGAATCGGCGCCGCCCGCAACCCGCCGATTCGCAGTCGACTTCTTGCCGGGAGTCACTACGCAACTCGTCGAGGATAAGGCATTGGCTAATCCCGCCAGGGATTCTGCCATCGAACTCGGGGCAGCTGCTCGCCGTTTCATCGAAGCGGTGGTCTCAGCCGAGCTGCCTCCCCAGGAGATCGTTGAAATTTCGGAGGCCATACAGGATGTGGCAAGTCGGCTCGAGCGCGTGTCACGTGGCTCACGGGCGGCTCATCTGGTCGACGATCCGGAGGCAGGGGTGCGGATGTTCAACCCTGCTGTCGGTCTGGCAAATCCGGTTGCGCCGCCGGTGCACCTTTACGAGGATCCCATTGGTACCGAGCTTGGGTGGCTTGAGTTCAACCGAGTACACGAGGGAGTACCGGGTCATGCGCACGGCGGCTTCACTGCATTGGTGCTCGACCAACTCATGACTCGCGCCAATGGACTTGCGGGTCGGGCTGGCGTCACGCTCAGGCTAGAAGTCGAGTACCACCGGGTTGTGCCGCTGAGAGAGCGTCTCGCGGTCAGTGCTGAAGTCACGGAGCGGAAGGGAAGAAAAATATGGGCCAGGGCCTGGATCACGAAAGCTTCCGACCCTGATGTGTACCTCGCGAGCGCGACGGGGCTCTTCCTTGAGCTCCCAGCAGGACGGTTGGCTGAGCTCTTCGAGCGGCAGGGTGGTTAGCCAGTAATGCCGTGGTTTTGTGGGCGACCGGCTTGTTAACGCCGACTCAAAACAGGGCCAAGCCGTTTGAAAACAGGACCACTATCCGTGTTTTCTACTATGCCGTATCGGCTGCGGGTTGGTGGCTTTTCAGCCGATAGCTGGCTCCTTTGAGGCTGAGAACGTCGGCGTGGTGCATGATTCGGTCAATTATCGCCGAGGCGACGGTCTGGTCGCCGAATACCTCGCCCTACCGAAGGACAGGTTGCTCGTCAGGATCAGGGATGCGTGGTAACTATTCAGGGGTGGGTGCGTGAACCGTGTTTTCGTGGGTTGTGGCGCACGGCGTCAGCCAAGTTTGGGGAGCCAAGGGTTCGCCGTATACAGGCTCTGTAGCGCGTTCATCGCGCCCTGTCCCTGTTTCCTCGCCGTTGACAGGTAGGACCTGGCGTTCATGAATGCTTCCGCGCCTTCCATCGTGCGCCAGCCCCCGCTGATCTTCATCTGGAGTTTCACCATCCGAATATCTCGTTCGGCCTGGTTGTTATCAAACGGCACCGTAAAGTCCGTGGCGAAACGGAGTACGTCTTCTTTGTGCGTCTGCAATCGGGCAAGGAACGATGCTGGTTTACCGAGGGCTGGTCTTCCAGGCTTCCCGGTGCGTTCAGGAGGTGGGCTCTTCGCCTGCCCCTCTGCTACAAGCGCGTCATACCGGGCCATGGCCTCGGCGGCCGGGCTGGCACCCAGCATCGTGTCGCCACGCTGACGGCGCTCAGCGAAATTCCTCGGTCTTGCTCGTTGAAGTTTGCGCCCGTATGGTGAGTTGAGACAGGGGTTAGGAGGATTCGGATGTCGGATCGTAGGAAGTTCACCCCGCAGTTCAAGGCTGACGCTGTCGCGTTGGTGCTCAGCTCGGGTCGGCCGATTGCGCAGGTCGCTCCCGAGATCGGCGTTGTCGAGGGCACCCTCGGGAACTGGGCGAGGTGCTTCTGAGATAATTAACCATTCCGGGGTTTCAATTCACCTCACCGGCTGGTGTGTTCCTGTGGGTAGTGTGTCGTAGTTTCCGGCGGTGCGCAATCCGGTTCGCGCGTGCTCGTTTGAGTCCCTTCTCGCGGGCGTCGCGGATGGCTTGGCCGCGGCCGTGGTGTTCGTCGTCGGGGGTGACGTAGCCGATGCCTTCGTGCAGCCTGATCGTGTTGTAGTGCTCCCGCCGCAGGTCGAGTTCGCGGGTCATGATCGCGGAGTCGGTGATCTGGTCCAGGTAGGGGTGTTCGCCTTTGAGGTGCCCGAAGAACGACTCGATCCAGGCCTGGTCGTTCGGGGTGCCGGGCCGCCCGAAGTGCTGCCCGATCCGGGCCAGGGCCATGAACTGCGCCGTCTTCGACGACGTCATCTGCGGGCCGTTGTCGGATACCGCCAACAGCACCGGCACCTGCCCGGCCCCCTCGTCGGCGGCGGGGTCGGGGACGTGCCCGGAGGCGAGCTCGGCGGCGAAGCCGGCGTCCTCGAGCAGCCAGCCTTTGCCGTCTGTCTCCAGGGCGGCGATGAAGGCGTTCTCGACCTGGATGTGGGTTTCCTCGGGGGCGAACACGGTGGACAGCCACTTCTTGGAGATCACGTCGAGCACCGCGATCGTCGCCCACCCGGGAAGACCTCGGAAGTGGGTGAAGTCGTAGATGCAGATCTGCCCGGGGACCGGTTCCACCCAGTCCGGGAACGGCCGCTTCTTGCGTGGTTCCCGCAGCACCGGTATGCCCGGCAGGTGCAGGCCACGGTCGGTGAGGACCCGCAGAACACTGGACTCGGACACGAACACCCGCTCCAGACGCGAGGCGCGGTGAGCGAGCTTGCGGTGCGACAGATCGACCTGCGCCCAGGTTCCCGCGACGTCGACGATGGCGTCTTTCTCTCACTCCAGCAGCGCGTGCAGCACCTGCCCGCGCTCCGGTCCCGGCGCGATGTCCGCAAGGCCGGTGCCGTCGGTGTGGCGCCGTTTCCAGGACAGTAGCCGGGCGTGGTCCACGCCCAGCTGCCGGCACGCCCACCGCAGGCTGAACCCCGCGGCGGTCGCGTCGTCGGTCAGGGCGACCAGCGTCTGCTTCACCGGGCCTGACACTCGATGTGGGACCGGGCCGGCGGTCAGTCCCACGAGTCTTTTCCCTCGATCAAGTGCAGCTGCATCGCCTGCTCCACCACCGTCTGCCGCAGCCGGTCGATCTCCGCCCGGGCGTCTTCCAGCTCGACCTGCTCAGCGGTCTTACCGCGCCGACCCGGCACCGCTGCCGTGAGCGCGTCGATCGCGCCCTGCTTGGCCGTGGCGCAGATCGAGCGGATCGTGGTGCGGTCCACTGCGTACTTGTCCGCCAGCTCCCGCTGCGTCAACGACGAGGTCAACGTCGAGGTGAACACCTCGTACTTCTGTGACGGCGCCAACGCCTTACGACGCCTCCGCCGCGGCGCGGATCCGGCACCCTTCTGCGAGGATGGAATCGGGTTGTTCGACATGCTGTCTTCTCCTTGACTGACTCGATCATTGAACCAGACCAAATGAGGCCAATAAAAACCGGAGAATGGTTACCGAACTCAGACGCACAGGGGTTCGCCTGCCCGGAGCAGGACTGCACCGAAACGACGTGCCCGGTCCATGACACCGTCGAGAAGACCTGGCGGCATCTGGACTTCTTCGAGCACCAGGCGTACCTGTCGGCGCGAGTCCCGCGGGTCCGCTGCACCGAGCATGGGGTGCATCTGGTGACCGTGCCGTGGGCCCGGCCGGGCAGCGGCTTCACGTTGCTGTTCGAGGTGGCGATGCTGACCTACGCCAAGCAGATGCCGATCGCACCGCTGGCGAAGATGGCCCGCGAGCACGACACCCGGATCTGGCGAGTGATCGAGCATCACGTCACCTCCGCCCGGGCCGGGATGGACTTCTCCACCGTCACCGAGGTCGGGATGGATGAGACCTCCGCGCGGCGCGGCCAGGACTACGTCTCGATCTTCATGGACCTCGAGCAGCGGCGGGTGATGTTCGCCACCGAGGGCCGCAATGCCGCCACGGTGCAGGCGTTCGCGGCTGATCTGGAAGCGCACGGCGGGGAGCCGGCCACCCAGATCGAGCGGGTCTGCTGCGACATGAGCCCCGCGTTCATCAAGGGCATCACCCAGCATCTGAGCAGCCCGTTGGTCGCGTCGGAGGCCGACCCAGAGGGCACCAGCGAGCCCACGGCCGGGCATCAACCGCAGATCGTGTTCGACCGCTTCCACGTCGTCGCGAAGGCAAACGAGGCCGTCGATGCGGTCCGGCGGGCCGAGGTCAAGACCCGTCCCGAGCTCAAGCGCAGCCGGTACGCCTGGCTGAAGAACGACGCGAACCTCACCGTCAGACAACGGGAGCAGTTGAGCTGGCTGACCCGCCCCTCGATGCAGCTCAAGACCACCCGAGCCGCGCGCTGGCGTGATGACTTCAACGGCTTCTACGACCAGCCCACACCCGCGGACGCCGAGGCCTACCTGCGACGCTGGTGCTACGGGGCGAAACGGTCCCGGCTCGAACCGGTCAAGGAGTTCGTCCGGACCGTCGAAGCGCACTGGGACGGCATCCTCGCCTGGCAACAGAGCCGGATCAGCAACGGGCTCCTCGAGGGCACCAACTCGCTGATTCAGGCCGCGAAGCGTCGAGCCCGCGGCTACCGCTCCAAGATCAAGATGATCACCATCATCTACCTCACCGCCGGCAAACTCCCGCTACCCCAAATCCACACGATCTAGCGAGGAGCCAATTTCGCCCAGGCGCTCGAGCGAACCGATTCCGAGCTTGCACAGCAGATCACCAAAGTGGCGAGTAGCGCTACCATCAAGCGCTACTCGCCAGACAGCCCATCGACCCTTGCCGCCTGGCTGGAAGACATCGCACCCTCGGCCTGACGCCCTGGCAATTCCCGGGCACAGCGGGGATAGTGGATGTCGCGGGCTTCGGCCGCGCGA
>Ga0075012_10001325_pt1 | contig 25592 bp, 28 predicted proteins | sample All_14_2_FD_71474 | JGI IMG/M metagenome (GOLD analysis project Ga0075012, IMG submission 71474) | Freshwater microbial communities in response to fracking from Pennsylvania, USA - Allegheny Zone_MetaG_DW_15 | ecosystem: Environmental > Aquatic > Deep subsurface > Groundwater > Drilled...
CTGCACTGCAGCTCGATTGCCGGCATTCCGGCAGCAGGGCGGAATCTTTGGCAGATCAGCACACTTCCCGGCGCAGCAAAGGCCAAGGTTTTGGTGGACGAAACTGCCCGAATGATGTTCCAGTCGTTCAACTATATGCGTAAACATTCATATAGATTCAACGTGTAAACATTCCATCCCCCATGGCCTCTCGCACCAAAAAATCCCTGCCGCCCGTCTCCGAGGAGGCCCTCGCCTTGATCGCCTCCTGGTTCCGCACGCTCTCCGAACCCAGCCGCTTGAAAATCCTGCGCGCGCTGGAGGAGGGTGAGAAGAACATCACCGAACTCGTCGCCGCCACTGGCCTCACGCAGGCGAATGTCTCACGCCATGTGCAGTCGCTGGTGGACGCGGGAATGGTGGGCCGCCGCCGTGAAGGCCTGACCGCGATCTGCTTCATCGCCGATCCGAGCATCACCGATCTGTGTGACAACGTCTGCAACAACCTCCTCAAACGTCTCTCTAAACAGGTGAAAAATCTCGGCGGTGCCTGAGCAGCCTGTTTCACCCACACCCTCAATGCCCCTTCGAAATATGATCTGGACCTTTGTCATTCTCATCGCTGTCATCGTCGGCTGGTACTGGTATGAAGGAGACTGGGACCGCCGTCTCTTCAAAGCGCCCCCCGGCTCCGTATGTGCGAATCTAAATTCTGGCCAGGCCAATGCCTGGCTGCGTGAGCACCCCGAGACGCAGGTGCTGGACGTGCGCTCATCGGAAGAGTTTGAAGGCGGCGCGCTGCCCCGCGCGGTGAACATCTCAATCGGCGATGCGGCATTCGAAACCAAGGTGGCCGCGCTCAACAAGGACAAGCCCGTGCTGGTGTATTGCGCCGGCGGCTTTCGCAGCCGCAAGGCGGTGATCATCCTGAAACAGCTCGGCTTTCGCAACATCCAGCACATCCACCGCGGCTACATGTCGTGGCAACCCGACACCCAACCATGAAACACCTGCTCTGCACCCTCCTCGCCCTCACCGCCTCCATTTCTGCCGCCGAACCGGAGGTCATTCCGATCCAGGTGCGCGAGAACTTGCGCATCGTTTATCAAGTGACTGATGACGCACCCCACGATGGCGTGAACAAGGGCCTGTTTTACGCCCGCAAACTCATCAACACCTATCAGAAGCAGGGCATCGCGGCCGATCAGGTGCATCTGCACCTCGTCTATCACGGCACCGGCATCGCCGCCGTGGTGAATGATGCGGCCCGCAAACGCCTCGGCACGGATGCGGCCAATCCAAACGGCGAGATCCTCGCGGAACTCATCAAACGCGGCGTACAGGTAGAGCTGTGTGAAAACACGATGCAGCAGAAAGGCGTGAAGCCCAGCGAGCTGATGCCCGGGGTGAAACTCGTCGTCGGCGCCTTCCCGCGTCTGATCGATCTGCAACTGCAAGGCTTCGCCTACATCAAGTTTGAGTAACCCACGGCTCCCACCACCCACCATGAAAACACACCGCTGGAATCCCTACCTCGTTGGCGCGCTGATCGGCGTGCTCAGCATCCTCACCTTTACGCTGGCAGACAAGCCCATCGGCATCTCCACCGGCATCGCGCAGGCTTCTGGCGCGTGTGCCATGCCTGTGATCGGCGCGGATGGGGTGGCGACCAACGCTTACTGGGCCAAAAAAGCGGTGCCTGCCTGGGACTACGGCAGCCTGTTTGTGCTGGGCTCCTTTTTTGGTGCTCTGGTCAGCGCATTGGTGAGCGGCAGCTTTAAGCTGGAGAGCGTACCGCCGCTGTGGCGCGAGCGTTTTGGTCCATCCGTCGGCAAACGATTCCTCGCCGCATTCCTCGGCGGTGCGGTCATCATCTTCGGCGCACGTCTGGCGGATGGCTGCACCAGCGGTCACGGCATCAGTGGTTCGCTGCAGCTGGCCGTGAGCAGCTGGACCTTCTTCATCGCGATGTTCATCAGCGGCATCGTCACCGCCTTCCTCCTCTTTCGCAGCACTTCCAAATCCTGAAATCTCATGCAAACCCCGCTCGCCTTCATCACCGGTTCAAATCTGCTCTGGGCCGGACTGCTCTTTGGTTTCATCTTTGGCGTTCTGCTGCACCGCGGCGGCGTCACGGACTTCAATGTCATCGTAAAGCAGTTTCTGTTTCGCGACTTCACCGTGCTCAAGGTCATGTTCACCGCCATCGTCGTCGGTGGCGTGGGCCTGTTCATCCTGCATGGGCAGGAACTTTCCAACTGGCACATCAAGCCTGCAAACATGCTCGCCGTCATCCTCGGCGCGCTGCTCTTCGGCATCGGCATGGTGATCTACGGTTACTGCCCCGGCACCGGCATTGCGGCCATCGCTGCGGGCAAGCTGGATGCCCTCGCGGGCTTTCTGGGCATGCTCGTCGGGGCTGCGGCCTATGCGCTGTCCTACGACTGGATCGCCGCGAACATACTTCCAGTGGCGGATCTCGGCAAAAAGCGCCTGCCTGAGCTCAGCACACTTCCGGAATGGGTGTGGTATGCGGGGCTGGTGGTCATGGCGGCCGTTGTCTTTGCGCTCGTCGCACGTTTGGAAAAAGCGCGGTTCCCGGCCTCATGAGGCACGAGAACAGGCTCATGGTGCAGGCGGCATGCACCGCAAGATTGGCCCATCATTGCACCGCGACGGAAAGACTCCGTCCCGCATCTTTATGGGGTCATCCTCCCGCCGTGGAGCAGGGACACCCACCGCATTTTGCCATGACCACCGCCACCATCGAACACGCCGGGGACAAACTGGATCATGCTCCTTGGAGCAGCGAGCCTGCGATCGCCCACCATGAAGATGCAGGCAGCCCTAATGGCTGGCCATGCCTGCACGCCGAGACCGAGCCCGAGGACATCCAGGCGCATCGCGAGCGCATCATGGAGGCTCTGCGTGCGCTCAATGACGCCCTGCAGCCGCCGCTACGCTGAATGAGAAGATGCGAGAGATCAAGGTGCACTACTTCGTGAAGTTCCGCCTGAAGGAGACTGAAGAACGGTTGCTCCCTCAAAAATTCAGCGACTACCCTGAGTATGTGGTTCACACGCGGCGTTTTCTTCCTTCACCCACCCGGTCCAGATGAAGCACACTTCCCAATGTTGCGTCCTACCACGGCTCATTGCATCTGCCAGTTCATCGCACTGACATGAGCCGGGGTCCTCTCAACTTGCTCATCGACATGCTGGCAGCCGCCTGCCTGCTGACCATGCTGGCCACAGGCTATGTGCTGCGATTCCCGCTGCCACCAGCGACGAACCGCACACATGAGTTATGGGGCCTCTCGCGGCATGAGTGGGGGAGCATTCATGCCTGGGCCAGCCTTGGTCTGCTGCTGGTCCTTGCCATCCACCTGGTGCTCCACTGGGACTGGATCGTGACAATGATCCGCCATCGCTTCACTTGCTTTCAAGGCGGCGCCACCGGCGGACGGCATGCCGGACTGGTGACTCTGGCGGTGCTGACCACCCTTGCCGGTTTGTTTGCCCTGGCGACCCACCTCGGCGTGCGGGAAAGAGATGTGCCTCTGCATCCTCTCAATGAGCCGCCGGACCCTGCTGCCTTCAGCACCGCCCACCCCCGCAAGCGCAAGGTGGATTTCTGGAAGGAAATCATGCCCGTGTTTCAAGCGTCCTGCCTCAAGTGCCATGGTCCAACGAGGCAGACCTCCGGCTTCCGCGCGGACCAGCGTGAAGATTTCTTTTCATCTCGAAATGGGGCGCCTCTGGTGGTGCCGGGTGATGCTGCGGCAAGCCGTCTCCTGGACATCATCTCCGGCAGGCAACCGGGCATGAAAGCCGCTGCGGCTCACCAACTTGCACCCGTTGAGATCCAGTTATTGAAGACCTGGATCGAGTCAGGAGCTGACTGGCCCGCCGGACAGTCAAAGCCCGCCCTCGAATAATCATGAACCACTCCTTCCTCCGCCGCATGCTGCCATGGCTTGCGCTCATCGCAGCCTCAGGCTTTGCGTTTTACAAGATCAAGCTGGCGCCGCCGCCGGTCATGACACACCAGCTGAGTCCTGGCATCATCACGGGTGAGGTGATGGGAACAGGAACGCTGGAAGCGCGGGTGAAGACGACGGTGAGCGCACGCATCCAGGAGCGGCTCACGGCGGTGCTGGTGGATCAAGGCGACACGGTGAAGCAGGGGCAGCTCCTCGCACGGCTGGATGATGCGGAGATCAAGCAGCAGGTGGCCATCGCGGAGGCGACGCTGGCGGCGGCTAAACAGACCGCGCTGCGCGTCGAGGCGGATCTGGCCCGCTCGGAAGCGGTGCTGGCGCAGGCGCGGCGCGATCACGAGCGGCTCAGAGGCCTGGCGGCGTCGCAGGCGGTCTCGCAGTCGGAAGCGGACAAAGCGGGCGAGGCGCGGATGGTGGCGGAGGCAGATTTGAAGCGCTCGAACGCGGCCATCGCCGAGGCGCAGGCCCAGGTGCTGGTGGCGGAAAAGACGCTGCTGCACCGAAAGGAACAGATGGCCTTCACGCAGATTAACGCGCCGTATGACGGGCTCATCATCCGGCGTGATCGCGATCCGGGCGACATGCTGGTGCCTGGCGGAGCGCTGATGGAGTTGATCTCACTCGATGAAATTTGGGTCAGTGCCTGGGTGGATGAAACGGCGATTTCCAAAGTCGGGGTGGGACAAATGGCGCGCATCGTTTTCCGCTCGGAGAGCGACAAGAACTATCCCGGGGTGGTTTCGCGCATCGGGCGCGAGACGGACCGAGAGACACGCGAGTTCATCGTCGATGTGCGCGTGAACGAGCTGCCAAAGAACTGGACCATCGGCCAGCGGGCGGAGGTTTACATCCAGACGGAGCAAGTGCGGCCATGAACCTCGCCGTCCGAGACATCCGGCACAACGCGGGCCGTTTTGTGTTCACCACGGTGGGCATCGGGCTGCTGCTCATGATCGTGATGGGCATGGGCGGAATCTATCGCGGACTCATTCATGAAGCCACCCTCCTGGTGGATCGCGTGGGCGCGGATCTGTGGGTCGTGCAGGGCAGCACGCGCGGGCCGTTTGCGGAGATCTCGCGGATTTCTGCCAGCCTGGAGGACCGTGTGCGCGCGGTGCCGGGCGTGGCGAGAGCGCGGCGTTTCGTGTCGCACACCATCCAGCGGGTGCACAGGGGCAGACCGCTGCGCATTGTGGTGCAGGGGCTTTCGTGGCCGGATGACCGTGGCGGGTGGATTCCGCTCGTGGCGGGGCGCGCGCTGCGGCAGGCGCATTATGAAATGATCGCCGATGTGTCGCTGCGGCTGCCGCTAGGAGAAAGAATCACCCTGGGCAAGGACGCGTATCAAGTGGTGGGCCACACACAGGGCATGGTGGGCTCCAGTGGCGATGGACTGGCGTTTTTCACCGTGAGCGACGCGCTGGCGATTCAATTCGATGTGCCCGGCGAGGCCGTGCGGCTGGAGCGCGCGGCGCGGCGTGCGCGATTGGAAAACATCGAGACCGGCCGCCTGCAACCGCTGCTGCTCGACCGCGCAGCCGGTCCTTCAAGCAGCATCCCCGCTTTCTCAAAACCACAGGTCAGCGCCGTGCTCGTCACCTTGCAACCTGGCGCGGATGCCGCCGCCGTACGCCGCACGTTGGGCACCTGGCCGGACATCACGGTGTATTCCACGCAGGAGCAGAAGGACCTGCTGCTCTCCGGCATGGTGGACAAGGCGAAGCGCCAGCTGGGGCTCTTTCGCGTGCTGCTTATTATCATCTCCACCATCATCATTGCGCTCATCATTTACACGCTCACGCTCGACAAGATCCGCGACATCGCGCTGCTGAAGCTCATCGGCGCGCGCAACCGCGTCATCGGCGGCCTCATTCTCCAGCAATCGCTGCTCATGGGCGCTTTTGGTTACGCGCTGGCGTGGTGGATCGGCCAGTTCGCCTTCCCTCGCTTTCCACGCCTCGTCGTCATCGAGACGGCGGACCTGATTTCGCTCGGCTTCATCGTCCTCGTCATCTCCACGCTCGCCAGCATGCTCGGCATTTGGAAAGCCATGCGCATCGAGCCCAACACCGTCCTCTCCGCATGAGCTCGCCCGCAGTCGAAGTCCAGAACCTGCGCAAAGTGTATGGCAGCGGCCACACCGAAGTCATCGCCGTGCGCGATGCCTCGCTCAGCATCGCGCGGGGGGAAGTCGTCGGCATGCTCGGCCCCAGCGGCAGCGGAAAATCCACCATCCTCACCGCGATGGCGCTGATCAATCCGCCCACAAGTGGGCGTGTGAGCATCAACGGCACGCCCGTGCTCAATGGCCCGAAGGCGCTCGTCGATCTCCGTGCCTTCCGCCGCCAGCACCTCGGCTTCGTGTTTCAAAAAGCAAACCTCATCCCGTTCCTCACCGCTTTGGAGAATGTGCAGATCGCCCTCGAAGTGAACGACACCGCTCCACGCGAGGCCAAACGCCGTGCGATGGAACTGCTCGACTACCTCGGTGTCGGCGAACGTGCGAACAACCTCCCCGTCGCGCTCTCCGGCGGGGAGCAGCAGCGCGTCGCCGTGGCCCGTGCGCTCGCCAATGAGCCCAGCCTGCTCCTCGCTGACGAACCCACCGCCGCGCTCGACAGCCGGCGGGGGCGGCAGGTCATGGAACTCTTCGCCAAAGTCTCCCACGAGCGGAACGCAGGCGTCCTCGTTGTCACCCACGATCACCGCACACTCGACGTCTTCGACCGCATTCTTGAGGTGGAAGATGGCAGCATCGCCGAACGTGTTTTGACCCGTCCCCGAACCACACCATGAAACACACCTGCATACTCCTTTGTCTTCTCGTCACAACCGGCTTCGCGCAAGACGCGAGCGTCAAGCCAGGCATCAATGACAAGTTCCTCGATCCCGAGCTCAAGGTCGGGGAGTGGACGCAGAAGTTCGAGACCGAGAGCCGCGAGATCTATCACCAGCGCGAAAAAATCGTCGCCGCCGTGGGATTGAAGCCCGGCATGGCCATGGCGGACATCGGCGCGGGCACAGGACTCTTCACTCTGCCGTTTTCAGAGGCGGTCGGGGAGAGCGGCAAAGTGTATGCGGTCGATATCGCGAAGAACTTTCTCGAACACATCCAGGCCCGCGCGACGAAGGCGCATGCGGCGAATGTGCAGACGATCCAGTGCACGGGACGCAGCGTCGAACTCCCGGAGGCCAGCGTTGATCTCGCCTTCATCTGTGATGTGTATCATCATTTTGAATTCCCGCAGGCCAGTCTCGCCACGCTGCACAAGGCACTGAAACTCGGCGGCGTTCTGGTGCTGATCGACTTCAAACGCATCCCCGGCGAAAGCAGCGACTTTGTCATGGGCCACGTCCGCGCCGGGCAGGAAGTCTTCGAGTCCGAGATCACCGCCGCCGGCTTTGAAAAAATCGGCGAGGTAAAGGATGTGCTGAAGGAAAACTACTTCGTGAAGTTTCGGCGGAAGTGAACGCCGGGGCTCTCACTTCAACCGGGCTTCCAAATCGGCACGCTTTTGCATTGGCTTACCGTTGTATTTTTCCCGCCAGCCTTTGATCTGATCGGCGGAAACGGCCGGGGCGCTGTTGCCGAAGCTGCTGCGCACATAGGTCAGCACCTCGGCCATTTGAGCGTCGGTCATCGCCGGGCCGAGGGGAGCCATGATGCCGACGAATTTGGCGTCCTGCTTCTCGATGCCGGTGAACACGATGGAAGCCATCACCTCTCCGTCGCCAAAGGCGGCCAGTTTCGATCCGGCGAGTGCGGGGGCCATCGGCGTGGGAGTGCCGGCCCCCATTCCTTTCCCATCCATGCCGTGGCAGGCCATGCACAGCATGAAGGAGGCGGGCGCAGGTGTCTGAGCCTGAGAGGCAGCGGCGGAAAGAAGGGTCGTGATGACGAGAAAGGATGCGGTGAGTTTTTTCATAACACGTCACGCTCACCTGCTTCAATGGAGAGTCACTGCGGCAAAATGCCGCATCGAATGGACAGACGGCCAGGCGCATCCACATTCCTCGGATGAGTTCACATGCATCACACCCTTCCACTCCGATGCCGCGCTGGCAGCGCTGGCTCGGTCTCAGTGAGGTGTGGGCAGGCGGGGCACTCTCGTCTCGGGTGCTCGTGCTGCTGCGCTGGCTGGCAGCGACCGGCCAGGCCATGACCCTGCTCGTGGTGTGGTCGCTGGGGGTGCAGGTGCCTCTGTGGGCATGTGGGGGTGCCGTGGGCGCGACGCTCCTGACCAATGCGCTGCTCCAATGGTGGCTGCGGCAGATCCGATGGGAGATGAAGGATGGCTTCTTCCACGTGCTGCTCTTCGATGCGCTGACTCTCACCTTCCTGCTGCACTGGACAGGAGGTCTGGAAAATCCCTTTGCTCTGTTCTATCTGGTTCAGTTGACGCTGGCGGCGGTGGCACTGCGAGCTTCAGCGGTGATTTCCCTGGGTCTGCTGATGTGTTGCGGGCTGCTCTGGCTCTGGATTCAGGCGGTTCCCCTGAAGATGGCCGATGGCGCGGCTGTGCCCGCTGACATGATCATACAGGGCTTTCTCACGGCGCTGGTCCTTGCGGGAGGCTTTGTGGCGACGCTGCTTCTGGCGCTGCGCCGGCGTTCTCACCGCCTGCAAAGAGAGCGTGCACGCCTGCGCGAGGAACTGGACTCCCGTGAGCGGTTCCTTTCGGTGGCGGCGCTGGCGACCGGATTCGCGCACGAATTAGGCACACCGCTGGGAACCATCGCCATCGCAGCCGAGGAAATGCGGCTGCATCCGGATGCAGAAACGGCGGCCATCATCGCCCGTGAGGCAGAACGCTGCCAAAAAGTGCTGCAACGCCTGCGGGAACTCGGCCAGGAGGCCACGGGTCTGTCTTCAGCTCCGTGTGTGGCGGGGCGTGTGGTCGAGGCCGCACTCAATGAACTGCCGCAGAGCCAGCGCACGCGCGTGCGCACCGATTTACGGGCTCCAGACGCGCCAGTGGCCTGCGCCGGACTGCGGGAGGCCTTGCTTGTGCTTTTGCGCAATGCATTGCTCGCTTCTGAAGACGATAAACCGGTGGAACTGCGCGTCCACACGGCAGGAAAGGAGCTGCGGTTCACGGTGCTCGATCACGGGCCTGGATTCAGCGCGGAGATGCTGCGCCATTGGGGGGAGCCCTTTCGCAGCACCCGGGACCCCGGCTCAGGAATGGGGCTGGGGTTGTTTTTCGTCCGCCGTCTGGCTGCATCGATGCACGGCAATGTTGAAGTACAAAACCGTAACGAAGGCGGCGCGAGTGTGACGCTGACCCTGCCGCTGCATGCCCCCGCCCAATCACTGACCTGAATGAATGTGCTCCTCATTGAAGACGACGAAGGATTCCGCACGACGCTGGCCCTGGCGCTGAAGAGGCGCGGGTGCGATGTGCTGCAGGCGGCGGGGCAACACGAGGCGCTGGGACTTGCTGAGAGTGGAAACATCGACGGCATGGTGCTCGACATGCGGCTCGGCGCGGTGGACGGGATGAGTTTGATCCCGGAACTGCTGCGTCATCAGCCCAAGGCGAGGCTCATCATTCTCACCGGATATGGCAGCATCCCCAATGCATTGGAAGCGGTGAGGCTTGGCGCGCACGACTATCTGCTGAAGCCCGCCAGCGCTGATCAAGTTCTCGCGGCGCTCCAAGGTTTTTCGACCGCCTCGCCGCGTCCGGCCGTCTCCGACCTGCCGAGTCTTGCCCGCCTGGAGTGGGAGCACATTCAGCGGGTGCTGCATGAACACGGCGGAAACATTTCCCACACCGCCGAAGCCCTCGGCATTGACCGCCGGACGCTGCAACGCAAGCTCGCGAAGATGCCACCGGAGGAGTAGCGGGGCTGCTGCGGCATCTTGCCGCATTTTCAAAACCTGACGCGGGACGAGCATCACCGCGTCATGGACTTCCCCTCCTTTTATCTTGATCACCTCGCAGGGGGCCGCCTGATCATCGGCCTCATCGCCAGTCTGCATGTGCTGATCAATCATCCGCTCGCCGTCGGAGCCTATCCACTGCTCACCTGGATGGAATGGTGGGCGCACAAAAACAACCGGCCGGACGTCGATCTCCTCGCCTACAGGATCACCTTCGTCGTGTTCATCGTCACCACCACCGTGGGTGCCATGACCGGCGTCGGCATCTGGCTTTCCACCTCACTCTTCGCTCCATTCGCCATCGGCTCACTGCTGCGGGTGTTTTTCTGGGGCTGGTTCGCGGAGTGGCTGGTCTTCATCAGCGAGGTGGCCTTGATCATGTGGTGGTTTTTGACCTGGAAGAAGGCGGACACAAACGAAAAGAAACGCAGGCACATCAGGATCGGCGTGGCGCTGAGCATCATGTCCTGGCTCACGATGGCGCTCATCGTCGCCGTGCTGGGATTCATGATGAAGCCCGGAGAGTGGAACCAAACCCGCGCCTTCTGGGACGCGATGACCAATCCGCTTTACCTGCCGCAGCTTGGTTTCCGCACCTTCTTTGCCCTTATGACCGGCTCGGTCTTCCTTTGGTTCGCCAGCTTCTTTTTCACGAAGACAAAAACCGCGTTCAATCCCGAGCCCCGGCGGCTGAGGGAGTGGATTGTCTATCGCCTCTCGCATGTGGTGCTGATCTCGCTGCTGGGCACCTTCTTATTCGGCACCTGGTACTGGAGCGCCGTGCCCGAGACCATGAAGGCGAACAGCTCGGTGGCGCTGCTCACGCAGGAGTTCATGAGCTGGCATGGGCAGTTTCAGACGCTGCTCGGCTGGACCATCATCGCCTTTCTGGTGGTCGGCATCGGCGGGCTCGGCAGCAGTTTCATGATCCCGCGCTGGGCGCTGCTCATCCCCAGCTTCATGGGCATCTGGCTGCTCGGGCACTTCGAGCGGGCGCGTGAGTTCATGCGCAAGCCCTGGGTCATCGGCGAATACATGTATTCGAACGGCGTTCACAAAGACGAGCTCGCCTTCCTGCAAAGCGAGGGGCTCCTCAAACACGCCACGTATGTGAAGCACCGCGAGATCACCGAGGCCAACAAGGTCGAATGCGGCCAGGACATCTTCATGCTCGCCTGCTCCCGCTGCCACAGCACCACGGGACTCAATGGCGTGATCGAAAAATTCACCGCCATGTATGGCGCGGACAAGCCCTGGGACAGCGCTGGCATGCAGCTCTTCATCAAAGGCATGCATCAGACCCGCACCTTCATGCCTCCCTTTCCTGGCACCGATGCCGAGGCTGGAGCGCTCGTCGCCTACCTTCAGCAGCTACGGGCCAGCCCGCAGACGCTGCCTGGAGCCCAGAGCGCCGGCATTGTGATCGCGCCTGAAGCACCCAAGCCCGCCATGTCGGCAGCCGCCCAACCTAAACCCTGATTTCTTCGCCATGAACGCCCTCCTCGCCAGCACCCCCGTCCCGCGTGATCTTCCTCTGCCGCTGCCTGTGCCGGAATGGCTGCTCGTGGTCTGCCTCATCGGCTTTTTTCTCGTTCACATCCTTTTTGTCAATCTCATGGTCGGCGGATCAGTGTTCGTCGTAATCGCAGAGTGGATGGGCTTGAAAAACAAACGCTGGGATGCACTTGCTCATGAGATCGCGCAGACGGTGACCGTTAACAAAAGTCTCGCGGTGGTGATGGGCATCGGGCCGCTGCTGTGCATCAACCTGCTCTATACGATGCAGTGGTATTCCGCCAATGCGCTTACCGGGCACGCGTGGCTGCTCATCGTTCCGCTCGTCATCGTGACCTTCCTGCTCACCTACCTGCATAAATACACCTGGGACAAGTGGAGCAGCGGCGGCAGAAAGACACTGCACCTGCTCATCGGCATCACGGCGATGCTGCTGTTTTTCTTCATCCCGCTGATCTTTCTCGCGAACGTGAACCTCATGCTCTTTCCAGGCGAGTGGGAGAAGGTGCGGGGCTTCTTCTCCAGCCTGAGCATCGGCAATGTGCTGCCGCGCTACCTCCACTTCATGGCAGCCAGCATCGCCATGACGGGCCTTTTCCTGGCCGGATGGTTCGGCCGTAAAAACGCCAACCTCGCGCACATCGGTGACTTCACGCGCCCGGAACTGCGCCGCGTGTTTTACCAGGTGTGCGCCTATGTCACGCTCGGTCAGTTCGTGCTCGGCCCGCTGCTGCTTTTCACACTGCCCCCCGCCGGCATCACGACGCAGGTTTATCTCATCATCTTCTCCGGCGCTGCGGTCGGGCTTCTGACGCTGTGGATGCTGTTTGGCGAGTTGAAGCGCGACGACACGCGTATTGGCAGCCGCTACTGGCTCATCGTGGCTCTCTTCTCCATCGTCGTGCTGGGCATGGGAAGCGGACGTCACGTGTACCGGGAAGCAGCGCTCGCCGGCCACAAAGCCGCGATCAAAGACCGCACCGAGCGCTACGCGGCCGCGCTGGCCGAGTTCAACAAGAACCTTGCCGCAGCACCCGCACCTGCCGAGCAAACGGCGGAGCAGCTTTTCATCAACTGCGCCGCCTGCCACGCGCCGAATGTGAAGCTCGTCGGCCCGCCGCTCACCGAGATCGCGCAGATCTACGCGGGCAATCCCGAGGGGATCGTTGCCTGGGCCAAAGCACCCGGCAAAAAACGTCCGGAACTTCCCCAGATGCCCCCCATGATCCATCTCGGCGAGGCCAACCTCCGCAAGATCGCCGAACTCATGCTGGAGAAAGGCGCTGCCGCAAAGTGAAGGGGCTCAATTCTGGCGCATCCACGCCAGCAGGCGATCAGCAGGCTGAAAGCCACTGGTTTGCGCGACGAGCTTGCCGTTTCGCAGCAGTGCAAAGGCGGGGATGCCCTGAACGCGGAACTGGCTGGCGATGTCCTGCCGTTCGTCGGTGTTCACCTTGACGAGGATGGCAGAGCCTGCGGCCTTGGCGGCGGCTTTGGCGAATTCGGGGGCCATCATCTGGCATGGCCCGCACCATGGGGCCCAGAAGTCGATGACCACCGGCAGCGTGCTCTGCGTGATGAGCGCGGCGAAATCGGACGCGCTGGTGATCTCGACGGGTTCGCTCACATGAGGCAGTTCGGCCTTGCAGGAGCCGCAGCGGCCCTGCTGGGCGGCTTTGGCGTAGGCGATGCGGTTGGACGTGCCGCAGGCGGGACAGGGCAGGATGATGCCGCGTTCATCGGCGGTCAGGTGTGGGCTCATAAATGACAAGATTGAGGCGGGATTAATTATTGTATATACGCATACACGCATATAGAAGATACTGCAACACAACCTTCCAATCCTCCATGAGCAAGCACCTTCTTATTCTCGGCGGCGGCACGGCCGGCACCATCATGGCCAACAACCTGCGCCGGCGGCTGCCCGCGTCCGAGTGGAGCATGACGGTGGTGGACCGCTCAGAAAAGCACCTCTACCAGCCGGGGCTGCTCTTTCTGCCCTTCGGCAAATATGAGGAAAGCGAGATCATCCGGCAGACCCGCGATTTCATTCCGGGCGGCGTCGAGTTCATTCAGGCGGAAGTGGATCAAATCATCCCCGAAGACCATGCCGTCACGATCAAGGACGGGCGCACGCTGAAATACGACCTGCTGATTGTGGCCACAGGCTGCCGCACAGCGCCGGAGGAGACGGCGGGCATGCTGGGCCCGAAGTGGCGGGTGAATGTGCATGATTTCTACACCCTGGATGGTGCACGGGCGCTGCGCGAAAAGCTCAAAACCTTCAGCGGCGGGCGTGTGGTGGTGCACATCAACGAGATGCCGATCAAGTGTCCGGTAGCCCCGCTGGAGTTCACCTTCCTGGCCGATTCGTTCTTCCGCGAGCAGGGCATCCGTGACAAAGTAACCCTGACCTATGTGACCCCGCTCTCCGGTGCGTTTACCAAGCCGAAGTCCTCGAAAAAACTGGGCCACCTGCTCGGAGACAAAGGCATCGAACTCGTGACCGAGTTCGTGGCGGAGAAGGTGGATCAGGAAAACAACAAGCTGGTGTGCTTCGATGGGCGCGAGGTGCCCTATGACCTGCTTGTCACCATCCCGACGAACATGGGAGATGCCACCGTGCGCCGCTCGGCCCTGGGGGATGATCTGGATTTCATCGCCACGCAAAAACACACGCTGCAGTCCGTGGAGTACAAGGATGTCTTTGTCATCGGCGATGCCACGAATCTGCCCGCCTCCAAAGCGGGCTCCGTGGCTCACTTTGAAAGCGAAACTCTCGCAGACAACATCCTGCGCTACATCGCAGGTCAGCCACTCAAGGAGGAATTCGACGGGCACTCCAACTGCTTCATCGAGTCCGGCAACGGCAAGGCGCTGCTGATCGACTTCAATTATGAGTACGAGCCGCACGAAGGGCCATTCCCCTTCGCCTTCGGCCCCATGCGCCTGCTGGAAGAGAGCCGGGTGAACCACTGGGGCAAGCTGGCCTTCCGCCACGTCTACTGGAACGTCCTTCTTCGCGGCCTGCCGCTGCCAGGCATCAGCCGCCAGAAAAAGAAGCCGGCTGAAGCGTAATGATCAACCCAACCAACCCTCATGAAAAAAACCATCGCAGGAACTGAAGTGGACGTGAACGAGGAGGGCTACCTCACCGACGCGTCCCAATGGAACGAAGCCATCGCCGCCGCCATCGCCACGGAAGAAGGCATCGGCGCGCTGACAGACGCCCACATGAAAGTGGTGCGCTACCTGCGCGAGCAGCAGGCCAAAGGAGCGGCCCTGACCATCCGCAGCATGGGCAAAAGCGGCGTGGTGACGACCAAGGAGCTGTACGATCTCTTCCCCGGCGGCCCGCTGAAGAAGTCCTCCAAAATTGCCGGCATTCCCAAACCCGTTGGCTGCATTTAATCCCCACCCTTTCCTGACCATGAGCACTCCAGACGACAAACAACCCGTGAAAAAGATGTCCATCATCGTGAGCCGTGGCTCGCTGGATGGCATTTACCCCGCGCTGATCATGGCCAACGGCGCCCGCATGGAGGGCATCGAGGCCTCCCTGTTTTTCACCTTCTTCGGCCTGAATGCGCTGGCCAACAAAACGCTGGACCACTTGAAGGTCTCCACCGTGGGCAATGCCGCGCTGAACATGGCCATGCCGATGCTCGGCCTGCCCATCACGATGCCCTTCCCCACGGTGATGGGTGCCATCCCCGGTGTGTCCGCCTTTGCCACTCATCTGATGAACAAGGAAATGGAGAAGCTCGACATCCCGCCTGTGCGCGAATTCCTCGAACTCATTTCTGACTCCGGCGGCAAAATCTTCGCCTGCAAGCTGGCGATGGACATGTTCAAGCTGAAGAAGGAAGACCTGATGGACCGCGTGGATGATGTGCTGACCGTGGGCCAGTTCTATGAGGAGTCAGCGGGCGCGGGGACTCACATTCTTTTCACCTGATCACCACTGCAACGTTGACACATCCACCCGCGTCTCATTGCGGCTTTCCTTGACGATGTGGCCGTCTGAGAGGTGCAGCACGCGGTCGGCCATGGCGGACATGGCGGCGTTGTGGGTGATGACGACAGTCAGGGTGCCGAGTTCGCGGTTGATGCGCTCGATGGCTTCCAGCACGGTGATGCCGGTGGTCACGTCGAGGGCGCCGGTGGGTTCGTCACAGAGCAGGACCTCGGGTTTTTTGGCGATGGCTCGGGCGATGGCCACGCGCTGCTGCTCGCCGCCGCTGAGCTGGGAGGGGAAGTGGTCCAGGCGGTGGCTGAGGCCCACACGATCAAGCGCGTCCTCCGGCTTCATGGGGTCCGGGGCGATGTCGGTGATGAGGGCCACGTTTTCACGGGCGGTGAGGCTGGGGATGAGGTTGTAGAATTGAAACACGAAGCCCACGCAGTTGCGGCGGAATTGGGTCAATGTGCGCTCGCCGCCGCCGGAGAGGTCCCAGCCTTTGTAGCGCAGGGTGCCGGAGGTGGGGATGTCCAGCCCGCCGAGGATATTGAGCAGCGTGGATTTGCCGCTGCCGGAGGCTCCCAGCAGCACCACCAGCTCACCGGGGTGGAAATCGAGATCGACCCCCTGCAGGGCCACCACATTGAGGTCTCCTGTTTGGTACACTTTGCGCAGCCCACGGGCCGCAAAGATCGGCTGCTGGCCCCCAGCCAGTGACTGGCGGGGATTCAGGGTGCTGGACTGCTGGGGGAGTGGCATCCCCCTACCTTGCATGGCGAAAGGGAATGTGCCAACACGATGATCGGTGGTTGCGTCCGGCTCTCATCGCGCAAGATTAACCGATGCCCATTTTGGCCAGCGACGATACACCAGACATTCGCACGACGAGGGTGAAACTCCCCACACGTGAACGCACCGGCGGACGTACTCTGGTCATTGGCGACATCCACGGCTGCTCGACCGCGCTGGACCTCATGCTGCAGGAGCTGTCCCCCCGGAGCGAAGACACCCTTGTGACCTTGGGCGATTACGTGGATCGCGGACCGGACAGCCGAGGTGTGGTGCAGCGCCTGCTGGACCTGGAGAAGCAGGTTCAGCTCGTCCCACTGATCGGCAATCATGAGATCCTCATGCTCGATGCCCGCAGCCAGCTGCTGGATCCCGGCTCCTGGTATGGCGTCGGCGGCAGGCAGACCATGCAGTCCTACGGTATCACGGACATCCCCGACTGGAACGCCATCCCGCAGGAGCACTGGGACTTCCTGAGCCAGCGCCTGCGCCGCTGGCATGAGACCGACACGCATCTCTTTGCCCACGCGAATTTGAACGCCATGCTCCCCATGGATGATCAGAGCGACGACTGGCTTTTCTGGCGGCGCTTTGATGATTCCCACCCGCATTTCTCCGGCAAGACGCTGATCTGCGGCCACACGGCGCAGAAAAACGGGCTGCCCCTCATCCTTCCCGGTCGAATCTGCCTCGACACCTGGGCCTACGGAGAGGGCTGGCTCACCGCACTCGACACGGGCAGCCAGACCTTGCTGCAGACCAATCAGCGTGGGGAAGCACGGCGCTACAGTTTCGACGAGGTGCGCATGCTCACCGAAAAAGCGTGACCTCCCCCGCCATGACTCGCGCGCGCTGGCTCCTTTCTGCTGCATCTCTCTTCGCGCTTTGGCTCCTGGGTGCCTTGGTATGGCTGCCTCATCTGTCGCGGGATCTCAAGGCAGCGGCCCAGGAAGTGCTCACGCGGCAGCCCGCCTTGCACAACCGGCTGGGCGGACTGAATCTTGAATTCGACGGCCAGCAGGCCCGGCTCTCCGGCAGCGTGCGCACTCCGGAAGACCGCCGCATGGCCGAAAACGCGGTGCGTGATCTGGTTCGCCTGCCTGCTCCCTTTTCGTTCGGACTTGGGCGTCGTCTCAATCCGGTCAGCGATGTGCTGAGCGAGGTCGAAGTCATCCCCAGCCCTCCCGGCTGGATGCTGCTGGCCGCTGACGGTGCGCATGCACGCCTGCTGGGCACTGCCGCCAATTCTTATGAAGCCCGTGATCTGGCGCGCAGTGTGCAGGAGGCCTGGAGCCTGCATGGCGGCATGAGCGAAGGCATGCCGGGAATCGACGCTGAAAATCACGACGAAGCCGCCAGCGTGTCCTCCACGCTGCGCACTGTGCCTGCCCCGCAGTCCAGCGTGCAGGCGTGTCTGGTTCGCATCGGCCAGGCCTGGAAAGAGCTGACGCTGAACCGGTCTGACGCCGAACTGCAAACAGAGGCACGCGCCTTGGGTGTCAGCGAGGAAGAGTGGCAGCAGCAGGTGCGCCCGGCCTTGCATGAACTGCGCGCCACCCTGCAACGCCAGCGCCAGGCACAGGAGGAAGGCGAGCGCCTGGCCCGGCTGCCACCGGGTTATCTTTTCATCGCGGTGCGGGATCAGCAGATCATTCTCCGCGGAGAAGTCGGGACGGAGGCTATGAAGCGCGGAATTCTCGAAGACGCCCTGGCCGCCTTCACCCCGCGCCGCCTGCATGATGAAATCCGCGTCAGCGCCCAGAGCCGCCCTGGTGGTGATTTCGGCCCCATCACCACCGCCCTGCTGCCGCAGGCGGGCAAGGAAGGGGGGAAATCCTGCTTTCTCAGCTTCAGCGGCGGTGCCTGGAAACCCGTGGACTGGCAGATCAGCCCCCGCGAGCAGTCCTGGAAGAACGATCTGCCATCCGGGCTCGATGCCCGACTGGTACAAAATGACAGCGCCATTCTCAGCAACTGGCTGCAGGGGGATGACGCCCAGTCACCCGCGCCATCCCAGCGGACCGATCCGGCGTTCATCACTCTCGCTCTTTTCGACACCAAGGCGATCCTTTCAGGGCAGGTCGCTGAAGAGGCGGTCCGCACCCAGCTCATCGCCGCTGTGCGGCAGGCCTACAGTCCGCGCTTCTTCGTCAGCAGCGACGACGTTCATGTGCGTGGAGACTGCGAGCCCTCCAGTGGCATCCTCAACACCCTCAAGAGCCTGCCCCCGCCGCCTGCGGCCGACAGCGCCGGAATGTTCGCCATTGCGAAACCCGGCGGCACCTGGACGCTCATCCCCGTGACACGCGAACTCGTCGAGGCGGGAGGGCTGGCCAAGTCCTCCCTGCTGCCAGCCGGCATTCCCGCCGGCGTGGTTGAAGAACTCTCAGCCGAGGCCATCGAGCAGCTTCGCCTGCACCTGGCCCATCCTGCTTTTCCCTGATGTCCTCCTTCCTCTGGCTGCTGCTCTACCTCGCCCCCCTGCTCGGCCTCACCGCCGCTCTGTTCGCATGGTTCGGCTGGTCCTGGCGTGGCAGCGATCTGCAGCAGCGCATCGACTCCCTCACCGCTCAGCTTGACTCAGCGCAGGCAGCCTTGAGTCAGGCCAGAGCCGAAGCCGAAGCTGCGGCGGCCAACACCGCCCCGCAAGACCCGACGGACGGTGAACTGCAAAAGATGCGGGATGAATTGAAATCCGCGCAGAGCGCCGTGCGACTGCACCAGGATGGGACTGCGAAAGCACGCGAAGCCGCGCTGGCACTGGAAACGGAAACGACCCGCCTCCTCGCGGATCTTGAGAAGCTTCGTGCTGCGCATGCCTTGGCTGAAGAGGAGCTGGCCAGCCTGCGGAGCGCCGCGCCAGCGACACCACCTGCTGCAGAGGAGGCCGCCCCCGCCAAGCCCAAACGCAAACGCAGCACCACGGCGAAGGCCAAGGTGCCAGGCTCTGCGCCCTCCGCCACACTCCGCGAAAAAATCACCGCTCTCGAAAACCGGCTGGACGCGCAACAGGCGGGCCTCGGCACCCTGACGCAGGAGCGCGAGGAGTGGCAGCGCCGCATCGCCCAGCTCGAAGAGCAACCCCCGGCTGATCCCGCCGCACTCAGCCTTGCCCGGCGCAGCTTGAGCGACATTGACAAGCGCCTTGCCGCAGCGAAGACGGAGACTGAGCGGCTGCAGAATCAAACACGGGTGCTGCAGCGCGTGGAGGAAGCAGCCGCAGGGCTCACGGACCTGCCTGAGGACGACCTGACTCAGATCAAGGGAATCAAGAAAATCATCAGTGAGCAGCTTCGTGCGCATGGCGTTCGCACCTGGAGGCAAATTGCCGAATGGAATGAAGAAGAGCTGCAAGCCTTCAGCGAACTCCTGGCCTTCAAAAACCGCGCCACCCGTGAGCAATGGCAGCAGCAGGCCCGCACGCTGCACGAAGCCGCTCATGGCCCCCTGCCCTGATCTTTTCCCGCTGCATGTTTACCGTTTCGCGCCTCAGTTCATTGCTTCTCGCGGTTTGCCTCGCCGTTTGTCTCACCATGTGCGTCCATCCCGGCACGCCGGCGGAACGCCTGGAAAAAGCCCGGCGGCTCAGCCACGACCTCCAGCAGCTCTCCCCGACCGTGAGCGCGAGCGAAGCCGACCGCCTCGCGACCACGGCGATCGAAGAAACCGCCAGACTTTCCGCAGACTTCAAGCCCTTCATGCACCCGTGGCTGAACAACGGCCTCGTCAACACGGGCCTGCGCAAGCGCGGCCTCTGCTACCAGTGGCGGGATGATTTGTTTCCCTTCCTCTTCCGCCTTCATCTCAAGACGCTGGAGCTGCATCTGACTTCTTCAAAGCGGGACACATGGCAGGAGCACCACGGCATCATCGTCACCGCGAAAGGCCAGCCGTTTGAAGATGGCCTCGTGATCGACCCCTGGCGCGATGGCGGCCGCCTGTGGTGGGGCCTGAAAAAGAATGACAAAGTCCACCCATGGGTGCCGCTGCCCCGTGATCTCACGCCCATGGTGCTGCGCCCGCTGCTGATGCCGGAGCTTTATCCCCCTGGCAGTGTGTTTCCCCCGACCCGGTGACGTGGCTCAGCGCCCCGTCAAAGCGCGCTGCAGACACCGGCTCAATCACACGCGCACCTTGGAAGTGGCCACGGCGTAGCAGCGGGAGACGAAATTCCAGTTCACCACGTTCCACCACGCCTCGATGTACTTCCTGCGCTCGTTCCGATACTTCAGGTAGTAGGAGTGCTCCCAGAGATCGAGACATAGAATGAACCGGCCCTGCGCCTCCGGCTTCACAAACTCGCTCATGAGCGGATTGTCCTCGTTCTTCGTCGTGGTGATCACCAGCCTGCCGTCCGGGCGGTAAACCAGAAACGCCCAGCCGGAGCCGAAGTGCTTCATGGCGGCCTCCGTGAAGGCGGTTTTGAATTCGTCCACACCTCCGAATTCATTGACGATAGCCGCAGCCACCTTGCCTTCGGGGCCTGCGGGGCCCGTTCCGGCCGGGGCCAGGAAACGCCAGAACGCGGTATGATTGATGTGCGCCCCGCCATACAGACGGAGATCACGCTGATTCTCAGGCGAGAGCGTTTCAGGCGGCCCGCCCATCCGCACCACCGTCCTGCGCGGGTTCACTGGCAGCACCAGACTGCGGATCTTCGGCATCAAGGCCGAGACATTCCCCACATTCAAATTCATTGGGTGCAGGGTTCCTTTGAGCTTCTCAAGGATCTCGATGTGATGCCGCCCGTGGTGCAGCTTCAGGGTGGCCGCGTCCAGATAGGGCTCCAACGCGTCAAAATCAAACGTCAGCGGCTCCTGCCAAAGCGGAACGCCCAGCGGGGCGACCACCTCTTCTCCGGCGGCAAACACCGCCCCCGGCACGGCAGCGCAGGCTGTCGAAATAAAGGCACGTCGCGATACTGCTTTTTTCTTCATGACGAAATAAAGAATTACTTCATTTTCGTCATTCTTGGCAAGCATGAATCGCGCCCGATTCCGCCGCAGCTCACGGTTTCTTTTTCTTCGCCGCAGGTGCTGGCATCACCTTGATCCCCGCCGCTTCCATCACGAGGTGCTGAAAGGCGTCCTTGGCCTTGCCGCTGTCCGGCACCAGAACATTTTGCACCAGATATACGGTGACGATCTTGCTCTGTGGATCAATGCAGCCGTTCGTGGCAAAGGCGCCGCCGTGGCCAAAGCTGCCGACCGGCATCTGCGAATTCACGCGCTGCGTTGCCGTGTTCACCTGCCAGCCGCAGGCGTAGTTGAGCTGCCTGCCTCCGGCGTTCACCGGGGTGGTCATGTCCTTCACGGATTTTTCACTGATGATGCGCACACCATCGAGCTCCCCTCCGTTGGCGATCATCGCGTAAAAACGCCCCATGTCCGCAGCGGTGGAAAAGAGACCGCCGGCTGGCTCCACCATGTGCGTGACGCTGGCCTCACTGGTAACGAAGGGATTGTAACCGGGCACAAGTTCGTGGGTTTCGTCATCCATCTTGTAGGTGCGGGCGATGCGTGCGCGGTGGGCGTCATCGGGATTGAACATCGTGTCCTTCATCCCCAGCGGAGCGAAGATTTTGGCCTGCAAAAAAGCGTCATACTTCATGCCGGAAACGAGTTCGATGATGCGCCCGGACACCGTGGGCCCGAAGCCGTACTCGTAGGCGCTGCCGGGTTGGAAGGCGAGCGGGGTCTTGAGCAAGGAGGCCACGTAGGCCTTCAATGAGACCGCCCCGTCCGACGGCGCACGACGTGGAAAGGCGATGCCTGCGGTGTGGCTGAGCAGCATGCGCAGCGTGATGGGTTTCTCCGGCGCGCTGCCATCCGCCAGCCTCACCTTGGCGAGTTCCGGCAGCCATTTCGACGCGGGTTCATCGAGCGAGAGTTTGCCTTCATCGACGAGCACCATCACGGCGGTGGCGTTGATCGACTTCGTCATCGAGGCGATCCAGAACAGCGCATCGGTTTTCATCGGCTGCTGTTTGCCAATGTCCGCCATGCCAGCGGCGTCTTGATGCACCACCTTTCCCTTTTCCATCACCAGCGTGACGATGCCCGCCGCCTGCTTCGCCTTCACCGCCGCCTCCATGGCGGGATGAATGGCCGCCAGCTTCGCTTCATCGAGCGCCGGCAGAAAGGTGGGAAACAGAATGAGGGCTGAGAATGCGGTGCGGGCGAGAAATTTCATCCGCAGCAAACGCACCGCCGCCGCGACATCTAGCGGCGTCTGCGATTGCCCAGAAAAAACAGGCCGCCAAGCAGCAGCAGCACAGCCCCGGCGGGCTCGGGCACGAGGGCGAAATCGGTGCCCAGCACGTAGTTCGCCACGTTCGCGCCAATGGCCTGTCCATCGGTCACAGAGGTCTGAAACTGCGTGCCGCCATAGACGCCCGCCATTCCGGCCTCGTCCGCCGCCTGGCTGAAGCTGGTGAAGTTGCGCGTCAGGTCGATGCTGCCGTCCCCGTTGATGTCGCTGCCGAGGCTGAAGGAGACATTGTCGCCGAGGTAGGAGGCGAGCACGACGGCGGCGGCCTCGCTGATCGTGGCGCCCAGCGAGACGTATTCCGGCAGCGAGGGTGAGTCGATGAGCGGTGCCCAGAATGAATCCACATCCGTGCTGGCATTGCCGTCGATGTCGCCGTTTGCGATGGCCGTTTCGGGCCGCCAGAACTGCTGATCATAGATCGTGGCCATGGCGGCGGTGCTGGCATCCGCCATCGCCACATTCAGGGTGGCCAGCAGGTGCGCCGTCTCGGCGGTGGTCAGGCCCGCATTGGTGGCCACCGTGGTGGCGATCTGATTCCACATGCCGGTCATTTTCACCGTGCCGTCTCCGGCCGCCCAGAAGTAGGCCTGGCTCGTTTGATCTGAGGTGCGGGTGGTGCTGAAGTTTGACCCCAGATCCTTCACCTGCGCGTAGTCCGCCGCATACTGGCTGGACTGCAAATACGAAGTCACGGAACCGCCCGGAAGGGTGGTCATGTAGGAGCCTGTGCCGGGGATGGAAAAGGTGCCCACACTGCCCCAGCCGGGCAGCAGCGCTCCTGCGGCCGAAGTTTGCTGCCAGTAGCCGATGGTGCCCACGGGCGTGTACGGCGTGGTGGAGGCGTCGGCAGAGCCATCCGCCGAGCGGGCGCTCAGCAGGTTGTTGGCGATGGTGACTCCCCAGGCGATGCCGTCGGTCTTCGCCTGGCTGTTGGCAATGCCGCTGAGCTGGGAATTGTAGAGCGAGGTGGCATCGCTGCTCGACCCCGAATAGAGATACTGCATCACGGTATTGGCCGCCGCGATCATCGCCGCCTGGGAATCGGCTCCCGCAGGGCCTGAACCGGGGGCCGGGTAAGCGCCGTAGCCGTAGGTGCTGTAGCTGCCTTCGATGCTCTGGTCCGCATTGTACATGGACGCCGCCAGGATGGCCAGATCATGCGCCATCACGGGGTCCGCCGTGGTCGTCATGGACGACAAAGCCAGCGCATTCCAATCCGAGACGATGTCCGCCCGCACCGCCGAGGCCGCAGTCAGCAGCAGGGCGGCACTCGCGAAAAGGCCGGAAAAATGGGGGTAAAAGCGCAACATCGACTGATAAAACATCTAAGTTTACAATAATTACCATAGTAAACAACGAGTTTCTGAGCTTTTCCTAGCCTTGTCTTTATCCACTCTGCGGAGGCCTTGGTCCGGTCGGCATGTTCTGCCCAGTCCTGCCCTGCTTCTCCCCCTTTTTGCGCCCCTTTGCGGCCATCTCATCCCCCAACCACCGTCAACCACCGTCAACCACCGTCAACTCCCCTTCCCCTCCCACTTCCCCTTGACCTTCAGCCCGCCTCCCCGACTATCCACCCACATCACGACAGGGGCGTCCCGCCGCAGGGACTGAGACGGATCTTCCTCGATCCGAACCCTCCGAACCTGATGCGGGTCATGCCGCCGAAGGGAGTTCGCTCGGAGGTTTCTCGGTTCAGGCGCGCACAGCGCACCATCCAGCATCTAGAATCCAGTATCGAGCATCCCTTTCTTATTATGATCGCCGCCCAAGACTCCTTCGAGCCCCATTCCTCCGAGCAACTCCCCGCCTCCACCCGCGTCTATGTGCAGGGCCAGATCCACCCGGACGTGCAGGTGCCCATGCGCGAGATCGCCCTCTCCCCCACCAAGGATTTCAACGGGCGCATCATCCAGAATGAACCCGTGCGCGTCTATGACACCTCCGGCCCCTGGGGCGATCCCGCTTACAAGGGCACCGTGGAAGAAGGCCTCCCTGCCCTGCGCAAAAACTGGATCCTCGCCCGCAATGACGTCGAAGCCTACGAAGGCCGCGCCATCGAGCCACGCGACAACGGCTACCTCACCGCCAACCACGCCGAATACGCCGCCGCCAAGCGCGAAGGCATCCTCAGCCCGCTGAAGGCCCCCATCAATGCGCAGCGCCAGCCGCTGAAGGCCAAGCCCGGCAAGGTGGTCACGCAGCTCGCCTACGCCCGCGCCGGCATCATCACCCCGGAGATGGAGTTCATCGCCATCCGCGAAAACATGAAGCGCGCCAAAATCGCCGACTTCACCACCGACATCGTCCGCAACGACCTGGACAAGCAGCACGTGGGCTCCTCCCAGGTGCAGAGCGAGTACACGCCGGGGATCTTCAAGCGCTTCCCGCAGCGCATCCCCAATGAGATCACGCCCGAGTTTGTGCGCAGCGAAGTGGCCGCCGGACGCGCCATCATCCCTTCCAACATCAATCACCCTGAGCTGGAGCCGATGATCATCGGCCGCAATTTCCTGGTGAAGATCAATGCCAACATCGGCAACAGCGCCGTGGCCTCCAGCATCGAGGAAGAGGTGGAGAAAATGCGCTGGGCCACCAAGTGGGGCGGCGACACCGTCATGGACCTTTCCACCGGCAAGAACATCCATGCCACGCGCGAGTGGATCCTGCGCAACAGCCCCGTGCCCATCGGCACCGTGCCCATCTATCAGGCCCTGGAAAAAGTGAACGGCAAGGCCGAGGACCTCACCTGGGAGCTCTTCCGCGACACGCTCATCGAGCAGGCGGAGCAGGGCGTCGATTACTTCACCATCCACGCCGGCGTGCTGCTGCGCTTTGTGCCCATGACGGCCTCCCGCATGACCGGCATCGTCTCCCGTGGCGGCAGCATCATGGCCAAGTGGTGCCTCGCCCACCACAAGGAAAACTTCCTCTACACCCACTGGGATGACATCTGCGACATCATGGCCGCCTACGACGTCTCCTTCTCCATCGGCGACGGCCTCCGCCCCGGCTCTGTGGCCGACGCCAATGACAAGGCGCAGTTTGGCGAACTCGAAGTGCAGGGCGAGCTCACCACCCGCGCCTGGGCCAAGGGCGTGCAGGTCATGAACGAAGGCCCCGGCCACGTGCCCATGCACATGATCGAGGAAAACATGGCCAAGCAGCTCGAGTGGTGCCACGAGGCCCCCTTC
>Ga0075012_10001327_pt1 | contig 25583 bp, 19 predicted proteins | sample All_14_2_FD_71474 | JGI IMG/M metagenome (GOLD analysis project Ga0075012, IMG submission 71474) | Freshwater microbial communities in response to fracking from Pennsylvania, USA - Allegheny Zone_MetaG_DW_15 | ecosystem: Environmental > Aquatic > Deep subsurface > Groundwater > Drilled...
CCGAAGCCGGCTTCGGCCTCTGAAGATGACGCGGGCGGATGTGTTCCTTTTAGCCTCACTCGTCGCTGGCGCTATCCCACACCATCCGTCCATTGAAATAGGTCCGAAGCACCTCGCACCGCTCAATATCCAAGGGCGGAACAGCACGCGGATCGCGATCCAACACAATGAAGTCAGCCGCCATGCCCGCCTTCAATGAGCCGCATACCGCCTCGCGGCCCATGAGCGCCGCACCGTACCGCGTGTAGCTGGCCAGCATGCGCTCAACGCCCACACGCTGCCGCTTGCCAAGCAGATAGCGCTTGCTGTCGACATGTCTGATGTCTTTCACGCCATACCACTTGGCCGCCGCCAGATTGCGTGTCACGCCAATCTCGACCGCGACCAGCGGGTCGGGTTCGACGGTGATCGGATGGTCAGAGGAGGAGGCCACCACGACACCTGCATCAAACAGCGCGCGCAACGGGTATTCACGCGTCGCACGCCGGATTCCCAGCATCGTCGCGTCCACGCGCCGCCACCAGTTGGGCTCTTTCATGTGCCAGAACGGCTGCACCGACGCGATCACACCTAACCGTTTCATGCGCCGGATATCCTGCGCGCGCACCACTTGGAGATGAGTGATGACCGGTCGCGCGTCCTGCCAGCCCGCAGCCCCGGCCAACCGCAAAGCGTTCAGCACACGGCGCGTTGAGGCATCACCGATCGAGTGGTTGAAAATCTGAAAGCCCGCGCGGTGAACGCAGCCGTACGCGGCAGCCAGTTCTTTCAACCCCCACACGGCGGCATTGTTCTCATCGCTCTCACGTCCAACTTTCGTAGCATACGGCGCATGCAGAAACGCCGTGCCGCCCTCCACGACACCGTCAGCGAAGAATTTGGCCGTCGTAACCCGGAACCTTTCTCGGTCGTGGCGCGCTTTCAACGCCTCCAATAACTCAACCTGTTCGACGACTGGAAGGTCCGGGGTGATCTCGTGCGCAAAATTCACACGCAGAGAGAGCCCCCCCTCGTCCTCCAACCGCGCAAAGGCCTCGGCCGGAGCACCGAGTCCAGAGCCAAGAATACTCATGATGCCGGTGATGCCATACCGGTGCATGCGCGTCTGATAGAGTGACAACGCACGCAAATATTGCTGCGTCGAATATCGCTTGGGCGGCAACAGCTTGGCAGCCTCCTCCTTGAGCGTGCCCCATAGCGCACCCGTATGCGGGTCCCGCTCGATCACTCCACCGGAAGGGTCTGGCGTCCGCGGCGTAATTCCGTAACGGGAAAAAGCGGCGCTGTTCAGCCAGACCATGTGTCCGTCATATGAGCGCAGAATAATGGGCAGAACCTCAGAGACCTCATCAAGACGCGACTTGCGGGGACCGTGAATAAGCTCCTTGTCCGTGAAGCCCGCAATGTCCCAACCCGCACCGCGGATCTCCTCGGCATCGGGAAAATCGCGCATGAAGCGACGCACCGCACGCAGACAGGCCTCGGGAGACTTGCAGGCGTAGAGCGAGACGTCATAGAGATCCGAGAGCGCCGTACCAGGGGCATGCGTGTGAGAGTCGATGAACCCTGGCATCACGAAGCAACCGCGCAGGTCCTCAACCTCTGTGTTGCGGCCCGCGAAAGCCATGACGTCATCCGCGGAGCCGACAGACAAAACACGTCCGCCGTTGACGGCCAGAGCGGACGCAACAGAACCTTCCGCATCGCCAGTCCATACGACGGCGTTCGTGAAAATCCAATCGGCTCTCCGTTCCGGTCGGTTCTTAGACAACACGTCCTCCCTTGGCACATGCAACAGAAAAACAATGACGCTATGATACCTTCAGAAGACTCGGAGAGGAAGCACGTAAAAAAGCCCAACGCAGCGACCCCAAAATGGTGGATCGCCATCAACACGCTTCGGGAATGCCCTCTTTTACAGACTTTTTACACCACACGGATGCCTGGCATACGGGTGTGAAGACCGTAAACGTCACGCCGGATGGCGGCAAGCGCGCGCTCACATTCAATACGGTCCAACTCGACAGGCCAGGCCATCAAGTTTGAAGGCTCGGCCGTCTTGCCCGCATACGGCGGCAACGTGACCGGTGTGGCGCAGTATTTGAAACCCAAACGCGCGTAGAATGCCACACGGCGTGAAGAAAGCTGCCCAGAACCGAACGGCTCCACATCCACAATAACAGGCCTGTCCTCATGAGCCAGCAGCAGCGCCAGGGCCCTTCGCCCAAGGCCTCCAGACCGTTGAATTGACGAAATGGCGAAATGCTCAACAAAGCAAAAATCCGGAACATCCCACCATGCCAACACACCCACCACGACCCCGTCTTGTAAAATGGCCGAGAACCGATATAGGGGATGACGCATCACACGCGATTGTTCCCGGCGAGCACGCCGCTCGAACCCCGTGAACGCTTCGGCATAGATACTCCATGCTTGACCGAACCGTTCGTCCTGCTCAGCGAGATGTGGTGACAAACAGAGTCCATCCGCCCCACAAACAGGCATGTTTTTAAAGGCGAAACGCCGAAAATACAACTCATCACCCACCGCCATTCCTGGCGTAGGTCCGCTGTCGAGCGCCCTGCGTTTCGTGTTTTCTGATTGAACCGGAAAAGCGAAGAACTTCGCGTTGTCAGACGTTAGGCCACATTGGCCTTTCGAAGAGAAGACCCAGCCGGGTCTTTCACCATATGCAATATTCATAGGCTCGCCGTCTCGCAAGCGATACGGCGATGTGCCAACTCACTTCATATCGTGTCAGTTTGTGTCCGGACAGATCCGGAACCAGCAACCGGCGCCAAGGGTCGAAGACCACATAAAAACGCCTTACGGTTGCTTCACGATGTCATCACTGTACCCTTTTTCCTCACCGCATGACAAGCCGGAATATAGAGAAAAGGGACAGCAAGAGCATCATACGTCATATTTTACTGCGGGTGCGAGCAGAGCGGGCAACGGGTCTCCGCCGCCATGTAGTCACCGGTCGCTGCGTGGGCACGCGCGCGGCAACCGCCGCACCCATAACGGAAGGAACACGTGCCGCAGGCCCCACCATAACGGTCGGGCTGCGCCAGGTCTCGAAACACATGCGAATTCTCATAAGCCTGCTTGAAGTCGAAACCGACAGCACGCAAGTCCCCGCTGGGCACATCGAGGAATCCACAGGGCTGCAACTGCCCCGTGTGCGAGATAAAGACAAAGCCTCGGCCACCCATGCAACCGGAGGGAGGCTGGCCTGGCCGGCCCAACGCATGCCAGACACGGACAGCCTGCGGAGCGCAGGTCTCGCGCACATGGATGGGGCCCTGCCGATCCATCTCAAACGCCCAGGCAAGAACCTCCTCGGTTTGTCCGGGCGTCAGGGAAAGATCACGCAACCCCGCTCCGCGCCCAACCGGTACCAGGAAAAACAGGTCGAGCGATCGCGCGCCGCAGGCGATCGCCATTTCGCGGATAGCGGGCAACTCGTTTTTATTGACCAAGGAGACCGTCGTATTCACCTGAAACGGCATGCCGGTTTCGGCCGCCACCGTCATGGCGCGCCTCACGTTATCGAAGGCACCGGCCACCCCACGAAAGGCGTCATGTGATGCCGCCGTGGCGCCATCCAGGCTGAAACTGCAGGCCGTCACGCCTGCCTCTTTGAGTGCCAACAGCGCCTCGCGCGTGACCAAAGTTCCGCAGGGTGCCATCACGGACCGTAGCCCACGCGCAGCCGCGCCACGCACCAGATCCAGGATATCGGGGCGATACATCGGCTCGCCGCCGGTCCAGATGATCATGGGCTTTCCAAAAACCGCCAACGAGTCGAGCACGCGCAGACACTCCGCCGTCGTCAATTCGCCCTCGTATGCGCAATCCTTGGCGCCTGCGCGACAATGACGGCAAGCCAAGGGACAACGCCGCGTCACCTCCCAAGCGACCACGCGCGGTCCACATCCGCTCCCCTGCCGCTCAGGGTGGTGAGTCCCGTGCGCACTCACGAGAACCCCTGCGCGATCTCGGCGTCCGACAAATAGCAGGCAGGGTCCACGCCCCAAAGGTCGCCCGTAGACGCCTCGGCGCGAGCCCTGAAGTTGCCGCCACATACGTCCAAGAACCGACAGGTGACGCACCGGCCCGACACATGCTTTTTCTTCTCGCGCAAAAGCGCCAACAGGCTGCCGGGTTCGGGGTTTCCCCATATCTCGCTGAACTTTTTCACCCGCACGTTGCCGACCGGCTTGTTGCGCCAGAACTGGTCAGGATAGACGGTCCCGTCCCAACTGATGCACGCCAGCCCGTGCCCGGTGCTATTCCCGCCATTCATCCGCAACAGCGTCATGACGTCCTCGGCGCGCGGGTTACCTTCGCGCGTCATCCGCAAATAGAGATAAGGTCCGTCACAATGGTTATCGACCGTAAGCACCTCCACGGGAAATCCCCTCTCATGCAGCATCGCCGTGCGGTCGATGATAAGGTCCAACGTGGCACGCCGCACATCTGGCGCCAGATCGTGCCCCGCGATTTCCGCACCGCGCCCACAATAGACGAGGTGGTACAGACAGATGCGCGGAATGCGTTCGGCCTCCATCAGGTCGAAGATCGCGGGGATCTCCCCGACGTTGTCCCGCGTCATGGTCACGCGCAGGCCGACCTTGACTCCCGCCTCGCGACAGTGCCGGATCCCCTCCAGCGACCGCCGGAATGCGCCGGGACAGGCCCGGAACCGGTCATGGACTTCCTCCATGCCATCGATGCTGATACCCGCATACGAGACTCCTATGGCCTTGATTTCTGCAGCGAGCCGCGCGTCGATCAGCGTCCCGTTCGTCGAAAACACCACGCGCAACCCCTTCTGCGCCGCATGGCGAGCTAAAGTCAGGATGTCGGGCCGGGCAAACGGCTCGCCACCGGAAAACAGCAGGACAGGACAACCGAAAGCGGCGAGGTCATCAATGACGTCAAGCGCCTCTCGCGTCGAAAGCTCGTCGGGGGTACCCTCGGTTGCGGCATAACAATGCGTGCACTTCAGGTTACAGCGCGCGGTCACGTTCCAGACGACAACCGGTTTTTTGTCCTCGGAAAACTGGAGCAAATGGCTGGGCAGCTGCGCAGAACGGCGTCCGTAACGCAACGGATCAGAAACCTCGACTTTGCCCACATACAGTTTTGAAATGCCAATCATTCTTTTCCCCCACACGGAACCAGCCCGGCGGCCCCTCTTTGACGAAATGAAAATAACAAAAAAAAGCGGCGGGGAACATGACAATCAAGGCGTGTCGGCAACCTTGACTTCGTCGCGCACACGAAACGTGACGGGTTCCGACGCGACGACCACGCCAGTGGTGGTGGTCGCAGCAGCCCAAAGTGTATACACACCGCCGCCAAGCCGCGATTGAGGCGGCCCTTGCTCAACGGCAACCGAACACACCGGAGTCGAGGACCGCCCCAACCGCTTCGGCCCTAGAAACACACTCAGGCTGTTGACGCCGTTTGTCACATCCGCTTCGGCGCGGGCCATCACGAACGCGGGGCCAGCGATCACGTTTCCGTCTACGGGCGCCGTCACGCGCAACCCCGGAACCGGGAAACCGTTATTAGCAATCCTGAAGGCAAACTCAAACCGCTTGCCGTTAAACCGCGGGTCCGAGGAAGTGCAGGAAACCGAGACGGGCAAGACCCCGCGCCGGAAATCAGCCTCGGTCGGGTAAAGCCTGACCGGTGTGGCTGCAAAGAAATCTTGGCCGAAGTAGACTTCTTCCGAGACCTGCCCATGCTGTTCGATGCGGGCGCACACCATGTCGCAGGGACGCTGGACAGGGGCAAGCATAGCCTGAAAACCTGTTTCTGGAGAAGCACTGTCGCTCGAGAACTTCAATTCGCCCGTGTCGGCCTCGTTGAAATTAAGAAGAAAAGGGCGCAAGTCGTTTGCGCCATCAATCGCCTTGTCCGCAGACTGAGCACTGGCCATGAAATGAAAAAAGAGAGCCGGGCTGTTCGTGGCAGGCAGGATGCGTACCGTCTGTTCGATATCGAAAGTGTCGGGGGTAAACACCAACGTTTCACGAGAGAGAGCGGCTACTCCGGGAATGTCCGTAGCACAAAAGACACGCACCTCTTGGGCAGGCCGACTAAGTAAACGCAGGCTGGCGAAACCGGGATTCGCCGCGTCAATCCGGTAGGTCTCACTCCGCAGCAGGAGCGTGTTCACTGGCGCTGAAAGCGTGGCGAGTTGAACCACGGTCTCATACCCGATTCGCGCACAGGTCTCGTGATAGCCATGCGGATGTGAATCATTCACGCTACGGGGCTTCCCCTTCTCAGGCGGCGGCTGGCAACGGTCTGTCACCAGCGTGTAAAGCATGTTGGCAAGCATATATGTCAGCCAATCGTTGTCACGCCCCGTCACGGACTCCTTTACCAGTTCGGGATTCGCTTGCCATGCACGGGCCCACGCCAGTGGGTATGGGACAAAAACAAGGCCTTTTTCCTTGGCGTAATCATACCCATCCAACAACATCGGCTCCAAAGTCCGAAGCGTGTTCCGCCCATCGGCGTCCCCTGCTGGCGTGCGGCAGAAAACGGCCACGCAGGGTTGAGGCCGATTCGTAGGGGAACCACCGATCGACGAATAGAGCGCCGGATCCAGATACTGCTCCATCTGCTGCCGGTCGCCGTAGACCAAGTCGAAAGCGGCGGCATAGCGGTCAAAGCCCGACCTGTACCAATCGGAAGGCGTCTTCCAGAACCAGTCCTGAAAGGCCGAGTCGAGGATGAACTGCAGGTTCTGCCGGAGGGGGTCGTCCGTTACCGTGTTCGGCACATAAACCTTCAACCTTTTTTTGATGCGTGCATCAATGCGCACCACCCCCTGAAACGGCCCCGCATAGTGCTTTTTGACTCGCGCATTAACGACTGCATCGCGCGCCGAGACGGCCAAGACCGACGTCGTGCGTTTCGTCGTCCAGTAGGCCTCTAGCGCCGCTTTGGGCAGACGTTCGTCTTTGAGCTGACAATAGGCGGCAGCGGCCGACAGATAAGTACAAGCCCGTGCCTTGACCGGAGAATCGCCCGTCATCCGGTTGTGTTGCAGCGTCTCCTGCCAACCGAAGGCCGCGGGAATAACGTCCACCCCGCACCCGTCTCCAACGCGGTAAACGGTTGAGGCAACCGCCTCCGCCCGCGTGTCGCGAAACGAGTTGGCGGGTTTCGACATTAGCAGGAGCGCGACCCGAATGCCTTTGCTGCTCGCTTCTCGGGAGATCGCCCGCACACCCTCGAAAAAAAACTCGGGATAACTGCGGACGATCTCATCCGTTTCGGCAAGCAACAAGTAATCGAACTGTCCGCTGAACAGTCGCGCGCGGGCAGGCTGATTCTCGGGATCATACCACCACCCCATGAGCGTCCGGTTGTTATCGACGGCATCAAACGCCACGCGCACCGGCAACCCCAACTTGGCAGCTTTAAGCATGCCCTCAAGATCGGAGCAAAGCATTTCCATTTCAATGCCACCGGGATGCACTGGCGCAGACAGAACCGCCAGCCTGACCGCCCCGTCACGGTTGACATCCAACTCGTCCGCCGACACGGCAGCCGTCAGCAAAGCAACAGCCAAGCTCAACGCAAGACAGAGAGAAGTATGTGCGGAGCGGATCATCGCGCACCTGTTACCGAATGGGCTGAGCCCACCTTGGAGCGGCTTCGGTTGCCGATAATCCGCAAAAGCGCCGTCTCGAGGAGAAATCGCTCAGGCAAGCCGGTCGAAACCAGTTTCTCGCGCAGCTCAAGCAATCGGAACCGGGCGATCCGCAACTCTTGCAGCGTGTATTTGAGCGCCTGCGGCAAACGCGTTTTCAGCGCCCATGCGTTCAAGGTTTTCGGCCCGACGGGCAGCGCGTTCAACAACGCCGAGGCCTCGGGGGGCAGATTGGCCGCCCAGCCACACGCGCCGCCGGTGCCTCCGGTGACCCACTTTCGGTCAAACGCCTCGCGCAACACCAGCAGTTCGCGCACGCGTTTTTCCAACATGGTCGCCAGCATGATGCCGATCCCCTTCTGCCCATCCATGCGGTTCAGCGTCGACAGAACCCCCAGCGGGTTTCTATCCCCAAACGCGTCCAGCAGATCCCAGGCCTCCGCCTCACGACCGATCGACGTGATCTCGCGAACATCTTTTGCCGTAACCCGGCCGTTGTTCCCAAGATAAGCCCTCAGCTTCTCCACCTCTTGAACCAGAAAACGCGTGTCATAGCCTGCCCGATTCAAAAACTCGCTGTGCGCATCGCCATCCATGGCGAGACCGGCCTTTTTAAGCAGCCCGTCCAGCCTCTGAGACGCCAGCTTCTCCAACTCCCAGCCTTTGAAGCCGCCGCCGAAATCCTCGACCTCACCCTGTTTCTGACAGACTTTATAAAAGACCGACGTGCGCAAGAGTTTGGTCGCCGTGATCAGCAGAACCTGCCCATCGAGCAAGCCGCCCTTCAGCCATGCCGCCAGACGCTCCACCGCCTCTTTGGCCGCAAGAGTTTCCGACACCCGGCCTCCGCCTGTGAGAAAGGTGGCGTCGCGCAACCAGGTCACCTTGTGCGCCCCGAAAAAACCCGGCGTCTGAACAGCCTCTATGCAAGCGTCAACCGCCTTGCGGACCTCATCGCCTGTGTCTTTACGCCCGTCGACGACCTCAACCCCAAAGGCACGATCCGACTCCGGCACGAGCTGGTTAATCCGCTCGCGCGCAGCCGAATCGACGAGGTAATCGTCATCCCCGCATATCAGACACAATGTCCCATTCATGGGCGCGAATTATAGAGGAAGTTAGACACGATTGCGAGACTGCAATCTCACCTTCCTGCACCTCAAAAAGCAAATTATTTTGACCCTTCGATTTTGCTTTCCGCGATGAAATAGGATTGCCTTACGCAAGTCAAGGTTAGTATAGTAACCACCGAACGTGACTAATTGAAGACCACATAAGGAGTACAGGCTCATGCAAGGGAAAATCAACATGGCAATGGGAGGGCGTATATTTTGTGCGCTTCTGACTGGATTGGTTATGTTTCTTTCGGCAGGATGCAAGCCTTCTGCTGAAAAACTCGCAAGCCGCGAAGAACTTCTCAACTACGAGATCGAGCAACTTTTCATACGCATCCAAGACTATTCGAGCGACCGGGTTGAAGAAGCGCTAGAACTCGCGAACGAGGCTCTGCGTAACCCGAACTACAAGCATCACAAAGCACGTTTCTTTGTCCAGAAAATCGACCTGCTGCTTTTGCTCAGCAAAGTTGACGAAGCCTCTGACCTCATCGTGCAAGCGTGGAAAAACGAGCCGGAACTTGCCCGTGCGGCTTTTGGCCACATTTATAATTATTACCAGCAGCGCAACGCGTATAAAGAGATAAACGGCTGGTGCAAGCGTCTTCAGGATCTTGGAAAAGATTTTCCGAACGATCTGCGTCCGCAGGTAATGAATTGGCAGTTGAACACAGCGTTGACCCTAAAAGACTTTGCAGCTGCAAAAAACCACCTCGACAGCCTGGTGTCAGCACTCAAGCCCGAAGAAGCCGTCCCCTTGCTTCAGCAGGCACTCGGCACCCTGATCGACTCTGGGCAACACCTTGAGGCACGTGAGCTGATCCGCCATCTGGAGAGCAAGAAGCCGACCGACCCGCTTTACAGCAACCTGATCTCAACCTTGACCATGCGGTGCGTGTTGCTGGCAAACGACTGGGCAAACGTCATCCCGTCTTTCAACGCCTGTGTCGCACAACTACCCGACGACCAGTTGCTGAAGCTTCTCCGGATGGCCTTCCCCACACTTCAAAAAAACAAGCCTGAACTCGTCGAGCAGACCAGCAAACAGGTGATCTTCAATGCGACCGACAAAACGAACTCGGTGAACTATGCCGCGCGAGTTTGGGTCGAGGCCGGGGTCGCCGCCAACAAGAAACTGTTGCCCGAAAGGCTGAACGTCCTTCTCAACGCTAAAGTCTCCCCCATTCAGATCGGCAATCTCTTTGACCGGTACTTCTATGAAATGGTCGAAGACCGCGACGTGATCCGCAGCCTGTGTGCGCTGGGCGACCGTTTGCTGGCGGTCTGTTCCGACGAGGCTACCGTCAACACGGTCAAGGTGAAAGTCCTCGACGGCGCTTTCATCACCGACAATTTCGACCTCGCCGTCAGCATGCTCGAACAGGGCATTCCCGGAAAAGACAAAATCTGGCACGACATGTCACTCCCCAAAGTCAAGGCCCACCGGGCCATGGCAAATAAACAGCCGCGCGAGGCGGTCAAGTATTTCCGGGAGTTCATGAACGCGTGGATCGTTTCCAAGCAGGAAGAGGAATTCGACCCCACCTCTGGCATCGCCTACAGCCGCGACTGGATTCTCGGGCGAAACGCCAACCGTATCGCCAACATTCTCGATTCCATACCAGACAAGGCCGAGGCCGATAAAGCGCGCGCCGAAGCCAAAGCTTATTTCATCACCGCGCTCAAGAAAGCCGCTACGGACCCCGAAGCGCTTAAGTTGCTGAAAGCCGAAACCAAGAACTACGGGCTGTAACCGCGAACCGCCCTATACAGCGGGCCAGCGGGCCACAAGCGTGACGATCGCTTCCAAGGCTTCGGCCTCGGGAAGTACGCTGATTTGTTCGCCCCGAACAAACAAGGCGAAAGTTCCGGCACCGCCCGCCACTGCTATGTCGGCGCCCTTCGCCTCGCCGGGGCCATTGACCACACACCCCATAACCGCCACATGCGGCCGCGCCGCGCCCGGGTTTTCGCGGTAGAACCGTTCCAGACGCTCCTCGACCTTAGCCGCCAATCCGGCCACATCCACACGTGTTCTGCCGCAGGTCGGACAGGAGGTCACCGCCGCACCCGGCTGACGCAACCCCACGCTACGCAGAAGCTCCACGCCAACCCGCACTTCTTTTGCCGGTGTGTCGGTGAGTGAAACGCGGATCGTGTCGCCGATGCCGTCCAGCAGCAGCGCGCCCAACGCCACACACGAGCGGACCGTACCCGGAATGAACGTCCCCGCCTCGGTAACGCCCAGATGGAGCGGATAGTCTGTCCGCTCTGAAAGCAACCGGTATGCTGCCAGCGTGCGCGGCACATCCGAAGCTTTGACCGAAAGCTTGATCTCGCGGTAATCTTCGGCTTCCAACAAAGCCACGTGACGCAAAGCGCTCTCCACCAAAGCCTCGGCGGTTGCTGCGCCGAATTTCGCAAGAAGGTCTTTCTCGAGTGAGCCGCCATTGACTCCGATGCGAATCGGCACGCGCCGCACCTTCGCCGCAGACACAACAGCTCTCACACGCTCCGGACCACCGATGTTTCCGGGATTGATGCGCAACCCGTCCGCACCTGCCTCCAGAGCTGAAAGCGCAAGCCGATAGTCGAAATGGATATCCGCTACCAGCGGCACCGGCGACTTTTCCCTCACGACCTTGAACACTGCCGCCGCCGTCTGGTCCGGCACGGTCAGCCGTACAATATCGCAACCGAGTTCGGCCGCCTCACTGATCTGCCTCAGCAGCGCGCTCGCGTCGTGAGGATGCGCGTTCGCCATGGTCTGCACGCTGACCGGCGCGCCGCCGCCGACCGCCACGGGCCCTACCCAGATACGACGCGTTTCTGTCCGCGGACGAAGAAGCATCACGAAACCGCCTTCCGTCAAGGCGCCGAAGGCGCGTTCGTCACCGCCGCCCGGCTTGCCGCTTCCGAAGAAGCCGCATCACGCGCATAGGCGCGAAGCGCCTTGGTATACTTCACCTGCTTCACAATATCGCGATAAAAGAGCAAGGCCATCAGGCCAATCAACAAGACCGCACAGGCGTTCACCAACACCGACACCACTTTGGGATGAGGCTTGCGGCGCGTGATGACTTCGAACAGGGCGAAAAGAATATGTCCGCCATCCAACACGGGCAGCGGCAGCAGATTCAGAATCGCCAAGTTCACGCAGATCATGCGGAGAAAGCCGAGCGCGTCGAAGATTCCGCCCCGCACCGTATGGTACAGGCCAATCACAATTGCCACAGGCCCGCCCACGTTCTTGGCCACCGCCTTACGCTCCCCTTTGGAATCGGGCAAAATCAATGCCTGCAACACACGCACGACCGACATCGAATCCCACTTCAGCTGCAGCCAAGGATCACGGTACATCATCCACGCTTTGACGTGCTCTCTGCCGTCGCGCCACCGAATGCCGATCAGATGCCGCTTCTCAGCCTCCTCGTAGCGCGGCGTCACCGAAATGTTCATGCGCGACTCACCCCGCTTGATAGCCAACAGGGCCGGAACAGATCCCTGCCTCGAAATGATCGAGGAAAAGTGATATGCGCCCATCACCGGAATCTCTCCGACCGCCAAAATCACATCGTTGGTCTGGAGTCCGCTTTCCGCAGCAGGAGAGCCGGGAATCACTTCGAAAACTTCGCACCGCGCCTCAGGGAAAACACCGGCCAACACCCGAAGCTCAGCAAAATTATTCGTCTGGAACGGCAAAACCAACTCACGGGAGGCGCTTCCCTGCTGAATGCCGAACGTGGCAGACCCCGACTCTCCTGCCAATTGGTACTCAACCTGCAGGTCATTCCAGGTGCTGATCTTCTTGCCGTTTACCGTCATGATCCGGTCGCCAGGACGCAACCCGGCCTTCCACGCCGCCGAATCCTCCGACACGGCACCGACCCGCGTGTCCACAACTCCCGTTTTGACGCCTGGAGTCAGATAGATCACGTAGGCCAACAAGATCGCCAACACCACATTGCCGAACGGGCCGGCAAAGGCCACGACAATGCGCTTCCAAGCGGCGATATCGGGCAACTCGCGCTCATCATCATCGCCCTGTGGGGTCCCTTGAACCTTTTCCATGCCTGAAGGGTCGAGTTGGGGCAAGGCCACGTAGCCGCCGAACGGCACACATCCGATCTTGTATTCGACCCCATTGACCTTCCTCTTCCAAATTGCGGGGCCGAAGCCAATCGCAAACGCGTCAACCTGTAAACCGAGCCAACGTGCGGCCAAAAAATGACCGAACTCATGAATAAAGATCGCCAAACTGAATAGCAGCGCCACGCAGACGCCCGCCAAAACTGACCAGATTATTTCCATCGTGTTTTACCTGTCCGCATCCCGCCGCAGTGTCCGTAATCGACGGCGGAACGCTCATCACCCCTTAAGTCCCGCTTGTTCCGTTGCCTGTTCGCGTGCCCATGCGTCCGCAGCGAACACCGTCTCAAAATCCGCACATGGGCAAACGCTGTGCGCCGCCATCACGCGTTCAACGGTCCGCCAAATCCCCGCAAACGTTATCGCACCTGAAAGAAAAGCTTCGACCGCGACCTCATCTGCCGCATTCACAACCGCCGGAAGCGTGCCGCCCACCTCCGCCGCCTCGCGAATCAACCGCAAACATGGGAACCTCGTCTCATCCGGCTCGAAAAAGGTCAGGCTCCCCTGCCGCGCCAAATCCAGTTGCGGCATCGTCACCGCCCGACGTTCCGGCCAGGTGAGCGCATATTGAATGGGAAAACGCATGTCCGGCACCGAGAGCTGTGCCAAGGTCGATCCGTCTACAAAGGTCACCATCGAATGCACAATACTCTCGGGATGGATCACCACGCCGATCTTATTGACCGGCAGATTGAACAGCCAGCGAGCCTCCAGGATCTCCAGGCCTTTATTCATCATCGTGGCCGAGTCGATCGTCACTTTTCGCCCCATGTTCCAGCGGGGGTGCGCCAACGCCTGCTCAGGTGTTACGCGCTCAAAATCCGTCTCAGGACGCAACGCGAAAGGTCCACCTGACGCGGTCAGTGTCAGCCGGGAAATATGGTCTTCCGCACAACCGGCATCGCTCCCGACATCGCGCACGCAGGCGACCTGACACACCGGCGATTGGAGGCATTGAAACAAGGCGCTGTGCTCGCTGTCCACCGGCAGTATGCTGGCCTTGACAGCCGCACGCCGTCGCATCACAAGTTCACCCGCAGAAACCAGAACCTCTTTTGTCGCGAGCGCCACATCGTGCCCCGCCTCCAGCGCGGCCAACACTGGGCGCAACCCGGCCAGCCCCACCAGCGCGCATAATGTCGTGTCCGCCTCGGCCAAAGCCGCCAGCGCGGCAACGCCTTCCGGTCCGGCCCACACCTCAATGCCATGCGGACGGGCCAACTCCTCGGCCTCACGGGCCGCCGCACGGTCTTCCACAGCGACCACGCCCACACCAAACTGCAGCGCCTGGTCGAGCACACGCGTGAACCGTGTCCGGGTTGACAACCCGACAACACGGACCGCATCGGGCAGGGCCTCGGCCACCTTTAGCGTATTCTCCCCGATCGATCCGGTGCTGCCCAGTATGACGAGCGATTTCATGACGACACAGCCTGTCCCACAAACCACGCCAAATAAAAATAGAGAACAGCAGGCGTAAAGGTCAGGCTGTCGAACATGTCAAGCATGCCCCCCATGCCTGGCAAAAGTCCGGCCGAATCCTTGATATTGACCGCACGCTTGAACATCGACTCGACCAGGTCACCCAGCACCCCCACCAGTCCCAGCACAAGCCCTAACGCCAGCGCGTGCGCGATGCCCAACTCAAGCAGCGGACCGGCAGGCAACCAAGTGCAATGCTGGGCCGCTTCTATCATCACCACGCTGGCAGCCATCGAGGCGACCAATCCGCCCACAAAGCCTTCCCACGACTTTTTCGGCGAAATGCGGGGACACATCTTATGGCGCCCCATCGTCAATCCCACCGCAAAGGCTCCCACGTCGCTCAGTTTCACAACAAAAGCCATGTACGAGGCCAAATAGACGCCGCCCCGCGCGCACGGGATCTCGAACATCTCATCCGCCCCCCACTGGGCCAGCCGGATGAAGAAACTGAGCATGAACGGCAAGTAGAAAAAACCCAGCAACGTAAACCCGATATGTTCGATCGGCTTCTCGATGCGGGAGTCAAACATCACCCGCAGCAGCAACGCGAAAACCAAGAACGCCAAGACAAGGCTTTCGAACTGGTGTCCCACCGGGAGCGTGCGCGCCGCATAGGGAGGAAAGGCGTAACACGTAGCCAGCCACACCACCCCCATCGCCATCCCGCAGTTGCGGCTCAGCGTATGGCCGCTCCTCTTCATCATCTGGTAGAACTCGTTTTGGCAAACGCACGACATCACCAACAACACGCCAAACAGCATCCATCCGGGCATGTAACACAACCCGAGGAGCCACGCGAGCCCAACCAACACCCCTGCAACGACCCGGTGCTTGATCACGAGATTTCCTCCCGCCCGTTGGCTGGTTTCACTCCGCCATAACGGCGGTCACGCATCGCAAAAGCGGACAACGCGGCGTTGAAATCAGTTTCCCGAAAGTCGGGCCAGAACACCGGTGTCACATAAAACTCGCTGTAAGCACATTGCCACAGCAGGAAATTACTGACGCGCATCTCGCCGCTGGTGCGGATGATCAGATCGGGATCCGGCACGTCCGGCGCATAAAGATGCGCGGCAATCAGCGACTCGTCAACGGCCTCGGGAGCCAGCGTCCCCGCTTTCACCTGTTCCGCGATCAACCTGACGGCCCGGACCAATTCGCTGCGCCCGCTGTAACTGAGAGCGATAATCAACTGCCGCTCAAAACGAGCCGTTTCCCTTTCCAACCGCACCAACGCGCGGCCAAGGTCCTGCGGCAAGTCCTCTCTCCGGCCGATCACCCGCAACCGAACTTGCCGCTCGATCAGCTCGCGCTCATACTTCGCGATGAACGCGCCCAGCAACGACATCAGACCTGAAACCTCTGCTTGCGGACGGCTCCAGTTTTCGGTGCTGAACGCGTAGAGTGTCAGATAGCGGACCCCCGCATCGCGGCAATAGTTCAGCACGCAACGAACCGTTTCCGAGCCGGCTTCGTGCCCTGCCAACCGCGGTTTCCCGCGCTGCCGCGCCCATCGGCCATTACCATCCATGATGATGGCGATGTGCCTAGGCACTTTGTTCACATCAATTTCCAACCGTTACCCCGCAACGTGCAACCAGAAAGACAGACCCCGCCATGTGCGGCCTTCTTTTGACAGGCCCTTACAATCCCATCCGCAATGTCGTCTCGCGCGCGGGACCAACCGACAGGATGCCCAGCCGTCCGCCGATCAGCGAAACAAGCCGCTCCACATACGCGCGCGCCTTGAGCGGCAGGTCCTCGTAACGCGTGATGTGGCTGGTTTGCGTCTGCCACCCCGGCATCTCCTCATAGACGGGCTGACAACGCTCCAGCACACTCAGGTCAGCCGGGAATGTCTCGTAGCGAACCCCGTCATCCCGCAGGTAAGCGGTGCAGATCTTGATCACTGGAAGCTCGTCCAAGACGTCGAGTTTCGTCATGGCCCAGAAATCGACTCCGTTCACCATTGAAGAGTACCGGCCCACCACCGCGTCGAACCAGCCGCAGCGACGCGGCCGACCGGTCGTGGCGCCGAACTCGCCCCCCTTCTGCCGGAGATGCTCGCCCGTCGACTCGGCCAGTTCGGTCGGGAACGGGCCCGAGCCGACCCGCGTGGTATAACATTTGATCACCCCCACAACGCGGTCAACCCGGCGCGGCGAAAGCCCCGAACCGGTACAAGCACCGCCTGCCGTGGGATTCGACGAGGTAACAAAGGGATAGGTTCCGAAGTCGATGTCCAGCATCGTCCCCTGCGCCCCCTCGAGCAGAATGCTTTTGCCCGCGCGGTCAGCCTCGTTCACGTACGCCACGGTATCCGCAATATAGGGAGCAAGCTCCACCGCCGCCTGCGCATAGCTGGCCTGAAGTTCCGCTACGTCCAGAACCGGCGCGCCCCAAGCAGCCAGCGTCGCGTTGGCCGCTTCCGTCTCGGCCTTGACCGTCGCCTGGAACGACGGGCTCAACAGGTCACCCACGCGCAGACCCGTGCGCCCCATTTTCGCGCCATAGGCCGGACCGATACCCCGGCCGGTCGTGCCGATCTTTTTAGCTTGCGGCCGCCGAGCCTCATCTGCCGCGTCCAAGGCGCGGTGCCAGCGCATCACCATATGGGTGCGGTCGCTGATGAACAGCCGGCCGGCCGGCTCGATCCCTTGCGCGCGCAGAATCCCGATCTCCGTGATCAAGTCGAACGGGTCCATCACGACGCCGTTGCCGATCACGCATTGCTTGCCGGAATGCAGAATGCCGGAAGGGATGAGGTGCAGAACATACTTCTTTCCGCCCGTAATCACCGTATGGCCTGCGTTGCTTCCGCCCTGGAACCGCACAATCACATCCGCCTGCGAGGTGAGGACATCGATCACTTTGCCTTTGCCCTCATCGCCCCACTGGGCGCCAATCAAAACCGTATTCGGCATAAAAACTCCCACTCACGAACCACCCGTGCCAGCCCCTCCGGCACAACGGGCGAACAGTATAGCCGATTATTCACCGCTTGGGCAACCCTTGACCACGGTAATAAAACAGGAAAACTTACTCTTCTAACTTGAGTTGAACCCGTATCCTGATATAACGTATGGCCATGTACTGTGTCTAGAATAACGTGATTTGCCAACCTTCTGCGCACATCGCCGGACAGGGCATAAAACCGAGGGGAAAGAGTAGTATGAAACTGAGAGAGCTTACGCAGTTGACCCGCCGTCATTTCGTCAAATCCGCCTCAGCAGGCGCCGCGCTCACCGCATTGCCCGGCATCCTCAAAGCCCAGCAGGCTCCGTCACAGAATGTCGTGGGAGCCAACAGCCGCATCAATGTCGCGTGCGTCGGCTTTTCCGACCGTTTCAAGGACGCGCTGCTGCCCTCGTTCCTCAAATCGAAGGATGAGCTGAACTTCGATATGGTCGCCCTCGCCGATCTCTGGAGCGTCCGCCGCGAAGAGGGCAAGGCCAAACTCGAAGAGAAACTCGGGCACGGCATCGATCTTTACAAGAGCGACGAGGAACTTTACGAGAAAGCCAAGAACATCGACGCCGTGATTATCTCTACCGCCGACTTCCAACACGCCCGGCACACCGTCCACGCGGTCAAAGCGCAGAAGGACTCCTACAGCGAGAAGCCGTGCGCCGAAGATATGGACGCCGCCAACGCCGTGCTCGATGCGGTCAACGAGGCGCGCAAAGCCAACAACCGCGGCGGCGCCGTCATCCAGATCGGCTCGCAACGCCGCAGCGGCAATGCCTACCACATTGCCAACGATTACATCCGGTCCGGCAAGTTCGGCGACATCACCTACGTTGATCTCTGCTGGAACGTCAACCAGCCCCGCCGCTGGCGTCGCGACGAAAAACTTGTCGCCAGCCTGAAAGCGTCCGACACCGACTGGAAAAAATGGCTGCTCGACCGACCGATGGTCGATTTCGATCCCCGCAAGTACCTCGAGTTCCGCCTCTTCTGGCCCTACTCGTCAGGCATCCCCGGCCAGTGGATGTGCCATCAGATCGACACGGTCGCCTGGTTCACCGGCTTCGAGTTCCCGCGCTCCGCGATGTCGGGCGGCGGAATTTATGCGTGGAAAGACGGACGCCAGAGTTGCGACACTTTCACAACCATCCTCGAGTACGGACCGGAAAACGATGCTTCAAAAGGTTTCCAAGTGGTGTTCAGTTCACGCCAGACTAACTCCGCCCGAGGCAACATCGAGAAGTACCACTCGACTACAGGCACGATCGACCTGATCAAGGGCACCGTCTCCAACGAGGGCGTCGAAAAAGTCAAGGAGGAGACGAAGAAGCTCGCTGAGACTGAGGTCGCCGCCACCGCCGCCAATACGGGTGCAGGCGGGATGGAGGTTGCCCACATGCGCAACTGGATGGAGTGTGTTCGTGCGCGCAAGCAGCCGAATGCGCCTATCGAGGCGGGCTACAGCCATGCCGTGGCGCTCATCATGTCCAACGCTTCGCTGCGCACCGGCATGAAGGCCACCTTCGACAGAGTGGCCCGCCAAGTCATGGCCGGCGGCAAGGTGTTCAAAGGGTATTGAGAAAAACGCTGTCAGCAGGGTGGGCTGTTCGCCTTTCCAACCAGCTTTAACCTCAAAGGAGTCTCACCATGCACGTGAACCGCAGGGAATTCATGCAGGCGCTGGCCGCGGCTGGCGCGATGGGAGGTCTCGGTATGGCGCGAGTGAAACCCGCCCCGCCTCAAATCAAGCTCGGGGTGTGCGCAGGCCTGGACAAAGCTGAAAAACTCAAGGCCATCGGATTTGACTTCATCGAAGGCGGTGTCGCCGGAACCTTGAAACCAGACGTATCCGACGCCGAGTACGCGCCAGAACTTGAAAAGATCAAAGCAGGCGCGCTCCCCTTCCAGTCGTGTAACGGTTTTATTCCAAGTAAGTTTCGTCTCACGGGCCCGGAGACGGCCCACGACGCGGCGCTGGATTACGCGGTCAAGGCCTGCCAACGCGCCGATGCGGCGGGAATCCCCTTCATCGTGCTCGGCAGCGGTGGCGCGCGAAAAGTCCCCGAAGGGTTTGACCTCGCCAAAGGGAAATCGCAGTTCATCGAATTCTGCCAAAAGCTCGGCGACCGGATCAAAGACTGTAAAGTCACCATTGTCCTCGAGCCGCTCAACAAGGCGGAAACGAACCTGCTCAACTCGGTCGCGGAGGGAATCGACTATGTCGACGCCATCGGTCGCCCGCGTATTCAATTGCTCGCCGACTTCTATCACATGATGAAAGAGGACGAAGGCCCCGACTCCATCCGCAAGGCCGGCAAACGGATACGTCACTGCCACATCGCCGAACTTGAGGGACGCAAGGCGCCCGGAACGAAAGGCGAAGACCTGAGCCGTTTCTTCAAAGCCCTCACTGAAATCCGCTATTCAGGCGGCGTCTCATGCGAATGCAGCTGGCCAAAAGAGAACGTCGAAGAGGCTTGGAAAAAAGCGCTTGCCGCCATGCGACAGCAGATCGGCGCGTGACAGAAGCGAACGTTCAGCGCTCAACGCTTCCTCGCGTCTCGCCCAAACGTTCCCTGTTGAACGGCATGCGGTGAACGTCGAAGGTCAGAAGGGCCGCCAGCATGAAGGCTTCTTTTTTTCCTTTCGCGCAGGACTATCGCCATGTGTTGACCTCTCAACCGGCAGCGGCGCATGAGGCCAACGCGCGTTATCGTCCTCCCGGCTTCCACTGGAGCGAGCGGCACCTGCAATGCATCTGGTTTGATCCTCGCTACCGTCCCGCTGCTTTCCCCCTGGCCGGCGGTGAGATCCTAACCGTTCTCGACCCCGGACAATGGAACCTCGAGTCGGGCCCCGACTTCCTTAATGCCACGCTCCTTATCCAGCCCGGCGCAAGACAACTCCGCGGCGATGTGGAGCTCCACATTCACCCATCGGATTGGGACGCACACAGCCACCGGAACGACTCCGCGTATGCCCATGTGATCGCGCACGTCACCTGGTTCTCAGGACCCGCGCCGCGTACCCTGCCGCCCGGAGTCTGCCGTCTATCGTTATCTGAACCGATCGCCGCGCAGCCCGGTTTTTCGCTCGACGACATCGACCTCAACGCCTATCCGTATGCGGTCCTTCCTGCCACGCCACGCCCCTGTGAAGTGTTTCTTAAGGACAACCCCGAGCGAGCTCGCGCCATGCTTGCCGCCGCTGGCCATTATCGACTGAGCTCCAAAGCGGCACGTATCCGTGCCCGGCTCGAACAGAACGGTGACCGCAGCCAGATTTTCTACGAAGAAGTCATGGCCGCTCTCGGCTACAAGCACAACCAGATTCCTTTCCGTAGCCTTGCCCGGCTTTTGCCCGTTGCGACGCTCAGCACCGCGCGCGAAACAACCTTCGCGCGGTTGCTCGGCTCCGCAAGACTGCTTCCCCAGCCCGAAACCGCCCCCGACGAGGAGGGGCAACGTTTCATCCGCTTACTGTGGGATCTCTGGTGGCGCGAATCGAACGCGACTCTACCGGAGCGCATCATCTGGAGGCTCCACAACCTGCGCCCACAGAACGCTCCCGTGCGCAGATTGGCTGCGGCCGCCGGCCTTTTCAGCGGCATGGCGTCTGTGCGTGATGAGCTCGACCGGCTGTCCGGCGAGCGCGGCCTGCGCTGGTATGCCCAGGCTTTGGCCTGTTTCGAAGCGCGTTGCCGCTGGACCTTCTGGAATCAGAGGCTCACATTCACATCCCTTCCCGACGCCGGACAAGACATCGCACTGCTCGGCGAGTCACGCACTGCCGCGATCCTGACCAACGTGGTGGTCCCCTTTGCGGCTGCCGAAGAGGTTCTTGCGCCCGATGTTCTGGAACATCTGCCGTCCGAAGACCTCTCTGCCCCCATGCGCCTCACGGCTCTGCACCTCTTCGGCCGCGACCACAACCCCGCTCTCTACGCGAATAGCGGACTGCTCCAGCAAGGGCTGCTCCAAATCCACCTCGATTTCTGCCTCAACGCCCGCCCGGGTTGTGACGCGTGCCAACTTTGTCACGCTCTTGAACAACAATGAGCCACCACACCGATTACCCCACATAACACGCGCATCATGCACAACACAACAAAGCCGTCCTGGTTCCGCATCCTCACGAAAGCTTTTTATCGGGCATGCGCCTTTCGTCATGCCGACTTGAGGCCACTCCTTTTTGCCTGGGCAGTCTGTCTTACGGTAGCCGTACGGTCGGCCGAGCCCCCCATCAAGCCCAATATCCTCTTCCTCTACACGGACGACCAAACCTTTGATTCGATCCGTGCGCTGGGCAATCGCGAAGTCAACACACCGAACCTCGACCGTCTAGCCGCCTCTGGCGCAGTTTTCAGGAACTGCTACAACCAGGGCGGTTGGCACGGGGCGATCTGTGTCGCCAGTCGAACGATGCTGAATACAGGCCGATTCCTGTGGGATGCCTGCTCACTGGAGCCAAACCTTCGCGAAGAAGCCGCACAACACCGCTTCTGGCCGCAGCTCATGCGGCAAGCAGGATACCACACCCGCATGACCGGCAAGTGGCACATCACCGGGGTCCAACCCGCAGACCTCTTCGATGAGGTTCGCCACGTCCGCCCTGGCATGCCCAACTCCTGCGACGCCGCGTACGAACGCCCCAAACAAAGCGAACCCGATCTCTGGCAGCCATGGGACGAGTCACGTGGAGGACACTGGCAGGGAGGGCGCCACTGGAGTGCCGTCACCGCCGAAGATGCCATCGATTTTCTGGAAAGACCGACAACAGATGGCAAGCCCTTTTTCATCTACGCGTCCTTCAATGCACCGCACGATCCCCGGCAAAGCCCAAAGGCCTTCAACGCACTCTACCCGCCCGATAAAATCGCGGTCCCGCCCAACTTCCTGCCCTCGAACCCGTTCAAGGATGTGATCGGCTGCGCGCACACATTGCGTGATGAGCGGCTCGCCCCTGATCCTCGCACGCCAATGGCCGTACAAACGCATCGCTCCGAGTACTATGCTCTCATCTCTTACCTCGACCAACAGATCGGCCGCGTTTTGGATGCGCTGGACAGATCGGGACAAGCCACAAACACGTTTGTCTTTCTCACAGGTGACAATGGGCTTTCGGTCGGCCAGCATGGTTTCATGGGCAAACAGAACATGTTCGAGCACAGCATGAAGGTGCCCTTGCTTGCCGCAGGGCCCGGTATCCCGAAGGGAAAGACGATCGACGTTCCGGTCTATCTGCAGGACATCATGCCCACCACGCTTGAGCTGGCCGGGGCAGAAGTTCCGCCCCATGTGCGCTTTAAAAGCCTGCTCCCCCTTTTGCGCGACGGGCACACCGTGCACTACGATGCCGTCTACGGCGCTTATATGAATCTTCAGCGCATGCTTCGCGTCGGCGACATGAAGTTGATCTGGTACCCGAAACCCAATGTGTTTCTGCTCTTCGATCTCGCAAAGGATCCCTATGAACTGAACGACCTCGCAGCCGACCCCTCCCATGCGGCGGCGTTATTCAGCTTGAAAGAACGCATGGCGCGTTTTCAGAAAGAGGTGAACGACCCCTGCCCGCTGCCTGCCCAAAAAATGACAGCAGGAAGTGGAGCCAAATAAGTTTACGCATGAAACTGATTCACGCGCTGGCGGCTGCGCGACCTATGCGGTATTCGGGCACATAGAGGGTAGAATCGCGCACCACGCAACCGCCTCGACCCACCCCATCTTTCATGATCTGCGAACACATCGAGCAAGTCACGCAGCACTTCTCAGGAACCATCCCTCCACGCTCAAGAATATCTTTCGGCGCGTCGGGATACGCAAAAGCGGAACGCCCCAACCCGATCAGGTCACACCACCCCTCTCGCACCAGCCCCGCAGCCGCATAGGGCACCAAATGGCGGAGCCACGACAATGCCGCCGTGACCACAGGCACCGCGCCGGCCACCTGTTTGACCGACTGCACCGTCTCTTGAAAACGAACGACGCCCCGCAACGGGTCCTCTGGCGGGAGCGGAGAGCCTGACAGCGGACGGTCATACGGACGATTCATGTGCGGCTGAAAGCGCGGATATCCCATCGAGATATTATGAAGCGGCACACCAAGCGCTGACAACTCGCTCACCAGACGCGAAGGTTCCGACACGTCTGGACGCCATGGCCCTTCCTGTTCTGCGACGCCCCACCCGTAAGGAAACTCCGACGGTTCTAGCACCGTCAGCCGAGAGACCACCCACGTCTCCTTCGCCAGCGTCTGCCGCATCCCGACCAGGCAGTTCTTGAGAAAACGCGTACGGTTTTCGTAACAGCCGCCATACCGTCCCTCGCGACACCGCGCACCCAGCAGCTCAGCCACAAGGTAACCGTGCACGGCCTTCATGTCCACTCCGTCGAAACCGGCCTTCTCCGCGAGAAGGGCCGTCTCAACAAAGGCGGATTCCAGACGCGCCAACTCGTCGTCGCTGACCGGCTTCGGCTCAGCGTGCTGAGGCATCGCACGTTCCAAAAAGGGATTGCGCTGAACCACCACCGGCATCGGCTGACCGGTCGGCCGGCTATACCGACCGCTGTGCGTCAGTTGCAATATCAACGGGACCTCGCCGCATCCCTCCGCGTGCGCCGCATGACGCGTCGCGTCGACAAGCCTCTTCCACGCATCAAGGTTCTGCTCCGTCAGCATAAGCTGCCGCGGGCCAGAACGCCCCTCGGACACGACGGCCGCTGACTCGAACCAGATCAGCGCACTACCGCCAGCTGCGAACCTGCGATAGCGCCGAAACGTGAGTTCACTGGGCGTTCCCCCGTCATCCGCCGCGTCCACGCCTTCCATCGGCTGTACCACGAAACGGTTCGCAAGCCTCCGTCCGCCGACCTCCAGCGGCTCGCCCAGAACTCCGAGCGAGTCACTCAGTGGCAGGCGAAGACCCGCGCTCGCCAGCGCACCCTCGAGCTCGCCCACCGTCTTTAATTCAAACCGTTTCATACCGTTCCTGTCCGGTTGCGGCGACGTCCACAGTCATTTCGAATTCACAATCCCGCACTTTTTCGGCATACTATCGATCATCCCATGGACATACCCGTTACCACAGCAATCCGAGCCTTGCGCGCAGCCAATGCCGATTTCAAACCCATGCCTTACGACTACGTGGAGCACGGAGGCACACGGCATGCAGCAGAGTGTATCGGTGTGGACGAACACCTCACCGTCAAAACCATCGTAATGGAGACTGACGCGAAAAAGCCGTTCATCGTGCTCATGCATGGCGACCGGGAGATCTCGACGAAACAAATGGCTCGCGTCCTCGGCGTCAAATCAGTAACGCCGTGCGCGCCGGAAACTGCCGCGCGTCACACGGGCTACCAGGTCGGCGGCACCAGCCCCTTCGGCACCCGCAAACCACTGCCCGTCTATGCGGAAGAGTCGTTGTTCGGCCTGCCTGAGCTCTATATCAACGGCGGACGCCGCGGGCTGCTGGTGAAGATATCCCCAGCGGTGCTTGACCGCCTGTGCCACCCGACGCGCGTCTCGGCGGCCACCGCCGACTAGACGGAAGCCGCCGACGAAAGATCCACCTCTTATGAGAAGCGCCCCATCGCGCTGAACTTCGCGTAGCGTTGCTCTGTCAGCGTAGCCAGCGGGATTTGCTTCAGAACCGCCAAGTTCTCGAGCACCGCCTTTTTCACGGCCGCCACGGCAGCTGCGACATCTGTGTGCGCCCCGCCCTCGGGCTCCGGCACGATCTCATCGATAATGCCCAACCCCTTGAGCGAGTCCGCAGTGATCTTGAGCGTCTCAGCGGCGATGGCCGCCTTAGAGCCGTCGCGCCACAGAATCGAGGCGCAGCCCTCGGGCGAAATCACCGAATAGACCGCGTTCTGCAGCATCAGAATCCGGTCGCCGACCGCGATGCCCAGCGCCCCGCCGCTTCCGCCCTCGCCGCAGACCACAACGACGATCGGAGTCTTGAGCGTGGACATGAACTCCAGATTGTGGGCGATAGCCTCAGCCTGGCCTCTCGCCTCGGCCTCACTTCCGGGATATGCTCCAGGCGTGTCCACGAGCGACACCACCGGCAAGCCATACTTCTCCGCGAGGCGCATCAGTCGCATCGCCTTGCGGTAGCCCTCAGGGCTCGCCATGCCGAAATTCGCCTCGATGTTCTCCTCCACGCCGCGCCCTTTGCG